>Ga0115002_10008989_pt1 | contig 10975 bp, 8 predicted proteins | sample ArcticOcean_MG_C_8_FD_89576 | JGI IMG/M metagenome (GOLD analysis project Ga0115002, IMG submission 89576) | Marine microbial communities from western Arctic Ocean - ArcticOcean_MG_CB11_86 | ecosystem: Environmental > Aquatic > Marine > Oceanic | place: Arctic Ocean: Canada Basin | collected... | reverse complement strand
GCTCATGTTGATGCGCCTTCTCATTATATTAAATTGGGACCTAAAAAAAAACATTACATGGAATTTGTTAATCCAACTCACTTAATAGGTTCGGCGATACATATTAATTTGAATAAATATTCAAAACAACTTGTTTCAAAAACAACTATATTAAAATGGGAAAAAGATAACTGTCAAATTTTGAAAAATGATATTGTGATATTTAATTTTGGGTGGCATAAAAAATGGAAATTAGGAAAAAAGGGTGATAAATATATTAAAAACTGGCCTGGCCTTGATATTTCATCATCCCAATATCTTTTAAATAAAAAAGTTTCTGCAGTTGGAACTGACACATTAGGTTTGGATTGTGCTGGAAGTACTGAAATACCAGCCCATACAACTTTTTTAGTGAATAATATTTTAATTATAGAAAATTTAACTAATTTAGATATTTTGCCTATACGTTTTAACTTTATAGCTATTCCTCTTAAAATTAAAAAAGGTACAGCCTCGCCTTTAAGAGCATTAGCGCTTATAGATAAATGAAATATCAATTTACACCTAAAATAGAGGAGCCAGAATTTAAAGATCGTAGAAGAATATTACGTTCATTAATGGAAAAAAAAGAAATTGACGTTGTCATAGCTTATGCCGATGATAAAGCAACTTTTGGACAGCAATTTTCTAGATACTATTTTAATTATCAACCTCATTTTGAGCCTTGTTGCATTTTTATTCCAATGAATCAAAAATCTTTTATAGTAACTGGACCTGAATCTGAAGATTTTGTATATAAAAATTCATATTGTTCAGAAGTCAAAATTGCTGATGTTTTTACACATCCAAATGAAGAATATCCTTTTCATAAGATACAAAGTTTTACAGAAATATTATTACAGTTTCTCAATGAAAAAAAAGTAAAAAAAATTCGTGTTGGTATTGCTGGTAGTGAAATGCTACCTTTTAAATATTGGCAAAAAATTAATAATATTGATTTTGTTAATATTGTTGAAGTAGATCATATGATTTTAAAACAACGTTCGATTAAATCACCTCAAGAAATAAAAGTAATTGAACATGCATATAAAATAGCTGAACGAGGTATCAAAAAAGGAATTGAAGTTGTTCAAAAGGGTGTTTCTGAAAGAGAAATTGCTGCAGAAATTGAGTATGAAATGAGAAAGTTAGGCTCTGAGGGCATGGGAATAGATACTATAATTGGTTCTGGAAAAAATAACACTCATCCGATTTTAACAAGAACGACTTCAAGAACAGTTAAAGATGGAGATCATGTTTTGTTAACAATAGCTCCAAGATATCAAGGTTATCATGGAGCAATTGGAAGAGTTGTTGCAATTGGTCAAATTAATGAAAATATTTTAAGATCATATGAAATCGCTCTTAAGGCGCAAGAAGAAGTGATAAAAAATATGTCTCCTGGGATAAAAGGATTTGAACTGGATAAAATAGCCAGAGATGTTTGTATCTCAGGCAATCTTGGCAGTTACTTTGCTTATAGCGGAATACACAGTGTTGGGGTTTGTGAATTTGAACCTCCGATAATGACTTCCTGGAATAAAGTTGAAATAACTCAAAATATGATTTTATCAATTGATATCCCGCTTTTTTTTCTTGATTGGGGTGGGTTGAGAATTGAGGATGGTTTTAAAATTACAAACTCCGGAAATGTACCACTTCAAAATCTATCAAAAAATATTTTTTATAAGTAAATTTAATTTTGTTCTACAACAACTTGTGAAAAATTTAAAATAAACGGGCTTAAATAACACGGAAGATTACTTAAGGGCATTACCTCAGGTTGTAAATTTATTCCAATTTCATTAATAATAAAATCTCTCCTTCTATAAACTCTTTTCATTGCATCAGGATATTTATCTTTAAAAATTTTCCTGTTATCCTTATCAAGAATTACAATACCATCTTCTAAGTTTGTACTAAAATAATTGCTATTAGTTGCTGGAATGATGTCCATTTGAAAAGCTTGGCCAGAAAAAATTTTTTCTTTACTATTTAAATAAATCGGAGAGTTCATCCATTCATCTTTATGCAAAAGATGTCCTGGGTTAAGGCTCACACCAAAAAAAGGATCTTTTAAAATCTCCATAACTTTTTGAAAAATTAGCCCACCTTCGACTCCTATTGCCAAATTTTCATACCAAGCTTTTACAGCTTTAAAATAGGGAACAACTAATTTTTCAAAATAATTTTCTATATCCTTGGGTAAATCTTCAGCTGTATTTGCAATCCATCCTACCCTGCAATTTAAAGCGCCCCAGACCCCATAAACAGCCGCATAAGGTTCTCCTAAATTTATGACTTTTGAAGAAGGGCTTGCCAATCCTAATTTTGCTCTTTCTCCACTAGAAAACATCATATGACAGCTTAAGGGTATTCCAATAGGCTTATAAAACTCAGCTGCTTCAAATTCAGTCATGCCTGGTTTAATATTTTTTAAAACATTTTTAAGAGATTCAGAAGTATGACATGAAGAAAATTCAAAAAATGCTATTTCATCTATTTCATTTTTTGCTCTATAACCTTTAGAAGAATGCATAAACCATGAAGTAATGTTTTTTAAATAAGAAATATTTCCTGTTACTTTTTCTAAGGAATTTAAAATGTAATTAGGTATATCAAAAGTTGACTCAGGTTTTTCAAACTCATCAAAAGTAAAATACTTCCAACCTACTACACCACAATTTTTTTTATTTTTTACATTACAATCAAGCAAGATATTTTCTAAAGTTAAGTTACCCGTCCTATTTTGTCCCAAGAGTCCAAAAGTTGGAAATTCTTTTTTAATCATATTAATTTTACTTATATTTGAATATCCTTGGTTTTCCGGACCTGTAATCAGATATGTGCAATCTTCTTTGGCGTTGATTATTAACAAAGCTTCTTCAAATCTTGGATCAAAACCTGTTAAATAATGCATATTGGCAAAATGCTCTCTATCGGCATAAATGATTGCTGACTCCATCTTATTGTTTTTCAAGTCAGTTTTTAATTTTCTAATTCTTTCAAAATATATTTTTAAATCAATTGTTGGCTGTTCTTTTGATACACCAAAATCTGGAATAACTAATGATACTAATTTTATTGCCATATAAATATATCAAACACGGAAATTAATTCCGTGTTTGAAAATAATTTTTTAATTATCTTGAGAAGTTTTAAAACCTTCAGCAGTTAAAGCTGCCATTATTTCAACACCTCTATTTAAATCTTCTAACTCTACAGGATATGGATTTGGAACTCTATCTTCGGCCTGAAGACTTTCAATAACTCCTGCAAATCTATCTTTCCAATAGAATGTTCCGTCACTAGGTGCTACTTTAGTATTCCACCAATCAACACCATTTACAAAATATTCCATATTATCCCAAACGCCATAAAGCCATTCAGCTTCATATGGAGTTCCTTGCTTTCTTAAATTTTCAGCAATAATCGGAAAGGAATGATCTGGGTTTTCTTTAATGAAAGCTGTGGTTCTAAGAATTACCTTTTGTAATCTTTTTGCCAAATCAGGATTAGCATCTAACCAAGATCTTTTAGCTCCAAAACCACAGTGAGCAATTGTTTCGCCAACAGCTCTTTGGTCAATAAGTGTCCCCATACCTTCTTTAAGCACAGCAAGTCTTTGAGGTATACCTGATATTTGAATATCAATAGAACCTGTAAGAAGAGCTGGTGGCATATCTTCTTGCGCTAAATCTATAATTTGCCAATCAGCTGGATCTAAACCAGCACTTTTTAACATTAAGATAAAAGCAGAATACTCTGCACCACCAGAACTAACACCTACTTTAGCTCCTTTAGTTTGAACAAGCGTATCTGTAATAGCTTTAATTCTGTCTCCACCATTTTCAGATAAAAAAGTTTCATATGTTTTCCATCCATGAAGTTCTGGATCAAACATTAAACCCCCACCTCCAAACCAGTAAAGTGGAAAAGCCAATGTAGAATCCAGACCTCTTGCATTATGTATTACAACATCAGCATCACTTGTGGTCCAAATATCTACTTGATCAGCAGCACCCAATTCATTTGCACCAGGCCAATCAGTATAACTTATATCAAGTTCTATTCCTTCATCTGCATAGTAACCCTGATCCAAGCCGACAAAAATTGAATGCACGTCTTGGAATGCGCTTAACCCTACTTTAATTTTTTCTGCATAAGAGCTTGTACCTACAAATGATAAAACAAAAACTGATAACATTAAATATATAAATTTTTTCATATTCGTATTGCCTCCATAAATATTTGTGTTAACGGTAACATATAGATGTTATATATTACAAGAGAGATATCAATAATATTGATTTTTTATTGTATTTTTTATTATAAAGGCATCTATTTATGAAAAAAAAGTCATCAAAAAAGAAAACTATTGGCATAGCTGAAATAGGAAAAAAAGCTGGAGTTTCTAAAATGACTGTTTCTAGAGCAATAAATAATCCAAAAAAAGTTGGTAAAAATACCTTATCAAAAATCAATCGAATTATAAAGGAAACTAATTTTTCTCTTAATGAAACAGCAAGGTCTTTTAGATCAGGCACCTCTAATAATGTTTTCTGTTTAATACCTACATTACAGGGAGGTAATTTTAATGATTATGTCTCAGGTATTTTATATGAATCTGAAAAATTTAATTCAAAAGTTATAATTGAAATATATGACTATTCATTGAAAAAAGAAGAGGAAATTTTACTAAGTTGTTTACCCTTCAAACCCCAAGGTTTAATTTTAGTTGGATTAGAACATACGGCTAAAGCAAAAAAAATTTTAAAAGAAATTAATTTCCCAATTGTTGAAACTTGGGATACTTCTGAAAAACCAATAGACAGAGTAGTTGGTTTTTCTCATTATAGGTTGGGTTATAATTTAACTGACATGATGATAAAAAAATACAAAAATATATTATTTGTTAAATCAAATTATTCCTCTGCTAAAGGTGATTACATCAGAGGTGAAAAAAAATTTATTGGTTATCGTGACAGAACTTTACAAGAAAAAAGAAAGATTCATTTCACATCTATAAACTCTTTAGATCACATTGAATCAGGCAATGAAGTAATTAAATATATAATTAATAATAAAGTAGATGAAATTGATTGTATTTTGTGTGATGAAATATGTGCATTAGGGATTATTTATCAAGCTGATTTTTATAATATAAAAATACCTCAAAACTTAGCAATAGTAGGTGTGGGTAACTCTCAAACAGCACAACTATCTAAAACAAAAATGACTACTATTGACATAAATGCATATGAAATTGGCAAAAAGGCCATTTCTCAAATTTTTCAATTTGATAAAAATGTAATTACAAATATAGACTACAAATTTATAGCAGGGGAATCTGCTTAGTTTTTATATTACAAATGAGGAGTTATCTAAATAGTTTTTGATAATATAAAAATCTTCAAAAATTCAAATGGAATTATTAAAATAATATTTTACACACATAAGACGCTCTTTCAAACCCTATATTTTAACTTTTAATTAATGACTACTTTTGTTCTATTTTGCGTCCTCCAAAGTAAAGCCTCTCTGGACGATAGGAATTTCTCTTAAAGATTTTTAGAATTTTTAATTACTGGTATTTTTATCTGTGTCACTAATCAAGCCATCGTTGTGAAGTTTGAGGTATCCAATCAAGAAAGAGATCATATACCATTAATTTTTTAAATATATTTTAAAAGTTTCCTTTTCGTGCCCTTTATTTAGAGTCAACTATATTTCATTCTCATGAACATTTTATAAACTTTAAAATTAATCAGCTGTAAGAAAAATTATGAATCAAAAAAATAAAAAATAGTTAATTTTACCATAGTGACTTCTCATAATTTCTAAATCAGTTTCAACAATGACACCAAAGAAGAGGGGGGTTAGGGTATACGTAACACATTAAGTGCCACACATCCTCATATCATGAAGTAATATAACTAAAGATAAACTTAAGAAAGTCTAACTTTTCTCTTATTATTCGTAGGGATTACATATCAACTGCTCTACCAAATAAGCTAACGCGGCAACAAAAACCAATTTATAATCGTTTTAAAAATTCGACAAGTAATATTTATTTGAATTATTAAATACCAGGAATGTATGGGACTCCATCTCCTTTAGCTCGTTCGTTAATTTCACTAAAAGGTGATGAACAATTTGTTAAAGGAAGAGAAATTATAATTATAAATAATATTTTTTTAATCATAGCCTCCTATAGAGTTTCTATTTTAGCTGCACAATATTTATATTCTGGTATCTTCCCGTAAGGATCTAACGCGGCATTAGTTAATAAGTTAGCGGCAGCTTCGTTATAACAAAATGGTATAAATATTACACCCTCAGGTATAGACCTATCTTCTCTTACTGGAATTTTAATATTACCTCTTCTTGTTGTTACTTGGATAGTATCGCCAGGAGTAATATTATTCTTTAAAATATCTATAGGTGAAAGAGAAACTGTTGCTTGGGGCTCAAGAGCATTTAAATTGCTAGCTCTTCTTGTCATGGCGCCAGTATGCCAATGTTCTAATTGCCTACCTGTTGTTAAAATTAATGGAAAAAATTCATCTGGCATTTCATTGGGACTAGTAACATTGACAGGAACAAATTTAGCACGTCCATCAGCTGTTGGAAAGCTGTCTCCAAATACAATTTCCTCTCCTTTAGCATTGGGAGATTTACAAGGGTAAGTAACCGATCCCTCTTTATCAAGTCTGTCCCAAGAAATATTTTGTAAAGATGGCATTGCAGATGACATTTCTTTAAATATATCTTTTGGGTGTGAATATTTCCAATCCAAACCTAATCTTTTACCCAATTCGTTAGTAATCCACCAATCTTCTTTTGCCTGACCAGGTGAGTTAAGAGCCTTTCTTCCCATTTGAACTTGTCTATTAGTATTAGTAACAGTTCCATTTTTTTCTGGCCACGCAGATGCAGGTAAAATTACATCTGCATAAGTTGCCGTCTCAGTTAAAAAAATATCTTGAACAATTAAGTGTTCAAGTTTTTGCAAAGCTGATCTTGCATGATTTAAATCTGGATCTGACATAGCTGGATTTTCACCAAGTATATACATTCCTTTTATCTCATCATCGTGAATAGCATCCATTATTTCTACTACCGTTAATCCTTTATTTGGATCTAACTTAGTGTTCCAAAAATCCTCATAAAAATCCTGATTAACATTTTTTTCAACTAACTGATAATCTGGATACATCATTGGGATCATTCCTGCATCCGATGCTCCTTGAACATTATTTTGTCCCCTTAGTGGATGAAGCCCTGCACCTCTTCTACCTACATTACCAGTCATTAAAGCCAATGAAATTAAACAGCGCGCATTATCAGTTCCATGAACATGTTGAGAAACTCCCATTCCCCAAAAAATTAATCCTTTTTTTGTATTTGCATACAATCTTGCAACTTCTCTTATTATCAAAGGGGTAATGCCACTAATTTTTTCCATTTTTTCAGGAGTATAAGATTTTAATTCATTTTTTAAATTTTCAAAACCCAATGTATGATCATTAATATATTTAGAGTCATACAAACTCTCCTCTACTATCACATGCATAATAGAATTCATCATTGCTACATCTGCGCCAGATTTAAACTGAAGCATATGAGTAGCATGCTTTCTAAGTGCCTGACCTCTTGGGTCCATAACTATTAATTTAACTCCTTTTTTAACTGCATTTTTAAAAAAAGTTGCAGCAACTGGGTGATTTTCCGTAGGGTTTGCACCAATAACAATAATAACTTCCGAATGCTCAACTTCATAAAATGGAGCTGTTACAGCTCCAGACCCTATCGTTTCTAACAAAGCGGCAACTGATGAAGCGTGACATAACCTAGTGCAATGATCTACATTGTTTGTTTTAAATCCTGTCCTTATTAATTTTTGAAAAAGATATGCTTCCTCATTTGAACATTTTGCAGATCCAAAACCTGCTAAACTACTTTTATTTTTAAAATTATCTTTCTTCAGTTTTTTTATGCCCTTAGAAGCAAAATTAAGGGCTTCATCCCAAGTTGCCTCTCTAAAATATTCATGAATATTTTCAAAACTTATGTTGGGATGTAAGTCTTTTGATTTATTTTTTATTCTAATTAATGGTTTTGTTAATCTCTCAGGATTATTAACATAATCAAAACCAAATCGACCTTTAACACACAACCTATTTTCATTTGCAGGACCATCAATACCATTAACATAAGATATTTTATTATTATTTATGTTATATTCGAGTTGGCATCCAACTCCACAATAAGGGCAAACGCTTTCAATTTTTTTTTCCACTTTAGTATGACCTATTCCTTTTGCATCAACGATAGATGCTGGCATTAAAGCACCCGTAGGACATGCTTGAACACATTCTCCACAAGCTACGCAAGAACTATCACCCATTGGATCATCAAAATCAAAAACAATTTTAGAATTTTCTCCTCGGTAAGCCATACCAATTACATCATTTACTTGCACTTCACGACATGCACGGACACATAGATTACATTGAATACAAGCATCAAGATTAACGGCCATGGATGGGTGAGACACATCTGGGCTGGATGCTATTTTTTTTGAAAATCTACTATCTTTGACTTCAACTTCATCAATCCATTTCCAAAAATGAGAATCAGGATCGTGTGCTTCTTCTCTTTTTGGTTGATCTGCTAATAATAATTCAAAAACTAATTCTCTAGATTTTTTAGCTTTTTTTGATGCAATAAAAACTTTCATATTTTCTGATGGTTGCCGAATACATGATGCCGCGAGAACTCTCTCTCCCTCAATCTCTACCATACATGCTCTACAATTTCCGTCAGATCGATAACTTTTTTCATCAGAATAACACAGATGAGGAATTTCTTCTCCCAACCTCTTAGCTACCTGCCAAATAGATTCTTTGTCATTTGCTTGGACTTTTTTATCATTAAGAAAAAAAGAAACGGTATTTTTATTCATATGTAATTTCTTCCTCAAAATGTTTCATAACTGATCTTAATGGGTTCGAAGCTGCTTGTCCTAATCCACAAATAGATGCTTCAGACATTACTTCAGATAAATCCTCAAGCTTCTCTTTATTCCAAATTTTTTCTTTCATTATATTAACTGTTTTTTCTGTACCAACTCTACATGGAGTGCATTGACCACAACTTTCTTCTTCAAAAAACTTTAGCAAATTTAATCCCACATCTTTCATGCTATCTTTATTTGAAAGTACTACAATAGCAGCCGAGCCTAAAAAACATCCAAGTTCAGATAATTCTTTCGAACCATAATCTAATGGGATGTTATTATATTTAGCAGGAAGTATGCCTCCTGATGCCCCTCCTGGAAGATAACCTTTAAATATGTGGCCTTCCAACATTCCTCCACAATAATTGTCAATAAGCTCTTGTACAGTAGTTCCTGCAGGAGCTATTTTTACACCAGGCTTTTTAACTCTACCAGAAACAGAATAACTATGAAAACCTTTACTTCCTTTTACACCCTGATCGGCAAACCACTCTGCTCCTTTTTCTAAAATATCTCGAAGGCAATAGATAGTTTCTATATTATGAACAAGGGTAGGTTTTCCAAACAAACCTTTTTGTGCAACATAAGGAGGTCTATGTCTAGGCAATCCTCTTTTACCCTCAATACTCTCAATCATTGCAGATTCCTCACCACAAATATAAGCACCTGCACCTCTCCTTAATATTAAATCATCTTTTTCAATTAAATTTTCTTTTTCAAGTTTTAAAATTTCTCTTCTTATTATTTCAATTGCTACAGGATATTCATCTCTTAAGTAAATATATACTTTTTTTGCATTCATTACCTTTGAGGCTATTAATACACCTTCTAAAAAACGATGTGGATCAGTTTCTAAATATAATTTATCTTTAAAAGTGCCCGGTTCGCCTTCATCTCCATTAATGGCTATAAATTTTTCACCTTCATTTTGTAATACTAATTCCCATTTTCTACCAGTAGGAAAACCTGCTCCACCCTTCCCCTTTAATCCACTATCATTAAGACATTTTATTATTTCTTCATTTAAGATAATTTTATTATCTATTTTTTTAGTAAATGAATAACCTCCTTCATTTACATAGTAATCATAAGATTTATAGTTTGGTATTTTTGCATCAAAATCTTTTTTATTAATTGTTTCAATAACTTTTTCAGTAGTTGCATGATCAACATAATTTTTACCAACACAAACTGTAGGAGCAACATCACATCTTCCCATACAGGGACCCGGAACAATTTTAATATTGTTAAATTCTTTAGTCTTTAGGTTTTGTAAAATTTTTTGAGCACCAAATAATTCGCAAGTTAAACTTTCACAAACACGAACTACTTTAATTGAATCAAAATATTCTTGATTCTTAACAATATTAAAATGTGCATAAAAAGTAGCAACTTCATAAATCTCAGAGAGAGAAAGTCTTGTTATTTCAGATAATGCAACTAAATGTTTATCAAAAAGAACTCCATAATTATCTTGAAGAAGATGTAAATATTCAATTAATTCATCTTTTTTAATATTAATATTTGCAAAAAGAATACTTATTTCATCTAGAATCTTTTGTTCAACTTGCCTACCTTTGGGTCTCCATCTTTTCTTTTTAACCTTTAGAGCATTTTTATTTTGAGAATTAAAAGAATCCATTTTTAAATTTTAAATATAAGTTGTATATCGTTATCACAAAGTTATGAAATATGCATTTGAAAATAACGAAATAGAAGTTGATACCTCTGGTACAGAGTGTCCCATACCTGTTTTAAGAGCTAGAAAAATATGTCAAACAGCTTCAAAAGGGAAAATAATAAAAATAATAGCAACGGATCCTTTGGCTGAAGCTGATTTTCGTCACTATTGTGAACAATCCGGCTATCAATTTATTGATATTAAAAAAAACAGCGGAATACTTTATATTAGATTTAAAGTCTAAATAACTTAAT
>Ga0115002_10008988_pt1 | contig 10976 bp, 13 predicted proteins | sample ArcticOcean_MG_C_8_FD_89576 | JGI IMG/M metagenome (GOLD analysis project Ga0115002, IMG submission 89576) | Marine microbial communities from western Arctic Ocean - ArcticOcean_MG_CB11_86 | ecosystem: Environmental > Aquatic > Marine > Oceanic | place: Arctic Ocean: Canada Basin | collected... | reverse complement strand
CGCACGCCACGAGCGCGCCGCCGCGATAACGCCCTTCGACGGCACACACCCGACGTTCAGGCAATCGCCGCCCATGAGATGCCGCTCGATGAGTGCAACTCGGGCGCCGAGCCCAGCCGCGCCCGCAGCGGATACCAGTCCGGCCGTTCCGCCACCGACAACAACGAGCTGGTACCGACCGGATCCCGGCGATGGGTTCATCCAGTCCTGGGGATGCACGTTGGCCGATAGTTGCTGGTTGTGCTCGTCGAACGGTTCGAGCTGTGTGCTGTTCGACATGGGCGTTGACTCCATCGCGGCTAGTCCGAGGTGACGTTGCGCAACGCCCCACAGGCGATTCGCGTGACGATTGTCGTGACGGCCAGCGTCGCGACGAGTCCGACGATCAGGATCGTCCAGTACTCGGCGCCACGATCTGTGCTGGCTCCAGCGGCCAGAGCAGCCACATCGCCGGCGAGTTTCCCGTAGTACACATAGAGGACCGACCCCGGAAGCATGCCGAAACAGGCGAGCATGTAGTCGCGCAGCCGCACCTGGGTCAGGCCCAGCCCGTAGTTGAGCAAATTGAACGGAAAGACTGGTGAGAGGCGCAGCAGAAAGACGATCTTGAGCCCCTCGCCAGCCACCGCGCGATCGATGGCCTCAAAGCGTTTGTTGCCCTGGAGTTTCTGTTCGATGGCCGAGCGCGCCACATAGCGCGACACCAGAAAAGCCAGTGTGGCCCCGACAGTAGCTCCAACGAAGACGTAGGCCACCCCGGCACCGATTCCGAAGATGGCACCGGCGGCGAGGGTGAGTAGTGAACCCGGCACGAACGCCACTGTGGCCACGATGTACCCGAGGATAAACACGATCGGCCCGAGCACGCCCAGGCCCTGAACCCACTCAGCGAACCGCGGCACCAAGACGCCCGCTTCGCGACCGACCACGAACAGTACGACCAATGCGCCGACCGTCAGGGCAAGCCGTAGCCACGGCGAGCTTTTGCTGGGCGCAGCGGTGTCGGAATCCGGACTCTGGGGGGCGTCGGGGAGCGACATTGTTTCCTCGGACATCAGGGAGTCTCCAGCTTACGTTATCCGTCCGCGGACCCGGCAGCGAGGCGGCGGGCTCAGTCAGTTGTCCCATCCACTTTGCGAAGCGAGCCGGAACGGTTACAAATATCCGCATGAGCGACATCGAACTACTGATCGAAGGGCCCACGGCCGCGGTGGCAACCATTGCGCTGGCGCACGGTGCGGGGGCGCCGATGGACTCGGACTGGATGAACGACGTGAGTGCCGCTCTCGTGGCGCGCGGGCTACGGGTAGTTCGGTTCGAGTTCCCCTACATGCAACGTCGTCGTGCCACGGGAAAACGTGGCGGGCCCGACCGGCCGCCGGCGCTGCTGGCGTCGTGGCGCGGCGTCATCGAGACGCTTGCCGACTCGCCGCGCCTCATCATCGGCGGCAAGTCGATGGGCGGGAGGATTGCCAGCATGGTCGCCGATGAATGCGGTGTCGCCGGCCTGGTCTGTATGGGCTACCCGTTTCATCCGCCGCGCGCCCCCGGAAAGCTTCGCACCGAGCATCTGCTAGATCTCCGGACGCCGACCCTGATCCTGCAGGGAACACGCGATCCATTCGGTGTGCCGGACGAGGTTGCGGGGTACGGCCTCTCAGATGCGATCCACGTTCACTGGCTTGGCGATGGAGACCACTCGTTCAAGCCAAGGGTGAAATCCGGACGCACGCTCGAACAGAACATGGCGGAGGCCGTCGGCGAGCTGGTCAAATTCGCGGGCGCCCTGGAGTAGCGACCGGTCGAGGGACTACCCCGTTTCGAGCTCGGCTAGCAGGGGCAGGGCATCGATCAAATCGGGTGCATCGTCGAGTACCGCCAGCATCGGATCTTCCTTCATCCGTTTCAGCCGGGTCGGTACGGTCTTGATCGTGAAACGGTGCATATCGAGCTTGGCGTTCACTTCGCGCCAGCGCAGCGGCGTCGATGTAGACCTTGTCGGCGCGCGCGTGAAGCGAGCGGTTCACTGTGGCGAGCTCGGAGTAGCGGCGCGAGACGATCAGGGCCAAGAGGTCCGCCAACATTCACCCATGGTCATAGGAGACCTGACGGCCCAGCGGAACGAGCACGTGCATGCCGGTCTTGCCCGAGGTCTTGGCGTAGCACGGCAGACCGATGGAGTCGCAGAGCTCCTTGATTGCCCTCGCCACCTTGACCACCGCGCCAAAACTCGCTTCCTTTGGATCGAGATCCAGAATCGTCCAATCCGGTGCATCGAGGCTGCTCAGCCGGCTCGACCAGACGTGCAAAGGAATCGCGGCCGCGTTTGCCATGTAGATCAGACCCTCGACGTCGTCGACCACGAAGTAGTCGGCGTCGCGGTCTTTACCCATTCCGGCGTGAACTGTGGCGCGTGCTTCTGAAAGAACGACTTACCCTCGTTTCCGTCCGGGTAGCGATCGAGCACCAAGGGTCGGCCAGCCAGGTACGGCAGAATCCATGGGGCCACCGCCCGGTAGTAGTCGATCAGATCGTCCTTCGAGTAGCCCTGCTCGGGCCAGAACACCTTTTGCGGGCGGGTGATCACGGTCACGGCGGCGCCTCCTACCGCCAGCGCCGGCACAGGTGCGGGTTCCGGTGGATGTAGTACGACGGCGTGCAGCAAAGCGGCCTGATCAACATCGCAGTCGCGACTACGGACATCCGGCGCCAACCGCTCGAACACCAGATGCCGGAGAAGGCCCTCCGAGGTCACCTCCTTGAAGCGAACCTCACAGCAGATCTCAGGCTCCACCCAGACGGTCTCCGCCGGCTTGGGCAGATTGGCGTAGCGTGCGGACTTACGCTCCGGGAGCTCAATCGAAACATCCTCGGCACCAACCTCGAAGGGCGCTAGCATCTCCAGGATCTGCTCGATCTCACGCTCGCGGAACCCGGTCCCGACACGTCCGACATAGACCAATCCCTCCGCCGTCTGAATGCCCAACAACAACGCACCGAAATCGCCGCGCGAGCCTTTTCCCAACGCTCGCCCGACAACGACGAATGTCGCTGTACGGTCGGCACGGACTTTTAACCAATGGTCCGATCGGCCAGCTCGATAGACGGCGTCGGACTTCTTTGCCATGACGCCCTCGAGGCCCATATTCTGTACCTGCGCGAACATCTCGGCGCCCTGCCGGTCGAGGTGATCCGCGATCCGCACGGGGCCGCGCTGGTCGACCACCTGAGCGAGATAGCGCTTGCGCTCCGCCAGGGGTAGTCCGCGCAGATCGTGACCGTTCAGTTCCAGCAAATCGAACACAAAGTAGGTCGCCGGGTGTGCGAACGCCGCCGGCAAGATGTCCGACTCCCGGGACAGCCGCGCCCGCCGGGCGAGCCGCCCGAAGTCGGGTCGACCATCCTCAGCCAGGACGACCACCTCACCATCGAGTACCAGGGACTCGTAGGGCAGGCTGCGCAACGCCGGAATCAGCTCGGGGTATAGGTCGGTAACGTCGCCGCCGTTGCGATATCACAAGTAGGGCTGATGGTCATCGACTCCGGCCACCATGCGGTAGCCATCGTATTTGAGCTCGAACATCCAACCCTTGCGCGAAAACGGCCCGTCACTCGTCTTGGCGAGCATGAGTTCGAGACTCGAAGCGTTGACCGCGCCGCGTGGTACCGACGCGGCGTCCAGTTCCTCACCCAAACGCGCCCCACGCGACGGCTCCTCGCCAACTTCCTCGACGGTGCGGCCGGTACAAACGGACTCCGGCGGCAGGAAGGCCTCGTCACCTTCTCGCACGTGGCCGTCAACCTTCTTGATCAGCAACCACTCCTTGGGGCCACGCTTGGTGCGAACCAGGGTCCAACGTCCGCGGACGTTTGTAGCCGTAAAGATCAAAGAGCAATTCGTTGTCGCCCGTCTGATCGTCCTCACGCTGCACCCAGCGGCCGCGATCCCAGACGATCATCGGGCCGGCACCGTAGTTGCCCTCGGGGATGACGTCCTCGAAGTCGAGGTGTTCGACGGGATGGTCCTCCGTCTGCACGGCCGCTTGTCGGCGGGATCCAGCGACGGTCCGTTGGGGACCGCCCAGCACTTCAGAACACCGTCCATTTCCAGGCGCAGGCCGTAATGCCGGCGTCGAGCGTCATGGAGCTGGACGCAGAAGTGTCCGGGCCGACGCAAACCATCGGCAAAGGGCTCCGGCGTGGCCGTAGGCCACCGTTTCGACTTGTACTCTGCTAGGCGTGAGTGACCGTCTTTGTCATTAGCTGACATCAACTACCCGATGCTATAGTGAACTTTATGGCACCCAGAGCTATGGCTACCGGCACAATTTCGTTCGTCCTCGTGTCGATCCCGGTGAAGCTGTATTCAACCACGGTGACCGGTTCGAGGATCGGATTGAACTGGATCAATCCGGAGACCGGCTCGCGCGTGAAGATGAAGCACTGGGATCCCTCGACCGAAGAACTCGCCGAGCGCGACCAACTCGTCAAGGGCTACGAGTTCGCCAAGGGCCAGTACGTGATCTTCACGGAGGAAGAGCTCGAAGAGGTCCTATTCAAAGCCACTCACTCCATCGACATCAAGGAATTCGTCCCGCTCGAACAGGTGGATCCGATCCATTTCGAGAAGGCGTACTACCTGGGATCCAACGTCGGCGGGGAGCGCCCGTACCAGCTGCTGGCGACCGTCATGCGCGAGAAGAACCGCGCCGCGCTGGCGATGTACGCGGCCCGTGGCAAGAACTACCTGGTTCTGCTGCGTCCCTTCGAGAATGGCCTCATGATGCAGCAATTGCGCTACTCCAGCGAGATCCGCGAGTTTGTTGACATCGAGGTAGGCGACGTGGAAATCGACAGTACTGAACTCGCCCTGGCCGAACAGATCGTCGATCAGATTCGAACGACAACTTCGAACCCGCGCAGTATCACGACACGGCGCTCGAGCGGCTCGAGAGAATCATCAGCAAGAAGATCGAAGGCTAGGAGATCAGCGCCGCCCCGGAAGAAGAGGCCGAGGGTCAGATTATCGACCTGATGGAGGCGCTGAAGAAAAGCCTGGCAGCGGATACCAGCAAGAAGCCGGCTCGCAAAGCGGCGCGCCGTAAGGGCACCTCCCCCAAAAGGCCAGTGCTTCGAAAGCCAAGGCCATAGCCAAACAGGCCAGAAAGAAATAGCCATCCAGCAAGCTATCGCCAGCGGTTTCTCGACCGCCGACGTGACCCGGATGCTGGACCTGGCACCGCGACGAGTCCAACGGCTCGTGTCTGCGGGGCTGGTTAGCCCGGAGCGCGGAGCCCGAGGTGAACATCAGTTCACCTTCGTGGACCTGGTCGTGCTGCGCACGGCCCGCGACCTCTTAGTGGCCGGAGTTCCCTTCCTGCGCGTACGACGCTCCCTCGAACGCCTGCGCGACAATCTTCCGGCAGACCACTCGATCACCGAACTTCGCATCGGCGCGAATCGAAACCGGGTCGTCGTACGCGAAGAGGACGCCCTCTGGGATGCCGAATCGCGGCAGGTGTTGATCGACTTCGAGATCTGCGACCTCGCAGACACCCTCGCGCCGCTGGTAGGACCCGGGCTTCCCGTCGCGCTGCTAGCTCCGGCGCTGGATGCCCGGGACTGGTTCGAGTTGGCATCCGAGCTTGAGGTGACTTCGTCGGAGGAGGCTTCCGCGGCATATCGACGCGCCCTCGAAGCCGACCCAGGGCACGTCGACGCGCACGTGAATCTCGGTCGCCTTATGCATGAGGCGGGTGACGTCGCCAACGCTGAAACGCAGTATCGACGCGCGCTTGAATTGCGCTCGACCGATCTGACGGCGCGTTTCAATCTCGGGGTAGCGCTCGAGGACATGAACCGACTGCCGGAGGCCCGCAATGCATATCGCGAAGCGGTCCTGGCCGATCCAGAGCACGCCGACGCCCACTTCAACCTGGCCGGGATCTACGAACGGCTGGGACAGCGACCCCAGGCGATCAAGCATCTCAAGATCTACCGCCAGCTCGTGAGTCGCGGCTGGGAATCGGACGGCGCGACGCACTAGTTGCCGATCGCATCGCCGCCGTTGACGTGATCAGCGCTGCTCGCCGGTCTCCTCGGACTCCCGGGCGAGCGAGCGGAAGTACTCCTCGACCATGTCGCGGTAGCCCTCGGGCACGCGGTCGGAACCCGCTAGCTGAGGACGCTGCTCGTTCGACGCGTCCGTCACCCGCCGCAACCAGAACTCGAATAGCTTGAGCCCATCGATCACTTCGTCGCGGAGTTCGTCGAGGCCACGAGTCGTGCCGGTGAAATCCTCATCGAGCTCGCGCATCGCGGCAATGACGTTATCCAGGTCGCTCACCTGTACGCCCTCCTTCCGCCAGGGCGTCGCGAAGCTCCTCCGCATCGCTCAGTCGTTCCTGGAACTCGCGTCCGAGCTGCCGCTGTCCGGGCGGCCCTGAAGCCGAGCCGCCGGTACGACCACCAGATCCCTGCTGACCGCCACCCGGTTGTCCGTCGCCAGGCTGCCCCTGGCCTTGACCTTGGCCCTGCCCACCTTCTTGGCCCGCGCCCTCCTGTCCGCCAGGCTGCTGGCCCTCACCGCCCTGCTGTCCTTCACCCTCGCCAGGTGACTCGCCGCTCCCGCTACCCGGGTTGAGACCGCGAGCGCGATCCTCGAACGATTCGAGCCGCTGGACCAGGTCGCGAGTATCATCGAGCGCAGCGCCGAGCCGCGCGCTTTCGGGCGTCTCGACGGAGTCTTCGGCAGCCGCCAGCCGTTCTTCGAGGCTCGCCAGGTCGTCGCTGATCTCGTCTTCGAAGCCAGCGGCGAAACGTGGGTCGCGCTCCTGGCCAACGCCCTTCGAGTACCTGACCTTGTCGGCAAGTTTGCTATCGCGCAGCCAGTCGGCGGCCTCCTGCAGGGCACGCGAGGCGCGCATCTGATCGCTGCGCGATTCGCGCGCCATATCGTCGAACTGGCTCTCCATCTGGCTGATGTCTTCGGCGAGGGCATCCTTACGTTCCAGCAATCGCGCCATCCGCTGTGAGGTGCGGCCGTTAGGCTCGCCGTGCCGATCGACCTCCCGCTCGATCTCCTCTTGCGCTTGGCGCATGTCGGCAATGTCCTCGCGCGCCGCTGCGACCGAGTACCTCGAGCATCGCAAAACAATCGCTCGCCAGCGAACATACGATGCGACGAATCCCGTCAAAGCTGGGCTCGCTCGGGGTTTCGATCCAGGCGCCGAGGGGTACAAACAGATCTCTCCGCGTCGGGGTTTGGTTTAGTACTAGCATCTGCTTACTGTGAAACCCGCAACGGAGGCCACGTGGGGAAGCGGGTGCAGCGTCGCTAGTGGAGCGAGCGGGATGCAGAACGAAACCCACGCGAACTCATCCGTCGCCGGTATCGATCTCGCGCGAACTCCAGAGCGCTTTCTCGATCGCGCGACGCTTCGCCGTGCCGGTCCCCTCCGCAAGCTCCCAGAAGTCGCCCACCTCGACCCCGACGAATCGCTCCGTGGCCCCCGACACGGGCCACAACACTTCGACAGTTTCGATTCGGGCCCCAACTCCGAGACCGATCTCGGCGCGGAAGGGATCCGATCCAAAGCTGCCCCCCGTGCTGATTGTCCGATAAATCGAGCGCCGCCCCTGGGGCGTATCGATCGACACCTTTACCCGCGCGCCCACCCCAGCACGATTCGTCGTCGCGCCGACGAGTTTTAGGTTGACCCATTCCCGACCGAAGCCGGGATTGCGAAACACCGCGTCGTAGTACTGGTCCTCCGGCCACATCCCGCCCATTTGCGCAAAGACGTCCTGCGTGCCGTTGTTGTCCAAATCTGCGAACGCGATCCCGTGTCCCTTTGCCAGGTGGCCAAAGCCGCCCGAGAACGTCACTTCCTCGAACCCGCTGCCGGTATTCCGATACATGACGTTCGGAATCAATGCGTGGTACGCCGGGTAGCCGGTACCCAGATAGAAGTCGAGCCAGCCATCTCCGTCTACGTCGCCAAAATTCGCGCCCATGGGCAAAGTCGATGCAGCCAGACCCCAGGCAGCGCCGCTTTCCACGAACGTTCCGTCAGGTCCGCCGAGATAGAGGCTCGGCGGCTCGGCGGCGAACGAGGATGCCAGTCGGCTCGCAGCTACGTTCCAGATGGCTGGCGGAGCCCCCGGCACAATCCGCTCGGTGTACGAGTTGCACAGGATGTCCAGAAAACCATCGTTGTTGACGTCCCAGAACCACGTAGTGAAGCTATTCAATGGCCGCTCGACCCCGGCTGCCGCCGCGACATCGACGAAAGTCCCATCGCGGCGATTGCGATACAACCGATTGGGTTCGCCCATATTGGAAACATACAGATCCGGGTAACCGTCTCGATCGAAGTCGCCCCATGCAGCTCCCTTGGTGAAACGGTCGTTCGTCACGCCGGCAGAGACGGCGACATCGACGAAGGCTCCGGCGCCTTCATTCCGGTACAGGTGAGACGGAAACGGGCGCTCAGCTAGCGACTCGTTGCCCACAAAAAGGTCCAGATCGCCATCGTTGTCGTAGTCTGCCCAGGAGCCCACCTGCGTGGGTCCAGCGGCTCCAAGCCCGGCGTCGAACGTAACGTCCCGGAAACGAAAATCTCCCTCGTTGCGCAGCAGGGAGTTGTTCCAATGTGGGCCGTCGCCGCGCCACGCCCCGCGAAGCACCAAGATGTCGGGATCGCCGTCATTGTCGTAGTCGCCGTGCGCGAGATTCAGGCCGGCGCTGATGCCGTCCAGTCCCGTCGTGGCGACGCGCTCGAAACCCACACCGGTGTTGCGAAACACGACCAAGTCGTTGGACGGATCGATATCGCCCGTAACCACGTCCAAGAGGCCATCGCCGTCGAGATCCTCCACCACGGCCCCCCCTGCGTAGTTGAGCGTTGCCAGACCAACGGCCGAGGCCACGTTCTGAAAACGGGGGAAACCCTCCACCCGCGGGAAGACAGAGGCGGGAAGGCGCAAGTCGTCCGCGAGGTTATGCGGAAAGTCTCCGACAAGTTCCGCGGCGATCGTAAGCAACCAACGTGCAGCAACGTTGATAGCCTGACCCTGCGAAGTACCCCGAGCGATGTCGGCGAACGGCAAGTAGGATTGCCGTACGTCGGCCGCGGGCAATCGCGCCCCGGGACGTGGAGGCAGGATGCAGGCATCTTGCAACCCCGCTTCGAGGCATCCCGCCGTTTGCGCGGCACGCAGGTGCGCAACCCCGGTCAGGAAGACGAGCGTCACGGCGTATCGGCGCGCGGCATCGGGCGGCAAACGCCCCAGCAAACCGATGGCTTGCTCCCGATACGCTATCGCCGCATCGATATTGCCGACCTTCATCTCGGCTTGGCCAAGCGTCACCGTCAGCTGAACTCGCTCCTCGGCCGGCGCGTCCGACGGCAACGCATCCAGAGCGGATCGAAGCTCCGCAGCCTCCTTCGTGAACGGACCGGCGTGGGGTTGAAGAGCTGCGAGCTCCCCCAATCGCCTCACCATTCGCGCATGGGAATCCTGGCCGGCAAGCACCGGACTTGCAGGACTTGCCGCCGATACCAGTAGCGCTGCCGCCACCAGGAAAGCAGGAATTCGCCTACGCCGGCACCGCGAGCGCATCACGGAAGGGCTATCCGATCCATCGAACCGTTCGTTCGCCTGCTTGCCGTTCAAAGAACTCACCCTACCCCCGGGCTCGCGATCTAGCGCAGGCCTGCGTTCATCGTAAGTGCCCGAAATACACGCGCCGATTATCTTCTACGAACAGCCTAACTGATCCCGAACACGCCCCGTTCCGGCAGCCACTTCTGGATGAACGGCCCGGGCCGTGCCCGCCATCATCGACGAGTACCCCGAGGCCAAGGCGACAGCAGGCACCCACAGGTGCCGAGATCAAAACGTGGCGTCTGAGCCAGGCGCCACCCGTGTCTCAAGCGCGGCTCGCCCGCGTCCTCTCGCACATCCTCCAGGGCATGCGCCTGCCCGGCTTGGGACATCAGTGGCTCATCGAGTAGAGGATCGCGTTGACAGCGAGTTGGTACGCGTAGTTTGAGTATTGCAACGGATAGTACGGGTTATCGACCCACTCCCAGGCATCGCCGAGGTCCGTATTCCAGTTGATTAAGACGAGGAGCCGCCCGTCCTGGTCGAATATTGCGCGCACGTAAGGAAGGTAGCCGTCCTCCTCCCATGTCGGGCCGCCCCGGGTGATGCGCACGCTCGGCACCTGCTCGATGTGGTCGATGTCGTAGAACGTGTGGAAGATCGGATGGTCGAGCGGCAGGTCGACGATCTGATGGCCCGGCAGAACGCGGGCGATCTCCATCTCGAAGTTGCGCCATTGCCAGGTGCCCCAGAAATCATCGATGAAGAGAAACCCACCCGCCAGCAGATAGCGTCGTAACGCCTCGACTTCCTCAGGGCGCATGTTCATGTAGCCCACTTCAAGGGCGTACAGAAACGGATAGCGCGACAGCTCCGGGTCGGTGAGCGAGATCGCGTTATCGCCCTGGAACGCGTCGATGTTCGTCAGCCGGCGAAGCCCAAAGACGAACTGCTGGTCGGCCTTCGGGTAGTCGGTGGGCCAGGTGTCGCGCCCCCAGTAGCCGCCGTTGCCCGAATAAATGGCCCGGGTGAAGTAGAACTCGTGCGGCGATCCATCGCGGTGGTTGAGCGACCCGGCTCGATCGAGCGCGGCGCGCATGTCGTCAACCTGTTGCAGTGCGCTAGACGCCCTGGCGTGCGCACCAATCCCCAGGGCAAGCCCGAAGCAGCCCATCGCGGCGAGCCAGGCGTTCAAGCCCTTCTTCACAGCGCCTTCCAGGGGATGGTCGCGACGCAAGTGAGGGCCGGCGGCACGGCCATACGGCAGCGCGCGGTCATCGAAGCCAGCCCCCCCCCCCCCCCGACAACCGCAAACCACGGGTCAACGCTAACCGATTTAGACCCCCACCCGCCGGGGGGTGTACCTG
>Ga0115002_10008986_pt1 | contig 10980 bp, 10 predicted proteins | sample ArcticOcean_MG_C_8_FD_89576 | JGI IMG/M metagenome (GOLD analysis project Ga0115002, IMG submission 89576) | Marine microbial communities from western Arctic Ocean - ArcticOcean_MG_CB11_86 | ecosystem: Environmental > Aquatic > Marine > Oceanic | place: Arctic Ocean: Canada Basin | collected... | reverse complement strand
CTACCCCCGGCTCCAGAGACGATAAAACCATCACCTTGGTTCCTTAGAATGCCCCAACTTCTTGGACCGCCGGGGCCTCAAAGCCTAACATAGGAAGTGGTACCACATCTGGGGGCACGTCAGTTGGGACGCCGAATCCCAGAATCGGACAAGGCTCCCCGACCCCCGTTGGTGGACGGCGATCTCTACGAGGGCACGAGGATTCCCGGTTTCGACACCCCGGGAGAAGGATCGGCTCGCGACGTCAGCGTCCTTTGGGCTCGAGCCAGCCTTCTCTGAAGGCTCGAACGTCGCTGTCCACAGCCCGTCCGTCGGCCTCGAACATGACAACCTCGAGATCCGGACTCGCCGCCAAAACGATGACCCCCGACCTTTCCGTGCCTCGTGACGAGAACCGGACCGCGACTTCATCCCCCGATGTCTTCCCCTCGAGCACGTTCGTCAGGTCAGCCGGAGAGCGAAGCGTACGGCCGTCTAGCTCGACAATCCGGTCCCCGCGATCAAGACCAGCCTCGTATATCGGCGTGCCGGCCGTCGTATATTCCTCGATGACGGCTCCACTTGGACCATAGCGGAGCCGAACCCGGCCGATCGTCGGGGGCCCCGATCGGGATCCTCTCAGCACCATGCCAGCGGGAGCGAGGAGCGCCTCGAAGTCGGGAACGTCGCGGCCATGCACGTACCGATCGAAAAATTGCCGGGCGAAAAGGCGGTCCCCCGTGAGTTCCACCAGCACCCCTTCCAGATCGTCAACAGAGTAGGGCACCTCCGACCGACCGTGAGTGGCCCACACCGCCTGCATGTAGTGATCCAGACTGGAGTTTGGGAAGCGGCTGCGAAGCTCCAGGTCCAGCCCGAGGGCGACCACCGAACCCCAGGTGTAGTAAGAGACGAACGTGTTTCCCCGGTTCGTCGGATCTACCGAGGTCGCCGCGTCGACGAACGGCGCCTGCATGCTCATCTCCACGGGGCTGAAGAAGCGGCGTCCCGGGCTGTTGGTCACGAAGTCGATCGCGCCACCGATCCTTCGAGCAAACGCTGCGTTGTCGATCAACTCTGCACGTCTCAGGAGGAGATCGTCGAGGTAGCTGGTGAACCCCTCTCCGAACCATAAAGCGCGCGACATATTCGCCGCTTCGAGATCGAATGGCTCGAGCTCGTCGGAGCGGACCCTCTCCATATTCCAAGCGTGAATGAATTCATGGGCCACCGTTCCCCACAGTCCCAGGAGGTTATTCCCGATGCTCCCTGAACTCGTAAGGACCGTGGAATTGCGATGCTCCATCCCGTCCCCATTCGCCCAAGGCAAGTAAACCGACAGAAAAGTGTACTGGCCGAAATCGAACGTGGGGAATTCCCCGAAAAGCGCCCCAGCTTCACGAACGATGGCACGGGCGCCTTCGGCGTACCGGTCGGCTTCGGCGGTCGACCCGGCGTGTTGGAGTGCGATTCTGAACTCCTGACTCCCTTGCGGACCATCGACGTTCCACGACATCTCGGTAAAATCGGCGAGCAGCGTGGGACTATCCATGAAGTACGCGAGATCCGGTGCCTCGTACGAAAAAGGATCGTCTGTCGGCGCGAGCTGGGTGGCCACCCGCCACCCACTGCCCGACTCCGGCAAGAATCGGACTTGGATAGGACTTTGCTCCAACCCCCGCGCCCACATAAACGTCGCCGGCATGTTGAGGTGTCCGTGCGCCCGATCTATGCCCGAGTACGTACCGTCCGCCCGATCGCCGAAAAGTGTATATCTGACCCGAGCGAAGCCTCCGTGGTCCAGCACATTCCATTGGTGCGGATCGGGTCGTTCGATCGTCAGGGGTGATCCGTCCGCGGCGCTCGCCCGCACGTTGTAAACGTTCTTGGCGAACTCGTGCAGAGCGTAGCGACCGGGCGAAGAGCGGCTCATTCGGAGTTCGAGAGGGCCCGGGCCGAGGGCCCGATAGGTGATCGAGATCTCGGCCTCGTGGTGTTCCGCGTTCGGAAACGAGATCTCGTATTGGACGGGACTTTGCGCCGCCCAGACCATCGCCCCCAGCCCGGTCGGAACAATCCCGAGGAGCAGGGCGAACGTCGTGAGAGCACCAACGACCGTGGACCATCGCACCATTTCTACTCCTGTCCGTTGCCGCTTCGTCGGCTGCCTTCTTTCGGCAGCCCTCCGGAAAGGCTGTCCACCATACCCCGCCTCGCCTGCTTCGACAACGCGGGGCACGCTTCCTGCACTCCTGTCAGGCTTCTATCTTGGCACGGCACGCCGACCCCAACCGGAGCGAATTGACGACGATGGTCACCGAGGAAAGTCTTCTCGCGCTCGATCAACGCCTCGGTTCAGATCGTATGGAAGTGGATGCGCCACTCGCCCCGCTGACCACGTTCCGCATCGGAGGCCCGGCCGACCGACTTTTTCGCGCTCGTACACCGGACGAGCTCGCAGAGTCGATCCTGGCTGCCCGAGATCTCGGTATCCCCCACTTCCTGCTCGGTAAGGGCGCCAATGTGCTCGTGGGCGACCGCGGCTTTCGCGGCCTAGTGATCCGCTCCGAGGTGGGCGGAACGGATTTTTTGGAGGACGGCCGAGTGCGGGCGGGGGCGGGCGTGGAGACGTATCCCGACCTCATTGAAGCCACCGTCGCACAGGGGCTCGGTGGCTTGCACCACTTCGTCGGAATCCCAAGCACGGTGGGTGGTGCGATGTGGCAGAACCTTCACTTTCTCTCACCTGCACCGGAACGATCTCGAACGGTCTTCATCGAAGAGGTCGTCGAATCCGCCGAGATCCTCTCCGAAGAGGGAGAACGACGTAGGGTGGGCCGCGAATACTTCCTGTTCGGTTACGACTACAGCGTCCTGCACGAAAGGGACGACGTCGTCCTCACGGTCGACTTCCAGTTGGCGCCTACTGAGCCCGCGGAACTACGTCGAGTGATGGAGGAGAACCTCATCTGGCGCACGCAGCGGCACCCGGACTTGATCGTATCTCCGAGTGCGGGCTCGATTTTCCAGAAAATCGACGGGATCGGCGCGGGACGCCTGATCGACGAGTGCGGCCTCAAGGGACGGGCTGCGGGGGGAGCCCAAATTTTTTCTCGGCACGCCAACATCATCATCAACCGGGGCGGTGCGACCGCTACGGACGTACGCACGCTGATCGACCTTGCTCAGAGGCGGGTCGCGGAAGACCTCGGCTACCACCTCGAGCCGGAAATCACGTTCGTCGGGGAATTCTAGCCCGTCCGACCAGCGACTTCGGCAAGCAGAGATGCTTCCAATTCGTGGCCTCCAGTGTGTGTGACGGTTTCGAAGGGGATTCCCAACTCTTCGAGCCTCGCCTCCTGCAAGGCGTGGACCTCTTCGGAGATGTACGGATCAGCGAGTCCCCGCACCAAGATGAACGTGGCGGATCTCATCCGGTCGGGTCCTCGATCGAGGTCGAAGTCTTCGGGAAGGTACCCCCCCCAGAGGATAACCCGCTCGATCGTCATCTCTCCTGCGGCCACCCACCGACAAACCGTCTGGGCACCTTGAGAAAACCCCAACACCGTGACGCCCGGGCTGGGCTCGTCGCCTAGATCCCCGGTCACCTCGTCGAGAACCGCGTCGAGGTAGCCCACGTAGTCCTCGATCTCACTCTCGCGATCCTCGCGTGTCATCCATGTAGCGCCGATAGGGACCTCTTTGCCATGGCGAAGCTCGTTGTCGTGGAGGTAGAATCGCGACAGGGCCTCAGGCGCCACGATGAGGCGCGTTCCGTCGTTCAAACCGGCGAAGCGAGGCAAGAAGCGCCGAGCGAGCTGCCGGTACCCATGGCACACGATCCAAACTTTCTTCGGTGGTGGATCGGACGGCCCAAGACTGTAGTAACGCGCGGTTCGGGCGACCCGAATACGTCGTTCCTTCACTGCCCGTATCGGAACGGGCTGACCACCGATTCGAGTGGTCGTAGCGAGAGGTCCTTCTCCGAAAGCGACGGGTTTTCAACAGGCCACGGAATACCGATCGCCGGATCGTCCCAAGCGATCCCCCCGTCGAGTGCCGCATCGAATTCGCTCGAAACCTTATAGACCAAGTCCGCGCGTTCACTCAGGCACACGTACCCGTGGGCGAAGCCCCCAGGAATATACAGGAGCACCCCGTCTTCCCCAGAAAGAATCCCACCAGCCCACTGGCCAAACGTCGGTGAGCCCACGCGGATGTCCACGGCGACGTCGAACACCTCTCCGTAGACGACTCGAACAAGCTTCGCCTGAGCGCGGGGAGGCGCTTGGTAGTGTAGTCCTCGCAGGACACCGCGGGCCGAGCGCGCGTGATTGTCCTGAAGAAAGACGTCCCGGATCCCGGCCTCTTCGAACACCGAGGCACGGTACGTCTCCGCGAAGAATCCTCGATGATCTCCGTAGCGATCTGGTGTGATTCGGAGAACGTCGGGGATGGCTAGAGGCTCGAAATGAAAGGACATGGAACCGTATGCTGGAGGCGGACGTCGTATTAGTGTAGGAGCCTCCCATAGGTGGGGCGCCTAACGCCGATTGGACTGTGCCGAAAGTTCATCGCGCACCGCTCGGGGGGCAACCGAGAGAACGGGCGGCCGTGTCGACTCGCGGTCGATTTGGAGGGATGACCATCACGCATATCGTTGCAGAGGTCGGACGCCGCAGGTTTCGTCTACGGCCGGTCTCGACGTCGGATGCCGTTCTTCTGGCTACTTTCTGGCTGGTTCTCGCCGGATCGTTCGTGCCGCGCTTCGCCGCCGCACAGTTCCCGGACTCGCTCGCGCCTGTTTTGGACTCGGTCGCGTCTGTTTCGGACGAACCCCGAGCCAATCCTTTTTCCGGCTTCGAAACCCACTTCCTGTCGAACGGACTAAAGGTTTGGTACAAGCGCTTACCGGACGCTACCAACGTCTCCGTCAGCGTGGGCGTGCCGTACGGATGGGACGCGGATCCAAGCGGGAAGGAGGAACTCGCGCACCTGACCGAACACATGCTCTTCTCCGATCATGACGGAAAGACGGAGCAGGAGATCAAGGAGGCGATCGAGGGCATCGGCGGGCGCCGCAACGGGTACACTACGCCGGACCATACCTGGTATTTCGCCACCGTCCAGAAAGAGTACGGGAGCTTCGCCATCGAGTGGTTATCTCGTGTGGTGTCTCCTCACTCGATGGACGCTGGAGTCCTGGAGCGAAGCCGCCAGCCGGTCGCGTTGGAAATCAATGTACGGCCGCGGGAGTTCTCCGAACAAATGTGGGCCCTACTCAACCCCTCCTGGCTCGTACCACGCGACTTTTGGCGGCGAGAATTCGGAATGCGAACTCGGAGTGGGCGTGCATATGACCGCTGGGACAGCCTACAGAGAATCACCCCAGAGGACCTCGCCGATTTTTACGACCGCTACTACGTACCTGAAGCGATGACGCTCACCGTGATCGGTGACCTGGACCGGAACGAAGTCCTCGAAACCTCGGAGCGAACCTTTGGATCGTTGGCACGCAGGCCGTTACCGGCCCGAGACATCGATATCGAAGACCCCGAGCGTCGGCGAGCGACGACCTACTGGGGCTTCGGCCCGAACGTGCGGTACACGGCTCGGCACAAGTTTTTCGACAACCGCGCTGCGGACGATCTCATGGCGTTGTTCGTTCGCGACCTCCTCAGGCGGCGCCTGAATCAACGTCTACGGTACGGTGAGCAGAAGGCGGTTTATGGCTTGCAGGTCAGCATCGCGCAGCGAGGGCCCGCGGGGTATTTGCAGATTCAGGGCTCCATCGATAAAGCCGAATATGACTTTGCAGAGGCGGTCATCGAGGAAGAACTCACGGCACTTCGGGAGGGAACGCTGGACCCCGATGAATTCGAGGCGGATCGAACCGCTCTGATCGAGCGCCTTCGGGGGGAGAACTCAACCGCTCAGGCGCTGAACTTTTGGGTGCTCCGAAACTTCTACGATCCCACCAAGCATAGGGATTTCCCGGATCTGCTTTCCTTCTACGAGAGTGTGACCCTGGGTGAGATGGCTTCATTCGCCACGCGCAGCTTGGCGCCCGAACGAGAGGTCATGGCGCTCATCCGGGTCCAACCCGTGCGCCAAGAAGTCCTCGCGGTCGCCGCCCTGTTGCTGATCTGGTTGACCATGCGGGTGGTGGCATGGGGGCTGACCCGCCCATTGACCATGCGCGAAATCCAGTACGTGGCGCGGTTCCGGATGCCCATTCTTTTTCAGATCTCTGCGGTCCTCCTCATCGGGGGGACCGCGTTGATCTTCGCTCGCTTGATCGTTTCTGTCGTTCAGTTCCTGGCGCTCGCCTACCTCGTTGCCATCGACGACTACACCGTCCGCATGACAGCGTACGCTCTGATGTTGGTCACGGCCGTGACCCTTACGATCCTGTATTTATCACAGTTTCCACGTAAGCTTCTCGTGTTCCCCGATCACCTCCGCATCAAGTCGCTCGCGTACCGCTGCCGTATCCTTCGTCCCGACGAGGTCGAGGAAATCTCGACCCGCCGCGTTCATCGGCTTTGGTTCTCGAGGCTTCTGTTCGGCAGTCTCCCGCTGACGTTGGGTTTGGTCGGGCCCGGCATCTATCTGCGCCCGACCACGGGCAGGGCCTACTTCTTCCGCACGAGAAACACCCCCGAGCTGATCGACGTGCTGAGCGCCTGGCGAGGGCAGCCCGTGTCACCCGGCAAAAGAAGGGCGCCGGAACCCGTACCGGTAACCGTCGAGAAGCCACCCGCTCCGATCGCCCGAATCCCGGTTCGGGAAGACGAGGGAAAGCAGTCATCGACTCCGATCTCCGGGGACGCTGATCCGACCGGAGAGGCGGAGGAGATCGACTACGACAGCGTCGGCTTGACCGATAAGGAACTCGAGGAGCTGCTTGGAGACACCCCCTCTTCCTAGCCAAAAGTCTCCACCTAAAGCGGGAGGCGCGTCAGATCCCTCCCGAAGCGAATGCGCACCCGGATGAGGAGAAAGAGCGCCACCGCTCCCAACCCGGCCGCCATGCCCCACCACAACCCCAGTGGTCCGAGCCCAGCCGGGAACGCCAAGTATAGGCTGACGGGCAACCCGATCATCCAGAATCCGACCAAGTTCACGAGCATGGGTGCCAAGGTGTCGCCGACTCCCCTGAGCACGCCCGACCCCACCGCTTGAAGTCCGTCGAAAATCTGGAAAATGCCAGCCACCGGGATGAGCGTAGCGGCCAGCCCCACGACCTCCAAGTCCGGCGTGTAGATACGGGCCAAGACACCCGGGATGATTAGGAACGTGGCTCCGGTGAACGCCATCACCGTCCCGGCGGTCACCAACCCCGCTCCTGCCGAGCGCCTCGCGCGCTCCGGATCCCCCGCTCCGACCGCCTGCCCGACGAGCACTGTAGTCGCTTGGGTTATACCAACCGCCAACATGAAAGTGATGCTCGCCAAGTTGATCGCGACCTGATGGCTCGCCATGGGTATCGTCCCGAGCGTTCCCATCAGGATTCCGATCGCGCCGAAGACCCCGAACTCGAGGAAGAACTGAACTCCGATGGGCGCCCCGAGGCGGCACATCCCCATAAGGGCTCGGAGATCGAACGCGTCGGGGCAGAGAGGTCGCACGTATGGTCGAATGAGTGGCCAGGCGATGGCCACTAAAGCGAGCAGCATGAACCATCGGCTGAAGGCCGTCGCCCAGCCCGAGCCGACCGCTCCCATGGCCGGCGAGCCCAGGTTCCCGAAGATGAGCACCCAGTTGAAGAAGACGTTCGAGAGGTTGGCTAGCAGGATGACCACCACGATCGGCCCCGCGCGACCCATTGATTGCAGACTCTGGCGCAACACCACGAAACAGTAGAAGGGCAGCACGCCCAGGATGGATATGCGCGCGTAATCGGACGCCACCGGGATCACCTCCCCCGGTTGGCGCAGAAACGTCAGTAACGGGCGTGCCGGCACCAGCAGGAGCGAGCTGAAAACGGCCAAAGCCAACGCGATCATGAAGCCTCGTTGAACCGCTCGCGCGATCCCGGACCGATCCCCCGCGCCGAAGGCCTGGGAAACGAGGGGATCCAGAGCGAAGAGCGTTCCCAATCCGAAGCTCGTCGTCATGAAAAAGTAGAGGTTTCCGAGCGCCACCGAGGCGAGATCCCTCGGTGAAACGTGCCCCACCATGACGGCATCGACCGCCCCCATAAGAATGAAACCCACCTGTACCGTGGCCACCGGCAACGCCAAACGAACCAGCGCGGCGAGGTGGTCCCTCGCGGGCACCATCTGGCGGATAACATGCATGAGAAGGGTCAGGCGCCGAAGTCGTCGCCCTGTGCTCCGCTGACGCCACGTTGCTCCTGAGCGAGTCTGCGTGACCGATCACGCCGGATTTCCATCAGAAGCTTCTGCTCCTCTGCGGATTCATCAATTTGGGCCCCGCTCACGGGGCGGGCGCGCCGCACCGAAAAAGCGGACACCAGCGTGCCGGGCCATCCCAGCCAGAAGGCGGCAAAGCGCCTGAAGCCCCGCTCACCCTCACGGACCAACGAGCGGTAGGTGACGTTTGCCAAGATCCAAACGAGCGCGCCTAGAACTTCCCTGAGCATTGGCCCGGCCGTCCTCCAGATTCGAATGATGTCTGCTACCGCGTCCCGTACCGGTCGACAGACGCCCGCAAGGCCCAATACCATACCCACACGGCCATTATTCGATCTCCTTCATAAGGAGAACGCGTGACGGGAACCGCTCCGAATCGGTATCTTGGGCCAAGCGGCTTGGAACGGTCGGCGCGCGGCCGAGGCTCCAGGACCGCTCAGCGGAAAGTCCTCAAGGTCTCGGGGGGGGGGGAGCCTCACACTATGGCTGGATCTTCCGAACCACCGGGGGCGGCACTCGGCCGACTGTGGAATCAGCTGTCCAGCGTCCCTGGCGGGCGCTGGGTGTTCAGCGCCGCGCTTCGTTTCATAGTTCCCTACAGTGGTTCCATTGGAGCCCAGGTCGAGGCACTCGAACGCGGGTACGCCCGCCTGTCTCTCCGGGATCGCCGCAGTGTTCGGAATCACCTTCACTCCGTGCATGCCGTGGCACTCGTAAATCTCGGTGAGTTGACCAGCGGTCTCGCAATGATCGTGGGCCAACCCCCCACCGTGCGGGGCATCGTGACCAACATATCCACCGAGTTCGTCAAGAAGGCCCGCGGCCGCCTCACCGCCGAATGTCGCTGCGATCCGCCCGCCGTCACCGGGCCCACCGACTACACGGTTACGGCCGAAATCCGCGATCAGGCTAGGGAGGTCGTGGCCCGCGTCTCCGTACAGTGGCGCTTAGGCCCTAGACCGTGACGTCCCTCCCACTTCTTCCTGCCACGCGTTTGACGGAAGATGCTTCGATCGCCGTGCCCATCGTCTGCGGAGCCATGTACCCGTGTTCCAACCCCGAACTCGTCGCGGCCTCCTCGCAAGCGGGCGCGTTGGGCGTTTTTCAACCGATCTCCTTGACCTACGTACATGGGTACGCGTTCCGCGCCGGCATCCGAAAGATCCGATCCCTCACCGACCGACCCATCGGGATGAACGCGCTCATCGAACAGTCGTCGAAGTTCTATCGGCGCCGGACCGAGGAGTGGATCGATACCGCGCTGGAGGAAGGGGTACGGTTTTTCGTAACGTCGCTGGGTAAGCCGGACTGGGTGGTTCGACGGGTCGAGTCCGTGGGGGCTCGCGTCTATCATGACGTAACCACCCGAAAGTGGGCGCAAAAAGGCCTAGACTGCGGGGTCCATGGCCTCATGGCCGTGAACAGTCGGGCCGGTGGACACGCCGGGCAACTCGACGCCCAAGCGCTCTTGGACGAGGTCGGCGACCTGGGGCTTCCGGTCGTGTGTGCGGGTGGCGTCGGCAACCAGGAAGACTTCGTCGCGGCCTTGAGAATGGGATACGCCGGAGTACAAATGGGAACGCGGTTCATCGCCTCCCAGGAGTGCACCGCGAGCGCCGAATACAAACAAGCGATCGTGGACGCGGGTGAGAACGATATCGTGCACAGCGAGCGCCTCACGGGCGTACCGGTCGCCGTGATCAACACACCCTTCATCCGGAAGCTGGGTTTGAGCGCCGGTCCCCTGGCGCGCTGGATGCTTCGAGGACGACGCACGAAACATTGGATGCGTATGATCTACGCCCTGAAGTCCTTCCGGCAGCTTCGCCGATCTCTTCACGCGACGAGCGTCGGCGGAGACTACTGGCAAGCCGGAAAAAGCGTGTCGGGAATCGCGACCGTCGAACCGGTCGCGTCGATCGTGCGACGCTTCTCCGAAGCCGCCCGCTCCGCAGGGGTCCCAACCAGCGAAGAGTAGTCCGCAAGGAATCGGGGTCTGAGCACGCCACGCACCAAAAATATCTCGCGGTGTCCGCTCACTCGACTGTACTGTTGAAGAGACGGGAGGCCTCGCTCCAACTCGACACTACCCCAGAAGACTTGAAACGCAATCCTCGAAATGGAGATCGACATGACACGGGCATTCGCGGTCGCACTGGCCGGGCTGATTTATTTACCAATGACACTCCAGGCCCAAACCGATTACGACGATCAGGTGCGCGATTTTCTTGATACGTCTGCAAGCATCATGCTCGAGCCGCAGGGGCTCACGGCTACGCACGAGGTCTACACAGGCTCCTTGGACGCCAACGCGGAAACTGAACACTGGGTCACGCTGGACCGCGGCGGGGAATACGCACTCCTCGCGGTTTGCGACGAAGACTGCTCGGATATCGATCTCTACCTCTACGACGAGGACGGTAGGGAAATCGACTCCGACGCCTCCGCGGATGACGTGCCGGTCTTGCTCGTAACTCCGTCGAGACGGACGAGATACTGGCGTGCCCCCAGATGTGGTACCACTTCCTATGTTAGGCTTTGAGGCCCCGGCGGTCCAAGAAGTTGGGGCATTCTAAGGAACCAAGGTGATGGTTTTATCGTCTCTGGAGCCGGGGGTAGGCCG
>Ga0115002_10008985_pt1 | contig 10980 bp, 8 predicted proteins | sample ArcticOcean_MG_C_8_FD_89576 | JGI IMG/M metagenome (GOLD analysis project Ga0115002, IMG submission 89576) | Marine microbial communities from western Arctic Ocean - ArcticOcean_MG_CB11_86 | ecosystem: Environmental > Aquatic > Marine > Oceanic | place: Arctic Ocean: Canada Basin | collected... | reverse complement strand
CACGTTGATTTCACGGCCGAGGTCGAGCGCTCGCTGCGTGTGCTCGATGGCGCGGTGGCTGTGTTCGACGCCGTTGGTGGCGTCGAGCCGCAGAGCGAAACGGTCTGGCGTCAGGCCAACAAGTACAAAGTTCCGCGCATCGCGTTCGTCAACAAGATGGACCGCGTGGGTGCGAACTTCGAGCGTTGCATGCAGATGATGATCGATCGTCTGCGCACCAATCCGGTGCCGGTCGTGCTGCCGTGGGGCAGTGAGGACCAGCTGCTGGGTGTGCTTGACGTCGTTCGCAACCAGGCGCTGCGCTATAACAACGAAGATCTCGGCGCGGAGCCGGTGATCGAGGATGTTCCCGAGGATCAGCGGGCGGCGGTCGAAGCCGCGCGCGAGCGGATCCTCGAGGCTGCGAGCGAAATCGACGATGCGATCCTCGAGAAGTATCTCGGTGGCGAAGAGGTCTCCGAGGAAGAGTTGATCGCAGCCCTCCGGCAGGGGACGTTGGATCTCACTATTACTCCGGTTCTTGCGGGTTCCGCGTTCAAGAACAAGGGTGTGCAGCCGCTACTGGATGCGGTCATCGACTATTTGCCCTCGCCGCTTGAGGTGAAGGCGATCGTGGGTGTTGATCCCGACGACAAAGAGGTCTCCGTTGACCGCCAGGCTAGCGACGATGAGCCTTTCGCCGGTCTGGTCTTCAAGATCATGACGGACCCGTTTGTCGGCCAGTTGGCGTTCTTCCGCGTGTACTCGGGTGTTCTCGAGTCCGGAGCCACTGTGCTCAACGCGACGTCGGGGAAGCGCGAGCGCATTGGTCGCTTGTTGAAGATGCACGCGAACAAGCGCGAAGAGATCCGTCAGGTGTTTGCTGGCGATATCGCCGCCGCCGTTGGGCTGAAGACGGTTTCGACGGGTCATACGATTTGCACGCCGGATAAACCGGTGCTGCTCGAGTCGATGACGTTCATGAAGCCGGTCATCTCCATGGCTATCGAGCCCAAGACGCGCGTCGATAGCGAGAAATTGGCTGAGGCGATGGGCAAGCTGCAGCGCGAGGACCCGACCTTCAAGGTGCACCGTGACGAGGAGACTGGTCAGACGATCATCTCGGGCATGGGCGAGCTCCATCTTGAGATCATCGTTGATCGCATGGTGCGCGAGTTCGATGTCGAGGCGAATGTCGGCGCCCCCCAGGTTGCGTACCGCGAGGCGATTACCCGATCTGCGAAGGGCGAGGGTCGTTTCGTGCGCCAGAGTGGTGGCCGCGGCCAGTTCGGTCATGTGCATATTGAGCTGGAGCCGCTGCCGCCCGAAGAGGGGCAGAAGTTCGAGTTCGTTGATCGGATCCGCGGTGGTTCGATTCCGAAAGAATTTATCAAGCCGACCGCGCAGGGCATCCGCGAAGCCATGGAAAGTGGGCCCGTGGCCGGCTTCGAGATCGAGGGCGTCCGCGCTATCCTCTACGACGGCTCGTACCATGACGTGGACTCGTCCGAGGTGGCGTTCAAGATCGCCGGAAGCATGGCCTTCAAGGATGCCGTCGCGAAGGCTGGGCCGGAGCTCATGGAGCCCATTATGGATCTCGAGGTCATCGTGCCCGAGGAGTACATGGGTGACGTGATTTCCGACATCAATAGTCGGCGTGGCCGCATCGAGAACCTCGACACCCGCGACGGCTTGAAGATCATCACGTCCCGCGTGCCGCTGTCGGCGATGTTCGGTTACGCGACGGATCTGCGTTCCAACACGCAGGGTCGTGCGAACTTCACGATGCACTTCAAGTGCTACGAGCGGGTTCCCAAGAGCGTTAAAGAAGAAGTTGTCCTCAGAGAGAGGGGCGCGATGGCCTAGCCGTCGGTTCGTAAGGAAACCAGGAAATGGCGAAAGAAAAGTTTGAGCGTAATAAGCCGCACGTGAACGTCGGGACCATTGGTCACGTAGATCACGGCAAGACGACGTTGACGCAGGCGATCACGCTGATTCTGTCGAAGCTGGGACAGGCGGACTATTCCGCGTTCGACATGATCGACAAGGCGCCTGAAGAGCGCGAGCGCGGGATCACGATTGCGATTGCGCACGTGGAGTACGAGTCGAAGGCGCGACACTACGCGCACGTCGACTGCCCTGGTCACGCTGACTACATCAAGAACATGATCACGGGCGCGGCGCAGATGGACGGCGCGATCCTGGTAGTGTCGGCCGCAGACGGTCCGATGCCGCAGACGCGTGAGCACATCTTGCTCGCCCGTCAGGTTGGTGTTCCGGCGATGGTCGTGTTCCTCAACAAGTGCGACATGGTCGACGACGAGGAGCTGCTCGAGCTCGTAGAGCTTGAGGTACGCGAGCTGTTGTCGATGTACGAGTTCCCTGGCGACGATATCCCGATGGTGATGGGTTCGGCGCTGAAGGCGGTTGAGGAAGAGGATCCCGCCGGTGAGTGGGGTTCCAAGATCATTGAGCTGGTCGAGACGCTCGACAGCTATATCCCGGAGCCGTCGCGCGCGCTGGACAAGCCGTTCCTGATGCCGATCGAGGACGTGTTCACGATCTCGGGCCGCGGCACCGTGGTGACGGGCCGGATCGAGCAGGGGATCGTCAAGACCGGTGAAGAGATTGAGATTGTCGGTATCCGCGACACGCAGAAGAAGGTTGTGACGGGTGTCGAGATGTTCCGCAAGATCCTCGATGAGGGTCAGGCGGGAGACAACGTCGGCGTTCTGCTACGTGGTACGGACCGTGAGGATGTGGAGCGCGGGCAGGTGCTGACGAAGCCCGGCGCGATCACGCCGCATACGAAGTTCGCGGCGGAGATCTATGTTCTGACGAAGGAAGAGGGCGGACGGCACACGCCGTTCTTCAAGGGCTACCGACCGCAGTTCTACTTCCGGACAACGGATGTTACGGGAGATTGCGAGTTGCCTGACGGTGTCGAGATGGTGATGCCTGGTGACAACGTGACGATTTCCGCAAATTTGATTACCCCGATCGCGATGGACAAGGGTCTGCGGTTCGCTATCCGTGAGGGTGGCCGGACCGTCGGTGCCGGGACGATTACCGAAATTTACGAGTAAATGCCCAGCGCTGCGCACAGACGAGGTTCGTTGGGAGGGCAGTAGCTCTAACTGGCAGAGCGACGGATTCCAAATCCGTAGGTTCGGGGTTCGAATCCCCGCTGCCCTGCCACTTTGACGGATCTCGCACGGGCGAGCAGAGAGATTTACGCCGCTGGCATCCGTGCCTCGGCGCGCAAGGAAGACACAATGCTGAATCGCTGGAAGACGTTCCTGCGCGAAGTCAAGGGTGAGATCAACAAGGTCACCTGGCCGAAACGCAACGACGTTCGCGGTACCACTGTTGTGGTGCTGGTGACTTGCGGTGTCTTCGGCGTCTATCTGTGGTTTGTCGATATTGTGATGGGACGTGTTTTGACCTGGTTGTATGCGGCGATGGGCTAGCGCCCTTGCCAACGAGCTTCGAATGAGGCGACCTTGACCGAGCAAGCCGAGCGAAACGATCTGGAAGCGGCGGCACGAGCTTTGGGCCTAGAGCCCGATGTTCCTGCGGATGCTGCGCCCGAGGCCACGGAAGCTGTTGCCGAGGAAGCGGCGCCGGGCGCGCTACCGGTGTCCGCTGAAGACGTCGAAGACGGCATGAATTGGTACGTGGTGCACACGTACTCCGGCTACGAGCGCAAGGTGAAGCAGAGTCTCGAGGAGCGCGTTCGAACGCTAGAGCTCGACAACGAGGTTGCGGGCGTTCTGATCCCGACCGAAGACGTTGTCGAGATGAAGGGCGGCAAGAAGGTCGTTACTTCCAAGAAGTTCTTTCCCGGTTACTTGCTGGTCAACATGCGGATGAGCGAGGAGCTTTGGCATCTCGTGAAGAACACCCCGCGCGTTACTGGCTTCGTTGGCGAAGGGCGGCATCCGATTCCGCTGTCGCAGGCTGAAGTCGACGGCATTCTCAACCGCATGGAAGAGTCCGTCGAAGCGCCCAAGCCGAAGTTCCGCTTCGGTGTTGCTGAGACGGTTCGGATTATTGACGGGCCGTTCGCTAACTTCAGCGGCAAGGTTGAAGAAGTGGACAATCGGCGCAGCACTCTCAAGGTCATGGTCTCGATTTTCGGGCGCGCTACGCCGGTCGAGCTTGATTTCTTCCAGGTCGAAAAGACCTGATCACGGACCCGGGTAACTAGAAGATGGCTAAAGAGAGCAAGCCCGTCATCGGGTTGATCAAGTTGCAGATTCCTGCAGGGAAGGCGTCACCGGCGCCTCCGGTTGGGCCTGCGCTCGGTCAGCACGGCGTCAACATCATGGATTTCTGCACCGCCTTCAATTCGGCGACGCAGGATCAGCCGGGAATGGTAATTCCGGTTGTTATCACGGTGTACGCCGACCGTACCTATTCCTTCATCACCAAGACGCCGCCAGCGGCCGTCTTGCTGAAGAAGGCTGCGAACATTGCATCGGGATCAGGCGAGCCCAACAAGGAATTCGTCGCCACGATCACTCGTGATCAGGTGGCCGAGATCGCCAAGGTCAAGATGCAGGATCTCAACGCATACGACGTTGACCAGGCCGTGAAGATCATCGCTGGGACAGCGCGGTCGATGGGCATCAAGGTCTCAGGACTCGAGGTCGAAGGGTAAAGAGATGCCAAAGCACGGAAAGAACTTCAACGCCGCTCAGGCCAAGATCGAGTCCCGCGAGTACGGACTCGAGGAGGCGATCGCGGCGATCAAGGATGCATCGTTCGTCAAGTTTGACGAGAGTGTCGAAGTGGCCCTCAAGCTGGGCGTCGATCCTCGGCATGCCGACCAGATGGTGCGCTCGAGCGTGGTGCTCCCGCACGGTACCGGTAAGACCTCGCGAATCCTCGTGATTGCGCAGGGTGAAAAGGTCAAGGAAGCCGAGGCTGCTGGCGCCGACTATGTCGGCGGCAAAGAGCTCGTCGAAAAGGTAGCGGGCGGTTGGCTCGACTTCGACGCGGTGATCTCGACGCCCGACATGATGCGCGAAGTCGGCAAGTTGGGCCGGGTGCTCGGTCCGCGCGGCTTGATGCCTAACCCGAAGACGGGCTCGGTTACCTTCGACGTCGGCAAGGCCGTTGAGGATATCAAGGCCGGTAAGTTGGACTTCCGCGTCGACAAGAACGGCGTACTTCATGCGCCGGTAGGCAAGGTGTCCTTCGAGCATGCTCAGTTGAACGATAACGCCGAGGCTTTGTTTGGCGCCATCATGCGCCAGAGGCCTTCCGCGGCGAAAGGTAAGTACATCGAAAGCGTTTATCTGACGTCGACGATGGGTCCGAGCATTCGGATCGATCCTGACGCAGTCGAAATCGCACAGGTGTGAGATGAATCAGGCTGAGAAGCATCAAGAAGTAGAGTTTCTGGGTCAGGCGATCGGGCAGGGTGCGAGTGCCTTTCTGGTCGACTTCAAGGGGCTGTCCGTTGAGAAGTCGACCGATCTCCGCATTAAGTTGCGCGAGAAGGATGGACGTCTGCGGATCGTCAAGAATCGGCTCGCCAGGCGTGCGTTCGCGGACGGCGCGCTTGAGGTGATGGAGGCGGATTTCGTTGGCCAGACGGCGATCGCGTACCCCGTGGGGGACGACATCGTCGGGATTGCCAAGGTCCTCAAGGAATTTTCGAAGGAGCACGAGCTGGCCCCGGTCAAGGCTGGTCTCGTTGATGGCCGTGTGATCACGCTCGACGAATTCGCCACGTTGGCGGATTTGCCCTCGAGGGATGAGCTGTTCGCGAAGGCTCTGTATTTGATGAAGTACCCGATTACGGGTCTCGTGACGACGCTGAGTGGCGTCCTACGCAATGTCGTGGTCGTGCTGGACGCTGTCCGGCAACAGAAAGAATCCGAATAGCAACCGCGTCTCAGACGCGTTTTTTCCGAGTGGAGGTGTGTCGTGGCTAAGCAGTTGAGCAGCGAAGAGCTGATCGAGCAGATTGAGAGCATGTCGGTCCTGGACCTGGCGGGCCTGGTCAAGGATTTGGAAGAGAAGTTTGGCGTCAGTGCGGCGGCGATGGCTGCGCCTGCTGCTGGCGGAGGCGCTGTGGCTGAGGAAGACGCCGTGCAGGAAGCGTTTGACGTGGTGTTGACCACGTTCGGCGATAAGAAGATCAACGTGATCAAGATGGTCCGTCAGGTCACGAGTCTGGGGCTCAAGGAAGCCAAGGAACTCGTCGATAACCTCCCCAATGCTGTCAAAGAGGGAGTCAGCAAGGAAGAGGCTGACGAGCTCAAGGCAAAGTTCGAAGAGGCCGGCGCCCAGGTGGAGCTCAAGTAAATAGCTTGTCGTACTTGCTCGAGACGGTATCTCTGTCGCAGAAGACGCCTCGATGCGACGTGCCCGGATGCGCCCTGCGGCGCGCCGGGCCTGCGGGCGCCTCGTCGAAACTAGAAAACTCCGGGCTCTGATAGACCCCGAAGGATCGGTGCCAAATGGCTGACACCTCCGTTCAACCGCTACGCGAGCGGCACTCTTTCGCCAAGATCCCTACGGCGATCCCGCTGCCCAATCTCATCGCGGTTCAGAAGAAATCGTACGAGCGATTCCTCCAGGCTGATGGACTCCCGCATGCGCGCGAGAACGTCGGACTGCAGGAGGTGTTCAACACCATCTTCCCCATCAGTGATTTCCGCGAGACTGCTCAGCTGCAGTTCGTCGGTTACACGATTGGTGAGAAGCCGGGCGTCCCTATCCCGACGTTCAACGAGGAGGAGTGTCAGACCCGCGGCATGACGTATGCAGTGCCGCTGCGCGTGACCTTCAGGCTCGTTGTTTGGGACAAGGATGCTGACACCGGCACCAAGACCATCCGCGATATCAAGGAGCAGGAGGTCTATCTCGGCGATATTCCGCTGATGACGAAGGGCGGAACGTTCATCATCAACGGTACCGAGCGGGTAATCGTCTCGCAGCTCCACAGGTCGCCTGGTGTCTTCTTCCACACCGGCAAGGCCAAGACGCTGTTCACGGGGCAGGTGATTCCTTATCGCGGCTCGTGGGTCGAGTTCGAGCTCGACGCGCGCAACATGGTGCAGATTCGCATCGATCGTCGCCGCAAGTTCCCCGCGACGATTTTCCTGAAGGCTCTCGGTCTCGAGACCGACGAGGACATTCTGCGGCGCTTTCTGCCGACCGTTACGGTTCACGCCAAGGGCACCGACCTACGAGTCGGCGCCGGTGAGAGCCTGATCGGCCTGCAGTTCTCGAAGAAGATCACGGGTGACAAGGGCAAGTTCAAGGGCAAGCAGATCGTTGGTGCTGGTCGTCGGTTCACGCCGGCCTCGCTCAAGAAGCTCAACGAGAGCAAGCAGGATTCGATTTCGGTCGAAGTTGCCGATCTCGCTGGAGCTCACACGGTCCATGACATCCCGGACCTCGAGAGCGGCGAGGTTCTGGTTCGTTGCAACGAAGAGATCACGCCGGCGGTGCTCGATCGCATCATCGAAACCGGTGCTGAGTCGTTCGACGTGTTCTTTCCCGAGCAGCGAGCAGCGGGGAAAATTCTGAGCACGACGTTGCGCAAGGACACGGTCACGTCCAAGAAGGAAGCTCTCATTGAGATCTACCGGAAGATGCGACCTGGTGACCCTCCAACACCGGACAGTTCCCGCAACCTGTTCAAGAACATGTTCACCAACGCGCAGCGATACGACTTTTCGCGCGTTGGTCGGCTGAAGTTCAACCACAAGCTCGGGACCGACAAGGATCTCGATGAGCGCTTGCTGGATGAAGAGGACTTCATTGCCGTCATCCAGTTCCTGCTCGGCCTTCCTGAGGATCCGCGCGGTGTCGATGACATCGACAACCTCGGCAACCGGCGGGTGCGCTCGGTAGGCGAGCTGCTGGAGAACCAGTTCCGCATCGGCCTCGTCCGCATGGAACGTGGTGTGCGCGAGAAGATGAGCGTGTACCAGGAGATCGAGACGGCAATGCCGCACGATCTCATCAACCCGAAGCCGGTTATGGCGGCGGTACGCGAGTTCTTCGGATCGTCGCAGTTGTCCCAGTTCATGGACCAGACCAACCCGCTGTCGGAGGTTACCCACAAGCGGCGCCTCTCGGCACTTGGACCAGGCGGTCTGTCGCGCGAGCGCGCGGGCTTCGAGGTTCGCGATGTGCACCCGACCCACTACGGCCGGATTTGCCCGATCGAGACGCCTGAAGGTCCGAACATCGGACTGATCTCCTCGCTTTCCTGTTACGGGCGAGTGAACGAGTTCGGTTTCATCGAGAGCCCGTATCGCCCGGTCGAGAAGTCGCGGATCGCCGATCGCGTCCGCATTGTCGACCCCGGCAAGACGGAGTTTGCGGTCGATCAGGATCTCGAGCTTTCCGAGGTCAGCAAGGCCAACCGCAAGGTAGGGAAGAAGGGAGCTGCTACATGGGCCTACGCCCCAGTGTTCCTCTCAGCCACGCAGGAAGGCCCGCACGTCATTGCGCAGGCGAATGCTCCGGTCGACCCGAAGAACTTCAAGTTCGTCAATGACAGGGTCACCGCGCGTGTGCGCGGCGATTTTCGCCTGGTACCGGTCGAGGAAGTCGATTTCATCGACGTCTCGCCCAAGCAGGTCGTCTCGGTGGCGGCGTCGCTGATTCCGTTCCTCGAGAATGATGATGCGAACCGCGCGTTGATGGGTTCGAACATGCAGCGCCAGGCAGTGCCGTTGTACCGGCCCCAGGCGCCATATGTCGGAACCGGAATGGAGGCCACGACAGCGCAGGTCTCCGGTGCGGTTGTGCTGGCTCACCGCGATGGTGTGGTCGACTACGTGGACTCGGAGCGGATCATCGTTCGTACCGAGGACGGCGACTGTGACATCTACGGTCTTTCCAAGTTCCGTCGGTCGAATCAGAACACCTGCATGAACCAGAAGACGCTGGTCGCGACCGGCACGATGGTCAAGCAGGGTCAGGTGCTCGCTGACGGACCGGCGACCGAGATGGGCGAACTGGCTCTCGGCCAGAACGTTCTGGTGGCATTCATGCCGTGGCGTGGTTACAACTTTGAGGACGCGATCGTGTTGTCCGAGAAGTTGGTCAAGAACGACGCGTTCACCTCGATCCACATCGACGAACTCGAGATCGAAGCTCGCGATACGAAGCTCGGTCCGGAGGAGATCACTCGGGATATCCCGAACGTCTCTGAGGAGGCTCTACGCAATCTCGACGAGAGCGGCGTGATCCGCATCGGTGCCGAGGTCGGTCCTAGTGACATTCTGGTTGGCAAGGTAGCGCCCAAGGGCGAAACCCAGCTCACCCCTGAGGAGAAGCTGCTCCGCGCGATCTTCGGCGAGAAGGCCGGCGATGTGAAGGATGCTTCGCTCACGGTTCGTCCCGGCATTGCTGGCACGGTCGTCGACGTGAAGGTCTTCACCCGCAAGGGAGTTGACAAAGACCCTCGAGCCATCGAGATCGAGGACGCCGATGTAGCCCGACTGCAGCGCGACCTGCAGGACGAGATTCGGATTCTGAAGGACGGCCTGCGAAGCGTGATCATGCGCGCTGCCGACGGCATGGTTCTCGAAGCCGGCATCAAGCACCCTGCCACGGGTGAGGCGCTAACGGCCAAGGGCAGCCCGGTCACGGCCGAGCTCATCGAGTCGTTGCCTTATGCCGCCCTGGGCAAGTTGCGGCTGGCAAAGTCGAACCAGGCCGTGGAGAAGAAGATCCACGGCATGATCACGGCACTCGATACCCGCATCGCGGCGCTCACGGAGCGTTTCGAGGAGAGGCAGGAGGCCTACCGTCGCGGCGACGAGCTGCCGCCGGGCGTGATCAAGATGGTCAAGGTCTACATCGCCATGAAGCGCAAGATTCAGGCGGGTGACAAGATGGCCGGTCGTCACGGCAACAAGGGCGTTATCGCCACGGTGTTGCCGGAAGAGGACATGCCGTTCCTCGAAGACGGAACGCCGGTCGAGATCGTGCTCAACCCGCTCGGTGTGCCGTCGCGGATGAACGTTGGGCAGGTCCTGGAGACGCATCTTGGATGGGCCGCGAAGGCGCTGGGCGTGCACTTCGCAACGCCTGTCTTTGATGGCGCGACCGAGGCCGAGATCCGCGAGAAGTTGGCCGAGGCCAACTTGCCGGAGAGCGGCAAGGCAGTACTACGCGATGGCTTGACGGGCGACAAGTTCGACCGCGATATCACCGTTGGTTACATCTACATGCTGAAGCTGTCGCACATGGTCGACGACAAGATCCACGCGCGTTCAATTGGCCCCTACTCCCTCATTACTCAGCAGCCGCTGGGTGGTAAGGCGCAGTTCGGTGGCCAGCGCTTCGGTGAGATGGAGGTGTGGGCACTCGAGGCCTACGGTGCCGCCCATACTTTGCAGGAGCTATTGACGGTCAAGAGTGATGACGTCTACGGCCGCGCCAAGATCTTCGAATCGATCGTCAGAGGTGAGGGCGACATCACCCCCGGTCTTCCGGAGTCCTTCAACGTATTGGTGAAGGAACTTCAGGGCCTCGGGCTCGACGTTGAGCTGTTCCGCAGCCGGCGTGAAGACGATTCCGATTCCGATCCCGAACTTACGCTGTGATGGTTCCGATCCAGATGGAAGAAAAGGTGAGACCATGAGAAGCGCACTCGGATTCTTCGAGAGCAAGCCGGTCAACATCAACGAGTACGAAGCGATCCGGATCGGCCTTGCGTCGCCGGAGAAGATTCGCTCGTGGTCGCACGGTGAAGTGACCAAGCCGGAAACGATCAACTACCGGACGTTCAAACCTGAACGCGACGGGTTGTTCTGCGCCAAAATCTTCGGCCCGGTGAATGACTGGGAATGCTTGTGCGGCAAGTACAAGCGGATGAAGCATCGCGGTGTGATCTGCGACAAGTGTGGCGTCGAGGTCACCCAGTCGAAGGTGCGCCGCGAGCGCATGGGTCACATCGAGCTGGCATGCCCGGTTTCGCACGTCTGGTTCTTCAAGGGCCTGCCGTCGCGGATGGGGCAT
>Ga0115002_10008984_pt1 | contig 10982 bp, 4 predicted proteins | sample ArcticOcean_MG_C_8_FD_89576 | JGI IMG/M metagenome (GOLD analysis project Ga0115002, IMG submission 89576) | Marine microbial communities from western Arctic Ocean - ArcticOcean_MG_CB11_86 | ecosystem: Environmental > Aquatic > Marine > Oceanic | place: Arctic Ocean: Canada Basin | collected... | reverse complement strand
TGTGCCAGCGGTACGCGATTCTCTGAACCAACAATATCGAACTATGTGGGATGACGTGCGAGATTTTCTTGCAATTCACTATAAATTCAATCGTCGCTCAGATTCGGAATTCTGGAAACATTGCCGACGGGAGACTCCCCTCGGGACTGCGGCGGGAATCGTGGAGTTCTTTCGCGAGGCCGGTCCCCACCGATTGGGCGAAGGGCTCATTCCGCGGGAAAGCATGTTTCAATACGAGGGCTACTTGGCCATGTTATTGGGACAGCGTGTCCCGACGAAATACGATGCCCAACTGACCAGCGACGAGACTAGAGATTGGAACCAACATCGCCAGCGGGTACGGGCTGTCGTCAGTAATGCGATGCCGATCAGAGAAGCGTTGGAATTCGTGCACAATCCTAAGTTCCAATGGCCCAACTCTTAACCACTCGGTTTTCCGCTCACCTGTGCTGATCTGCGCGGCAGTGCGCTTATCCGCGCGCACTCAACATCATTGCTCCCTCTTTTGGTGATGAAAATAACGAAATGGTGAGCTGGCACAGTTGTTGCTTCTCTGGATGGTGCAATGTGCTTTGGCATTTTCTTCTACGTCTAGTTCCCGCCAAAAACCCGCCTTTCCCGGATGGATCCGTTCGATTAGACGCCAGATAGTTTGTTGGAGCTTTCGATTTCTCCCTGATTAAGGACCACACCATGTTTTGTAACCAATGTGAACAAACCCAAAACGGAACCGGCTGTACAGACATCGGTGTCTGCGGCAAGGATCCCGATATGGAATCGCTCCAACAAATATTGCTTTATGGACTCAAGGGGATGGCGGCGTATGCGAATCATGCCAGGCGGTTGGGCAAAACGGATGAAAACGTGAGCGCCTTTATCGAAGAAGCGCTATTCGCCACAATGACAAATGTCAATTTCGATTTGGAGAGCCTGCTGGAGCTCGTTTTAGAATGTGGGCGACAAAACTTCCGTGTAATGCAGTTACTTGATGAAGGACACTCTGAAAAATTGGGGACACCCGAGCCGACGGTTGTTTACGAAGGTACCAAGGCGGGCCCTGGAATTCTCGTCACAGGCCACGATCTGGTCGACTTGGCTGCGTTGTTGGAGCAGTCGGCGGGACACGGAGTCAATGTCTACACTCATGGCGAAATGCTGCCAGCGCATAGTTATCCGGAACTGAAGAAACATCCTCATCTCGCTGGCCACTACGGCGGACCTTGGCAGAACCAACAGTGGGAGTTTCCCGGGTTTAGCGGACCGATCTTGGCAACTACGAATTGTGTATTGATCCCGCCCGAATCATATGCCAGTCGTCTCTTCACGACTCGGGTCACTGCTGTTCCAGGTGCGACTCGACTTAAGACAGATGATTTCTCGCAAGTCATCGAATTGGCAAAAGAGTCACCCCATCTGACTGACGACAAGGTTAAGGAGTCTACGATTGGATTCCACCATAGCGTTATTCTTGGGCTGGCCGACAAAATAGTCGAAGCAGTGAAGTCGGGCGCCATCAAACGATTCTTCTTAATAGGCGGCTGCGATGGAGCCGAATCGGGCCGAAACTATTACACCGATCTCGCATCTCAAGCGCCGAACGAATCCGTGATCTTGACGTTGGGTTGCGGCAAGTTTCGCATTCGGGATCACGAATACGGCGACATCGGAGGAATCCCGCGGTTGTTAGACATGGGCCAGTGCAACGATGCCTACGGCGCCGTGCAAGTGGCTCTTGGACTGGCGAATGCTTTTGAATGCGGAGTGAATGACCTGCCACTCGAAATCGTGCTTTCCTGGTTCGAGCAAAAGGCCGTTGCAGTTCTATTGACGCTGTTGGCGCTGGACGTAAAAGGGATCCGGATTGGTCCAATCGCACCCGCGTTTATCACGCCCAACGTGATGAACATCTTACAGGACAAATTTGACTTAAAACTTATCGAACCCATTCCGCCCGCCGAACTGATTCAGCTGAGCGTGTAGTGGGGAACACCTCTGACGTTTGATGACTCGTGGCAACGAAATGCAAACCTGAGGTCTGCGCGGTTTACGAACCGCGCTGGCTACGGTTCCGCAAACTCATTCAAGAAAAGAGAGTAAGCAAGAGTACTATGAAACACGTCGACGAAATACTGTTGGAGGAAGATTCCCAGCAACGATATTCCTTTTTGGCCGAGTTCATTGGGTTCGGCCCCGAGGACGTGAAACTCATCCAAGGAAGTGCCCGTTTCCTCGGTCCGCGTATCGGTGAGCTAGTCGATTCGACTTACGAAAAGCTGATGGCATACGACGCCACCGCGAGACACTTTCTACCCAAGCAACACGGATTTGAGGGCGAGCCGCCGGCGGATTTAGCAGAACTCACCGCATCGCATCCGCAAATTCAATTCCGCAAAGACCACTTGAATCGCTACTCCACCTCGTTGATCGGTCGCTCCTACGATTCAAAAATGGTGCAGTATCTCGAGATGGTCGGAAAGATGCACACCGCCAAGGCAGGTAGTAGTGAGATTCAAGTTCCACTGATTCAAATGAACGCGCTGATGGGACTGCTGTCGGATATACTCACGAAATCGCTAATCGACTCGCCATTGGACGGCGATGCCACTCTGGCGACGATTCGCGCATTTCAGAAACTACTTTGGATCCAGAACGATTTCATCAATCGGCATTACGTGGACTAACGAGCAATGCATTGAAGTGGTTTATTCGTCTTGAGGAAATCCGCACCGCTACACCAAGAATTCGTCAAGCGGTCCCGTGAGGTCGAGCTGTTGAAGCTGCGAATCGACTTGGCCAAAGTGGTCTTCGATCGTTGCGCCGTTGGAGTGCAGAAGTGTGTTGTAAAGATTGCCGATGGTCTTATGACCAGCTTGGCGATACGCGGGGTAGCGGATGTATCTACCGCCCGTTTTTAGGTTGTGATTACCACCGCCGACGAGAATGAATGGCCAATTACGTCGCGATGAATGATGAGCGTCCGCCATGTCACTCATATAAACGATCATCGTGTTGTCCAGCATCGTCCCATTGCCCTCGGGCACGGACTTAAGCCGCTCAGCCAGTTTGGCGATCTCTTCCACATGGAATTTACGAATCACGCTGCGTGATTCCGATTTTTTCAATCCATTGGCCGTCACCTTGTTATGACCAATATCGTGTACGCTCGTGCTACCGAATCCAAAACTCGTATACTTGGTACTTAGCCAATCGGCTCGAATCGTAATCACGTTGGTAAGACCCGTAATCAGTGTAGCCGCACTGAGTTCAAAGAAGACTCGAACTCGATCGGCGAACACCTTGGAGGAATATTGGCTGTTCAATTCCGGGGCGTTGGCTTTGATAACGTCTTGCATTTCGGCAAGTTGAATATTGCGGCCGCGAACGGAATCGAATGCACCCAAATAGTGTTCGAGTTTCTCGCGTTCAGATTGACTGACGCTCTTCTGCAACCGTTTGACATCTTCCGAAAGAAAGTCCAGCAGATTGGCTTGTAGTTGAAACTCTTTCTTCCCTCCAGTGGCGAGGTCTACCGCGCTGCCGAAAAGTTGGCGGTAGGCTTTTTCGGCGCTGGCTTGGAAAGCCATTGGTTTGTTGGCGCCGAACGCAGAGATTTTTGGGAAGACGGCAGTCTCTTGAACTTGTGGTCCAAAGTTGTTTCCGATGCTGTGACCATTGGGAGCGAAACCATAAATGGAGAATGGAGCTGGATTCATTCGTCCCAACATACAGTCGATCGTTTCGGCCGCCGGTTTCTCCGGGCCGTGATGACAGCTTAATGCACCGTAATACGCAGAGTGATTACCAGTGAAGTTGGCGCCCGATAGGCCGTCGATTATCGTCAGGTGGTCCTTTAACTTCGCCAGCGGTTGAAGTGTCTCGGGAAGTGAATGATCTTTTAGATCGAGGTCGACCAGCTGGCTGCCGTCGCCCAGTTCCGCATCAAGCGGTCGGACCGCTTCGGCGGTCAGGCCACTCGATTTCACTACGAAAACAAATCGCTTTGGCAATTTCATTTCGTCGCCATCGGCGTGGACTTGCATTTGTTGCAGTAGTGGCGCGAGCGCCAGTCCACCGGAACCTAGTGCCATTCCCTTGGTGAAATTTCTGCGTGTCGAGTTGGCCATGCGATCGATCCAAGTATTGTGTATTTGTGTCGGGGGATTTGTCGGTGTTATCAGAATAGCTATTTGCGGTACAAGAATGAATCGGAAGTAAGTAGCGACACGAGAACTTCACTGAATTTGCCACCACTTTCAATATATGCGCGGTCGGCAGCAATTAATGTAGCCGAATCGCTGACCATTTCGTTCCGTCCCATCCAATAGCGAAACGTGTGTCGAATAATCGACTGTCGTACTCGAGTGGACTTTGCCAGTCGATGAACGAGTTCAGACGCGTCCTTCACGGGGCCGTCGATTCCCTCTTCACCCGTTCCAGTTATCGCTCCCGTGGCGTCGACCGGCAAGACATCGATCTTCGCTTTCTGCGACATCTTAGCCAGTTGCTCTTCGGTTAGCTCGGGTTGAGGAAGGTACTCATTCTTTGTTTTATCGAAATATCTGGCAGCTCGAATCCAGCCGCGATCATCGAAACTCTCAAATGGCATCCCCAAGGGATCGAACATTTGGTGACATTTCGAACAGCTCGGATGCCGAGTGACGGAGTGTCTTTCTCGCAAAGTCCTGTCATTTCCTTCGGGAACTTGCGCATCGACATCGATTGGTAATGCTGGAAGACTGCCTGCGAGAAGATGCGTTCGAATCCAGATCCCGCGATGTACGGGATGGTTTTCGTTGTTGGTCGAATGAGCAATGAGCCAGCTGTTATCGGTCAGTAAGCCGGCGCGAAAGGTCTCGTTTTTGAGTTGATTGGATTTCTTGAGCATGTCGTCGTGCCAGTTCTGAATACGCGGATGCTCGCTTTGCGGGGAGTTCTTCAGTCGCTTGTTGTACTTGTCTTTCATGTACGCGACCAAAGTCTCCTTGTTGTTGTTGAAACGCGATGAGGTTAGCAACTCCTCAAAGACGTGCTCGTCTTCATTGACGATGGCGGCAATATGGCCTTGAGGCCAACCGACCAATGCGCGTGAGCCAATCCCGGCTCCTGGACTATCTTTGAATGTGCCTCCCGCTTTTGCATATTGAAAAAACTCTTCAAAGAAGCGAACAACTCTTGGGTACCAAGCATAACCTCGTTCGCCCTCTTGGATCATTCGCGGATAGGGTGCGGCGGGTAGCTCCCTTCGCAAAGGTGGTGAACCAGCGGCAATCATTTCGCGGACCACCAATTCAATATCGGTCTTCGAGCTCAATTTCTGCTTTTCCAACGCGGCTTGGAGAATCGGAAGGCGGGCTGGAGGTTCATCGCCAAAAGCAAAAGCCAGCGCGATGGCAACTTCTTGCGGGGATAACATTCGCCGTCCATGTTCGTCCGGCTCGGGCCGGCCAAGTTCCAAACGGTAGACGGACGCCGTCGACAAATAGATGGCCATCACGGAAATCTTGAGTCCGCTTTCCTTGCCTGCTTGTGCAATACTGGCCTTCATGAACTTGAGATAACGCTCTTCTTCGTCCGCCGTGATGCGGCGACCTGTCGCGCGATCAAACTCCTCGCGGACGACTCGTTGCATCGACTCGAGTTTTGGCGAGCCCTCCGCTTCGGTGATGGCCTTGAAACTTTCTTTGCCGGATATCACTGTCGGCTTGCCCGCGTTGGGACCGTAATTTACAGCTGCCAATGTGCGGTCGTGCATTTGATTGGAGAGGATATCGTCGAATGCCATTTGCAACGAAAGGAATCCGGACTCACCGAGAACCTCTTGCGAAGCGTAATCGCGGATGCCGCTGGTCTTCGATCCAAAGGTCAACGGCTGCGCTTCGAGACCACCGGGCGCGTGCCCTTGATACTTCTTACCTCGGAACACATGGGGACTCATTCGCCACAACCGCGATGGCGTGTACGGCGGAGTCTTGATTTCGCCGCTGAAAAGATATTCGTGATTGACTCGGTTGCCGTACTCGGGCAGAAACTGACGAGCCTGAACTGCGTGTCCTTTACCACCCGCTATAAGCAGATCTTTGATCCATGAAACGACTTGTTCACGCTGGCCTCCGGTCGGCAACTCGCTGTCAGCGGGCGGCATTATTCCGATTTCGATCTGTTCCAGGATCCTTTCCCACTGATTGACTTCGCTGCTATTGGAAGCATTGCCTTGAAAATCCACCAGCGATACGCCACCTTCCTTTTCGTCTCCCCCGTGACAATCCCAGCAAATTTGGACGAGTAGCGGCTTCACCATCAACGTATAGGTTTGCTTTATCGCCGCGAGGGACTTCGAGTGAGCTTCGGACTTGCTGACATCCTCGCCAGCTTTCAGAGCGAGAGGTTGAGCGTTCGCCGAATCGATCGCAAACGGTGTGATCGCCAAACATGCGGCGGCCGCTATAATAGGAAGCAATCGAGGGTAAGAGAGGATGGAATTCATGAGGGAATCGTGATTAGCGGAAAGATGTCACTGGTTCACAAGCTTCGATTATAGGTGAAGACGCGAAACGATTCATCACCGATTTTAAAAGCGGTAAATGATCATTGAATGTTGAAGTCAGCTGCTAACAGCTACGCTTGCCAGATTTCTGCCACATCTGCTGCAAACGCTTCAAGGAGATCGTCGACTTCATTATCCGATCGATCTTGAATTTCAAATGCCAATTCGTCGCGGCGATTAACCACTTGGATATCAACTGGGAGTTCGACTCGAATCAACTGTTGTTCGAGGGGGTTGGTAGGCGTTTCAGCAATCGCCACTTCTGGTAACGGTGAAACTACCGTCCCGGCAAAGGCGACAGGAAAGTCGATTCCCGTACCGAAGTTATTGGAGAACGGGGTAAAGTCAAACACGCTAATACCGCCGTCTACGTTCATGTCGGCATAAGCGGGAGCGTCGGGAACTTGAGTTCCGAACCAGTAGCTGAATGTCGAAAAGTCAAAAACGCTGACGCCAGCGTCACCACTGAATTCGGAGATCAGTTTATAGAACTTATTAGTGACATCACCTTGATAGGCGAAGGCATCGCCGGGAGTTCCGTCGTCATTTCCGTCGAGCGCCGCTCCGTCAATGTCGATAACCGAGGCCAAAACGTCGAGTCGATAGACGCCATTGCCAAGCTCGTAGTTGTCGAACGAAAGCGTTACGGTCGTTCCGTTGATTGAAATGTGTGCGGGAGTGAGTGCGAAGGGGACATCTGTATCTACGGGAGCGTCGACGCCTAGATTGACGAGCGCAAAATCCGTCTCGTCGGCGGTAACGACTTCGCTAAATTCGATGTGGATCGCGCGAATATCCGACCGCTGTTGTGACCAACTGGTCGGCTGCTCGCCCTTCCCCGCCAAATCGGCAGGATCGACGAAACTAGTGTTGAAGGTTACGCCTGCGACCGTAGGCGGCAGATTCTGTACAGGAGCTAGTAGGCCGGGGGATGGGACATCGGTATTCCAACTGCTCACATCATTACCAAGAGCGACGGGAGTGGCTCGATTTAATGATGGCCCTTGGCCGTCTGGAGTCACGGGCCAGGGAGCGACATCGTCGTAGGTCACTTCGTCTTCCAAAACGAGCGGAATGAAATTGGGCTCGTCCAACGGCGGAGCATCCGCTCGTAGCAAGCGAACTGTGTCGCCGCTGTTTCCTAGTCGACCAGAGTATCCTCCGATAATTGTTGCAGCGGGATCGACATCATAAAAAGTCCGGAACGTGGTTTCGAGCGTTGGATTGGCAATGGGGTCGAACGACACGATTACCAGCAGTTCTCCGGATGGCAACATCGTGCCCGCCGGGAAAGCGAAGTCGATTCCACCTTGAATTTCCCAGTTGGTAAGATCCTCGTCCAAACCGCTCGTATTAAGCAACTCGACGAACTCGAGATCGTCGGAGTTGAATCCAACGCCTGGGTCTGTGGGGTTGTATTGGAATTCGTGAATAATCACCGGACCGATTCGCGGTGGCGAGTTCACTGCATCGAACGTATTGGCCGTCAGGGGAGTAAAATCTCCCGTTCCATTGGGCCAGCGTCCCAAGGATTCGCCCGGCAAAGCGGCTTCGAATTCGAGGACTTCTATGAACGAAAGTAATGTGTTCGCTCCATCGGCTTCCATGAGAAATAATTCATCGCCGTGCGCTCCGTTGAGGGCAAAGTCACTCAGGTCGACGCCCATGGAACTGTTGAAGTCGCTCTCATCGATTGTTAAATACTCGCCCGACAGGAGCATGGTGTTAGCAGGGAATTGATACTTGCGATATTCGCCGCAAGCGTCGCTTAGATACCAGTGCCCAATGTTAATGTCTGAACCAGTTGGGTTGTACAGTTCGATTCGATCTACGGCGGGATCCGAGTTGGAAAGGACTTCGTTAATCACGATCGAATCAACAGGGCCAACACCGTCAGCGCCCGGCGAACCAAAATACTCGGTGCTATGTCGCCAATTCGACACGTCGTTGGAACTTGAATTGACGTCGATTAACTCGAGCGTTGCTCCCTTGCCGTCGGCGATTGCGGGCCAAGGCGAACTGTCGTTGTAATTCACCTCGAACACAGTACTGTTGGTTGCGTCTTCGACCTTCACGATCTCACCACCGTTGTTCAAACTGCCGGAAGCGAACGCGCCAAGGATATTGAGCCCTGCTCCGTAACGCACCTCGAAGGCAGCTTGGTTCTTCACAATGATGCCAATTTCATCCGTTTGCAACTCGATGCCGGTGAAATCAAATGCGACGCCCTCGGTGAACGTTGCGTCATCGAGCATAAGCGGTTGAGCGCCGATGTTCTTTACTTCGATGAACTCAAAGTCATCGTTGTTAACGAGTGGCATCGCGATCAATTCGTCGGCGGTGGGGTCGCTAGGATTGTAATTGATCTCGGTGATGCGGAAGAACTGCTGCAGATCGGAAGGATCGCCAGCGTAGGTGAACGTGTCGATTGTATCGTTGTCGCTATTCTCTAACTCCAACGTCTCACCGAAATTCGATAGGTGTCCGTTGTACTCGCCTTGCACAAAGAGTCCCTGACCGCCGCTCGGCCCTGCCGCTCGCGCTCGGAAAGTAGGAACATGGGGCGACACATAAAGCGACCCACCAGGCTCGATGACCGTTCCTTCCTTGAAGGTGTGAGACACTGCGCCTTTCAACTTCCAACCCGAAATATCGACGGCAACTGAATTGGGATTATCCAGCTGGATGTATTCTTCGTCCTGATTTCCCGAGGCTGGATTGAAGTCGACCGCAACGATGTCAATCTGCGGCATTTCGACTTGAACGTGTGGAATACTCGCTTTGTTGAAGTAGTTGCTGTCGACATTGTGAGTGTCAAACAGGTGTGTCCGTCGTCGTACGAGGTAGTCGTCGCGGATAATGTCGATCGCGTCGGCTGCCGATTGATTCGACCCCCAGTTCCACGGGTTTGCCCAGCGGTTGAAGTCGAGTTGAGCGTCGGGGACGTTCATCGTCTCCATCGCGTCCAATTTTACATCCAACCAACGATCCTCGACTGGCGTATTCTCGGTGCCGAGTAGGTCGTCGGCTGTTGTTCTTAAACGGCGAACGTACATTTCTTTGAAGCGGTCGTCGCTGAGTAGTTTGTCGGTGAGGCGATTCCAATGGTTATTCCATTCGCGATGGCCCGAAGCGCCAATGAACGGATGCGATGGCTGAACGTCTGCCGCTCGACCCGGAACGCTGTCGTTGTCCGCATAGATCTCATCGGCAAACGAAGTTCCAACCCAGTTCGAGCCAAAGGTTAAGTCGTTGTCCCACGGGATGAAGAACCACTCGCCCGTGCCATTGGAGTCGCGGTAGAGATAATGGTTCTTATGCGGGTGATCATTTTGGTGGACCAAAACGGTACCCGATAGATAATTCAGCATCGTTGGGACGTCGATATTGTCAAATATGTAGTTTGTAAGCGCAGTTCCACTGAGCGAATTAATGCTGCTCACGAAACTTGCTAGATCAGAATTGTCCTCGTATTGTCGAGTCTTCTTTTCGACGCTGCTCGACGAGGTGAATTGATTGAACATCTTATAGAGAGCGCCGTCGGGATCGAGTCCTTCGCGGACCAGCAAATCGGTGTCCACTTGCTCGATGAACGACGTCACCGAATGGAATGTATTGTTCATCTCCAAACGCATGTTGAAGGAGATCGAACCGGGCGTGCCAACTTCGGAATAGACATCGAACGCCAAAGGCTGGCGAATGTAAGCCTTGTCGCTATAAGTTGTGTTGAGGTTGATCTCTTCCGCGCGCGGGAGATTGGGATCGTAACGGAAGTGTCCGCCCGAGTTGAATTCAACTTTGAGACTGTCTTTTGGAGCTCCGGTAGTACTACCACCTCGCTGCCGAATAAATGCGTTGTCGTAGAATTCATCGGCGTAGAAGATCGAAACGCGGGAGCCGCTGCGAGTCTGAGCGGCTGCTTCGTTGGGGAGGAACGTTTGAATGACGGGTAAGTTACCCGAGAGATTGGGATTCGTTATTACCGTTCCAAAGTACTCGGCCGATTGCTTGCGACCAGTCTGAACATTGAACAACGGCCAACGCGATTCATTGGCCGCAGTGTCATCGGACGTAAAATACCATCGTAACATTTCGCCCGATGCCGCTGCGCCGGCGGGAATCGTGGCGGTGAAAATGCCGTCCGCTGCGACCGCGTCGTCGCCGAGGCCATCGTCGGCCATTGCCACCGTGACTTCGGCACCGAACATAACGCGGTAGTGCATGTCGACTGTCGAAACGGGGTCGAACGATTGGGCTACTTCGACGGTCACAATGACCGCGTCAGCAACTGACGGCAGAAGCGGATTGTGTGCCTCGTTCCGCAGAATTGGTCCGAGGTCGTTGGAGCCCGTGCCGTTGGGGCCCTCGGGAGTAGGTGTAACGAAATAGCGATTCGTCGTGGTGATCACCGCGTCTGCTGCATCCAGTTCTGCGGAGA
>Ga0115002_10008983_pt1 | contig 10982 bp, 10 predicted proteins | sample ArcticOcean_MG_C_8_FD_89576 | JGI IMG/M metagenome (GOLD analysis project Ga0115002, IMG submission 89576) | Marine microbial communities from western Arctic Ocean - ArcticOcean_MG_CB11_86 | ecosystem: Environmental > Aquatic > Marine > Oceanic | place: Arctic Ocean: Canada Basin | collected... | reverse complement strand
GGCACCGATCCGGGTCGGGTCGAATGGCCGCAGGAAACCGTCGATATGGCGCTCGAGCATGGCATCGGTTTGGATGACAAGGGCGACCTGGTGGTGCTTGAAACGGCAGCTAAATAGGCCGTTCATGCCCGCTAAACTCTTTATATAAGAAGGAGCAACCGCATGAGTGATTCTGTGATCAGCACAGAAGAATTTGAGCGTACCCGCGTCGCGCGCTTTAACCAGCTTGAAGGCAGCAACCGGCCCATGCTCGACGCCGTGATTCCCGGTCAGGAACGGGAAATTTATCAGATCATCGGCAAAGGCGTCAGCGAAGACCCGAATCAAAATATCCCGATCACTGATAATAACGGCTTTAATGTTGCCATCGTCCGCTGCGAACCGGGCAAGGGCACTCTGCATCACGACCACAAGACCAACGAGGTCTTCATGTCGCTCAAGGGCAAATGGAAAGTCTTCTGGGGCGAGGATGAAGAAAGCAATTTCGTCATCCTCGAGCCGTTTGATGTGGCCTCCGTACCGCCCAACCTGATGCGCGGCTTCCGCAATGTCGGCGATGAAGAAGGCCTTCTCCGGCGGCACCGATCCGGGCGGCGTGCGTTGGCGCGATGACGTCCTCGCTGAAGCCGCCAAGCGCGGCCTCGGGCTCGACGGTGATGGTCAAATCAAAGAAGCATCAAGCGCCACCGAATAAAGCCGCACTTTTGTTTTAGGTCCCTCAAACAAAAATCCCAAGCACACCCGCCCGCCTACAAACAACCTCAAAAAACCCTCAGCCATATCTCCTAAGCAGTGTGCCGTTGCGGCGCAGCCAGGCGCGGTCGGCTGAGCAATCGCCGATTAGCGTTTCGACAAGCGCCCAAAAGCGGTGGCTGTGATTCATCTGGCGCAGATGCGCCACCTCGTGCGCTATCACATATTCGAGCACATCAGGTGGTGCGAGGATCAGCCGCCACGAAAAGGAGAGGTTGCCGGCTGCCGAGCAACTGCCCCAACGCGTAGCCGGGTCGCGAATGGCGATGCGCTTGATCGGCCGCCCGACCTCAAGCGCCAATTCATGCGCCCGAACGCCAATCTCGCGCCGTGCCTCAGCAATCAACCAGCGCCGCACCCGACCGGCGAATTCCGCGCCTTCGCCCGGCACTTGAAGCGTATCCTCAACCCGGCGCAGGCGCTTGGCGCCGTTGACAGGTTGCATCAACGCAATTGAATCACCCAGCACCGGCAGCACTGCGCCGGGGCGAAACGGCACCGCCGGCGGCAATGCATCGAGCCGTGCTGCAATCCAATTGGCCTTCTTTTGAGCGAAGGCGAGGCCATCGCGCAGCGCCGCGCGGCGCGGCATCACCAGCTCAACCTTGCCATTGGCATCATCAATACGCAGCGACACCCGGCGCGCCCGGGCGCTACGGCGCAGCATCAGCGCAATCTCGCGTCCATCCGGCAAGGCAAGTTGGCGAACCGGATCAGCCGGCTGAAGAATCGATTTCATTGGCGAGAGTCTGGTCGCTTCGCGCTTTCTTGGCTAGAGCACATATGAATCTCATCGCTTTTCACCGCTTTTCATTGTTTTTTGCGGAAGCGCTATCTTTGCCGCCCTGCCTCATGTTATGAGGCTGGCCCGCAAGCCATGCTGACAATTTCCTCCCTTACGTATCGCATTGGTGGGCGCGCTCTTTTGGAAGAAGCGTCCGCGCGGGTTGCGCGTGGCCGGCGGATTGGCCTGGTCGGACGTAACGGCAGCGGCAAAACCACTTTGTTTCGCCTGATAACCGGCGCTATCGACGCGGATGGCGGCGCTCTGTCGTTGATGCGCGGCGCCAAATTGGCGACCGTGGCCCAGGAAGCGCCGGGCGGGGATACAACGCCGCTTGAGACCGTTCTCGCCGCAGACACCGAGCGCCATGAGCTGCTGGCTGAGGCCGAGACCGCCGAGGATGCCAACCGCATCGCCGAGCTTCAAACTCGGCTCAATGATATCAGCGCCCATTCCGCACCATCGCGCGCCGCCTCCATTCTGGCCGGACTGGGTATTGGCGAAGTCGCCCAGCATGAGCCGACACAGAATCTCTCCGGCGGCTGGCGCATGCGCGTCGCCCTGGCGGCGGCGCTGTTTGCCGAGCCTGATCTGCTGCTGCTCGATGAGCCGACCAACCATCTCGATCTCGAAGCCACCATGTGGCTCGAAAACCACCTGCGCGCCTATCCGCGCACCCTGCTGCTGATCAGCCATGACCGGCATATCCTTAATTCCGTGCCGGACGGCATTCTCCATCTTGAGGGCTGCGCGCTGACGCTCTATCCGGGTAATTATGACAATTTCGCCCGCACCTATGCCGAGCGCCGCGCCGCCCAGGCTGCCAGTCAATCGCGCCAGGAAGCCAAGCGCCGCAAGCTCGAGGGCTTCGTTGCCCGCTTTCGCTACAATGCCAGCAAGGCGCGCCAGGCGCAGAGTCGCCTTAAGGCGCTGCAAAAACTCGGCGAGGCGCCACCGGCCGTGAATGGCTCCAGCGTTGATATCAACTTCCCCGATCCGGAAGGTCTGGCGCCGCCGTTGATTGCCTTCAACAAAGTATCGGCGGGCTATGTGGCGGATACGCCGGTGCTCAGTAATCTTGACCTGCGCATTGATCCGGATGATCGCATTGCCCTGCTTGGCGCCAACGGCAATGGCAAATCCACCTTCGCCAAATTGCTGGCGAGCGAGCTCCAGCCCATGGCCGGCGATATTTTCCGCGCTGCCAAATTGCGCGTCGGCTATTTCGCCCAGCATCAGGTCGACACGTTGGAATCGGATGAAAGCGCCTTTCAACAATTAGGCCGGGCCATGACGAAGGCCGCGCCGCACCAGGTGCGCGCCCGCCTCGGCGCGTTCGGCTTCAGCCAGGACAAAGCCAATGTGGTGGCGAGCAATCTCTCCGGCGGCGAAAAAGCGCGCCTCAACCTTGCCCTAATCAGCTACGGCGCGCCGCAAGTGCTGGTGCTCGATGAGCCAACCAACCATCTTGACCTGGAGACGCGCGAATCCCTGGTGCAGGCGCTCAACAGTTTCCCCGGCGCGGTGCTGGTGATCAGCCATGATTGGGACTTGCTCGAACTGACGGCCGAGCGCCTGTGGCTGGTGGACGATGGCACGGTGAAGCCCTATGATGGCGATCTTGATGATTACCGCCGGCAAATCCTCGGGCGGAAGGGTGGTAACGGCGGCTCAGGCGGCAAAAAACAAGCCCGCGAAAAAACCGCCAAGGGAAAATCAGCACGGCGCGACGCCGTCAGTGAGCGCGCCAGACTAACACCCCTGAAGCGCGCCGCCGAAAGCGCCGAATTCCGCCTCAACAAAGCAACACGAAACAAAGCCGATATCGCAGCCAAGATGGCCGACAGCTCGCTCTACGAAGGCGCCCCCGAACGCCTGGTCGAATTGGGGCGAAAATTAAGTACGGCAGAACGCGACATCGCGAACGCCGAAGCCGACTGGCTACAAGCCGCCGAAGCGCTCGAGGCGCTGAAGACTGAATAAAAGGGGCTGAGGCGCGCCCATATCGCTCACGGGCATAATGGTAAATCCAGAAACCCTTCGGGCGGTAATGTCTCGGCACCGCCGCAAGCGCCGCGCAAATCCGCCTGCCAAATATCCGCTTCTCTCAGGTCCGTACCGCTCAGGTTTGCATCCCGTAAATCCGCGCCGCTAAGATCAAGGCCGCTCGCCGCCATGTTGCTCAAATCGGCACCCTTTAGTTTTGCGCCCTTAAAATTCACCCCCTGCAAATTAGCCCCTCTCAGATCGGCGCCAGTCAAATTCAAGTCGCGTGAAACTGCGCTGCTCAGGTCCGCGCAAGAAAAGGCTGACGGTAGTGAACGCCTATTGAGGTGGTGGGATGGCGAAGCTAAAAATTGATTAGTCTTCGCGAAGAGGCATGTAACTCGTGTTTAACCAACCCTCGCCATCGCAATTTACGGCCTTGCCCCCTATAAGCCATAGAAATTCATTCTCAGGAAGAAGCCCTACGGTGAAACTATCTTTGTTGCCGCTCTGGGGCGGCTTTAAGCTGTTAAAGCCTTTAGGACATTGAAGAAAATACCGGCGCGGCGGGCTGGCGATGATTCAGCCGATGCCCCAAACCTTGCGCGCAAATTTGGGATAGACCTCGGCGATACCGACGCCGACTTGGCCGCGGATCAGGGCTAAAATTTCGCCGGAGGGTGGTGGCGTTTCGGCCACCTGCGCCGGGCAATCGAAATCAAAGCCGGTATTGTCGCGCACGCTTTCCAGTGAATCGCCTGGATGGATGCTTTGCAATGTGAAGCGCCCTGCCGCGCGGTCGAACGAGAAAACGCAGCGCTCCGTCACTAGCGCATGGGGCCCGCCAGGGCGGTAAATGCCGGGCGGGCTGATGCCCGGCGCTGAGATGAAATCGACCTTTGGCACCAGCACGCGGCGGCTATGTTCCTGGCGGAACAGGATCACCCGCGGCACCAGAAAATAAAGATAGGCCGAGCCGTAGGAACCGGCGAAGCGCACATCGAGCTCAGGATAATCGCCGAGGCCAACCAGATTGACGTTCGCTTGGCCGTCGATCTGCCCGCCACCGAGGAAGAAGGCGTCGATGCGCCCTTGGGCGGCGCAATCGAACAGCTCGCGCCCACCATCGGTGAAATCATTGTGACGTTGACTGGCGAGCACACTGACGCGGAGGAACTGTTTGGCCCGGGCGCGCGCCACCAGAGCCGCAGCACCTGGAATGGGCGAGGAGGCACCGACCGCCACATGGCCAAGGCCATCCAGCATGCGCGCGATCACGGCGATCAACAGTTCGGTCTTGGTGTGATCCTGTTCGGGCAGAACGGCGGGCGCTTGTTGCGATTGCGCTTCAGCACCGGTCATGCGCCATGCTCAACAAGATAATCCTGAAAGCCATCATCGCTTTTCGCCTGCTTGGCATAATACGCCAGATGCGCATCGTCCGGCGCATATTCTCCCGGTAGGCCGAGCGGCCAGGCGCCGTTGGGCGCTTCGGCCAGGGCCGTCACATAAAGTGCTGGGATCGAGCCGCCGGCCAGCCCTTCATCTTCCATCAAATTGATATCGCGAATTTCCTCAACCGTCACCAGGGTGTGGCGTGCCGCATGGGCCATGGTCACCAGCTCGCGCCGCCGACCGACCCAGATATTGCCATTACGGTCCGCAAAGGGCGCATGAAAGAGCGCGAAATCGGGTGAAATTGCCGGTAGAACAACGATCTGATCGCCCTGCTTAAACGGGTTTTCACTGACCTTCCAATCGTCGCGCACGCGCAACAGATCACTGCCGATCAGGCCGCGGAGCGGCATAAAGGGCAGGCCCTTCTCGCTCGCCTGCAGTCCTGCATGAATGGCCGGGCAGGTGGAATCACGAATGCTGATTTTGCCGGATTTAACGGCAGCGGTGAATTGCGGCGCTGCGCCGAGCTCGCCCAGGCTGATCGCCGCCGTCTCGACAAGCGCAACACAGCCGGCGCCGATTAGCATATCCGCCTGAATGCCGCTTTGCGGCACCGCCAACAGATGCAGATCACGCGCGCCACGTCGGATCAAAGCGCGCGTCGCCGCCATGGCAACGAAGGAATAATCCGGCGGCACCGCCACCATGGCGCCATCGACAATCCGCGCCACCAGTTCTTCCACAGTGACCACCACTATGCCGTTCATTAACGCTCCGTTTACTGCCGCTGTGCCGTTCATCACCCTACCCTCTATTCCCGCGACATTGAATAATTCTGGACCAATTAGACCAAAACCTAGAATGCCAAATCTGACGCCAATATACAGCAATCCTTGGGACAACGAAGAATCGCCTCATTATCGACCTCAGAAAAGACTGGAGTGATCTCAGAAGCAGTTGAAGTGGGGCGCCTACCAAAGGTCCGGACAATGTCTAAATAACGAACGCAAAGCAGGCAAAACAGCGTAAAATCATGCCGATAAATCCACTGAACACGCCATACAATGGGCCGATTCACGGTCGCTGCACGCGGCGCAAAAAGCTCAGATTAGTACCGATTTTTCTTTCACCTACAAAAAATATGAACATAGATTAATAACACTTCATTGTGATTTATACAAAACTCGGGCATTCTTTTTAATAATTCTAATTAGCAACTTCACTCTGGCGCTCCTGACTGCGCCACCAATTTTTGGAAGTGGAGAATATGGCCCACCTTGACCGCACCTATCAGAGCCAAAGCGCCGAGCGGCGTTTTTTCCGGGATTCGATCAACGCACCGCTACTGACGCGTGGTCATGAACATGAACTGGCCGTTCGCTGGCGCGAACAGGAAGATGAATCGGCGCTGCACGAGATCACCTTCGCCTATACCCGGCTGGTGATCAGCATGGCCAAGCGCTTTCGCAATTACGGCCTGCCCGTCGCCGATCTTATCCAGGAAGGCAGCGTCGGCTTGCTACAGGCAGCGGCACGCTTCGAGCCCGAGCGCGGCGTGCGTTTTTCAACCTATGCCAGCTGGTGGATTCGCTCCGCCATGCAGGATTTTGTCTTGCGCAACTGGTCGATCGTGCGCACCGGCACCACAGCAGCGCAAAAATCGCTTTTTTTCAATTTCCGCCGCCTGCGCGCCAAGATCGGCGCCGCCGATGGGCCATTGCCGCGCGCCGGGCGTGAGAATATTGCCGCCGAACTAAATGTGCGCTTGCAAGATGTTGAGATGATGGAAGGCCGCTTGACGGCAAGCGATCAATCGCTCAACGCGCCAATTGGCGAAAATGGCGAAAATGAGCGCCAGGATTTTCTCATCGACAGCCGCCCGCTGCCGGAAGAAATCGTCTTCAGAAATGTAGACAGCCGCAGCCGACGAACCTGGCTCCATGAAGCGCTGCGCACCCTCTCAGAACGCGAGCGCACCATTATCGACAAGCGCCGCCTCAGCGAAGACAGCGTGACGTTGGCTGAACTCGGCCGCGATTTCGGCATCAGCAAAGAGCGCGTGCGCCAGATCGAGCACAAGGCGCTGGAAAAATTGCGCACCCTGATGGCGTGTCGGGTCGAACGCCCGGGCGACCTCATGCTCGAATAGGGCGTGCGCTCGAGAGAGCAGTATCACTTCTGCCGCCTCGCGATGTCGTTCTCTCTTAGGCTCGCAACAAATTCACCGCTGCGCGGTTTCGTTGCCGTTACTCACTAATAACTTTGACGCGCTGTCCCGGCGCCAGTGCGTCGCCCGGCTCCAGACCATTGAGGACGCGGAAACGCTCGAGCTGGAAATCATCGAATGCCATTTGCTGCGCTAATATCTCGGGCGTATCGCCGCTCCGCACCGTCACCACCCGCACCCGGCGCGGTTTCAGAGTAGCGGCCTCAGCCGTACTCAGGCGGCGGAAGCTGAAGGTGGTACGACGGAAGTCCTCGTTGAAGCTCGTGGTTTGATCAGGCGGCGTGATAAACAGGAAGCGAAAAATCTGATCGCTAGCGAAGCGGATGGCGACCAGGCGCACGTTGCGCTGCCCCTGTTCGCCGGAGATGCTGGCACTGCCAATCGCTGCATCCATGCCATTGATGGTGATGCTTTCGGTACCGCTAAATTTGAGGCCGCTTGCCCATTCCCGCGTGAGATAGGATTCCATGCTCTGCCCCGGATCTTTCACGTCGGCGCCATCGAAGCGCAGCACCGCCCCACCCGAATGTTCGCCGAGCACAGCAGCCTCGCTATTCTGCAGGCGAAAGCCGGGCGGCGCGGTGAAGCGGAATTTGAGGCCGGCATGATCGAACTCTCGCCCGCGAATAAATCCTTGCGCCGGGGAATCGCCATAGATCATGCCGTCGATCTGGTTGAGATAAATATCCCGATCCCGCGCCAGGCTACCCGTTGCTTTGGCCCGCGCGCTGGCCGCCGCCTTCTCGACCCTATCCGCGGTGCGCGGATGGCTGGAGAACAAACCCGAGGCCGGTTCGCTTCCTTCCTTGCCGGCAACCTTCAGCGCCAATTGATGCTCGGCCCCCATATCGCCAAGGAACGTGGCCATGGCCTGCGGATCAAAACCGGCGCGGGTCAGATAGCGCACGCCGAGCTGATCGGCCTGAAATTCCTGATCACGCGAATAGCCCTGAATGTAGGCCCCGGCAGCGACACGCGCGGCATTGCTCAGCATCGGCTGACCAACCACGACACCCAGCAGGGCGGCGCCGAGATTAGCGAGCATGCCATGGCTCATGCGCTGGGCAGAGTGGCGCGCCGTCACATGGCCGATCTCATGCGCCACCACGCCAGCCAGCTCGGCCTCATCATTGGCCAGCGCCATCAGGCCGCGGGTGATGTAAACATAGCCGCCCGGCACGGCGAAGGCGTTGATCACCGGGCTGTCGAGGAGCGTAAAGGTGAACGGCGGTGTCGGCTGCTCGGAGGTGCTTTGCAGCAGCGCGCCAAGGCCGTTCAGATAATTTTCCAGCGCCTCATCCTGATATTTGCCGCCAAACGCCTTGACCAGCTTGGGATGTTCCTTGGCGCCGAGCGAGCGCTCGCTCTCCGGCGACATGAAGGCGGTAAAGCTCTGCTCGCCGGTCGCCGGATTTGTGCTGCAGCCGGAGAGCGCCGCGCCGCCAAGCGCCAGGCCCGCCAGCATGGTGAAAGGAAGAAGAAAACGCCGCATCACTTAAATACCTCAATCTGCTCCGGATGGGTGGCCTCAATCATGGCCCCATTATAGGATTTAATCCAGCCGCGCACGCGCACTATACGCCGCTTCAGCCTCAGAATATTCTCACCATCCTCGCCGAACAATTTACGATCCTTGGGCTGGATGGCGATGGTGAAATCGCTCTTCCAATCCGCGCCGAAATTAATATAGCCGCGTCGCCGCACAATCGCTGAATCCATCGCCCGCCCCTCGACCAGTTGAAAACTGCCGACATCATCCACCACTTCTTCCGGCGTGCGCACGGCATAATAGGGCAGCATCCAGATGCCGCGCACGGCCAATCGCGCCGTACCTTCATGCGCCAGCATCTCATCGATCAAGCTGCGATTATCGCGAAAACTATAGACCCGCGCCCAGCCGCCTGCGAGCAGCGCGCCCTGCAGCCACAGGCCATCATCGCGCACCAAATGAGCCCGCATGCGGCCATAGCGATCCTTCTTGCGGCCGCCATAATAAAGTGTGAGCTCGCGCCCGAGCGCCATTTCCTCGAGCGCCTGCTTGGCTTCCTCACCGAGCGGCCAAGCGACGAAACCGCGCCGACCGAGCGGCAGCTTGGGCGCCTGAATACCGACCAAGCGAATCTCTGTGCCGCTTTCGAGCGGCAGCGTATCGCCGTCCTCCACCTCGACGGCAACTCCGCTTTCACCCGCCACCATCCCGGCCAATTGGCTAAAATCAGGTGCAGACCCTTCGGCCCGGAGCACGCCCACGGGCAGGAGTAGCATTATGAAGAGTGCGAAGAGGAATTTGGATTAGCGTGACATAGCGCGATTATAACAGGTTCCGCCGAAGGGCAATGGGCCGATGGGGTAATGGAGCGATGCGCCACAAAGCGATGAGCTGCGGGAAATTATTGGCCCCGGCTCCGCCAAGCCTTACACTATGCGCCAATCGGAGAGGAAGAAGCGCGGCGAACAGTGCTTTCGTTTGGTTGGAGCGGGCGTTTGGTTTGAGGGAGAGTGGGATTGTGAAAAAATTGATGGGCACCGGACTGGCTTTGATGCTGGGGTTTGCCATCGGATTGTCGGGCTGGGGCGGGATTTACGGTGATGGCGTTTTGGCACGGGCCGAGGAGCCTGACTTCTTCAGCTTCGGCGCCGGCGGCTATGATGTGAATGACGATCGGACAGCGGCGGAATTCCGGGTGGAATACCGCTCCGACCTTCGTTTTTGGAAGATCCTGCCGTTCATCGGCCTGGCCGGCACCACTGACGAAGCGATCTATGGCTTCGCCGGGCTCGGCATGGATATCTTTCTCAGCCGCCGCCTCGTCGCCCAGCCGAACGCCGCCTTTGTCGCCTATTCAAACGGCATCGGCAAGGATCTCGGCGGCTGGTTTCAGTTCCGCACCGGCGGCGAGATCGTCTGGCGCTTCGATGATTATTCGCGCCTTGGCATCGCCTTTCATCATATCTCAAACGCCGGCATCTATGATGACAATCCGGGCACCGAGCTGTTGGTGTTGACCTACTCCGTGCCCTTCACCAAAGCGCTCTGATTGGCGCGCCGGGAGCACCCTGGATGAGCGAGCAAACGAACCCTGAGGCCGAGGCTGAGAGCAAGCCTGAGAAACAAACTGCGGCCAAGCCCGGCACCAAAGCCGCACCCGCCGGCCACGGTGCTAGCCATGGCGAGCTTTCCATCCGGCGCTTCCGCAACCGGCGCGAGGCGCTCGGCCATGCGTTGGCGCTGCTGCGCGATGTGGAGCCCTTCGCCTCCTACAAATTCGGCCGCATCAGCGCCAGCCTCTCCGGGCAGATCAGGCGCGGCCATTATTTGTTTACCATCGAGAACGACAAGCTGGTCGGCTATATCGGCTGAGCGCGCTGCAGCAAGGAAGTGGCCGAGGCCTGGACCGCCGGCGAAGCTACCCCCGCCTACAAGGATTGCCTTGAGGGCCCGTGCATGGTCGCCATGACCTTCCACGCCAAATCCCGCGCCGTCACCGTTTTCCAATCGCGCCAGGCGCGAAAAGTAAACGCCGACAGCAAGGTCTACATTCCGCGCGAATACACCGACAACCGTCCGCCCAAAAGCCACGCTGTTTTCAATCGAGTAGTCGCGCCGGAGGACACGTGGCGACAGACAATAAGCCGCGCCGAAGGAAAGGTGACGGAAACTCAAATGCCGCCTGATTAGCAGGCCGACGAGGAGCAGGCGCCCTAGGCGCCGTTCCCCAGCACTCCATTTCATGCTATCAGGCGGTGCGGAACCACCGCATGCGCCCGTAGCTCAGTAGGATAGAGCACCAGATTCCTAATCTGGGGGTCACAGGTTCGAATCCTGTCGGGCGC
>Ga0115002_10008982_pt1 | contig 10983 bp, 11 predicted proteins | sample ArcticOcean_MG_C_8_FD_89576 | JGI IMG/M metagenome (GOLD analysis project Ga0115002, IMG submission 89576) | Marine microbial communities from western Arctic Ocean - ArcticOcean_MG_CB11_86 | ecosystem: Environmental > Aquatic > Marine > Oceanic | place: Arctic Ocean: Canada Basin | collected... | reverse complement strand
GGAGACGCGGTCGACTACATGTTGACCTCTTCCGTTTCGGTGCTCGATGTCGCGGCGAAGTACAAGAACGATCTGCTTTTCAACCGCTTCCAGGCGGCGAGAGATGTCATCGCTCAGTACAGGGCCGGACCCCCTTACGCGTATTTCATCTCCCAGGATCAGCGCGACCCCGTGGCAGCCGTGGAGATGTTGCGCCGGCTGGCGTTCAACGGCGTCGACGTCAGGCAGCTCTCCAGCCCCGTTACCGTGGATGGTGTCAGCCACGCAGTAGGCACCTGGGTGATTCCCATGGATCAGGCGAACGCGAACTACGTGAGCCAGCTCTTCGCCGTGCAGGAGTATCCCGACCTGCGCGAGTATCCGGAGGGACCCCCGGAGCAGCCGTACGACGTTTCTGGCTGGACGCTTCCGTACCAGTTCGACGTGAGGGTCGTCGAGGCTCGGACGCCGTTGACTGAAGACGTTCGTGGTGCCTTGATCGACGTGCGAGCGGAGCCGTTGCCCTGGAATGCGCAGGGCGATGCACGGGCCTGGGACAGCCCCCCCGGAGTGGGTTTTGACAGCCATCCGGTCGCGCGTGCGATCGTGCCTCCAGCGGGCGTGGCCAACGGTGGAGGGGGTGCCTTGCTGCTCGACCCAGCGCAGAACAATTCGTACAAGGCGCTTGCCGACGCGTGGCGGAACGGGGGCAGCGCCCGCTTTCGCCCTGGCTCCGCGGGCCTAGAAGGCGCGGGTGGTTCGAGCGGCCAATGGATCGTCACTGGCCTCTCGGGGAACGCGCAGGACGCGCTGGTGAGTGAGTACGCTCTGCGAGCCTCACGCGGGGGTGCTGCGGGAGCAGCGGTCGGTCAGCCGCGGGTTGGACTGTATCGCCCTTGGAGGGCGAGCATGGACGAAGGCTGGACACGCTGGGTGCTGGAGATGTACGGCGTTCCGTTCACGAGCCTGTATAACGCGGACGTGAGGGCGGGCGACCTCGATTCCCGCTATGACGTGATCGTGCTCGCAGACATCGGCGGGGGGCAGATCGTGAACGGGTTCGCGAAGGGCTCGGTGCCGCCCCGGTACGCGGGAGGCATCGGGGCTGAAGGAGTGCGGGAACTCGACGCGTTCGTGCGCGCCGGGGGCACGCTGGTCACGATCAACGGCTCGAGTGATTTCGCGATCGACGAACTTCATCTGCCGGTGGAGAACGTGATTCAGGACTTGCCGAGCGAGGACTACTTCGCCAGTGGTGCGATCGTGGAGTTGCTCGTGGACCCATCCCACCCTGTCATGAGTGGCATGAGCGAGCGTTCGAAGGTGTTCGTCGGCGGTAGCCCCGTCTTCACTACGACTGAGGACTTCGAGGGACACGTGCTCGCCAAGTATCCCGAGGATGGATCACCACTGCTATCCGGATACTTCCTAGGTGAGCAGCACGTGCAAGGGTACGCGGCGGCGCTTGATGTGAAGTACGGGGACGGCCGGGTCGTGTTGCTCGGCGTAAAGCCGCAGTGGCGGGGTCAGCCGTTCGGCACGTTCAAGATGCTCTTCAACGCGGTGCTCTACTCGGGGGAGGTCGCCGCGCAGGCCCCAGACAACGATGAGTTCTGGACCGCGCCGGCCGAGGATGAGGTTGAGGGGGAGCACGGAGAAGAGGGTGGGAGTCGAGGTAGTGGGAGCTGAGGGCGTCATCCTGGATCGCCTCGGGAACCAAGTGGCAAATCCGATTGAAAGGCGGAGTCTTCCTCGTCGTCCGTTTCGTGCTCTTCACGGTTTGTGCGCCGGGCGCGGTGGTACGTTGGCTCTGCCTCCACAGAGCCTACGAAGCCGAGCACATTTAGGAAGATCAGCAGGGGTGTCAGCGTTGCTGAGAGACCGAGCAAGAGCGTAGAGCGACTCGATTCGTTGTTGGCACGCTCGAAGTCCACCAACGCCGATCGCGATTCAGGCGTGAGTTGCCCACCGCCCGCGGAGATCGCGGGCGCGCCTAGCTTGATGGCCGCCTCCCCACGGTCTGCCGCCTCAACCACTCGGTCGAGTGCCGAAGTCGATACGAGCACTCCGAGCACGCCGATGGCGCCGGATGTTTAGATCAGACGTCTAAGTTTGTTTGTGGTCATCTGATATGTGAGGTGGGGACTCAGTTCTCAGGCAACGTCTCATGCAAGTGATAGGCCGATCTGTGCGCACGCCTGCTGTTGCACATAAGTCCTTGGAGCAAAGCGAGATAGGTGGGCTTACCGCCAGGCTGCAGTGACGCCGTGTTCGCGAATACTTGCCGGGCGTGGCAAAGAAGCGTGTAACACTGGGAAATCCTTCTTGATGGTCCCTCGGCTGCGGCTCTTACATTGGCTGGCGAGAATTAGCACATCGTCTAGCGCGAAACGCGCACTCATGCGAGCCTGAAGTCGGACTACGAATGAAACTCTTTGAGGGTCGGGAGGGGTAAGGGGTCGCATGTTTCCAATGACGACGTGGGTGAAGCGGCTTCTCATCGCGAACATCGCGATGTATTTCGTGTCGGCGTCGGTGCCGATGGTGTACTCGATGATGGTGCTGTACGCACCGCAGGTCGTTCTCCGACCTTGGTCGTTGGTGACGTACATGTTCCTGCACGGCGGAATGGGCCATCTGATCTTCAACATGATCGGACTGTACTTCTTTGGCCCGCGGCTCGAGGGCAGGCTCGGAGCCAAAGCGTTCCTTTGGCTCTATTTCCTTTCCGGCATCGGCGGGGCGTTGTTCCACCTCATATTTGGGTCCCTGGCACCGGTGGTGGGTGCGTCGGCCGGCGTATACGGAGTGCTTCTCGGCTTCGCCATGTACTGGCCGCGTGAGAAGATCTACCTGTGGATGATTCTGCCGGTCGAGGCGTGGCTGCTCGCGACCATTCTCGTGATCGCGTCGCTCTACTCGGGCATCAATCCGTCGTCGGGGTCCAGCACGGCACACTTCGCCCATCTGGGTGGCCTCGCGTTCGCGTTCGCGTTCCTGAAGTGGTGGGAGTGGAACAAGGGCGCATCGCAGCGCGCGTTCCAAACGCAGCTCCATCCGGACGCCACGCCTAAGGGCATGGTGGGTGACCGCGTCGCCGCGGCTCGATGGAAGAGCATTTCAGTCGACGGGCTGCACGAACTGAATCGTGAAGAAGTCGTCCGGTTGTTGAGCAAGGTCGACGGTGACGGCGCAGCGACCCTCACAGCTTCCGAACGCCAATTCCTCGACCGCATGTCGGCGGGGTGAGTCGCCGGGTCGGATAGCGTTGGCGTCTGACACCTCTCGACATGCGATCCCAGCGCGCGTCCACCGTGTCGAGCAAGTTATGCAAAGGAGCCGCTTTATCACCTCCGGCGCGCATGCTCCTGACGCAGAAGCTGCGCACTCTTTCATCCAACGCGTGCGCGACGAATTTCCTGACGCTACCCACAACTGTTGGGCCTTCGTCGCGGGGCCTCCCGGCAGTACCGCCCACATCGGCATGAGCGACGACGGCGAGCCTCATGGTACGGCTGGGCGCCCGATGCTCACGGCGCTCCTTCACGGAGGCGTGGGCGAGATGGTTGCCGTGAGCACGCGCTACTTCGGAGGCATCAAGCTGGGCACCGGTGGCCTTTCCAGGGCCTACTCAGGCGGGGTGAAGCTCCTGTTGGAGTCTCTGCCTGTCGAAGAGAAGGTCGAGCGAGTTCTTGTGGAGGTTACCGTGAGCTACGCCGATGTCGACGCGTTGCAGCGCTTGATGGAAGAGTCCGAGGTTACCGTCGAAGCGGAAGAGTACGGTGCAGACGTGCGGTACTCGTGCGGCGTTCCGACCTCGACCCTCGACACGTTTCGAAGCGCCGTAGCTGACGTGAGTCGAGGTACGGGCGTCATGCGCGAGGTCTGACCCTGGATTAGTGCTCCCAGTTCGCGAACGGCTCCTCGAGCGACGGGCTTTGGGGAGTGAACAGCTCCGCCCCGTCTCGGGTGATGACCATGCAGTCCTCGAGTCGCACGCCGAATTCGCCGGGGATGTAAATCCCGGGCTCATCGCTGAACGTGTTACCCACCTCGAGCGGCTGCGTGTTGCCCTTCACCAGGTACGGCCATTCATGCCCGTCCATACCGATACCGTGGCCGACGCGATGGCTGAAGTACTTGTAACCAGGGCCGTATCCGGCGTCTTCGATGACCTTACGGGCGGCCGCATCCACGTTTTCGGCGGGCACACCCGGAGCCGCCGCCTCGAATGCCGCCGTTTGCGCCCGATACTCGATCTCGTAGACGCGTTTCATCTTGTCGGTCGCGCGCCCGAGCACGAAGGTTCGGCTGATATCGGAGCGGTAGCCCTCGACGCCGCAGCCACCGTCGATGAGCAAGATGGTGCCCTCACGAATGACCTGCGGGGTGATTGAGCCATGAGGGAGAGCGGACCACTCTCCGGTCTGCACGCTCGCGCTGCCGGAGTATCCGAGCCTCTGATGCGCCATGGACACGAGCCCGCCAAAGTCGCGCTGGGTCATGCCCTCGTCCATCGCGAGGTATGCTGCTTTGTAGGCGGTGAGCGTGATCTCGTTGCCGAGCTTCATGAGCGCGATCTCATGCTCGTCCTTCACGCCCCGGCAGCCTGCGTTGATCGGCGTGGCATCTGTGACGGCGAGTGCCGGCGCGGCCAGTGCGATGCCGTTGCTGAAGCGGAACTGCATCGTCTCTTCCGCGCCGATTCTGCCCGTTGTGATACCGCGGTCACGTAGGCCCTGTGCGACACGCTCATAAGGGCTCTCGTGCTCTTCCCACGTATAGACGCCTGCGCCGCCCAAGGGCCCGAGAGCGAGTTGCTCGCGCGCACGATCTTCCTCAAACGCGGGACAGACCACGAAAGCGTCTCCGCGCACGGGAATGACGGCCGTGAACAAGCGCTCGCCGCCGCCCCACTCGATTCCGGTGAAGTAGACCATCGAGGTGCCCCCGGTGAGCGCGAGCGCGTCGAGGCCCTGCTCCCTCATCAACCGCTTGGCCTTCTCGACCCGACCCGCTCGTTCGGCCGTCGTGATCGTTTGTGCCCGGTCGGCCCAAGAGGTGAGGCGCGCGATCGACGGCGGCATTTGCTGCGGAAGCGTATCGGCTCCCGCTGTCTCGAGGCCCAGAAGCGGGTCGGGTCGGGTGAATGCGGCCCCGGCTGCAGCGGTTGCGGTGGCTCCGACGAAATGGCGTCTCGAGATCATGGGGTCTCTCCCGTAGTGCGGTCCGTGGCGACCTCGCCACGGTTCAGGGGCGCATGATAGGGCATCGAGTGCCGACTCACCACGGGGCGGGGCAATCATTCCGACACACGACCTGGTGGTTGTGCGTCTAGGTATGTACAGTGCAAACCACGTCGGCCGACGTGTGTTCGAGGGGTGGGAGGGTGGATGACGAGGAGAGCGAGATGAGCAATCTGCGAGTCGACTACGGCGAGTTGGCCGGCCTGATGGACGAGGGCCGGAAGCAGTCGGGTCAGCGCGAAGCCCGGCGGAGTCGGAGACGCAGGCTCCCGTTCAAGATGGTGAAGTGGGCCGTGGGTATCGTCGTACTGGCGGTCTTGCCATTCGCAGTCCTCATACGTGGCGGCGTTTTTGCCTACCGCGAATGGGCGCTGGGGACGTGGCCAGCGCTGGCGTTGGCTGTGGCCGTCACCACGCTCATTCTCGCTGGGTACGCATGGGCGTTCAGCCGGAAGGCCGGAGCGGGAAAGGGCATGCGCGGAGTGCTCCCGAGAGGAGCCATTGCGATCGCGATCGCGTACTCGGGATACGCGCTCGTTTACGTCGCGAGCGCCAACGTGAAGTCCGATGACATCCAGTCCCAGTGCGCGGCGATCCACCCGCTACTGCGTGTCGCCGCCAGCTCGCTGATCCTCGTAGATCCGAGTGCCGTCATCACAGATGCCGGGCGTTCCGCTGAGGACTACTACGCGATGGGCCTGCCCGTGAACGAAGCGTCACTCCATTTCGAGCAAGAGGACGGCTTCGTTCACGCGCTCGACCTCAGGACGACTGGTCGTCCGGAATGGAGGAATCGAGCGGTCGAGATGGGTTTCTGGGCGCTCGGCTTCCATTCGCTCCGCCATGTCGGGACAGCGGACCACCTTCATCTCTCTCTTCGTCTTCCCGGATAGCGTCCGGGACAGTCGCCTCGCACTCGTTGGCCGCGGCAGTCCGCACGCGACGATCGCGTCTTATGCAGAAAGCATCGTTCAGCGGAGGGGGAGTGCGCGCTCCGTCGCGGCCGGAACACGGCGTTGTCGCACGCCCTATCAGGTGGTTGGACGAATTCGGGGGCGCTACCGATAGTTCCCGAACGACAGCTCCATGCCATAGTCCGCCGCGCGGACGAACGCCATGACTTCCTGCAGCGTGTCGCGCGAACCCGCCGTGACGCGCAGCTCGTCCCCGTTGATCGAGACCTGGACCTTCTTGAAGCCTTCGTTCTTGATGTCTTTGGAGATCTTCTTTGCGGTCTCTTGATCGATCCCCTGCTTGAGCTCCAAGGTCAGGCGTGCGCGGCCGAGTGATCCAATCTCAACGGTACCCTCGTCGATATTCTTCAAAGGCACTTTTCGGCGCGCGAGCTTCTCGCGGAGGATCCCTAGCAGAGCCTCCACCCGGTACGCGTCGTCGGCGTCGAGCTTCACCGCAGAGGCCTCGCGATCGAACTCGAGGGTGCAGGTTACGCCTTTGAAGTCGTAGCGCGTCGCGACTTCCTTCGTGGCCATGTTCACGGCGTTGTCGATCTCCTGCAGGTCGACGCCGGTCGTGATATCGAATGATTCTTTCTTGGCCATCAGAGCCCCACGAGTTGAGTTTCGGGTCCGGCCACCTGCATCACTACGAAAGCTGCCACTGCACGGCCGACGACGACCCGCTCGATAGTGTGGCTACTTCGCGGGTGGGGGCAAGGCGATGCGCTTCGTACTGTGCCGTGGAAGGGCCCGCCGGGGCTGCTAAACTATGTGACGTATGATCCGGAGAGACTCCGAGCACAGGAGGTGGTGGTGGCTGAAGGAAGCGGACGGACAGTGGCGAGTAGTATTTGACAAGGGCTCCTAGGCGATGGTGCGAGCTCTTCCTGTCACCTTCGCGGCGCCGCCATCGCCGCGCCCATTGCCTGCTCCTTGAGCACTCCGACTAGGCGCTGAATGGCCGGGAGACGGGCCTTCTTGCGAGTGGTAGCGGCGGACCACGTTCGTTGAATGCCCTCCTGAGTGATGCGAACGGTGCGGATCGTACCGTCCTCAAGTTGAGGCTGGACTGCCCACTCGGCCATGACGGTGACACCGATCCCGGCCCTTACCGTCGCTAGCACAGCCTCCGTTAGCTGTAGCTCCAAGATCCGACGGGGCTGCACTTGGGCCGGCCGCAACACCTCGGCGTTGATCAAGGACGTCTCGAAGTTCTGAACTATGGATTCGAAAGCGAGCACCTGCTCACGGCCAGGCTTGGTGCCACGGACACACGCTACCCGACGTTCGAGTCAGAGGTGGCGCTGTACGAGAACCTCGTGCGCGTGCTCGAGTCACAACCCGGCGTCGAGGCAGTTGGCGCGACCCAGGTATTCCCCATAGGCGACATCGGTTGGGCTTGGAGCTTCGGCGCCGAAGACAATCCGCCTGAAGACACGAACGCGCGCTCCCTGGCGTTTGGACGGCTGATAACTCCAGGATTCCACGCGGCGCTCGGCATCCCTTTGATCGAGGGTCGGCTGTTCGATGATCGAGACGTGGACGGTGCGCCCCTCGTCGCCGTCATCAGCGAGGGGCTGGCGGAGCAACATCGACCCGCAGTCTCCGCTGTACAGGGTCCAGTCCGGCGAAGAGATCTTGGCCACGTCGCTCGAGCAGTCCCGTTTCGCGGCCGTCCTGCTCACCGTTTTCGCGACTCTCGGGCTGGTGCTCGCCGGCACAGGCATCTACGGCGTGATGGCCTACCTCGTCGGCGAGCGCCGACGAGAGATCGCCGTGCGGCTCGCGATCGGTGCAAAGAGAGCGAACGTTCTCCGGGGCGATGGGACTCGTGGCGCTCAGCTCGGCGTCACTGCCAGCCTTTCGCGCGGCCCGTGTCGACCCGGCAACGACCTTGAGGGACTAGGGGTGCCGGACGGTGACGCGCGAGCCCGAGCCTGCCGACGACGCCTCGCATCTGCACCTGGAGAGCCTCGCCCTCGCGCTGCGGCCCACGGTCACGCGCTCGACCGATCCGTCGTGGCTGCCCTCAGCTCTGGATCGCCTGCGCGAGGAACATGCCGCAACCGGTGCGGCTCGAGAGTCTGGCGGCCGAGGCTGAGGTGCACCCATCGCACTTCGCGCGGGTCTTCAAGCAGCACGTCGGTATGACGGCTGGAGAATACGTGCGCCGCTTGCGGGTGGCGGCTGCGGTCCGACACCTCGAGAAGGCAGAAGGCTCACTCTCGGATATCGCGTATCAGACCGGCTTTGCGGATCAGAGCCACATGGGCAGGCACTTCCGCCGCTACTTGGCTGCGCCTCCCAATGCGGTGATGGAGTCCCTCAAGCTCTCGGAGCCGCCCGGCCGTCTATCCTGAGATATCGAAGCGCACGATCCACGGTACATCGAACGAGTCCAATTCGATCCCGTACACGGCGTCGAGCGAAACGACCTTGAGATCGACCGTCGCGGGCACGTAGACGAATCCCACGAGGCTCATCTCCCCATCGAACACGTCCCAGCGATTGGCCCCGTCGCGCCACAGATGGCGCTGTACCCACACGCTTCCGTCCGCTCCAGCGAGCACGATGGAGAACGCGGGAAAGTGGGTCGGCCACTCCACGTCGTCTCGAAAAGCACGCGCCGTCGTCTCGTATTGCTCATCATCATCGTCTCTGCGAATCACCATGCCCCTCGCGATCGAATCGATGTGCGAGGGCGTGACCTCTACGAGACCGTAGGGCACCTGAGTCCTAGCGATCGTATCCCCGTCAACACTGATTCGAGTGAGCGCGAAGGACGGCTCGCTGCCGGCTTCGGGTGGAGCGCGGCCAGCGACGAGTAGAGAAGATCCGTCAGGGGGCATGGCCATCAGCTCGCCAATCGACAGCGGATGCGACCCCGATCGTGAACGCCCCTCCACCTCCACGGCGTAGAAGTCACGGTCGCTGACGGCTTGCCATAGCAGCGTGTCGAGCACCGCGCCGTCTCGAGACATCTTCAGCCAGGTCTCTCGCTGTATCCGCCCACTGAGGACATCTGCTGCAACGGCCGGGGCGGAGCTCCCCACCGATCCATCGTTCAGTGGGAGTATGGGGCCTAACGGAAATCGCTGGCTCTCTCCTTGCACCGCGAACGAGATACGCTCGAAGAATTCGCGATCGCGGTCGAGAAGGCTGATGCCTAGCTGGAAGTCGAGCACGGTAAGCGTGTCGCCAAGCCAGGAGAGGTTCCCCGGCACCTGAAACTCACCTGGGCCCTCCCCTCGGCGACCGATCGTGGTGAGGAACGAGCCATCGGAGGCGAATACTACCACGCGGGAGAAGCCGGGCTCCGATGCGTAAACCCGCCCGTCGGATGACACGTCCACATCGAACACGATCGAGAGAGCACCCTGCCCGTCTTCGGCACCGAACACCGTGCCACGGGTTGCCACGAGTTCGCTCGTCGATGGAGGGGGCGTGCCTTCGTCGGCACAGGCTGCGAGCAGCGTGCATAGTGCGACGACGAAGAGATGTGTACGCATGCCTTCTCCTCCGTGTGTGATTCTGAGCGGCCAAAAACTGTCGATGTGTGAAATCCTAGGAGCCTCGACGCAGTGCGTACATCACGACCTGTTCGACATCTGTGTCGTCGCGGCGCACGCCGAGCACGTAGTCGCGGCCCACCTCCCGGATGTCGAGGTCGGTAGGAACAGGCGGCTCACCCAGCCACCGGCCGGTCGGATCGAAGACCCACCATCGGCGCTGGTCCTCCCAAGGGGTTAGGTACTGCTCGACCCACAGGTGGTCCTCTGTGTCGACGAGGAGGGACTGGTATGCGGAAATTTGCTCTGGGCAGATCATGCCTTTGAGCCGCGACTCCTCCATCTGGCGGAGCTCCGGAGTGTCGGCTCCCTGTAACCGCTGGCTCCGGTACTGGTCGACGACATCGGACGTGACCGGTCGAGGATCGGCGCGCCACCGAATGAGTCGCAGTAGCTCCCCGTCGGCCTTCTCTTCTCCACTTGGAAGCTCGTGCCCGCTCCCAAGTAGACGGCCACGCCGTCCGATGCGTTCCGGGGCGAGGACACCGAGAACGTTGCCGCCGTGTATGCCTGTGATCCTTCGCGGGTGAAACCCCAGTTTGGGCCGTGCGGCTGCTCCCCGATGCGATTGAGGGGCGCCCCGTCCGATGAGTGGCGATAGAACGCTCGCGAGCCACCGTCGAAGAGGCCTGGGCGCGGCCGTTCCGAGAGAGTCATGACGCCCGATACGAGCAGCGTGCCGTCATCGAACGGCTCTCTTCCGAACACCTGCCGTACCTCTCCGCTAGGACTGATTTGAATCGTGCGGCCGAGGCGCCCCTCGGAATCGAAGAGCGTGACGCGATTCAACCGGAAATCCGCCGTCATCATGGAGTCACCGCGACTGAGCCAGAGCTCTCGAAGCGACCGGAATTCACCCGGGCCGTCACCGTTTCGACCGATGTCCTGTTGATGAACACCATGCTCGTCGTAGATACGGATCTGCCAGGTTCCACCGTTCGCGATTGCGATCCGCCCGTCAGGCAGCCTGATCACGCCCCTGACTCTGTAGAGCGAGTACGCGTCCTCGCCGCTGACGGTACCGATTTCGAGAGTCGGGGCCTCGGAGATCGACCATCCGCCTCCACTCTGCCACGCTGGCACCGCACTCGTGACGATCTCAATGCCCGCGCTGTCCGTCACGGTGACAGCCGGACCTCCTGACTCACCCGGGCCAGCGCAGGAGGACACGACGACTCCGCATACGATCGACAGGATCGCTGCGGGTGCCGCGAAGTTTATCCGTTCCATATC
>Ga0115002_10008981_pt1 | contig 10983 bp, 11 predicted proteins | sample ArcticOcean_MG_C_8_FD_89576 | JGI IMG/M metagenome (GOLD analysis project Ga0115002, IMG submission 89576) | Marine microbial communities from western Arctic Ocean - ArcticOcean_MG_CB11_86 | ecosystem: Environmental > Aquatic > Marine > Oceanic | place: Arctic Ocean: Canada Basin | collected... | reverse complement strand
GAGGCCATCCGGCCCGGCGCACGTGCATTCATTCAGGTGAACCGGAAAGCGGCAGAGCGTCTCCAGGCGGCTGTGATACGGGCAGTCGGAACCGCCACTGGTCGCACGGTGGTTGACGCCTATTGCGGGGTCGGTGTGTACGGACGCGCGCTAGCTCGGGCGGGCGCCCGTGTTTCCGGGATCGAGATCGATCCGGAGGCAGCTGCGGCTGCTCGGGAAGACGTGCCGGACGGTTTTCGGGTGATCGAGGGAGCGGTCGAGGACCACCTGGAGGAGGTGCTTCCAGCGGATGTGGTCATCCTGAACCCGCCCCGCGCCGGCGTGGACAATGAGGTGACGCGGGCGCTATCCGGTCGCCGTATAGTGAGGATTATCTACGTGAGTTGCGATCCCGCAACGTTGGCCAGAGACTTTGGGCGGCTTCATGGTTACCGCCTCCGGTCTATAGAGGCGTTCGACCTCTTTCCCCAAACCGCCCACGTAGAGACTCTAGCGGTGTTGGAGTGTGACTGATGGGGTATCACGTCACCGTTGAGGGTCAGATTCTCGTCGTGGACATCTCGAACGAGGGGGTCAGCGTGTTGGGCCAAAGGATCGCTGCGAAGCTCGAGGCAGTTCCGGATAGTCCCGCCCGCTCTCTCCTCTTGGATAACGCCCTGTATCGGCTGGTGGCACGGGGGGCGGCCGTGGATGATGGGATCTTAGCGTCCGCGGGTAGCAGTTGTCGGTTGAAGTGATGGATGAGAGTGAGCGCGATCAGTGAGTTCGCCGGCATAGCCGCTCTGCCGTCAGAGCCGAAGCCGGGTTGCCCCCCTGATGCCGGGGATGGTGGTGTGGGTTGATGTCGCCGAAGGAGACCAGGTTATCCCGGTGCGAAGGCGCTCGCCACCGCAGGTGAGGTCAGCGACACGATACGCACGGCCTGGGGAACCTACGACGAGGGGCTGCCTACCCGTTAGTTTGTGCTTCTTAGATCGCCCGTACAACCACTGAGACCATGCCCACCTACGAGTACCATTGCCCGAAGGGGCACGCCTTCGACGTTTTCCAGAAAATGTCAGATCCCGCCGTGGCGAAGTGCCCCGAGTGCGGGGCGCACGGTCAACGCATGATCGTCCCGGGAGCCGGTTTCCTGTTCAAGGGTGACGGCTTCTACATCACCGAAACCCGGTCCGATGACTACAAAAAGAAGGCGTCGATGGACGATGCTGCTGGAGGAGAGGGCAGCGGCAAGAAGGAGGGCGGGGTCAAGGAGGGAGAGGCCAAGGGGGGTGACAAAAAGGAGGTCCCGGTCACGTCTGGTGGAAAGGATGCGGGCTCGAAGGAGGGTGGGGCGAAACAAGTGCCCCCGCCCAAGGCATCGCGCGGCGAGTCCAGCTCAGGCGGGGACGAGTGATCAGGGGTCTCGAGTGACCTCGGACCCCCGGTCGGCAATTACCGCGGCTCTCCAGACTGTGTTGGCCGGGATGGGAGCCGGAGACATGGAGGTTAGGCTCGAGCGGCCGCGCGACTCCTCTCACGGTGACTGGGCGACTAGCGTGGCGCTCAGTTTGGCGAAGCCGCTGCGGAAGCCGCCGCGCGAGATTGCTGAGGAGATCGCTACGCGGCTGGAGCTTGCCGGGAGTCTGGTCAGCGAGGTCGAGGTGGCAGGCCCGGGCTTCCTCAACTTCCGGCTCGCAGCGGCTTCTATCACCGATCAGCTCGCGCGCATCGTGGTTGAGGACGAAACCTACGGCCACAGCGCAACCGGTGCTGGTGAGCGGGTGATCGTCGAATGGGTGTCGGCCAACCCGACGGGGCCTCTGCACCTCGGCCACGGCCGTCAGGCGGCCCTGGGTGACGTTATTTGTAGGCTACTAGCCGCCACCGGATGGTCAGTCTACCGAGAGTTTTATTACAATGACGCCGGCACCCAGATGGATCTCCTCGCCCGGAGCGTGCGCGCGCGCTATTTGCAAGTCTTGGGTGAGGGGTATGAGCTCCCCGACGGGGGATACCAAGGGGATTACGTGCTGGAACTCGCGAAGGAGCTTCACGTCCAGGGCGCCGACAGCTATCGGGTCGACGATTCTCAAGTTGCCCTGGACAATTTTCGCGGCTTTGCCGTGAGCCTCCTGCGCGCCGAACAGGACCGGGATCTGGTCGACTTTCGTGTACACTTTGACAATCACTACCTGGAGTCGTCGCTCTTCGAAGAAGGGCGGGTCGATGCTACGATCGAGGCACTCCGCACGACCGGGCTGGTTTATGAGGATGACGGCGCGGTGTGGCTAAAGACCACGGTCTTTGGCGACGACAAGGATCGCGTCATGGTGCGCAGTGGTGGCGCCCCGACGTATTTTCTTCCCGATATAGCCTATCACGTGGCGAAATGGGAACGGGGCTTTAAGCATGCGATCAACGTGCAGGGTTCCGACCACCATGGTACCATGGCGCGCGTGCGGGCCGGGCTCCTGGCGCTGGATCTTCCGGATGGGTTCCCTGAATGGGTGATCCACCAGATGGTCCGGTTGGAGCAGGGCGGGAAGGAGGTCAAGTTCTCCAAGCGCGCAGGCTCCTACACCACGCTGCGCGAGCTCTTCGAGATGGTGGGGGTGGACGTGGCCCGGTACTTCTTCCTGATGCGAAAACCGGATTCGCAGCTGGTCTTTGACCTGGACATAGCGCTGGACCACTCCGATAAGAATCCCGTATACAAGATTCAGTACGCCCACGCACGCATGTGCAGCATTTTCGCGAAGGCAGGGGGGAAGGCCGTGGCTGTCGCCAAAGATCCCACGGGGGCTGATCTGGCCTGGCTCTCGCATCATACTGAAATCGCGCTGGTGAAGGCGTTGGCTGAGTTCCCTGAGGTGGTGGAGCGGGCGGCGGCGGCGCGCGCTCCCCACTTGCTCTGCGAGTACCTTGAGCAGACTTCTGCGGCCGTCAACTCATGGTATCAGGCGGGCAACCCGAGCCGAAGTCCGGAGCTGGCCGTGCTGGTGTCCGAGCCCGAGCTGCGGGTCGCCCGGCTGGTGCTGGCCCACGCAGTCCGTGTCGTGCTCAGAAACGGACTGCGCATTTTGAACGTGTCGGTGCCCGTAAGGATGGAACGAGCGCTAGAGGAGCCGGCGTCTCCTCTAGCAACCTGACCGCATCGAACTCAAATAATAAGGGAACCCAATGTCCATACTCGTCGTCGGCAGCATCGGCCTTGACCACGTTGAAACCCCCTTTGGTACGGCGGACGCAGTGGTGGGTGGCTCGGCTGTTTTCTTTGGTGCCGCAGCCTCGATATTCACTCCGGTGCAGGTGGTCGGTGTCGTAGGTTCGGACTACCCGATGGACAGGCTCGGCTTCCTCAAGGAAAAAGGTGCGGATCTGTCGGGTATCGAAACCGAAGAGGGTGAGAGCTTCCGCTGGACGGGGCGCTATGGCTCCGACCTGAGTGATTGCACGACCATTGCGACAGAGCTGGGCGTGTTTGCACACTTCAAGCCTCGTATCCCAGAGCATTTCCGGGACGCGCGTAGAGTGTTTCTCGGCAACATCGACCCCGTCCTGCAGTTGGACGTCCTCGATCAGGTGCGCGAACCTGAGCTGATCGCGTGCGACACCATGAACTTCTGGATCGAGCGCAGCCGCGACGCGCTCCTCGAGGTCATCCGTCGGGTGCACATCCTTCTGGTCAACGACGCGGAGGCGCGCCAGCTCGCTGGCGAGTCCAACCTCCTCAAGGCAGCGCGCTGGATCCAGGCCCAGGGGCCGGAGTGGGTCGTCGTGAAGAAGGGGGAACACGGCGCCGTCTTGTTCGGCGACGAGTCGATCTTCTTCGTGCCGGGGTATCCGCTTGAGGATGTGTTTGATCCCACCGGAGCCGGCGACTCTTTCGCAGGCGGCTTTATGGGCTACCTGGATTGGTCGGGCGGTCGTACCGGGGAAGACTTCCGCCGCGCGATGGTGTACGGGTCGGCATTGGGTTCGTACGCGGTAGAGGCATTTAGTGTGGATCGACTTAAAGATCTCACGCCAGATCAGGTGATGGACCGGCTCCGGCAGTTCCGCGACATCACTGCATTCGAGGTTGAAGTCGACGTCGCCCGGAATGGGTAAGCAGATAGAGAAGGTCGGACCTGAGGCGTGCTCTGGCACGGCAGCGCCAAGATACCGCGACGCGGGTGTCGACCTGGACGCGGCCGAGCGTGCCAAGGCGCGGCTCAAGGGCCTAGTTGCATCTACGCGGGACGAGAACACACTCTCGGATCTCGGGTCGTTCGGGGGACTCTACCTGGTGCCTCCCGGGGCTCGTGCTCCGGTACTGGTGGCGAGCGCGGATGGTGTCGGTACGAAGCTCAAGGTCGCATTCCGTTCCGGTAGGCACGGCACGGTGGGCCGAGACCTGGTGAACCACTGCGTGAACGACATCCTCGTGCAGGGTGCACGCCCGCTTTTTTTCCTCGACTACCTTGCCCTAGGAGCTATGGACGAGGACGTCGTGACCGAAGTAGTAGCGGGAGTCGCGCTAGGATGCCGCGAGAACGGTTGTGCGCTGCTCGGGGGCGAGACTGCCCAGATGCCCGATTTTTACGCCGCCGGCGAATATGACCTGGCTGGCTTTGCCGTGGGTGTCGTGGAACGCGAGCGGGTGCTTGACGGCAGCGCGGTAGGGGTGGGTGACGTTCTGGTCGGGATCGCGTCCACAGGGCTTCACACCAACGGCTATACCCTTGCTCGGCGCATCGTTTTCGATCAGCTCGGACTCGGGCCCGACGACGCTTTTCCGACCACGGGGCGAAGCGTAGCGGACGAACTTCTCGAGGCCCACAGGAGCTACTTGCATCCCTTGTTGCCGCTAATCGAAAGCGGCCAGGTGCACGCGCTCGCGCACATCACGGGAGGTGGGATTCCGGGCAACCTGCCGCGCATTCTCGGTCCCGGCCTCGGTGCGGTGGTGCAGCGGGACTCGTGGGAGATACCCCCTGTGTTCTCTGTCCTACAACAGTCAGGTTCGCTCACGTTGGAGGAGATGGACAGGGTTTTCAATATGGGGGTGGGGATGATCGCGATCGTGCCTCCTGCCTACGCCGACGACGTGGTCACGTCGCTTCGGTCTGCCGGTGAGACCGCGTGGGTGATGGGAGAGATCGACGCGGACCCTGGGGTTCGCTATGGGTGAGCTTCTTCTCTCCCGTGGGTTGCCCAGGTCGATCGCGCTGTCGGTTCTATTCCTCCTCGTCGGAAGTGTCAACGCTTCCGCTCAAGAGACCGTTCAGGAAGTGGCCGCCGAGTGTTTCGGGGCGGATCCGGGACTCCAGCCACTTTGCCTCGAGGGTGCGCTCGCCCTTCAGGCGGCGCGGGGTGGGGTTGGTTTGGCTGCTGCTTCCCTCGGGACCCCTGTGCCGGGTAGCGCCAGCACCTTGGGCAGGCGGTTCGGCAGCTTACCTCGGCTCGCCCTGTCGGTGCGTGGAGGCTTCGTGCGCACGGACATGCCGGATCCCCGCGCTGGAGGCGTAGACAAGCGAACCTTCTGGGCGCGTACCGTGGAGGGGGGTATCACGGTAGGCGTGCTTGACGGCTTCGCTCTGGCTCCCACTGTCGGGGGGATTTTCTCGCTCGACCTGTTCGGCTCGGCCATGCTGGTCGGTTTGTCCGACGGGGCGGGGTTCGCCGGCTCGGTCGAGGGTCTCGGCTATGGCCTTCGTCTCGGGTTGTTGCGGGAATCGTTCACCCTTCCGGGTGTGACCTTGTCGGTCGCCCGCCGTTCCATGGCGGAGGCCAAATGGGGCCGTGCCGATGTGGACCAGGTGAGTCTCACGTTCAAGCCGACTGTGACTTCGGTGCGCGCTGCGGTGGGCAAAGATCTCCTTGCCTTCGGCATCCTAGGGGGGGGGGGATGGGAGGGGTATAGTGGGAGTATGGTGCTGGCGGTCCGGGATACCCCAGGCGGCCTGTCGCGTACGGGTCAGGCCTCTTCCGGCGACTTCACGAGTGACCGGCAGCTCTACTTCGGCGGCCTCTCGTACACGTTCTTGGTGCTTCAGGTGTCGGTCGAGGGCGGCTATGCCACCGGATGGGCTGATGCCCCGAGCCGTCCCTCCGGTGGGTACGATCCAACCAAAGGATCGTCCTTTGGTTCGGTTTCGGGCCGCCTCACCTGGTAGGACGGTATCTTGGTCAGCGGCGTCTCAGATCTCCTGCGCCCGCCGGGGCACGGCGACCCGCGTCCCCGCGAACGACCGTTCGTCGATCTTTCCGACGATGATCTAAGCTGGCTGGATCGCGCCTTCCTCCTCGGGCGACAGGGCTGGGGCCGGGTCCACCCCAACCCCATGGTGGGGTGCGTGTTAGTGCGCGGCGGACGCGAGTTGGCCGAAGGCTGGCACCGTGAGTTCGGAGGACCGCATGCGGAGGTGGATGCGCTAGATCGCACCGGGGGGGATGCGGTCGGAGCGACGGCGTACGTGAGCCTTGAGCCGTGCCGTCACCGAGGCAAGACTGCCGCGTGTACTGACGCTCTTGTCCGCGCGGGCGTAAAACGAGTGGTGTACTCGGTGGCTGATCCCGGGGGTGAGGCCGGGGGAGGGGGTGCCGCACTGGGTGCGGCGGGGGTGCAGGTCGATGGTCCGGTTTGGCCCATGGCGGTTGGCCGACGCGAAAATCCCATGTTCTTCCACAGGCCCGCGACGAAAGGGCCTTTCGTCGCGGTCAAGCTGGCGGTATCGCTGGACGGACACATAGCGGCGGCGCCTGGGCAGCGGACCCAGTTGACTGGGCCGGTGGCCCTCCGCACAGCACATGAGCTGAGGGCTGGTTTCGACGCGGTGATGGTCGGGTCGGTCACTGCACGGGTGGACGACCCCCGACTCACGGTGCGAGAGGGGAGGGTGATCCCGCGTGTGCCACCCGCGCGCGCGGTGCTCGATTCGAAAGCCTCGCTTATAGAGGTCAGCGCGTTTTTCCGCGAGCGGGAGGGGCGGTTCATGGTGTTCGTGCGGGATACCGCCGAAGAAGCCGAGTTGGAGCGCCTAGAATGTGCAGGAGCCGAAGTGCACCGGGTACCGCCGGCGCGGAAAGGACTCCATCTGGGTGCTGTGCTCGACGTGGCGTCAGGGACGGGGATACGGTCTGTCCTGTGCGAGGGTGGTGGTCAGCTTGCGAGTTCCTTAATAGCTGAGGGGCTGGCGCGCAGACTTTATCTGTTCCAGTCACCGTGCGTGCTTGGGTCCGCCGGGGTGCCGGCGTTTCCCGGGCCTTTCCCCGATGGTAGTTGGGATCGATGGCTGCCGGCCTTCGACCCTGAACGGCTGGGGAACGACATGCTTACCGTCTACGAGAGGGAGGATTGAGGGGAGTGTTCACGGGGGTAGTGGAGGCGACCGGAGTTGTTAGTACGATCGACGCGAGCGTGAGTGGGCTGCGCGTCCGCTTCCGCGCCACCGAAGTGATGGAGGGTCTCACGGTGGGGCGGTCGGTGGCGGTGGACGGCGCGTGCCTGACGGCGGTCGAGCTTCACACGGACGGCTTCTCGGCCGACGTAATTCGCACCACGCTGGAGCGCACGGTAGCGGGAGGCTACCGCGAGGGAACGCGAGTTAACCTGGAGCGGGGTCTTCGTTTTTGGGACCACCTGGACGGCCACATGGTGCAGGGTCACGTGGATGGGATCGGCGAGGTGCTCGCCGTGCATTCCGAGGGCAACCTCTTGCTGCTCGACTTGCACCTTACTCCCGAAGTGGAGGCAGTAACGATCCTACACGGCTCGATCACACTGAACGGGGTCAGCCTCACGGTGAATGCGATACCGGGCCCCGGGAGCTGTCAGGTCGCTCTCATACCGTACACGCGAGAGGTCACCACGCTAGGAAATCTTTGTGCCGGGGACACTGTAAATCTCGAGGGGGACCTGATCGGGAAGTACGTGGGTAGGATGCTCGCTTCACACCGCGCCGCTGCGGGACGCTCCCCCGACCCAGCACGCCTCGACCCATGATGCGCATCCCAAACGATCCGATTGAGGAAGGCGTCACGCCGTTCGACCGCGTGGAAGACGCCGTGGAGGACATTCGGCGAGGCCGGATCGTCATCGTCGCTGACGACGAGGACAGGGAGAACGAGGGTGACCTGGTGTGTGCCGCCGAAGCCGTGACCCCCGAAGTCGTCAACTTTATGCTCCAACACGGGCGTGGGCTCCTGTGCGTCGCACTCACCGAGGAGCGGGCGAACGAGCTCGACCTGCCGCCGATGGCGGATCGTAACACGGACCCCCAGGGCACCGCCTTCACCGTATCCGTGGATGGACACCGTCGCTTCGGGGTGACGACGGGTGTCAGTGCCCACGACCGTGCGGCCACGACCAGGTTGTTGTTGGACCCCGCCACGAAACCCTCCGACCTGCGCCGCCCAGGACACGTGTTCCCCCTGCGCGCTCGCCCGGGTGGGGTGCTGAGGCGGGTGGGCCAGACTGAGGCCTCGGTAGACCTGGCCCGCCTGGCGGGATTCCGCCCGGCCGGGTTGATTTGTGAAATACTCAAAGAGGACGGCACCATGGCCCGGCGTCCTGAGTTGGAGGTTTTTGCGCGGGAGCATGACCTCCGCTTCATTACCGTGGCGCAACTGGTGGCATTCAGGCTACAGAAGGAGCGGTTGGTACAGCGTATCGCCGAAGCCGATCTCCCGACTTCGATCGGCGACTTCCGCGTGATCTGCTACCGAAGCCTGGTGGACGACCGAGAGCATATCGCGCTGGTGAAGGGCGACGTCGCGGGCGAACCCGCGGTTCTCGTGCGCATGCACTCCGAGTGCCTGACCGGTGACGTGTTCGGATCCCGCCGCTGTGATTGCGGCCAGCAGCTCACTACCGCCATGGAACGGATCGACCAGGAAGGGCGGGGTGCGATCGTCTATCTGCGGCAGGAAGGGCGCGGGATAGGGCTGGGCAACAAGCTGCGCGCCTACGCTCTTCAGGACGACGGTATGGATACCGTAGAAGCCAACGCCTCGCTCGGCTTCAAACCGGATTTGCGCGACTACGGCATTGGTGCCCAGATCCTCCTGGACCTGGGGCTGCATTCCATCCGCCTACTGACAAACAATCCCCGTAAAGTGGTGGGTCTCGACGGATATGAGCTCGAGATCGTCGGGCGTGAGCCACTCCAGGTGGAGCCAGGGCAGCACAACGAGCGCTACTTGGAGACCAAGCGGTCAAGGCTGGGGCACATCCTCTGATGACGGGGGAGCGGTGACTTCCGGTGACGGTTCCTATGCCGCCGTTCTGGATGGTCGTGTCTCGGGTGTCGGGCGGCGATTTGGGGTCGTGGTGTCACGCTTCAACGCCCACGTCACCGAAGTGCTGCTCCAGAGCACAGTCAAGTGCCTGACTGAGCAGGGCGCCGCGACCGATGCCGTCGAAGTCTACCGTGTGCCCGGAGCATGGGAGCTGCCCCAAATGTGTGGTCGGCTCGCGCTCGCAGGTCGTCACGACGCCTTGCTTGCCCTAGGCTGCCTGATTCGGGGAGAGACCGCGCATTTCGATCTGATCGCAGGTGAGGTGGCGCGCGGGCTGGGTGCCGTGGCGCTGGAGACTGGGGTCCCTGTGGTGTTCGGTGTACTCGCGACCGAGACAGAGGCCGAGGCGATAGAGAGGGCTGACCCCGCACGCGGCAAGAAAGGGCGTGAGGCCGCGCTGGCAGCGCTCGCGATGGCCGAGCTGTATGGTCGGCTGAACGCGGAGTGAGCCCGCCACCTTTGCTGGTGCGTGAGCGCATCGATCGTAGGCGGGCCCGGGCCTGGGCTCTCCAGGTGCACTACGGGTGGGAGAGCGGAGGGAGTGTGGGGAGCTTGCGGGATGCCCTCGGGACAGTCGTGGGATCCAGATACGTGTCGCCGCGGCGCCTCCCCTACATACGCCGACTCCTGTGCTTGCTCGACGAGCACATCTCAGAGGTTGACGGTCTTATTGATCACGAGCTTGAGAACTGGCGGCTGGAGAGGCTCGCAGCGATCGATCGGGGTGTTCTGCGGCTGGCCGCGGTCGAGCTCCTGCACGTGGATGACGTCCCGTACAAGGTTACGATCCAGGAAGGGATCTGCCTGGCCGAGCAATATGGTGGTCCCGATTCCCCTCGCTTCGTGAATGGGGTATTGGACGCACTCTACAAGCGTTCCCAGTCCGGGATCTGAGGTGCCGAGCACCCCTGGCGGGTCACTCTCCTCGATGGACATTCTCGTCGTCAATTGGCTGGACCGCGAGAACCTTCAGTCCGGAGGCGCGGAAACGCACCTTCACGAGGTGTTCGGGAGGCTCGTCGGCTGGGGGCATCGGGTCACGCTGCTCTGCTCAGGCTTTCCCGGGGCGGCCGCGCGCACCGAGTTGGACGGCATCGAGGTGCACCGCGTGGGTGGGCGTTACTCATTCGTGCTCCAAGCCCGGCGCTACTTCAAGCGACGACTAGCCCGGCGGCCTTTCGATGTGATCGTCGAAGACTTGAACAAGGTGCCCCTCTTCACCCCCCGATGGTCCGATCTACCGGTCGTACTCTTGGCGCACCACCTGTTCGGTGCCACAGCGTTCATGGAGGCGCGTCTTCCCTTGGCTACAGCTACTTGGCTGTTGGAACGACCCATACCACGCGTGTTCCGCGGGGTGCCGGTGATCGCAGTGTCGGGCAGCACGAAGGACGACCTGACGGCGCGCGGTCTGGATCCGGCCAGCATATCAGTGGTTCCAAACGGTATCGACCTGGAGGCTTTCCGGCCTGACCCAACCGTTCCTCGCTACTCTGAACCGACTGCTCTGTATCTGGGCCGCATGAAGCGCTACAAGCGGGTGGATATCCCGGTGCGTGCTATTGCTCTGCTTCGGGATCGAGGTGTTTCCGCCCGTCTCCTGATCGTGGGGCAGGGTGACCAAGTCGACGAACTCGAGCGCCTGTCCGCGCAGCTCGGCCTGGGGGAGGACCGAGTCCGGTTTCTTGGTTTTGTGGACGATCGAGAGAAGATTGAGCT
>Ga0115002_10008980_pt1 | contig 10984 bp, 8 predicted proteins | sample ArcticOcean_MG_C_8_FD_89576 | JGI IMG/M metagenome (GOLD analysis project Ga0115002, IMG submission 89576) | Marine microbial communities from western Arctic Ocean - ArcticOcean_MG_CB11_86 | ecosystem: Environmental > Aquatic > Marine > Oceanic | place: Arctic Ocean: Canada Basin | collected... | reverse complement strand
TTCTTTCAGTTGAATTTAAGCAAGAAGCTAATGGGAATAGCGGTATTTTTTTTCGTTCAACAATTGAAGGAACTAAAATTACTGGATGGCAAGTAGAAGTCGCTCCTCCTGGAAGTGATAGTGGAGGCATTTATGAATCTTATGGAAGAGGTTGGCTTATTAAGCCAGACCCTATTAAAGATAATGCACTTTTAATGGGAGAGTGGAATAAAATGAAAATTAAAGTAATAGGAGATTCTGTAACAACCTGGTTAAATGGAACTGAAATGGTTTCATTAGCCGATGAAAAAATCGCTAAAGGCAGAGGGTCAATTGCTCTTCAAATTCATGATGGAGGAGGGATAAAAGTACGCTGGAAAAATTTAAATATAGAGCTAATCGATTCTATTAACCCTTAAATAATAACATAGAAAATAATAAGGAATTCAAGACAAACACCATGGAGAAGAGAATAAATCAAGGTCCTTTTTTTCATATAGTATTCTTCTGGTTGAAAAAGCCTCAAAGTAATGAAGATAAAATACAGTTAGAGCTAGAATTGAAGAATTTTATTAAAAAAAATAAACAATTAATTACTTCTCATGTTGGAAAACCAGCTGGCACAAAAAGAACAGTGGTTGATAATACTTATGACTTGAGTTTGATTTTAACTTTTGATTCAAAAGAGGACCAAGAAATTTATCAAAGTGATCCTTTTCATTTAGAATTTATCGATAAAGCCAGCAAATTATGGGATAGAGTTCAAGTCTACGACTCTTTAAAAGTATAAGCTAGTTTAAAAACATAAGACTTAAACCTTTGCTTTGCCCCCTTTTATAACTTAATCAAGGCTCTTAAAAGATAGCGAACTGAATATGTAATATTATTATTTCAAAAGTATCAATAGATAAATCAAACAGTATAAAAATTATATCATTTTAACTATATATTGGAATTATGCAGTTTTCATATGGATGATATTTGCTTTCTGAAGCCCATCTAAATCCTCTTTTTTGTATTTCAAATAATTCGGGTATATTAAATTCACCTAAGTGATGTCCTATTGAAGAATAAAAAATACGTCCTTTTCCATGGTATTTTTTCCATACAGCAGGAATAATAGAACCTTCAATTCCCTCAATAAAATCAGGATTGTCGAACTCATTTACTTTAATTTTTGTAAATTTAGTAGTAGCCAAAACTTTTACATTTGGATCAATTAACATATAATATTGTTCTGAATTTGTCACTTTAAAATCGTTGATTCCAGAAGTAATATAATCGGAATTATCTATAATATTTACATCAAAATCCTTGTGACCTCCAGGATGACTTGTGAACATACCTCCGACCATTGCTTGATATCCTAAATCACCTCTAAATGAATCTGCTAAACCACCATGCCATCCAGTAAAACCTACTCCTTTACTTATTGCATTAGAAAGACCTTTAAATTGTTTTGTAGAAATTTCACCCATAGTCCAAACTTGAATGATTAAATCAAAATCATTCATTTTTTCTTCATTAGTATAAATATCTAGAGTTTCGGAAAGTGAAACAATAGCTCCTTCAGATTCTAAAATTGGAACAAAAAGTTCTTGGGATTCTTTAGGCTTATGACCTGGCCAACCACCATGTACAAATAATATTTTTTTACCTTCTAAGTTAGGAGGATCGAGAGTCTCTGAAAACAATCCATCTAAAGAATTTATTGGAAGAATTGATAAGGTTGATGCCGTGAAAGCTTTATTTAAAAAAAGTCTTCGATTTATATTTGATTTTTCCATTTTTTATAATTATAAATTATTATTCTGTAAGTAAATATGGGTTTCTATAAAATTTACTTTTCATAAAGTTAGCTTTATTATTTTCAATAAAAACTTCTTCTTTAGGATCCCAATTTAATTCTTCTCTAAGTTCATAGGCTATATTCCCCAGATGACAAACTGAAGCACTTCTATGACCTATTTCAGCATCACAAATAGGAAGAGTATTATTTTTGACAGAATCAATCCAGTCTTTAAGGTGATCATCAGAAAAATATACATCAGTTTTACTCCCTTTTAAAGATGTTTTAACTAAACCTTTAACATTAGAGTCTAAATATCCACGACTTACATCTAAAGTTCCTTTAGATCCGATAAAACGGACACCAAAACCGCGATGAAAATCCTCATGAACAACCTCAACACCATTAGAATAGTTCATGATCAGCCCTTTTACGGCATTTGGCTCTCTAGGAGCAAGGAGCTTAACAGGACCACTGTCATCCATATCTAAAGCCCATTGGACAATATCAAACATATGAGCGCCCCAATCTGCTAAAACTCCTCCACCAAATTCTTTATACCATCTCCACCTAGGGAAAAAGTCTGCATCAACTAAAGTAGAATGATATGCCCTCATGGGGGCAGGACCAATCCATCGCTCCCAATCTATGTTTTTAGGGGTGGGCTGATAAGGTAAATTACATTTTGAATAAGGATTGCCGACATTGACCAAAACTTTTTCTATTTTACCTAAATATCCATTTCTAATAAGCCCTACTGCTTGTCTGAAATTATAACTAGATCGCTGCATGCTTCCAGTTTGAAGGATTTTTTTATATTTTCTAGAAGCATTAACCATAGCTCTGCCTTCTTCAATTGTATGAGACAAAGGTTTTTCGCAATAAACATGTTTCCCTGCTCTCATAGAATCAATTGAAGCAATAGCATGCCAATGATCAGGAGTAGAAACTATAACCCCATCAATATCATCTCTTTTTAATAGTTCATGATAATCTATATATGTTTTTAATTGACTAATATTATTGTCCGTTTCAGTTACAGATTTAAAAAAATTAGCATTAAATTCAGCCATTTTTTTTGAGTTTACATCACAAGCTGCTATAAGTTGAGTTTCGGCCATTTTTATAAAACCTGAAGCTAGCCCGCGGCTTTGAGTTCCAGAACCAATTACTCCTAAAGAAAATTTATCACTTGGTGCAATAAATCCATTTCCAAGAACATGGCGCGGAACAATTGTAAAAGCACCAAAAGTAATTGCCGATTTTTTAATAAAGGATCTTCTAGAGTTTTTCATATAAAATACAAAATATAAGGTTCAATAAATTACAAATAAATTTATGATAAAACTATATTATTTTATAATTTAGGAATTAAATCAAAAAAACATGAAGAACTTTTTTTCAGCTATTTTTATAGTGTTAAACTTAATTAGCTGTTCAACTAAAAATGAATTAAAGCTATCTATAGGAATAGCTGAAAAAGAAGGTATTTCAGAAGATAGACTTCAAAGAATTGATCAATATCTCGAGAAGACTATATCTGACTCTATTATACCTGGAGCAGTAGCTCTTATTGCAAGAAATGGAAAAATTATTTACCATAAAGCTTTTGGTTATGAAAATTTCTCTAAAAAAATACCATTTCAAAAGAATGGAATTTTTAGAATTGCATCAATGACTAAAGCAATAACTTCATTGGCAGTAATGATGCTATGGGAAGAGGGAAAATTCTCATTAGATGATCCTATAGAAAAATTTATACCAGAATTTAAAGACCCTAAAATACTAGATAAGTTTAATGTTGAAGATAGCACTTATACAACAATAAATGCTAAAAATAAAATCACAATAAGACATTTGCTAACTCACACTTCTGGTGTTGGATATGGATTTATAGATTCAAATCCTTCAATTAGAGCGATATACTTAAAAGCAGGAATAATAGATGGATTTACTTCGGAAAATATTACTATAGAACAGAACATTAAACAATTAGCAAAACTACCTCTTCATTTTGATCCAGGGACTAATTATACTTACAGCGAGGGCCTTGATGTTTTGGGGTATTTTATTGAAATAATGTCTGGAATGTCTTTTAAGGATTTTTTACTAAATCGAATATTTAAACCATTAGAAATGGAAGACACTTATTTTTATTTACCAGAAAGTAAATCGGATCGTTTAGTTTCAGTTCAAACAAAAGATAAAGGAGAATGGATAGATTTTAATGACAGTAGATTTGAAGTAGATTACCCTGTTAAAGGATCAAAAACATTTTTTTCTGGAGGTGCTGGTCTTTCAAGTACTGTTGAAGATTATGGAAAATTTCTTCAAATGTTTTTAAATAAAGGCAGGTATAATGGAAGTCAAATAATAGGGAAAAAAACTTGTGAGACTATTTTATCAAATCAACTAAGTCATCTTGGAGAGAGAGAATTATCTCTAGCTTTTGGGCTTTTATCTAAAAAAGATTTTTCTGAAGGAATTGGAGGAAGTATAGGAACATTTACATGGGGAGGGTACTGGAATACATATTATTTTGCTGATCCTGAAGAGAATCTAATTGGGGTTATTTATAAGCAAACTTATAATATATCAAATGATCTCAGTTCGAATGTATTTAGAAGATTAGTGTTTCAGTCAATTGTTGATTAGATTAAAGCATTTTTTTTGAAGTAAAATTGTTTATATTTAAAATAGTAAAACTAAAATATTATGAAAAAATTAATTTTATTATTGGCGTCATCGACATTAATAATTCAATCTTGTGCAATTTTTAAAGGAGTTGAAAAGGATCCTATGCTAGGAAAATATGAAATTACAATTTTTGAAACTCCTTATGGCGATATACCTCTAATTATGGAAGTCACTAAATTAGATGAAAAATATTCTGCATCATTAAATGGAGAAAATGAATTAGACGGAGTATTTCAAGTTGATTCCACTATTGTTTCTGAAAACAAGATAACCATTGAAACTGAAGCTGGAGGAATGACTTTAACTATGGAGCTTAAAATTGAAGGAAATGAAATTTCTGGATCAATTATGGACCTTGAGGTTAAAGGAACTAGAGCTTTAGAGTAAACACTCTTTTTACATTAAAAAAATTATATGTATTCAATTGGTTTTGATATTGGTAGTTCTTCGATTAAAGCTGCTTTAGTTGAGCAAAGTTCAGGTAAAGTCATTTCAGTTGTTAAACAGCCAGAAACCGAAATGAAAATAAATTCAATTAAAAATGGTTGGGCGGAACAAGACCCAATTTTATGGTGGGAGTATATATGTAAAGTAACTAAAGAATTGATATCCAGCACCAAAGTTGATGTTGAAGAAATAAAAACAATTGGTATTGCATATCAAATGCATGGTTTGGTAATTGTTGATAAAGAATTAAAACCACTTCGTGATGCTATTATCTGGTGTGATAGTAGAGCTGTAGAAATAGGAAACAAAGCATTCCTTCAATTAGGAGAGGGCCATTGTAAAAATCATCTTTTTAATTCTCCTGCTAATTTTACTGCTTCTAAATTAAGATGGGTAAAAGAAAATGAGCCTAAAATATTTGAAAAAATATATAAGTTTATGCTTCCTGGAGATTTTATTGCTCTAATGTTTTCTGGAAAAATTCAAACGACCCCTTCAGGATTATCTGAAGGAATTTTATGGGATTTTAAAAACAAGACAAAAGCAACTTCACTATTAAATAATTATGGTATACCTGATAGTTATCTTCCGGAGATTGTTTCAACCTTTAGCGATCAAGCTTCAGTAAACAAACATGGAGCTATTCAATCTGGTTTAGCAGTAGGGACTAAAATTACTTACAGAGCAGGTGATCAACCCAATAATGCATTAGCTTTAAATGTTTTAAATCCAGGCCAAGTTGCTGCTACTGGTGGAACATCTGGAGTTGTTTATGGAGTTGCCAAGGGAGATTTTGTAAAAGAAATGACAAGAATTAATACATTCGCGCATGTAACATATACAGAACAAAATCCACTTTTAGGAAAACTTTTAAATATTAATGGCGCAGGTATACAATATAGTTGGTTAAAAAAAACACTAGGGATTAGCAGTTATAATAAGATGAATCAAATGTCTGAAACAATTCCTGTTGGAAGTGAAGAGTTACTAGTTTTTCCTTTTGGAAATGGCTCAGAAAGAATTTTTGAAAATAAAATATTAAACACGCATTTCAAAAATATAAAATTAAACATCCATTCTTCAGCCCATATGTGCAGAGCCACTCTTGAAGGAATAGCCTTTTCATTTAATTATGGCATTGAAATATTAAAAAATGATGGAATAGAAATAAAAGTTCTTAGGGTTGGAAACGATAATCTTTTCCGATCACAAGTTTTTACAGAAACCCTAGCGACTTTAATTAACGCGCCTATAGAAAGATATAACACTACAGGTGCAGTAGGAGCGGCAAGAGCGAGTAGTGTAACCGAGAAAACAATCTCAAAATTATCAAAAATAATCTCATCTCAAGATTTTGTTGATTCTATTTCAAGTAATAAAGATAGAGAGCCATGCCAAGAGGCATATAATAACTGGAAAAATAATTTAGAAAATTTAATAAAAAATCAATGAGTTCAAAAAATGAATATTTTAAAGGAATTGGAAAAATTCCTTTTGAAGGTAAAGATTCTGACAATCCTTTAGCATATAAGCATTATGATGCTGATAGAATTGTTGCAGGAAAAAAACTAAAAGATCACCTTAAATTTGCGATGGCTTATTGGCATACATTATGTAATGAAGGAGGAGATCCTTTTGGGGTAGGAACTCAAAAGTTTCCTTGGAATACATCTTCCGATCCGATTCAAAAAGCTAAAGATAAAGCTGATGCTGCTTTTGAATTTTTAGATAAGATGGGCTTTGATTATTTCTGTTTTCATGATGTTGATTTGGTTGAAGAGGGAGATAATTTAGTTGAAACCGAAAAAAGACTTCATCAAGTGGCTGATTACATTAAACAACATCAATTAAATTCAGATAAAAAGGTTCTCTGGGGAACAGCTAATTGTTTTACTAATCCGAGATACATGAATGGAGCATCAACAAATCCAGATTTCAAAGTGGTTGCTAGAGCTTCAGCTCAAATTAAAATTGCCCTTGATGTCACCATTAAATTAGGGGGTGAGAATTACGTTTTTTGGGGTGGAAGAGAAGGGTATATGTCTTTACTTAATACAGACATGAAAAGGGAAACTCAAAATATGGCTAGATTTTTAGGCCTTTCTAGGGATTATGCAAGGAGCCAAGGATTTAAAGGAACTTTTTTTATAGAACCAAAACCTGCTGAACCTTCAAAGCATCAATATGATTTTGATTCTGCTACAGTTGTAGGGTTTTTAAATCAAAATGGTTTAGGAAAAGATTTTAAAATTAATGTAGAAGTAAATCATGCTACATTAGCCCAACACACCTTTCAGCATGAACTTCAAGTAGCTGCTGATGCTGGAATGCTAGGAAGTATTGACGCTAATCGAGGAGATTACCAAAATGGATGGGATACAGATCAATTCCCAAATAATGCCTTGGAAGTAACCGAGGCAATGTTAGTTATCTTAAGTGCCGGAGGTCTTCAAGGAGGTGGAGTTAATTTTGACGCTAAACTTAGAAGAAATTCTACAGATTTGGAAGATACATTTATTGCACATATTTCGGGAGTAGATACTTTTGCAAGAGCAATTATAGCCGCGGATGCAATTAAAACAAACTCTTTATTTGACAAACTTCGCAAAGAAAGATATTCTTCATTTGATAGTGGACCTGGAAAGGATTTTGAAGACGGAAAGTTAAGCTTACTTGATTTATATAAATGGTCTCAAAAAAATCAAGACATAAAAGTAACAAGCGGAAAACAAGAATTGTATGAGAGTATTATTAATCAGTTTATTTAATTCAATTTTAATCAAATAAGTTTTCATGAATTCTATTTTAGAAACAACAGATTGGATTGTATTATCTCTTTATTTTTTAGCTCTAATAGGAGTAGCGGTTTGGGTCGTTTTACAGAAAAATAAAAATACTGAGGACTATTTTTTGGCAGGAAGAAATGTAGGCTGGTTTGTTATTGGGGCTTCAATTTTCGCCTCTAACATTGGATCAGAGCATGTAGTAGGTTTAGCTGGAACTGGAGCTGAATCTGGAATGCCAATGGCTCACTACGAACTTCATGCATGGATTGTTCTACTTTTAGGATGGGTGTTTTTACCTTTTTACATGAGAAGCGGTGTTTTTACAATGCCAGAATTTTTAGAAAAAAGATTTGACAGTAGATCTCGATGGTTTCTATCTGTTTTTTCTCTTTTAGGATATGTAATTACTAAAGTATCTGTCACAATATATGCAGGAGGTATTGTTGTCTCTGAATTGATAGGGATACCATTTTGGTATGGGGCAATAGGCATTGTTGTTTTTACTGGAATATATACGATAATTGGAGGAATGAAGGCTGTCATATATACAGAAACACTTCAAACAGTAATATTAATTGCCGGATCTGTAATCATAACATATTTAGGACTTCAAGAAGTTGGCGGATGGAATGCACTAAGAGAAACAGTTGGACCTAGTCATTTTAATATGTGGAGACCAATATCAGATCCAGATTTTCCATGGACTGGACTTCTTTTTGGAGGCACAATAGTTGGAATTTGGTATTGGTGTACGGATCAATATATAGTTCAAAGAACTTTAGCTGCTAATAACATTAAAATTGGAAGAAGAGGAGCTATTTTCGGAGCGTATTTAAAAATATTACCAATTTTTATTTTTTTAATTCCAGGCATTATTGCTTTTGCCCTTCATAAACAGGGAGTTATTCAATTAGATAGAAGTGATGAGGCGTTTCCTTTATTAGTAAAAACATTGCTTCCTGTTGGATTAAAAGGTTTGGTGGCGGGAGGATTAATGGCTGCACTAATGAGTTCTCTTGCTTCAGTTTTTAATTCTTGTTCTACAATTTTTACAATGGATATTTATAAAATAATAAGCCCAGAAAGTAGCGAAAGAAAATTGTTGAATGTTGGTAAAATAGCTACTGCAATAATGGTCATAATGGGAATTATTTGGATACCTATTATGGAATTAATTGGAGGAGGCGTTTTATACCAGTATCTCCAAAGCGTCCAGTCTTATATCGCCCCTCCTGTTGCAGCAGTATTTCTATTGGGAATCTCCTGGAAAAGAGTTACTTCACAAGCGGCGATTGTTACTTTATTTTCAGGTCTTTTTGTTGCTATCATTCGAATATGCTCTGAAATATTTAAAGATTCTTTAAGCGGAATTATGTATCAATTTGCCACTATTAATTTTTCACATATGGCAATTTTCATGTTTTTGTTTTCCGTTTCTATATGTATTGCGACATCCTTTTTGACAATACCAAAATCGGACATAAGCTTAGAAGGCTTAACTTTTTCAACTATAACTAAAGAGCAAAGAGAAAGCGCAAAAAATAGTTATACTAAATTGGATATATTTTTCTCAGTTTTATTAATTGTAATAGTAATTACGACTTTATCCTATTTTACCGGGTAAATAAAAGCTAATTAGAGACATTTATTATTAATATACTTCTATAGTTTTATTCAAGTCAGAAATCATTAAATCAAAATTACCAGGTTCTAGGGTGTTAATATTTTTTTGGTTAATAAAAGAAAGTTCGGAAATGGGAAGACTAAAAGATATAATTTCAGACTCTCCAGGATTTATTTCTATTTTCTTAAATCTTCTTAAGCGCTTCATGTCAGGAGTTAAAGAAGCATAATGATCTTTTGAGTATAATTGAATGGTTTCTTTTCCTATTTTATCACCAAGGTTTGTTACTCTAACAGAAATTTCGACAGTTTCATTAACATTAAAAGAGGAGGAGTTTACTTTTAATTCATCATATTTAAAATTGGTATAGCTAAGCCCATAGCCAAACTCATAAAGTATATTAATTTCTCCAACATAACTATAAGCTCCTTGAGCATTATTTTGAATTTCTGAGGGTTTATAATTATAGGTTGTTAATGAATTTGGAAACATTGGATAGGTGTATGGGAGTTTTCCTGAAGGATTTACTTTTCCACTAATAATATCTGCTAATGCATCTCCACCATAATTGCCAGGTAAATAAATATTTACTACAGCAGACATTAAAGGTTCTATATCTGATATTAATCTAGGCCTGCCGCTATTTATTATTAAAATAATAGGAACACCAGTTTGCGCTAATTTTTTAGCTAATTTTTTTTGTAAAGGATGAAGATTAAGGTCATTTAAATCTCCAGGTTTTTCGGTATAAGAATTTTCCCCTAAACAAAGTATTATAACATCAGATTTTTTAGCTTCAATTATCGCTTTATTAAATTGATCTTCAGATTGATCATAATATTCAAATCGAGGGTCTTTATCGAAATCTGCATTATATGGATAAGATATTCCAGGAACAAATTTTACATTTTTAACTCCAAAATTGTTAGAAATGGATTCAAATATTGTATTGTGATTTTGGGCAAATTTTTCAGTTTTTTCTCCTTGCCAGGAATAAGTCCAACCTCCATTAAGGCTTCGCATACTGTTAGCGTTAGGCCCTGTAACTAATATTTTTAAATTCTTTTTTAAGGGAAGCAGGGAGTTTTTATTTTTAAGTAAAGTGATAGCTTCAGAAGCTGAATTATAAGCAAGTTTAGCATGTTTTTCAGATCCAAAATCAGGATAATCTTTATAACTAGAATTTGGATTGTTAAATAAGTTTAATTCAAATTTGAGTTTAAGAATTCTTCTAACAGATTCATCTATTCTAGATAAAGAAATAGATTTCTCATTAACTAATTCTAATAATTTATCACAAAATTCTTCATAATCATATGGAATCATAGACATGTCAATGCCTGCATTAATAGCGATTTTTATAGCTTCTTTTCTAGATTTCGCTACTTTATCACGGTCATGTAATTTATTTATATCTTCCCAATCTGAAAGAATCACTCCTTCAAAGCCAAGCTCTTCTCTTAAAAGCGTAGTTAATATATAGGCGTCTGCATGAGTAGGAATACCATTTATTAATCCAGAATTTATCATAATTGATTTTGTCCCCATTTCAATTGCTGATTTAAATGAAGGGAGGTGTAATTCGCGTAAAACATGCTCGGGTAAATAGGAAGGTGTTCTGTCTTTTCCGGTTATAGTTGTTTGATACCCTAAAAAGTGTTT
>Ga0115002_10008973_pt1 | contig 10989 bp, 9 predicted proteins | sample ArcticOcean_MG_C_8_FD_89576 | JGI IMG/M metagenome (GOLD analysis project Ga0115002, IMG submission 89576) | Marine microbial communities from western Arctic Ocean - ArcticOcean_MG_CB11_86 | ecosystem: Environmental > Aquatic > Marine > Oceanic | place: Arctic Ocean: Canada Basin | collected... | reverse complement strand
GTGGCACCCAGATCGGATCCGACGACAAGCGTACGGAGGAAGTGTGAAATGATCGGTCGTTTGAACCACGTGGCTATTGCCGTGCCCGACCTTAAAGCGGCATTGGAACAATACCGCGTCACGTTGGGTGCAACCGTCACCGAACCCCATGACCTTCCAGAGCATGGGGTTACGGTTGCCTTTGTTGAACTACCGAATACCAAGATCGAGCTCGTTCATCCGCTTGGTGATAACTCGCCGATTCAGAGTTTCCTCGATAAGACACCGGGCGGCGGTATTCACCACGTTTGCTATGAGGTCGATAACATAATCGCTGCTCGCGATAGGCTGGTTGAGAGCGGCGCCCGGGTTCTTGGCGACGGGGAACCGCGGATCGGCTCCCACGGCAAGCCAATCTTGTTTCTGCACCCCAAGGAATTTTCCGGAACCTTGATCGAACTCGAGCAGGCCTGAACATGAACGTCTTTACCGGCATCGCGATTTTTTTCGTGGTCTGGTGGATCGTATTGTTCTCGGTTTTGCCGTTTGGGATAAAGCGGCACGATGATCCCGAGCCGGGGCTCGAACCCGGCGCACCCGAGCGGCCACGGCTCTGGATCAAGGCAGGCGCGACGACTTTGCTCGCGGCCCTCGTTTGGCTGGCGATCTTCCTGGTAATCGACCTGGAGCTAATCGAAATTCGCCCAGCATAGGTTGCGGAAGGGACGCTCGACCTTCGAGCTGGTTTGGCGGAATGCACAAAAAAAACAAGGCGTTCGGCCTTGCTCCATGTTTCTGTGCGTAGCGTCGGTGCTTTTTTTAGTGGGTCCTCTCCCGAACCTGGGTGCCAATTATTTGGCCCTCATTTTACACGGGAGAGTATACGAAATTATCGTCGCGGCGTCACTTGGAATTTCGCGACTATATCTAGAGAAGCGCGGAGTATTTGGTTCTATATAATCTTGTAAAAATGTTTTATTTCAATAGGGTATAAGGATATTGAGATAAATAACGCGAACTTTGTGCCTTGTGGGCACTGCCGTGATATTTGGCGCTGTAGTGGCTCCCCTGATCGAGTCCCGAGAATCCGCGGCGCTCGCGCAATCGGCCGACGACGACGTGACCTCAACGATTATCGTTTTGCGGAAGGATTGCCGGCGTTTCGTTCGCCATGAGGCGCGTAACGACGTCAACTACAAACCGGGAGTTGATGTTTACGGACGCCAAGTGAAGCCTGCTGATCTAGCGCCGAGTTCGATCAAATTGCCCGATGAGATCAATATAACGCTCAACGTCGACATATTTTATTTCGTCGGTGCAACGCCGCGGCCCAAGGGCCTGGGTGATTCGCGTGCGACACTTGGGACTATAACGTTCAAAGGCGGAAAGCTGTTGTTCAACGGTGAACCGCTGGGCGAGGAAATCAGTCCATAGGTATTGGCCGCTTGCGGCAAGTTATTGGAGCGGCGTAAGTAATCGTCTCAACGCGGCGCCCGGCATTGCCATCCCAAGAGCCTTTGCCTACAGTCGTGCACCTTTTGACCAAGGCCCTGGGCGCTGGGATAGGGGTTGTCGCGATAAGAGGGCCAAGATGCGCCGTTCGACCTATTTTATGCCGATATTGCGAGAGAATCCCGCCGAAGCGCAGATTGTTTCGCATCGGCTGATGCTGCGCGCCGGCATGATTCGCCAAGCTAGCGCGGGGATTTATACGTGGCTACCGCTTGGCCTTCGGGTGCTGCGCAAGATCGAGAAGATCGTACGCGAAGAGCAGGATGCGGCTGGCTGCCAGGAATTATTGATGCCGACGATCCAGCCGGCAGATTTGTGGCGTGAAAGCGGCCGCTATGAAGACTACGGCAAAGAAATGCTCCGGATCACCGATCGTCATGATCGTGACATGCTTTATGGTCCGACCAACGAAGAGCTTCTAACCGATGTTTTTCGCAATACGATCAGGAGTTATCGGGACCTACCCAAGCTGCTCTACCATATTCAATGGAAATTCAGGGACGAGATCCGGCCGCGTTTTGGCGTCATGCGTGGCCGTGAGTTTTTGATGAAAGACAGTTACTCGTTTGATGTTGATTATGAGGGCGCGAAACGCTCCTACAATAAGATGTTCGTAACCTATCTCAGGACCTATGCGCGTATGGGGTTGAAGGCGGTTCCTATGCGAGCAGATTCCGGTCCGATCGGCGGCGATATGAGCCACGAGTTCATTATTCTCGCCGATACCGGTGAAACACAGGTGTTCTGCGATCGTGATGTGATCGAAGCTGATGTTCTCGACAAAGCGATCGACTTCGAAAGCGACCTCGAACCGATCGTTACTGCCTGGACGACGCGCTATGCCGCCACCGATGAAAAACATAACGCGGCGGCGTTTGCCGAACTTCCGCGAGATCGTCAAGTTACCGCCCGAGGCATCGAAGTCGGCCATATTTTCTACTTCGGCCGCAAATATTCTGATGCGATGAACGCCAGGGTGACAGGCCCCAACGGTGAGGAAGTCTCCGTCGAAATGGGGTCGTACGGGATTGGGGTTTCACGGCTGGTCGGCGCCATAATTGAGGCCAGCCATGACGATGCCGGTATCGTTTGGCCAGCGGCAGTGGCGCCGTTTACGCTTGGGTTGATCAACCTAAAACCGGGTGCGGCGGAGTGTGATAAGACCTGCGAGGAGCTCTATGCGAAGTTTCGCGAAATGGGGATCGATGTTCTGTATGACGACACCGAGGAACGTGCCGGCAGCAAATTCGCAACCATGGATCTGATCGGACTACCCTGGCAGGTAATCGTCGGTCCGCGCGGCGCCTCGGCTGGCCTGGTTGAGCTCAAGGATCGAAAGACGGGGAGCAAGGAAGAATTGGCAACCGATGCGCTCCTTGCGCTCGCCAAACGGTTCATCCACTAGCCCCCATGTTCTCAAGCTTCGAATGGCTTATGGCGTTGCGTTACCTACGGGCGCGGCGGCAAGAAGGTTTTATCTCGGTTATTGCTTTGTTCTCCCTGCTAGGAATTATGATCGGTGTTGCCACGCTAATCATCGTGCCAGCGGTCATGAATGGCTTCCGCGCCGAACTCCTTGATCGAATCCTCGGGGTCAACGGCCACATTCTGGTTCAAGCACCAACGGGCCCACTGGCGAATTACGACGATCTCATGGCTCGCCTAAAGAGCGTCGACGGGGTCGTCCAGATTGCGCCGATCGTCGAGGCACAGGTAATGGCGACGGCACAGGGGCGCGCTCGGGGTGCTTTGGTCAGGGGTATCCGCCAGGCCGATCTTCAGGCCAACGCGCTGATTGCAGACAATGTGCGAGAAGGAAGCCTGACGGAATTTGGGGGGAAGGACAGTGTCGTCGTTGGCTATCGGCTCGCACAGCAGCTCGGCCTTCGTGTTGGTGACAGAATTCGGCTGATTGCACCCCAAGTGCGCGCAACTGTGATCGGTACCGTTCCTCGCCAACGCGCTTATCGAATTGCGGCGACCTTTAATGTCGGCATGATCGAGTACGACTCTTCATTCATTTTTATGGATCTGGAAGCTGCGCAGATATTCTTCGGCTTGCGTCAAGCCGTAAGTGCCCTGGAAGTTGTGACGGTCGGTCCCGAAGCAATCGATCCGGTGCGCGCCGGATTGATGAAAGCCGCCGGGGCGCCCCTTCGCCTGGTCGACTGGCGGCAAGTCAATTCGCATTTTTTTACAGCGATCGAGGTCGAGCGCAATGTCATGTTCTTGATCCTGACCCTGATCATTCTGGTCGCTGCCTTTAATATTGTCTCGAGCCTAATCATGTTGGTGAAGGAAAAGGGCCGAGCGATCGCGATCATGCGAACCATGGGTGCGACCCGCGGCATGATTATGCGAATATTTTTCATCGCCGGGGCCAGTATTGGCGTCGTTGGCACGATCCTAGGGTTCCTGCTCGGCCTGGGATTTGCGGACAACATCGAGTGGATACGCCGTCAAATCGAGGGGCTTACCGGCACCGAGCTATTTGCGGCAGAGATCTACTTCCTCTCCCGCTTGCCGGCGAAAGTCGAGACTCCTGACGTGATTTTGGTCGTGACTATGTCCTTCGTATTGTCAATTCTGGCAACACTCTATCCCTCATGGCGGGCCGCGCGTCTCGACCCGGTTGAAGCGCTTCGGTACGAGTGAGGCGTCTGGTGCCGGAAAATCACGATGCGCTGGCTCTCGACGGAATCGTTCGAACATTTGTCCAAGGGGACGAACGCCTCGAAGTCTTGCGGGGTGCCTCGGTGGCCATCCAACCCGGCGAAAGCGTCGCTTTGGTAGGTCCGTCCGGCGCAGGAAAATCCACGCTTCTCCACATCGCTGGTTTGCTCGAAGGGCCCGACGCAGGCGAGGTTCGGATCAAAGGCGCGCTGGGCAGTACATTGAGCGATCCACTGCGAACCCAACTTCGGCGAGAATCGATCGGGTTTGTGTACCAATTTCATCACCTTCTGCCGGAGTTCTCGGCGCTGGAGAATGTCGCCTTGCCGCGCTTGATCGCCGGGGCGTCACGCGCCGATGCGAACGAAACGGCCGCGACGTTGCTTCGGCGCCTTGAGTTGGGCAACCGCTTGCACCATCGGCCGGGACGTTTGTCGGGCGGCGAGCAACAGCGCGTGGCGATTGCCCGGGCCATCGCGAATAAACCGGCAGTGCTCTTGGCTGATGAACCGACCGGAAATTTGGATCAATCCACGGCGGATATAGTTTTTGCCGAACTCCTCGAAATTGCGCGGGTCGATGGTCTTGCAGCGCTTATCGCGACCCACAATGAACGCTTGGCGGAACGCATGGATCGGTGCGTCGTTCTACAAGATGGGGTGCTCGTGGAGAAGTAATCCACAACAAATTGGGCCGTTCTCGTAATGTTCTCGGTGACCGACACGAGGGCGCGTGAAACTCTAGCGCGTTGACCTAATCGTTATTTACCTGAGATCGGGATGACGCACGCAGACTACGTCCATCTTCGCGTCCACTCGGCTTACTCATTGTCTGAGGGCGCGCTACGTATTCCCGAAATCGTGTCGTTGTGCCAACAGCATGCGATGCCGGCCGTCGCGGTCACAGATACTGGGAACATGTTCGGTGCGCTCGAATTCTCAATAGGATGTCGGCGCGGCGGTGTTCAGCCAATCATCGGGACACTGCTCTACGTTGCCGAGCCCTCCGACAATGGTCGCCAACCCGATGCCTATCCGATCCCGCTTCTCGCGCAAAACGAGATCGGCTATGCCAATCTTCTCAAACTGTCGAGCAAGGCTTTTCTCGAAACTGTTGAGCAAGACAAACCCAATGTGACAATCGTCAATTTGCGCGACCATGCCGATGGCCTATTGGCCCTAACCGGTGGCGCAGACGGAATACTCGGACGAATGATCGAGGACGGCCGGGGCGCGGCGGCGGAAAAACTATTCATCGAACTTCTAAATATTTTCTCCGGTCGGCTCTACGTCGAGCTGCAACGTCACGGGGTTGCAGCCGAACGGCGCACTGAACCGATTTTTCTCGACTGGGCATACCGCTTTGATGTGCCGTTGATCGCGACCAACGACGTATTTTTCCCCGAAGCTGAAATGTACGAAGCACACGATGCTCTTATCTGCATCTCGGAGGGTGCTTATGTGGATCAATCCGATCGCCGTCGTTTAACGCCGGAACATCACTTCAAGACGGCGCCTGAAATGCGCGCTCTGTTCGCCGATTTACCCGAGGCGATCGACAATACTCTGGTTGTAGCCCAGCGCTGCTCGGTCGCATCGCCGGAGCGCGCACCGATCATGCCCCGATACAATACGTCGACGGATCGCGACGAACCGGCAGAGCTGACGGAGCTAGCGGAAAAAGGCCTGCAACAGCGCCTCGAAGCGCACGTCTATGAAGCAAACTGGAGTGACGAGGAGCGGGATACTCGGTCGCGCCCCTATCGCGAGCGGTTGGCGTACGAACTCAAGGTAATCGTGGATATGGGGTTCGCCGGCTATTTTCTGATCGTTGCAGATTTCATTCGTTTTGCCCGCGACCAGGGCATACCGGTCGGACCGGGCCGGGGATCGGGTGCTGGTTCGGTGGCTGCGTGGTCGCTCGAAATTACGGATCTCGATCCGCTTCCATTCGGCTTGGTTTTCGAGCGTTTTCTGAACCCGGATCGCGTGACGATGCCGGATTTTGACATTGATTTTTGCCAGGACCGGCGCGATGAAGTGATCGACTATGTTCAACGAAAATATGGCAGCGACCGCGTCGCGCAAATCATAACATTTGGAAAGCTGCAGGCCCGTGCGGTGTTGCGCGATGTCGGCCGCGTTCTACAGATGCCGTACAGCCAGGTCGATCGTTTGTGCAAGATGGTCCCCAACAACCCGGCCAATCCCGTGTCGCTCGACCAGGCGATAGCTAGCGAATCCCGCCTGCAGGAAGCGCGCGACAGCGATCCTAGGGTCGCCAAATTGCTCGAAATCTCGCGCCGTCTTGAGGGCTTATACCGACACGCCTCGACCCACGCCGCGGGGGTCGTCATTGGTGATCGACCACTTGATGAATTGATCCCCCTCTACCGAGATCCGCGTTCCGAGATGCCGGTGACGCAGTTTTCGATGAAATACGCCGAAGCGGCAGGGCTGATAAAGTTCGACTTCTTGGGGCTCAAAACCTTGACCGTCCTTGAGCGGGCTCGTCAACTCGTAGCTGCCCACGGGATCGAGATCAATCTGGGAAAGCTTCCGCTCGACGACAAGGCTGCGTACGAAATGCTGGCTTCCGGCGAAACGGTGGGCGTATTCCAGTTTGAGGGCTCTGGGATGCGCGATCTGTTACGCGATGCGCAACCGAGCTACATCGAGGACCTTATCGCACTGGTCGCTTTGTTCCGGCCGGGTCCGATGGAAAACATTCCCAAATATATCGCCTGTAAACATGGGCGCGAGCAACCGGAGGTCTTGCACGAACTCATCGAGCCTGTTGTCCAAGATACCTACGGCGTCATTATCTATCAGGAACAGGTCATCCGAATTGCTCAGGTCTTTGCGGGATTTACACTCGGTGAGGCCGACTTGCTTCGCTATGCGATGGGCAAGAAAGTGAAGTCCGAGATGGCCGCTCAGCGTGAACGGTTTATCAACGGCGCCGTCGAAAAAGGCGTTGATCGCGAGCGCGCTGCCTACGTCTTTGATTTGGTTGATAAATTCGCAGGCTATGGGTTCAACAAAGCGCATTCGACGGGCTATGCGCTCGTGGCCTATCAGACCGCTTGGATGAAGGTTCACTATCCGCTTGAGTTCTTTGCCGCGACAATGAGCTTGGATCAGGGCAACACCGAAAAGCTCAATGTGTTCCGACGCGAACTCCATAGACTGGGAATTGTGCTCCGGCCGCCCGACATCAATAAATCCTTTGTCGACTTTGCGGTTGAACGAGACGCCGATGGCACGGGATCAATCCGCTACGCTTTTGCCGCGGTTCGCAATGTCGGGCGTGCGGCGATGGAAGCGCTCGTAGCAGAGCGCGAAGCGAACGGGCCCTACGAAAGCGTCCTCGATCTTGCCACGAGGCTCGACGCTCATATTCTAAACAAGAGGCAACTGGAAAACCTGGCTTGCGCGGGTACCTTTGATTCGCTTGACGAGGAACGAGCAAGGGTCTTTGCAGGGGCTGACGCCTTGGTTCGATTGGCGACGTCGGCCGCAAATGATCGCGAAAGCCAGCAACAGAACCTATTTGGTGAGACGGGCGCTGTCGGGAGCGGATTCAACCTGCCGGTCGCTGCTACCTGGCAACCGACCGAGAGGCTAAGCCGCGAATTTGCAGCGCTTGGACTTTATATGTCTGCACACCCTCTGGATGCCTACCAGAGGGAAACAGAACGCCTCGGCGTTATGCAGATTTCAGACGTTGAAGCTCGTGTGAATGGAGATAGTCGGCACTATAACGTTGCCGGGATCGTCCACAGTGTTCAGGAGCGGCGTTCGGCGAGGGGAAACCGCTTCGCCCGCATCCAACTTTCCGATACAAGCAAAAGCTTTGAGATCACAGCATTTTCAGAAGTGCTCGTCAAAGCCGAAGATCTCCTCGCCGAAGGCAATTTACTCGTTCTAACAATCGAAGCGGCCACCGACGCCGATTTCCAACGCTTCACGGCCCAATCAATCCACTCGCTCGAACAAATGGCTGCTGAAACCGATGTCGGTCTTCGGATTTCGATCAGCGAACCTGATGCGATTAATGCAATCAGAGGAATCCTCTACGAAAGCGGTCGAGGGAAGGGGCCGGTCAATCTCGTGCTGAAGCTGGATGATCGCCAAACTGAGGTCGACGTTGCGATTGGCCAACGGTTCGCAATCTCACCGATTGTACGGGAACGCGTGCAGGGCGTGCCGGGTGTTCGCGAAGTGATTGACTTATAGACCGAATTAGCTTGCGCGGTACGGTATTGAGCGCTATCTAGCGCGCCGTTAGCTTAAACATAGGCTGACAAATTCACACGCGGGAAGCGGTGCCCCAACAACGGGCCCCGGTCCGGTGTCTTGCTCACAAGCTTGGCCTCGTTCTCGCGGCGGAAAAACCGGAGAAGGCACGATCATGACGGTACCAACGTTCACGATGCGCCAGCTATTGGAAGCTGGTGTTCATTTCGGCCACCAAACGCACCGGTGGAACCCCCGGATGCAGCAGTACATTTTTGGGGTTCGCAACGGCGTCCACATTATCGACTTGCAGCAAACCGTTCCGCTGCTGCACCGATCGCTCCAACTCGTGCGCGATATTGTTGCTGGTGGCGGTCGGGTGCTATTTGTCGGAACGAAGCGGCAAGCATCTGAGGCGGTCACCGAGGCGGCGAAACGGTGCGGCCAATACTATGTCAACCACCGATGGCTTGGCGGTACGCTGACCAACTGGAACACGATCTCGAAATCGATCAGGCGCCTACGCGAGTTGGACCAACAACTATCGGGGGAAATCGCCGGATTGACAAAGAAGGAGACTTTGCATCTTACCCGCGAGCGCGACAAGCTTGAGCGATCGCTCGGCGGTATTAAGGAGATGGGCGGCCTGCCCGATATTCTGTTTGTCATCGACACCAATCGTGAGCACATCGCGATTGCCGAGGCTACCAAGCTAGGAATCCCGATCGCCGCAGTTCTTGATACAAATTCGAACCCAGCCGACATCGAACATCCGATACCGGGAAACGACGATGCATCCCGAGCAATCAACCTGTATTGCGACTTGGTCTCGAGATCGGTGATCGACGGTATTCAAGAAGAGATGAGCGCTTCGGGCGTCGACGTTGGGGCGTCTGAAGATGTCCCGATTGTGGACTTGCCTGAACAAGCTGAGGAGGCGACCCCCACCATCATCGAAGCGGTGGCGCCTAAGGGCGATCCCGTCGCCAGCAGCGATGCAGAATCGACCGCAGAACCCGCCGCAGAACCCGCAACTACGACACCAGCTTAATTGTTGTTTTACAATTACTTAAAATAGATTCCTTCGGAGAAGGTTGAAATGGTTGATGTAACTGCGGCGTCGGTTAAGGAACTCCGCGAGCGTACCGGCGCGGGAATGATGGATTGTAAAAAGGCGTTGATCGAAAGCGCCGGTGATGCGGAAGCTGCGGCAGATTGGCTGCGGGCTAAAGGGTTGGCTGCGGCGGCAAAAAAAGCCGGTCGTGTGGCGTCCGAAGGGTTGATTGGTATCGCTTCGACCGATACTTCGGCGACGGTTATCGAAGTAAATACTGAGACCGATTTTGTTTCCCGCAATGAATCGTTTCAGGACTACGTCAAGTCGCTAGCCGAACTTACGCTTGATTACCCAAGTGCCAATGCCTTGAACGATGCGACGTACCCAGGCACGGCGCACAATGTGGCCGAGCAGAACTCCCAGATGATAGCCACAATCGGTGAGAACATTACGATACGGCGCGCGCTCGCGCTCACGGTTCAAAAAGGCGTTGTGGCGACCTATATTCACAACTCCGTAGCCGCCGGCCTCGGCAAGATCGGCGTGCTCGTCGCGCTCGAATCGGAAGCTGACCCTGAGAAGCTTCGAGAACTGGGAAAACAACTTGCCATGCACGTTGCCGCGACCAGTCCAATGGCGGCAACCGTTGCTGAGCTTGATCCCCAGGCTGTTGAGCGGGAGCGAAGTGTCCTCGCGCAGCAGGCTGCCGATTCCGGGAAACCTCCAGAGATCGTCGAGAAAATGGTCGAGGGGCGTTTGCGTAAATACTACGAGGAAGTTGTTCTCGATCAGCAGACCTTCGTCATAGATGGAGAAAGCAAGATAGCCGACGTGATCAAATCGTCTGCTGAGGAGTTTGGGAGTGCGATAACGCTTGCAGGATTCGCGCGCTATGGCTTGGGTGAGGGGATCGAGAAGCAGGAAACAGATTTCGCATCTGAGGTAGCTGCGGTGGCTGCTAGTTAGCGTGTCGCCATCTCGGGGAATGATTGGGGGCGGCTGGACGCCGGAGTGATGCCAACGACGGGCAAACAAGCCAGCATCTATACCCGGGTCCTCGTAAAGCTCTCGGGCGAAGCCTTGATGGGCCCTGAAGCCTATGGCATCAGTGCCGGAACCGTCAAAGATATTGCCGCTCAGATAAGGCGACTGCTTGATGAGACCGCTGTCGAGCTTTGCCTAGTCATCGGTGGCGGCAACATATTCCGCGGTATTTCGGGGGTGGCGCAGGGAATGGAGCGTGCCAATGCCGACTATATGGGCATGCTGGCGACGGTTATTAACGCACTCGCGACACAAGACGCGCTGGAGAAGGAAGGCGTTCCGACCCGCGTGATGTCGGCGATTCCCATGGCAAGCCTTTGTGAGCCATATATCCGGCGCCGCGCCGTGCGTCATTTGGAGAAGGGGCGAGTAGTCATCTTCGCCGCGGGCACTGGAAATCCGTATTTCACCACCGATACTACGGCTGCACTACGCGCGGCCGAGATGGGCTGCGACGCGCTCCTCAAGGGAACGCAGGTCAATGGT
>Ga0115002_10008971_pt1 | contig 10991 bp, 9 predicted proteins | sample ArcticOcean_MG_C_8_FD_89576 | JGI IMG/M metagenome (GOLD analysis project Ga0115002, IMG submission 89576) | Marine microbial communities from western Arctic Ocean - ArcticOcean_MG_CB11_86 | ecosystem: Environmental > Aquatic > Marine > Oceanic | place: Arctic Ocean: Canada Basin | collected... | reverse complement strand
CTCACCTATTCATCGTGAACCCGCTTCACGTTCAAATCGATCGACGGTTTGTCCTCCACCCATCCGCAGATGGCGGACCGGATCATACGGTTACGCGAAATGGCGGGCGAGACATCGCCCTCAACACAACGTCGGGCGTGGAGATGATAGGTTCATTTCGCTTGTCTCAACGATACATTCATCCTAAATCGACGCCATGGCAATAACCGTCGGCATTCCCGCAAGATCCGCAGCAATCGAACTTTTGAATGCTGTCCTGATCGACAAAACGTCGCTCGACAACGCAATGTCCGAGTCGGAGGAATTTTCTCACCTCCTCGGGCCAGACCGCGCGTTTGCACGCATGCTGGTCAGCACCTGCTTGAGGCATTTAGGTGAGATCGATCTCGCTATCGATCAGTTCCTTCTGAAACCGTTGGCTCAAAACGCCATTTTGGTTAGGCAGACGCTAAGAATAGGTGCCACCCAACTCTTATTCCTCGGCACTCCAGCCCATGCTGCCGTCGATACATCCGTCTCCCTCCTTAAAGGAACCCGCTACGCCGGCTTTACCGGCTTGGTGAATGCTGTGTTACGCCGTGTTCCGTCGGCTGAACCCGCATCCCTCTCTGTAGGCGCCATTGCGAATACACCAGATTGGCTCTTCGACACTTGGCAGAAAGAGTATGGTGACGAACTCGCTCAGGAAATTGCTCTCGCACATACGCAGGTAGCTCCACTCGATATCACTCCAAAGTCAGACCCCGAAAGTGTCGCACAGCAGTTGGAGGGCGAATTGCTACCGTCCGGATCGATCCGCGTGCGATCACCGGGCGATATTACGGAACTGCCGGGCTACAGCACCGGTGATTGGTGGATTCAAGACGCCGCCGCCGCGCTACCAGCTCATCTGATTCCAGATCCATCCGGCAAACACATTCTCGATCTGTGTGCGGCGCCCGGTGGGAAAGCCGCGCAACTGGCGGCGGCAGGCGCACACGTCACCGCAATAGATCGCTCGGATATCCGTCTTGATGTTATGCGCGCCAACTTCGAGCGCCTCCACCTGCAAGCGGAAATACTCGCTGACGACGTCGCGACGTGGCGACCTAAGGAATTGGCCGATGCCGTTCTATTGGATGCGCCCTGCACGGCGACCGGAACGATCCGACGGCATCCGGATATTTTATTCCTAAAAGAGAAATCGGACGTCCGACGATTAGCAAAATTACAATCCGAGTTACTCAATGCCGCCGCCGAAATGGTGCGCCTAGGCGGACATTTAATCTACGTGGTGTGTTCGTTACAGCCGGACGAAGGCTCTCGCATCGTCAATAAATTCCTGCTGAACAACGGTGCATTCTCTCGAGACCCCATTCGGGAGGACGAGGAGAGAATACCCAGTGAATTCCGGGCCGAATCAGGCGATCTGCGCACCCTCCCCTCCCATTGGTCTGCATCGGGAGGATTGGACGGTTTCTATGCAGCTCGGCTAATAAGGAAGACAAATACTAATTAGCTATTCCGTCAGCAAAACTCTGCTTGCTTGACGAGACACGAGGGAATAGGAAATTTTCATGCACCATAATATCCGTATCGCCCCATCCATTCTATCGGCCGACTTCGCGCGCCTTGGAGAGGAAGTCCGTGCAATCGATAAAGCAGGTGCCGACTACATCCACATCGATGTGATGGACGGTCATTTTGTCCCGAATCTCACAATTGGCCCGAGTGTTGTAAAAGCGTTGCGACCCCACAGCGAAAAGATCTTCGACGTCCATCTGATGGTCGCGCCGGTCGACCCCTATATCGAAGCGTTCGCCGATGCGGGGGCCGATATCATCACCGTGCACGCAGAAGCCGGTCCGCACATTCACAGAACGATTCAAAGCATTAAGGCGCTCGGGAAACGGGCCGGCCTATCACTGAATCCGGGCACCCCCGCCACCGCCATCGAAGGCGTCTTGGATGCGTTGGACCTCATCCTCGTGATGACGGTAAACCCAGGTTTTGGCGGACAGAAATTTATTGAAAGCCAGCTGCAAAAGATATCCGATATCCGTCGACGAATTGACGAATGCGGCCGCGCGATCGACCTGGAGGTCGACGGTGGAATCGATGAGGCCACTGCCCAAAAAGTTATCAATGCCGGAGCAGACGTGTTGGTCGCGGGTACGGCATCCTTTAAAGGCGGCGCCGCACATTATTCGGAAAATATAAGCCGCCTCCGCATTCAAGCATAAAGGTCACCGGACGATGGCTGTCATTGAACGGTCCAAGCTTTCGATCTGGCGGTTTCGCAGAAAGCTGCTTGAGGCGGCATTTTTCTCGTCTCTATACAAGTATACTTTGCGTGGTCGTGTCCCGAAGTCGTTGCGATATACACCCGCGCCAAATTGGGCCGGCGATGAACAACTCGGCCACGACATTCTTGTCGGCCAGTTCACCTTGGGAAAGGACCGGCAAATCGTTTCCGTGGATCCGTGGTCCATTGAAACCTCGAGCGATCATGAATTAGCCGCTCTACATTCCTTTGCTTGGCTTCGAGACCTCGCCGCCGCAGTCGACCAAGATGCTGCCCGAAACCGTCTAAAAACACTTGTCGGTGATTGGATTTCCCAGAATCAACAATGGTCCCCCATAGTCTGGCGGGCCGATGTTTTAGGCGAGCGCATCTCAATTTGGCTAGAGCATTACGAACAATTCTTCGCGAAAGGCGGTAAGTCCTTCAGAGGTTTGGTGATACGCCATCTCTCCCAGCAATTGACACACCTTGCTCGGGTTTTGGAAACCGAACCTACAGGAACAGCGAAATTTTGCGCGCTCAAAGGGCTTATTTATGGGGCCATCTGCCTGCCAGGAGGAGACAGGCGTTTAGGCGTTTTGCTGAAAAAACTTGAACAAGAAATTGATTTTCAGATTTTGGAAGATGGCGGACACATTGGTCGATCGCCCGCTACGCACCATGCCGCCTTCCGTATTTTGATCGAAATTCGAAACATTCTCGTAGCATCCCAGAACCCGGCGCCAGAAGCATTACGAAACGCCATCGATAATATGGCGCCGGCGTTACGTTTCTATCGTCATCAAAATGGGAGGCTCAGCCAATTTAATGGCAGTCAGGAGAATACACCCGAAGAATTGGATTTAACCTTGATTATGGCCGACGCTCGCGGCCAACCGCCTCGACGCCTGCCTTATACCGGATATGAACGTCTCCTTTCCGGCCGCATTTTATTGCTGGCAGATACCGGCAACCCGCCACCCTCCGGCTACGATCAATTTGCACACGCCGGCGCGTTAAGCTTCGAGACAAGTATCGGCAGGGAAAGGTTAATCACAAATTGCGGCTCGATATATCCCGAGGATAGGTCTTGGCGCACCGTACAACGGACTACCGCAGCGCATTCGACCCTGTCGATTGACGACAGAAATTCTACTGAGTTGATCGACACGGGTGGAATTGGCCGGAGACGCGCGAAAGTTTCCTGCGATCGACTTGATGATGACCAGAGCTTGGCGTTCACGGCGAGTCACAACGGTTACCAATCGATATTCGGCGTCATCCATCGTCGGGAGATACGAGTCTCCAAAGAGGCCGAGATCATCGAAGGCGTTGATTATATAGAAGGAAATAAGGCACACACTTTCGTTATCCGCTTCCACCTTCATCCCGATGTTTCAGTATCAGCCGCACAAGGCGGGCAGTCCGCATTGATGAAGTTAGCCAAGGGCGGCGGCTGGAAATTTAGTACGGACGCTGGGGCGCTCCGTATTGATGAGAGTATTTATCTTGGCGAAAGGAAACCTCGACGGAGTCGGCAAATTGTAATTGAAGGGGAAACATCTCCAGGGTTAACCAAGGTTAACTGGTCAATCGCCGCAGCGCGTTAAGACGCCAGGCCCGATCATATCCATTGGGCAGCTTCACAAACTCCAATAACGATATTGATCCCGATTTTTTGAACGGCGCCAAATACCTTTAAGGTCGGCAATTAATCCGCCCTCACGCAATACACCGTCAAAACTAAAATCGTCATATTGTTTATGAGCGACGCATCCCGAGACACAGTCGAAATCCGATCCAAAACCCTCAACAAGTTGGATGCCATATAACTGATGCGCCTCGTCCGGATCCGCCAATGGGTCATGAACCTGAATCGTATGTCCATATTCGATAAGTAACCTTACAATTTCCCCAACCTTTGAATTCCTTAGGTCCGGCACGTCTTCTTTAAACGTCAAACCGAGTATCAAAATTTTAGACTCTGCCTCCAATTCCGCGGATATCGCTTCTGCGACGTATGGGGCCATCGCATCGTTGGTACTCCGACCGGAAAGAATAACCCTCGGCTCGAATCCCACTGCCTCCGCCACGTGCGCTAAGTAGTATGGATCCACGCCAATACAATGTCCTCCGACGAGACCAGGCGTAAACGGCAGAAAATTCCATTTCGTATTCGCAGCTTCCAGAACATCGTAGATTGAAATACCAAGGCGATGAAAAATCTGAGCAATCTCGTTCATAAACGCAATATTTATATCTCTCTGTGCATTCTCGATGACCTTCGCGGCTTCCGCTGTTTTTATATCTTTCGCGATGAAAATTTGATCGTCATTCATGCAGCCGTAGATTTTTGCTAGTGTTTTGGCGACTTCCTGAGTTTGGCCCGCGACAACCTTCACTATGCGATCGACGGTGTGAACCGAATCGCCAGGATTTATGCGCTCGGGCGAATAACCGATATAAAAGTCGGAGCCGCATTTCAAACCGGAAACGCGCTCTAAAATTGGCCCGCAAATATCCTCGGTAACGCCCGGATAAACCGTGCTTTCAAAAGCGACGATCGCTCCTTTCCGCAAGATACCACCAACGCATTCTGTCGCCGACTTAAGTGCAGATAACTCTGGTTGATTGGAATCATCTACCGGTGTCGGAACGGCGACGATGAAGATATCAGCTTCACGCAATCCTGTTGCATCATCCGTAAAAAGAATTTCTGAAGCGGCTAAATATTCCGGAGAAATTTCACCTGTTCGGTCGTGGCCCCGACGCAATTCTGCAATGCGATTAATATTCTGATCATAGCCGATGACCGGGTATGTTTTGGCCAACGCCAATGCCAATGGTAAACCTACATAACCAAGCCCGATTACCGATAACGTGAATTCAGGTCCCATTGCACCGACACAGTTTATGGAATTAATTGTCACCTAACTTTAGACAGATTAAATTGTCAAACTGAACGACTGCGCAATTGTAAACACTAGAAAATCAATAACTCTTGACGTTCACTCGTGGAAAAATTAGTGTTCATGGAATGAACGATCTAGCGTTCAATCCATGAACACTACCGCTTGGCCAATGCCGCAATCAACATCGGACAACGACAAAACAGAAGGCAACTCGGAAATTTTTCTCGAGCTCCTGAATGTTGTTCATGAGAACAACGATTTAACTCAACGGTCGATGGCGAATGAGCTCGGAATCGCGCTAGGGCTGGCGAACGCCTACCTGAAGCGCTGTGTTCGGAAAGGCTATATTAAGGTTCGGCAAATACCATCCAACCGATACAGCTATTATTTAACACCTACCGGATTTACAGAAAAATCTCGATTGGCCGCCGAATTTCTCTCGTCATCTTTCAATTTTTTCCGCCGCGCGAAAGGTCAATGCTGGGAGTCCTTACGCTATGCAAGTGCTCGGAATTGGAATCGGGTTGGTTTAGTCGGCGTGGGCGATCTCGCTGAGGTTTACGTCCTTTGCGCACTCGATCATCAAATTGACCTTGTCGGAATTTATGATCCCGTTTCAACACGCAAACAATTTGCCGGATTGCGGGTCGCCAAGAGTTTGTCTTCCCTCGGGGATATTGACACTCTTATCATTACAGATACCCAATCGCCGCAACATACGTTCGACCAATTATGCAATGAATTCCCCATCGAATGCATTTTAACCCTTCCTGTCTCGGGTATCTCGCGGACAAGCTTTCCGGAATTGGAGGAACCATGAAACGCTGGTACGTAGTTCACACCCAGCCCGGTTCGGAAATTTTAGCGCAAGGGCAATTAGAAAATCAGTATTTCCGGACCTATTTTCCACGCTTTTTAAAGACGACCCGCCATGCCCGCAGCGAAAAGCGTGTTATTTCACCATTATTCCCACGCTATGTCTTTGTTGAAATTGATATGCAACATCAACGCTGGCGTTCGATCAATGGAACGCGTGGTGTATCTTATCTGCTATCGATGGGGGAACGCCCTTCAGCTGTACCCAATGGCGTTGTCGAGGAAATCACTGCAAGGGAATCCGATGACCGTCTGATACAGATTCACGAAAAAACGCCACACCATACAGGCGAAATCATAGAGATCACTTCTGGCGCTCTTACCGATCAGGTTGGAAGCTTCCTTCGGATGGACAAGCAAAAGCGGGTCGTGATGCTACTTGAATTTCTGGGTCGCAACGTCGAGGTTCGATTACCACCGGAAACAGTACGCACCTGCGCTTAAGACGCGTGACCGCTTGCGTGGCCACGCGGTATAACCTGCTGATGACCTTGATGATATTAATAGGTGGTGTGGTCGCGGTTCTTTCTTGGTTTCTAACGGGTCTAACCCTCAAGATTCTCAGAAAACGAGCAATTTTAGACCATCCAAACGAACGCAGTAGCCATTCGGTACCGGTTCCCCGCGGCGGCGGTATCCCGGTCGTCGCTCTCACACTCATCTTGTGGGCAATGCCTTTTCGCGGAACTTTTGACCCTGCAACGATTTTATTGCTAGCAGCGGCCGGAATGTTGGCCATCATTTCATGGATCGACGACATCCGATCCCTCTCCCCCGCTATACGACTGAGCGTACAATGCACAGCCGTTCTCGTCGGAGTGTATTCCCTACCCTCCGACGGATTGTTGTTTCAGGGTTTAATTCCGGTTTGGCTCGACACTGTCCTCATATGCTTCGTCTGGCTGTGGTTCGTGAATCTTTTTAATTTCATGGACGGCATCGATGCAATTTCTGGAATTGAAGCTATTACAATTTGTGGCGGTTTGGTGATACTTTCAGGCATCTATCAGATGGCCGGCCCGGATCTCTGGTATTCACTAACACTGGGCGGCGGCGTTATCGGTTTTCTTTGGTGGAACCGTCCGCCGGCCCAAATCTTTTTGGGCGACGTCGGAAGTATTACTATTGGATTCTGCTTAGGCTGGCTGCTCATTAATTTGGCGATTTCCGGCAATTGGGCATCGGCTGTGATATTGCCGCTTTACTACTTGAGCGATGCCACATTCACATTGATCAAGCGCGGCCTAAGTGGCGAGAAGGTTTGGCAGGCCCATCGAGAACATTTCTATCAACAGGCTGTACAATCGGGGAAAAGCCACACGCAGGTCAGTGGCGCAATCCTCGCCGCTAATATTGGGTTGATAGCACTGGCTGTATTGGCGGTTACCAACCCTTTCGCGGCATTGGGCCTCGCCTTCTTTGTCGTTTTCAATTTGATCCACTGGATGCGCAGATGAAAGTCCTTGTGACTGGCGCATCCGGTTTCGTCGGCCAAGCACTCTTAACGCGCTTGGAACTGGCTGGTCATGGAGTCTCTGCAATAACGCGATCGGAGATTGGCGATATCGACGGGAAGGCAGATTGGCGTCCGCATTTAGCGGATATCGACGCAATCGTTCATCTGGCGGCACGTGTTCATGTAATGCAAGATACAGCGGATGCTCCGCTTTCACTCTATCGGACGGTGAACACAGAGGGCACCATTCGCCTTGCAGAAGCAGCGAGAGAAATGAAAGTTCACCGGTTCGTATTCGTCAGTTCCATAAAGGTAAATGGAGACCGATCCGACCGCCACTTAACTGCGCAAGATCCAGCGGCTCCCCAAGATCCATATGCAATTTCAAAATGGGAAGCAGAGCAGGCCTTGGCTGGAATGAGTTCCGACTTGGATGTGGTGACGCTGCGCCCGCCCCTCGTCTATGGGCCACACGTGAAAGGCAATTTCCGGCGACTAATCCAAATTATCGATAAAGGCATACCGCTACCTCTCGCAAGAGTCTGCAATCGACGAAGCTTTATCAACCTTGCCAACCTCACCGATGCCATTTGCTGGGGTTTGACAGGCCCCACCGGGCTTTACCTGCCGAGCGACAAAGACGACAAATCGACGCCAGACCTCATCCGTGCCATTGCGCGGGCATTGGGGAAACCGCAGCGCCTCTTTCCATTTCCGCCAACGGTGCTCGCGTTTACAGCAAAGATGCTGCGACAATCCGATGCCATTGATAGGCTTATCGGAACACTCACAGTTGACGGCGCGCTACCGGATTGGACGCCTCCGCAATCATTTGAAACCGGGATTAGCCAGACGATCGACTGGTATAGTACCCTTTGAAACTCGGAAATCATATGAGACATCATCCCCAATTTGGCCATTCCATCGGTCACACTTGCTACTGCAATGCCCTCACTTTATGAAGGCCTTGATGAATATATTCCCGAAAATAAATCGCGCCCGCATTGCCCTCTTCCACGATACGATGATGGCGGCGATTTCATTTCCTTTGTCACTGTATCTCCGGGTGGGAGACCAATTTTACGTTTTATGGGGCGATTATATCGTCGAAACGAGTGTCATATTCGCGGCCATTTGTGTCCCCGTCTTATTATATTCGCGCCTATATAAAGGAATTTGGGGCTACGCCTCAATAGAAGACCTGACAGCGATCACCAAGGCCGTAACCATTGCTATACTGATCTTCCTCCCGGCGTTATTTCTCTTTGCCCGCCTTGAGCAATTGCCCCGGTCACTCCCCCTAATTCAGTGGTTCGTGTTGATGGCGCTTCTCGGCGGCCCGCGGTTTCTATATCGGATATTAAAAGACCGCCGGCTGGGAAACATACTCAAAATATCAGGGCGCCGCAGGGTCCCGGTAATGTTGATCGGTGCCGGCGACTCCGCCGAACTATTCATTCGTCAGCACAACCGTGACCGCAATGCGCCGTACTTGGCCACCGTGATTTTAGACGACAAAGGTGGCCGCATCGGCCGGGAAATTCACGGTGTCCCCATCGTCGCAAGCACGGACGCGCTGGATTCAATATTGCGTGATGGCGCGCATGGACGGCCTCAAAAATTGATCCTAACCAATCACAACATGGATGGGGCCGAAGTCAGGCAGATATTCGACCTGGCGGAACAGCACGGCTGCACGTTGTCGCGCTTGCCCCGCACGACACAGCTACAAGCAGGCCTAGACGAAAAAATTAAAACGCGCCCGATTGCGGTCGAAGATTTGCTTGGTCGGCCTCAAACGAAGCTCGACCGTGATGCGATGCGTAAACTGATCAGAGGCCGAGACATATTGGTAACCGGCGCGGGAGGGAGCATCGGCAGCGAACTCGTCCGGCAAATTAGCGACCTTTCACCAGCCTCAATGACGCTATTCGATAATTCGGAATACAATCTATATCAAATCGATCAAGAGCTGTCGGGGAGACACCCCAATATCGAAAGGTTCGCCGTCCTTGGCGATGTGAGGGACAAAGAACGGGTTGAACAAGTAATGATTTCCCAAAAACCGGCACTCGTCTTTCATGCCGCCGCATTGAAACATGTGCCGATGGTTGAACAGAATCCGGTAGAAGGTGTTCTGACAAATGTCATCGGAAGCCGCAACGTCGCCGATGCTTGCGTCGCGCATAACGTCAAAGCAATGGTGTTGATATCGACGGACAAAGCAGTAAACCCACCGAATATTATGGGCGCTACCAAACGATTGGCGGAGAGCTACTGCCAAGCACTGGACATCGATACGGCTAAAACCGACGGAACGCGGTTTGTGACCGTCCGTTTCGGAAACGTATTGGGATCGACAGGCTCAGTCGTCCCACTATTCCAAAAACAGCTAGAAGCGGGTGGACCATTAACCGTCACCCATCCGGAAGTAACGCGGTTTTTCATGACGATCCGTGAAGCGGTGGAGTTGGTATTGCAGGCTTCCGCATTAGGAACCGCAGGCGAGCGCAACACCGGTCGCATCCATGTGTTGGAAATGGGTGCGCCGGTGAAGATTATGGAACTTGCCGAACAAATGATCCGCCTTGCGGGCTTGCAACCAAACGAGGACGTCGAAATTCAAATCACTGGATTGCGCCCAGGAGAAAAGCTGTACGAGGAACTCCTTCACGAAGGCGAGCCGTTGTTGCCGTCCTCACACCCTAGCTTATTATTGGCTGCGCCACGGACAAGTGACTTACAGGAGCTTTGTTCGGCTATCGACCGCTTGGAAAATGCCGCCAGAAGCCGCCACCGCAAAGATACTCTCGAAGCGCTAAAACTATTAGTTCCAGAATATGCGGGACATAACACAACAGACGCAACAATCGTCTAAAACATCAAAATCGACGAGAATAACATCATGGTAGATACTCCAATCAAACGCGCACTTCTATCGGTCACCGACAAAACCGGTCTCGTTGAGTTTGCTCAATTTCTCCACGACAATGGCGTCGAGCTTCTCTCCACGGGAGGCACTGCCAAAGCCATTAGAGACGGAGACATTCCTGTCCTCGAGGTATCGGAATTTACCGGGTCTCCGGAGATTTTAGGCGGAAGGGTAAAAACCCTGCATCCCAAAATTCACGGCGGTATTTTGGCCCGCCGCGATGATGAGAGAGATAATTCGGAAATGGCCGAAAATGATATTGAAGCCATCGACCTGATTGTCGTCAATCTTTATGCCTTCGAGGAAACCGCGCGAAGCGATGCGGATTTTGCCACCTGCGTAGAGAACATAGATATCGGCGGACCAGCTATGATCCGCGCTGCCGCCAAGAACCATGCCTTCACGACAATCGTCATCGATACCCAGCAATATCAATCCGTCATGCTGGATATGGAGGCCCACAAAGGCAGCATATCATTGGACTTACGCCGCAATCTCGCGGCGACCGCTTATGCGCGAACGGCGGCGTATGATGCCGCTATCGCCAATTGG
>Ga0115002_10008969_pt1 | contig 10993 bp, 10 predicted proteins | sample ArcticOcean_MG_C_8_FD_89576 | JGI IMG/M metagenome (GOLD analysis project Ga0115002, IMG submission 89576) | Marine microbial communities from western Arctic Ocean - ArcticOcean_MG_CB11_86 | ecosystem: Environmental > Aquatic > Marine > Oceanic | place: Arctic Ocean: Canada Basin | collected... | reverse complement strand
TGCATGTCGGTGCCGCAGATGCCGGCGGCGGCGACTTTCAGACGGAACTCGCCGGGTCCGGGCTCCGGTACGTCGTGTTCGGTCAGGGCCAATCCCCCGACACCGTCTGCTGTCTTTGATAATGCGCGCATAAATGAACCTGTCAGATTTGATGAATGTCGATGGCGCCGTCGATCACGTCTTCGAGTAGCACGATCTTCTTCTGCGCGATACGCAGCCCGTCATCGGACCGGCGCAATTTGTACTCGTACCAGCCGCCGTGGGTTTGTTTTCCCCAGCGTGGGTCTAGGGACAGCGTCATCCAGTTCGCCGATACTTCGATATCGTCACCGTCGTCCTTGATGAGCCGGATCGTATTGACCAGATGGCTGGTGCGGGCCAGCGGTGCGGTGGCGTATGCCTGTCCCGACTGGATGCGGTAGATCCGCGCTTCCAGGCCTGGCTTCCCCTTGAGGTAAATCATGTTCACCTCAAGTTCGGGGTCTTCGGTCAGCTCATCTTCAGTCGCCCAAGATGGCACCCAATAAATGCAATCGTCGACATACAACGCGATCCACGCATCCCATTGGCGACGGTCAAGCAAGTCGGCTTCCAGGTACAATAGATCGCGCACTTCTGCATATGTTTGCTCGGGCATCAGTTGGCTATCTCGCCCATCAATGACCGCCATTTTCGGAAGAACCCGTAATAGAGCGTTTCCTGGTCATAGGTTGTGCCGCTGGAAATCGGGTTCGCCCCGATGCCTTTTGCCGCATCGTCTGGCCCGTCGAGCGCAATACCGAGCCCGCGATCCAGGTTGCTCCAACGGGAAAGCGTGCCCGCCGCGCCAAATTGGCAGTCTTCCAGTGCCGCGAGATCGTCCGGCGTCGCCATGCCGGTGACAGTGTAAAAGTCTTCGAATTTCCGCAGCCGCGCGGCGCGTGCCTTCCGGCTTTCGCCTTTGGGGGCGATACAATAGACGCGAACCTCGGTGCGGTCTGGTGAGATGGGCCGCGTCACGCGAATTTGCGTCGAAGGCTGGTCCATCAAATGTACGTTGGGGAACAGGTAAAGATTGCGGCCCCGGCGCAACATCCAGTCGACCTTTTCCTTTGGATATTCTTCCAGCAGTCGGGCCTCCGATTCATACAGCGGCATCACTTCGGGTGTTTCACGGTCAGACCAAATCATGTTGTGGCCGTTGCCAAAATCGTAACACCCGGCGGGCTGGGTCCCGCGAAGCCGTCCCGACTCGGTGCGGCGCAAATCCTCGTTGTCGCCGAGCTGCTCGCGTTTCTCCATCGCCTTCACGAAGACCTTATGAACCGTGCTGACATGATAACCGTCGACACCGTTCTCGGCGTTCAGTTTCCAGTTGCCACGAACCATATAGGTTTGGCCACCGCGCACGACTTCCAGCCCCTCGGGCGATTGGTCGGCGAGGTGGTCGATGAACGGTAAAGTCTCGCCCAGATGTTCTTCTAGCGGTTCGATATCCGCGTCGAGACAGCCGAAGATGAACCCCTTGTAACGCGCGACTCGTGGCACGGGCGTGAGACCTTGCTGCGCGCTCTCCGACCCGTTGCGCCAACCGGTTTCCTCATTCTTCACGTGGGTGCAATCGCCCTTCGTGTTGTAGCACCAGCCATGGAAACGGCAGGCAATGGTCTGCATCGTGCCGCGTCGGCGCGGCGTGAGGATCGCACCTCGGTGCGCGCAGGCATTGATGAAGGCCCCCAGTTCACCATCTTCCTGGCGAATGACGAAAACCGGCTGCCGTCCGATATCAGTCGCGTAATAATCGCCGTACTCGGACACTTGGCTTTCGTGGCATAGATAGACCCATGTATGACCGAACACGCGGTCCATTTCGGCTTCGAATATCTCCGGCCGTGTGTAGATGCCTCGATCGATGCGAAATACGCCATCGTCGAGCCGGTCTTCGATGTAGCTGGATGTGTCGTCCATGGCGGAATATGCCGTATTTGTGACCTGGTCGTTCAATCGTAGCAGAAACGGTTTCATATTGTCTTGAAGCTGGCCGTTTGGATCAAGGCGTCCGCGCAACCGCCAGAAGGGTTATGATACCGGCATGGAATTCGATGCACGCCCGAGCACCGCGTAAAGCTCCGGTTTCTTTCAAAAGGGGACGCACAATTGTTTGAAGAACTCGACGAGAACGAACGATTCATGGCTGAGATTGCGGCGCTGAAGCTGTGCCTCATGGCCTTCCTGCATCACGTTTTCGGCATGAATCCGGAAGCGCTGCAGGCGGTCGCGGACACTGCGGATATTAGTATCGACGAATTTCAATGGACGAATACGGAAGATGAAAGGGCCGCATTGCTGAGCGAGGCCACGCGGGAACGGGTCACCGAACTGATGTCGTCCGTGATGAACGCGAAGAAAATGCCGTAAGGCAGACGTTGGATGCGGTTCGATATATACGGCCGTTACAGACTCGACGTCGAACGGGAAGATGACGGTGGGGTGATTTATCGCCTGGACCGCGGTGGACGGCGGCGCATTTATGATTTCGTCATTCCAGGCAACCTCGCAGAAACGGATATTGCTACTTTTCTGGACGATATCCTTGATGAACTTGCGGGAACCGGTGCGGTGATAAAACGCCTGGATTGATGTCTTTCTAGAAGTCCGTTAGGCGCGCTGCGCGGATGTCTCCCGTGAATGTCTCTGTAATTACGGTGACCAATGTCTCGATCGGTGCGGATGCCCTGCCTGCTGCGCGATAGAGTAAAAGCTCCATATTCGGCAGGGGCCGGCTCAACGGCAACATCGAGTCCGTCGCAGTTGTCGGCCTAAGGGAACGCAAACGCCTGAACTCAGCAGAGCAATGCGCTGAAAAACCCGCTATCAGAGACCGTGTGAAAAGCTAAACTATCCCGAACCAAAGCTAACAGGGAGCTATACCATGAGCACGGATGTCGAAAACCGGACTGCGGCGGACGCTATTCTGACACGGTTGCGGGATGCCGGTGTGCGCTACCTGTTCGCCAATGCAGGAACCGATTTCGCATCGATCGTCGAGTCGATGGCCAGCAGTAATGCTGATGCTATGATCGAGCCCATTCTGGTGCCGCATGAGAGCGTGGCGGTTGCGATGGCGCATGGCTACACGATGGTGACCGGCGAGCCGCAGGCGGTGATGGTTCATGTCAGTGTCGGCACGGCGAACGCCTTGTGCGCCCTGATGAATGCGAGCCGCCTTGAAATCCCCATGATCTTCATGGCGGGCCGCACGCCGATTACGGAAGACCGCCCGGCCTCGGAAGGCGCTCGTACTGTTTTCGTACATTGGGCGCAGGAGATGTTCGATCAAGGCGCCATGGTGCGCGAATTTGTGAAGTGGGACTACGAACTGCGCGCGCCGGATGAAGTCGACAAGGTCATCGACCGTGCGCTCAACATGGCGCAGTCGATCCCGAAAGGAATCTCATACCTCTCCTTGCCGCGCGAAGTGCTGGCGTCGAAGGCGCCGCCGCCGGTTAAGGACCCACCGCGTGTTACCGCCGCCGCGCCCTATCCAAATCCGGACGCGATTGCGCAAGCGGCGGAAATCCTTTTGGCTGCCGAAAACCCGCTCATTATCACCACGGATGTGGGGCGTGATCCGGCGGCGGTGGGACCGCTGGGAGAACTGGTTGAACGGTTCGCGCTGCCGGTAATTTCGACCTATGCCCGCTATCTGAATCTGCCCAGCAATCATCCCATGCTGATCGACTATTCCGTTGTCGGCCATATCGAGGACGCGGATGCGGTTTTGGTGCTGGATTGCGACGTGCCCTGGATCCCCGCTAAGGAGGGGCAGCCTCGCGATGCGCGGGTCATTCATATGGGTACGGACCCTTTGTACAGCCGCTACCCGGTTCGGGGTTATCGCTGCGATGTGGCCGTGACCGCCGAGCCAGCGACCGCGCTGCCGCAACTGTCTGCGGCAATGGAAAATGCGCTGGCAGGTCGGGAGAATTTGGTTGCGGCACGCCGGGATCGGGTTGCGGTGACGCGGGAAATGGTGCGCGCCCGTTGGCGCAAGGCCGAAGAGGGTATGGAAACCGCCTCGCCGATTAAGCCATCTTGGCTTGCCAACTGCGTCAGTGACATCATGGACGACGACACAATCCTTTTGAACGAGATGGGTGTGGCGCTGCCGCACACAACATTGAAGAACCCAGGCAGTTACTTTGCCGCAAGCCCGATCAGCGGACTGGGTTGGGGCTTGGGTGCGGCTTTGGGCGCAAAAATGGCGGCGCCCGACAAGCTGGTAATCGCCGCTATCGGCGATGGTTCATACTATTTTGGCAATCCGCCTTCGGCGCACTATTGCGCGCGCGCTTACGACCTGCCGGTGCTTTACCTCATTCTCGACAATTCAGCCTGGGGGGCGGTGCGGCGCGCTGTGCGAGACATGTATCCGGACGGCAATGCGGTGCGGTCGAATAACATGCCGCTGACGAGTCTGGAACCAATGGTGGCGTTCGATAAGCTCTGCGAAGCGAGCGGCGGTTACGGCGAGCGTGTTGAAGACCCCGAGACTCTGCCGGAAGCGCTCGCCCGTGCTGTGCACGCGGTTACTGTTGAAAAACGTCAGGCGCTGCTGCATGTGGTGATGGCTGCGCCTTAAGAGAACGTCGGCGTTATTCCCCTCATCCTTCCCTGAACGGTCATCAAAGCCGTTCAGCCTCAAGGAGAGGGTTTATGAAATGAGGGTTTACGGATTGACCCCTCTCCCTGGGGAGAGGGAGGGCCCCATCGTTTTACGATGGGAGGGTGAGGGTGGACGACGGTTGGGCTTGTAACTGGTTCAGTCCGACGCTTCCTTCCGCGCCGCATCCTTCGCAGCCATCTGCGCCTTTAATTGCTCCGGTGTGAGGCGGACGATGTCGGCGTTCTGGTGACTGAAGATATCGTAGGCCTGGGTCTCCAAGTCTTTCAGAACGATACGTCCGGCAAGCACGTTTTCCTTCCACTTTGTATGCTCTGCCTCTTTGGCGTGGAATTCAGGCATGACTTCTTCGGCGAACATCTTGAGACTGCCGCAGATGTCTTCGTGCGATGTCTTGCCGGCCTGGTTCAGCAGAATGACTTGGTCGACATGGGCGTCCTGGAACTGGTGCAGTTTTTCGCGGACCGTTTTGGGCGAGCCGATGAGCGCGCCTTTGAACGCGTCCTGAGCTTTCTCGCTGTGTTGCCAATCTTGGAACTCTTCCCAGAGATTGCCTTCACCCGGCGCATCGACGCCTTTGCGGCCGTAATAAGACAGCGCGAAGATGAAGAAGGTCCAGCCGGATGCCTTCTCGCGGGCTTCCTCATCCGTCTCGGCACACATGAAGCCAGACACCATCGCGACGTTTGGGTTGATGGGATATTCCGTCAGATGGTCTGGGTGGTTCAGCAGGTTGTTATAGTATTTGTTGACCCACGCCGTGGCGGCTTCTGGCGACACAAAGGTGAAACCAAGCGCGCCCATGCCCCATTTTCCGGCTTGCCCAATGGTATTAATGTTGGAGCAGGCGACCCAGAGCGGCGGGTGCGGTTTTTGGTAAGGTTTCGGGATCACGTTGCGCGCCGGGAAATCGTGGAACTCACCATGGAATTCCCAACTTTCCTTCGTGAACATTGGGATGATCGCCTTGACGGCTTCTTCCCAGCGGTCGCGCTTGGTGCGCACTTGTGTCCCGAACGGGTGCAGTTCCGCCGGGCCGGCGCCTTCGCCCATGCCGAATTCGACGCGGCCGCCGGACAGTAGGTCCAGTGTCGCAACTCGTTCGGCAACGCGATGTGGCTGGTTGGTCGGTAGTTGAATGACACCATGGCCGAGGCGGATGTTCTTCGTCCGTTGTGACGCGGCGCCAAGGAATACTTCCGGCGCGGAAGAATGCGAATATTCCTCCAGAAAATGATGTTCCACTTCCCAGGCGTAGTCGTAGCCGAGCTGATCGGCCATCTCGATCTGCGTCAGTGAATTTTGCAGCAACTCGTATTCCGAATGCTCATTCCAGGGACGGGGGAGTTGGTGCTCGTAGAAGATTCCGAATTTCATATTGCTTTTATATCCATCTTTAGGGGGGCGTCAGCGTCAGAACGGGGCGTCGCCCTTGACCATGATTTTGTGCATGCGTCGTTGATAGCCGTCATAGTCGTTGATTGCGAAATGCTGACAACAGCGATTGTCCCATAGCGCCATTGCGTTTTCTGTCCAGTGAAAGCGGCAGACGAACTCGGGCCGTGTCGCGTGTATTTTGAGGTAATCCAGTAGTGGCTTGCTTTCTTCCTCGGTCCAACCATCGAAATGGTCGGTATGTCCGCCGATATAGAGTAGCTTTCGCCCGGTTTCCGGATGCATGCGGATAACGGGGTGAGAGGAGATCGTTTGGGCATCGCCTGGATCGACTTGCGGCATATGGATCGTGCCGGCTTTCACGCGCTCCATGCGGGTCTTGCCGGACGGGTGGTTGCGGCTGTCGCCATTGTGGACCGCCTTTAGCCCTTGCAGGGATGCTTTCATCCCCTCCGAAAGCGTTTCATAGGCGAGGTACATATTCGAGAACATCGTGTCGCCGCGCCCTTCCGGTATCTCGCGGCTGTACAGCATCGTCGCCTTGGCCGGTCGCGGCGTGTACATCTGGTCGGAATGCCAGCGACCGCCTGCGTTCGCCTTCATGTCCGGCGTTTTCAAGATTTCGGTGATTTCTGGATAGCCATCCATCGCCTTGTTGAAGAGGTGAACGTGGATATCCCCAAACCGTTTTGCGAATTCGAGCTGTTGTGCGGGAGAGATGCTCTGACCGCGAAAGAAAATCACGTTGTTTTCGAGCCACGCGCGGTAAATCTCGTCGAACATGTCTTGATCGATACCGGCCGCAATATCCACACCCTCAATCTCGGCGCCTAAAGCGCCCGCAATCGGTTTGATGCGGATCCGACGGTAGGTCTGGTCCTGGGGCGATGCTGTGGCAATCTCAGCCATACTTGCACTCCGCTCGGTTGCTTTTAACCTGGGCGCAAGTAGAACCTGCGCTTCGCATATTATTGCCTATTGTATGATCTGACGCTAGCGGGCCGCCTGGAAACCGCAGAAATCTCGGTAATAGACGTAGTCTTGCGTATGGCCTCGGAGGCTAGAGACCGTTCGTGCTGAAGTCTCCGGGCTTCGTACCTTGTTGGAAAAAGGCGGATCATTTGGACGGCCTCTAGTCGCCGTTTAAGCTGATGCGATCTTGTGTTGAGGAGAGTATGCGATGCCAATCTGTTCCGCCGCTGCCGGTTGCGCCGTCGAGCCCTATGACGTCGATGTCGATGTCCGAAAATGTCTGGCCTATGCCGCTGGTATGGGGGAAACGGCGGACGTCTATTTCGACGATGCACGGCCCGGCGGAATCGTGGCGCCGCCGGCCTATGTGGTCTCGTTGGAGTGGCCAGCCTCGCGCGATATCCGCACGACGCAAGAATTTGGCGCGTCGCCAGAGGAGACACGGCGCGGCGTTCACGCGGTTCAGGATACGCAGTTTCATCGCCCGATCCGCCCCGGCGAGCGCATTCGGGTGACGGGGCAGATGGTTGCAGTTCGGCGTATCAAGCCTGGCGCCCTGACGATGACGCGCATCGATTTGTCGACGGCATCGGGTGATCCTGTTGCCACGACCTACACCACGGGAATCAGTCGCGGTGTCGAAGTCGAGGGTGAGGATCGGGTCATCGAGGAGCCGCCCGTATGGGAGGATGATACGGCTGCGGGTGAGTGGACCGAAACCGTCATCCCAATCGCGCGCGAGCTGCCGCACGTCTACACGGAATGCGCCGACATCTGGAATCCGATCCATACCGAGCGGGAAGTCGCTCTAGCGGCGGGTTTGCCGGATATCATTCTGCATGGCACGGCCACCTGGGCGTTGGCGGTTCGCGAAGTGATTGCCGATCGGTTTGGTGGGAATCCCGCGCGGCTTGCGCGTTTTACAGGCCGCTTTACGGGAATGGTCATTCCGGGCACCGATATCACCGTCCGGCATGTGGCGACTGATAAGGGCGCCCGGTACGAAGTCATCGCGGCGGATGGGTCGAAAGCGATTAGTGATGGGCGAGCGCTGTTCCGCGCCTAACCGCAGTTTGCGATTTGGACGAAATTGGATTCAACGTCTAAGCTTGCGGCAACGAATAATGAGCAGACACGGGAGGGCTACCCTTGGGTAAACGAATTGCGATGGTCGGCAGTGGTGCTGTTGGTGGATATGTCGCCGGGCATATGGTCCGTAACGGCGCCGACGTGACCTTAATCGATGCTTGGCCCGAACATGTCGAGAAGATGAACAAGGATGGGCTGTCTCTACGCGGCACTACGGAAGCGGAGAGCCACGAGGTGCCGGTCAAGGCGATCAACATCTGTGAGGTCTCCAATCTGCCGAAGGACGGACCCATCGATATCGCGTTCATTTCGGTGAAGTCCTATGAAACGCAGTTCGCGGCTTCTCTAATTGAGGGATACTTGGCCGACGATGGGTATGTTGTTTCCCTGCAGAATGCGATTAACGAGGAAGCGATTGCTGACGTTGTCGGTGCACACCGGGTGATCGGCTGTATCGCCAGCAGCATCAGCTGCGGCCTGGATGGGCCGGCGCTCGTTCGCCGACAGGTGCCGATCCGGGGCGATAGCTACACCGTTTTCCGGGCAGGCGAACTGCACGGGCGGATCACCGATCGGGTTCAGGAAGTCGCGGAACTGGTCGGCCATACGGACAGTTCCAAGGTTACCCAAAATATCTGGGGTGAGCGCTGGACCAAGCTGGTGATCAATTCAAGCTACAACGGTCTGTCGGCATGCACGGGGCTGGGCGGTAACGATATGGTCCGGGATGATGGCGCACGGTCAGTGAATATTCGTCTCTCGGCGGAAACACTTCGGGTGGGTAAAGCGCTGGGCTTTGTCGTCGGAACGAAGAAGGGCACCACGGCGGAGCAATGGTATGCCGCTGCCGAGGGTGACAAGAAGGCGCTGCAGGAGATTGAAGATCTTCTGCTCGCCGAGATTGCCAACCGCAGCGACGGCGCGCGCCCGTCCATGGGCCAAGACATGCTCAAGGGCCGCAAAACGGAAATCGACGCCATGAATGGTTTCGTTGTCGAAAAAGCCAGCGAAGTCGGCATCTCAACGCCACTGAACGCGGCGATGGTCGATTTGGTAAAACAGTGTGAGCGCGGAGAAATAGAACCCGATCCCAAACATGTCGCTGGCCTTTAGGGCCGCGGACAGGGTCAAGGGATAACGGGAACGCGGATTGGAGAATTAAGATGGGTCCGAGAATAGCAATTGTGGGAACGGGTGCGGTCGGTGGGCAGGTTGGCGGCCATATGGTGCGCGGCGGCGAGGATGTTGTTTTTGTCGACGGTTGGCCAGAACATGTGGAGAAAATGCGCGCGGACGGCCTGCATTTGACGGGAACGACCGATGCCGAGGAATGCACCGTGCCGGTCGATGCGCTGCATTTTAGCGATGTGCAGTCGCTATCGAAAGGCCGCCCCATCGATATCGCGTTTGTTTGCATGAAGTCCTACGAGACCGAGATGGCGACCTATCTCATCAAGCCGTATCTCGCACCGGACGGGTTCATCGTTTCGTTGCAGAATTGCATGAACGAAGAGTTCATCGCGGGTATCGTCGGTTGGGGCAAGGTCGTTGGCTGTATCGCGGCGAAGATTTCGGTAGAGCTTCGCGGTCCGGCCCATGTGCACCGTAACGTTCCGGTCCACGGCAACGCGCATACCGTATTCCGGGCAGGCGAAGTGCATGGCGAAGAAACCCCGCGTACGCGCGAAGTCGCTAGGCTCTGCGGGTTTACCGACAGCTCCATGGTCACCACCAATATTTGGGGTGAGCGCTGGAGCAAGCTATGCCTGAACGCGAGTGGCAATGGCGTCTCGGCGAGCACAGGACTCGGTGGAGCGGCGATTGCCGCTGATGCGCATCTTCGCGCCGTGAAGACGAAGTTGGCAGCGGAATGCGTCCGCGTCGGACGGGCGTCTGGCTTCAAGTTGGAAAAGCTCGGCGGGCTTGATAGCAACGTCTATGTTGCTGCGGCTGACGGGGATTCCGAGGCGCGAAAAATTATTGACGACAATTACATTACCACCGCCAACAAGGGTAACCCCGATGCCCGGCCGTCCATGGGCCAGGACATGATGAAGGGCCGGCGTACCGAAATCGATTATATGAATGGCTTGGTCGTGCAGAAGGGTAAGGAGACGGGCATCGCGACACCCGCCAACGAAGCCTTGATTGCAGCGGTCAAGAAAGTCGAACTTGGGGAGGCAGATGCGAGCCCGAGTTTGCTTGCGGGTATTTAAATTGGGCTGTTTTCGAATCCTAGCCTCTTGGCCATTTCCCCGAGAACGGCTTTACGATGGCGCGTTCGACCAGCTCCAAGTGATCCTGTCCGTAGAACATGTCGCCGTCGATGAAGTAGGTCGGTGAGCCGAAGACGGAGCGCTCGGTCGCCTCTTGGGTATTTGTGTCGTAGAGAGCCTGAATTTCAGGTGAAAGGGCAGCGTCGAGCAGAGCGGCGGCATCAACACCCGCCGCGTCACCAATCTTCATCAGTGTATCGCGATCGTCCAGGTCGGCATCGTCGCGCCAATGCCCTTCCAACATGCCGTGCGCGAGGGCGTCGATATTGACGCCCTGCTCAAGGCCCGCGATTAGCATGCCGTTTGATAAAGCGATGTCATTATCATGATGGGTGGGTCTGCCGGGTAGGATTCCTGCACCGCGCGCTTCCGCCCAGCGTTCGATTTCGCGGCCAGAGAAATAAGCGCTCCGTTGCGGCGTCAGGCTGTTGGTTGGGCCGGGGCCGGTTGCGGCGACGACTTTGCGCAAGTCCATCGGTTTATGCGTGATGGTTTGGCCCGCCGCGCGGATGATCTCCATGAACCGGGCCGATCCGATATAGGCATATCCTGAATGTGAAGAATAAAAATATTCGATTGCGGCCATGTCGATTTCCCT
>Ga0115002_10008968_pt1 | contig 10994 bp, 11 predicted proteins | sample ArcticOcean_MG_C_8_FD_89576 | JGI IMG/M metagenome (GOLD analysis project Ga0115002, IMG submission 89576) | Marine microbial communities from western Arctic Ocean - ArcticOcean_MG_CB11_86 | ecosystem: Environmental > Aquatic > Marine > Oceanic | place: Arctic Ocean: Canada Basin | collected... | reverse complement strand
TGCAGGTTGAACAGCGACGCCGCATGGTCGACATCGTCAAACACATATGATGTGGTCTGATAGATCGGCGTCGCGCGGGCACCGGTGGTCGGATCGGGCGCCGCGCCAGCATGGATCGCCAGAGTCTCGAAGCCATACTCTTCGGCGTCGGCTTCGATATCGTCCCAGCTTGGGGGAGCCGCGTCGTTCATCGGTTTGCCTCGCTTACGTGCCGCAGGATCTTGGCCAATCTGAAACAATCAGATTCGTTTGCCGCGCTTACTGCTAATCACCCGGGTATTGACTCCGAGCCAGCCGATCTCGCCACTAAGCCGACCGTATTCGATCTTTGGGCAGCGATTCATGATGACCTTGAGGCCGGCCTGTTCGGCCCGCGCCGCGGCGGCATCGTTGCGCACGCCAAGTTGCATCCACAACACTTTGGCGCCGATCTCGATCGCTTCTTCTGCAATTGGCGGCACTGCCTCGGATCGACGAAAAACCTGAACCATATCGACGGGATCGGCAATCTCCCTGAGATTGCCATAAACGGTTTCGCCAAGGATGGTGGATCCGGTTTCTTTCGGATTTACCGGGATCACGCGATAGCCCTTTGCCTGCAGATATTTCATGGCAAAGTAGCTAGGCCGGTTCCAGTTTGGACTGGCGCCCACCATGGCGATCGTCTCGACGCGTTTAAGAATCGCGCGGATTAGATTGTTGGAATAACTGTCGTGGTGGGCGAGGTGGGCGTCACCGTCAACCGTCACGTCGCTCATCGCCCTTCCCATCGCGGCGCGCGCTTTTCCAGGAACGCATCGATTCCTTCTTCAGCGTCATGCGCGAGCATGTTGCGCGCCATGGCTTCGGCGGCAACGTCGTAGGCTTCGCCGACCTCGAGGTCGATCTGGCTATAAAATGCGCGCTTGCCGATAGCGATCGCAAGCGGCGATTTTTCCGCGATCTGCGTGGCCAGTTCAAGGGTTTCCGCTGCGAGTCTATCGTCGGCGACGACGCGATTAATGAGCCCGAACTCAGCCGCAGTTTCGGCGTCGATCGCGTCGCCGGTTAGCAACATTTCCATCGCCCGCTTGCGGCCCACATTCCGGGTTAATGCGACCAGCGGTGTTGAACAAAAGAGGCCGATGTTGACGCCCGGCGTGGCAAACGCGGCCGATCGCGCTGCAACCGCAAGATCGCAACTCGCGACCAACTGGCAGCCGGCGGCGGTGGCAATCGCGTGCACCTGTGCAATCACCGGCTTGGGCAAGTCGACGATCTCTTTCATCAAACGACTTGAGAGCGCGAATAGCGACTTGTAGTAGGCCTCTTCCGGGTTTGCGCGTAGCTGTTTCATGTCATGGCCGGCGCAAAATGCCGGGCCAGTGGCGGCAATGATGACGACTCGAACCGTTTTATCGGTCGCGATCACATCGAACTCGTGCAGCAACCGGTCCAGCATCTCGCGCGAGAGCGAGTTCCGGGCGGGCGGGCGGTTCATCGTCAATGTGGCAACGCCGTCCGAATCCTCGCGCAGAAGTGTCGATTGATTTGTTGTTGAAGTCACTGTTTGGCGCCTTGCGATCACGTATGCTTTGAACAAACATAGCGTGGTTGCAGTGGCTGCGCCATAAACCCTCGACTTCCAAGTCGACTAGCGAGCGCGACGGGACGATCAACGGGCCGGCGATGATGGCGTTGTCGGATATGACCATGTACGCGGTCGTCATGAGTGAGATCGGCATGGCGACGATGGCCGTGACCTCAAACCTCAATATGAACTTTTTACGCCGCCCCGGGCCGCGCGACCTCATCGCCAAGGGGCGCATCCTAAAACTGGGGCGCCGCTTGGCTTATGGCGATGTGACGATGTATTCGGATGGCGAGGCAGAGCCCGTTGCGCACGCGACCGTGACGTATTCGATTCCACCTGATCATGAATCCGGCGACGATAATGGTATTATCATACCGTGCTCGTAACACCCTGAAATAAAGAAGTTTTCGACGATTGACAGTGAAAAATTCCGTGGCATACTGCGCCGCTTTCCGTAATCAACGACACGGGGCCGGCGGTGAGAACATACTCTGCGAAACCCAAGGATATCGAGCGCGCCTGGGTACTGATTGACGCTGAAGACGTCGTCCTGGGACGCTTGGCAGTGGTGATCGCTAACCGAATCCGTGGCAAACATAAGCCGATATTCACCCCGCACATGGATACGGGTGACCACGTCGTCGTTATCAATGCCGATAAGGTGAAGCTCTCCGGACATAAGGAGGACGGCAAGATCTACTATCGGCACACCGGCTATCCTGGCGGCATCAAGGCGCGGACGCCGGCACAGGTGCGCGAGGGAAAACGGCCTGAGATGCTTATTCGCAAGGCGGTCCAGCGTATGGTCCCAAGGGGTCCTTTGGGGCGCGACCAGCTGCGAAAACTTCACGTATACACCGGTACAGAACACCCACACGACGCACAACAGCCCGACGTGCTCGATGTTGCTGCGATGAACCCGAAGAACAAACGGAGCTCGTGACGACATGTCGGACGAACGCCAAACGCTGACCGATCTCAAACAGCTGGGTGAGGCCACAGGTACGGTCGAGGCGCCGCCGGTACCAGAACCGGAGACGATCGAGCAACGCATAGACGACCAAGGTCGCGCCTATGCGACCGGCAAACGGAAAGACGCGGTTGCACGGGTCTGGATCAAGGGCGGCAGTGGCCAGATCGTGGTGAACGGACGCAAATTCGAAACATATTTCGCGCGTCCGGTCTTGCAGATGATCGTCAATCAACCTTTTACAGCGGCAGACCGCGACAAGCAGTTTGACGTTTGGTGCACGGTGAAGGGGGGCGGATTGTCCGGTCAGGCCGGTGCGGTACGCCACGGTGTTAGTCGCGCGCTTATCAAATATGAGCCGACATTGAGACCCGTCCTGAAAAAAGGCGGGTTTCTGACGCGCGATTCGCGCGTTGTTGAGCGAAAGAAATACGGTAAGGCCAAGGCGCGAAAAAGCTTCCAGTTCTCGAAGCGATAGATCGTCGACGCCGGCTTTCGCCGCGGGCCCGGCATAGACCGGGTGCACTTCGCAATACGTCGTCTCCTTCCATCCCATGGCGCGCGCAACGGGCTCGTTGCTTGACGCCTCGGCTAATTTCGATCAGCTATGGACCTCGAACGGAGGGATCGTAGAGCAGATATGACCAGTGACACCCGTCGGCTCCGGATCGCAATCCTTGGTGGCAGTGGCTACACCGGCGGCGAGCTCCTCCGTCTGCTAGTGCGGCACCCGTCTGCCGATATTGTGTTGCTCACGGCGGATCGCCGTGCCGGCGAGCCGGTCGCTACTGTTTTCCCCCATCTGGGCGCCCAGCAATTGCCGGACTTCGTTTCGCTCGACGAGGTGGAGTGGGCGGGGATAGACGTTGATATCGTTTTTTGTGCTTTGCCGCACGGCACCACTCACGCGGTTGCCAAGGGGTTGCTCCACAGCGAACGGCGCAGTGTCGTTGATGGACTCATCGTCGAAACCAGACAGGACTTGATTGCGGCGGTTCCCAGTGATGTGAAAATCATTGATCTCTCGCCAGACTTTCGGCTCGACGACACCGATCTCTATGCCGAGTGGTATGGAACCAGCCATGATGCTGCGGCGCTGCAACCTCGGGCCGTCTACGGCTTGAGCGAATTCGCGCGCGGCGACATTGCGACGACCAACCTCGTGGCCTGCCCCGGCTGCTACCCGACCGCGTCGTTGCTGCCGCTGGTGCCTCTGCTAGAGGCGGGCCTGATCGATCACGACGACATAATCATTGACGCCAAGTCGGGCGTCACCGGCGCCGGCCGCGGTGCCAAGGAGGCCAATCTTTTTGCCGAGGTAAGTGAGGGCATCCATGCCTATGGGGTGGCCGGTCACCGGCACCTTCCTGAAATCGAACAAGAACTTGGCAAGGCCGCGGGCGGATCGATCAAGGTGAGCTTTACGCCGCATCTGATGCCGATGAATCGCGGCATTCTGTCGACGATTTACGTCAAACTCGCAACTGACGCGGATGCAGCTACGCTGCGCGATGCGCTGACAAGCAGGTTTGACGACGAACCCTTTGTCTACGTGGTGCCTGAAGGGGTCGCGCCAGCGACCCGCCATGTCCGCGGCTCGAATAACTGCCTGATCGGGGTCTTCGAAGGTCGGCTGCCAGGGCGTGCGGTTATCTTGTCAGTGATAGATAACTTGGTGAAAGGGGCTTCGGGGCAGGCCGTGCAGAACATGAACATTGCCGGTGGACTGCCCGAGACAACGGCGCTGGAGCAGGCGCCGCTGTTTCCTTAGGCGCGCGCATCCTCAAATACCAATGCCCAGCGACGGTAACTTCCGACCACCCGATCTATTTCCGTTCGGGGAATATGTTCCTCGGATCGACCCAACGGCATTCGTGGCGCCGGATGCCACCATCATCGGTGATGTTGAGGTCGGCGCGCGAAGCGGGATTTGGTTCAAATGCGTACTGCGCGGCGACGTTCGATCGATTCGGGTGGGTGACTCCACGAATATCCAGGATGCCACCATCGTTCACGTCACCCGGCGACGCGCATCTACCGCAATCGGCAGTCACGTGACGATCGGCCATCGCGCCATCATTCACGGCTGCACCATCGAGGATTCATGCTTCATCGGCATGGCCGCCACGGTCATGGACGAGGTAGTCGTGGAGTCCGGCGCGATGGTTGCTGCAGGCGCGCTGGTTACCCCACGAAAGCGGGTCGGCGCTGGCCAACTTTGGGGCGGCGCACCGGCGAAACATATGCGAGATCTGACGCCGGAAGAAAAGGCCTATATGGCTGACGCTGCCTCCCACTATGCCGAACTTGCCGAGTCCTATCGTCGGCAATTGTATGAGGGAATTCCGGCTCCCTCGATCAGATGACAGGCTTGGTGCACTCTAAAATAATACTGCAGTACCTAGAACGCGGCCGGTAGGCAGCGGATTATGATAGGGGCACAGGAACAATTCTTGTTGAATTCTGATAGGGTTACGGCTCAATTTTGAGACAACGGGTGGTGGAATCTGGCCGGCTTGGCTATATATGCCGCTCTGACGTCGTATCACTTTCTTAATCGATCATTTTGGACGCAAGGTGGGGGCATGACACCTAAACCAACCAAACCTTCGGCGCGCTCCGGTATGCGAACTTTGGTCAACCTAGTGGCCCCGCTCATGGTCGTCACGTTGAGCTTGGCGGGCTGTTCATGGGTGCCCGATTGGGCTAATCCGATAACAGCGTATGACGCGGTATTCAGCGATGATCCGCCACCGCCGACGCCGGCGAGTGCAGAGGAAAAGCAAGTCGCGACGCAGCGAAAAAGCAGCACCTTTCCAAATGTTGGGTCGGTTCCCGATACGCCACCACAAACTTCGAGCATTGCAGAACGCAAGCAGGTGGTTGAAGGGCTTGTCGCAGATAGACAAAACGCGAAATACACCGATTCAACGGCCTCTACGGCCGGTCAGCAATTGGCATCGGCTCCGCCGCCACCGGTAATAGCGCCGCGAACGACCACGAACGCCCCCGTAACGCTGCCGCCTCCGGCGGTTGCTGCGGCGACCACCACGCAGCCGATACCAACCCTTCCGAGGTCGCTTTCGGTTCCCTCCATTGTGCAAGGCGGCCCACAGCCTATTGCCCCCCCACAGGCAGGGGCGCCTTACCCGCAGATCTTATTGCCCGCGACCGCGGCGCGCCCGCGTTCGGTGGTTTCGGTTCCGCCAACACCACAGCCGGCGGTTCCAACGACAATTCCTCAAATCGCGCCGCCGACGCCGCCGATCAACGTGCCGCCGATCCAATCGGTCTTGCAACAAGTTGCCGTGGCCCAGCCAATGCCGGCACCGGCGCCTGTCTCGCCGGCTCAGTACACAACGGTGGCTCAGGTGTTTGCCGCCCGGCTCGCTCAATCGGGCGCAACCGTTACAAATGCACCGGCGCATTTGGGATTCCAGTTGGCGGCCCAACGGGATAACTCACGCCCGCTACTCGCCCAATCCGGCGCGAGCCGGGCAAGTTTGGTTCGTCCGGCAGTCATGAGCACCACGACCCTGCCGGTCACACGGCCGGTTGGATTCACCGGTGATTCTCAGCCGATTACCGTCAGGTTTCGCCACGGATCTGCTCAAATAGCTGCCACTGAACGCGCCAAGGTGAGCGATATCGCCAAACGCTTTCGGGCGAGCGGCGGCGGGTTAATTCGCATCGTCGGGCACGCATCGAGTCGGACCAAGAACTTACCCGTGGATAAACACAAGCTCGTCAATTTCTGGATCTCAATGGATCGCGCCCAGGCCGTTGCCCATGCTTTGATGCGCGCGGGTGTCGCGCCGAGCGCTATCGTGGTCGAGGCACGTAGTGATGGCGAGCCGGTATTTTTCGAGTCAATGCCGGCCGGCGAAGCTCGAAATCGTCGCGCTGAGGTGTATCTGGAGTTCTGATCAGCGCTGAGCCGTTCCCCAAAATGGCCGCATTCAACCACCATTCTAGGTGGCCGAGCGTTCGAAATGCTCGATGCAGTATTTGGAGCGGACCCCGTGAAAGCAAGATCGATGGAAGAGTTCCATAGTATTAAACGTCTTCCGCCCTACGTGTTCAACGAGGTGAATACGATGAAAGCGGCGGCGCGTGCGGCCGGTGCCGATATCATCGATCTCGGCATGGGCAACCCCGACATGCCGACCCCGCCGCATATCGTCGAGAAACTGATCGAAACCGTGCGTGATCCCCGCACCCACCGCTATTCGACATCGCGTGGAATTCCGGGCCTGCTCAAGGCTATCGCTGGTTACTACAAGCGCCGCTTCGGCGTGTCGATCGATCCCCAGACCGAAGCGATTGTGACGCTCGGTTCGAAGGAAGGGTTGGCCCATCTTGCGCAAGCCATCACGGCACCGGGCGATACCATTCTCGTGCCAAACCCGAGTTACCCGATCCACGCTTATGGCTTCATCCTGGCTGGTGCCAATATCCGACAACTGCCGATTGGTCCGGGCCACGACTTCATGGAAAATCTCGCCCGTGCCGTACGCCATTCGGTACCGTCGCCGCGAGCCTTGGTTATAAATTTTCCGTCCAACCCAACCGCGCAGATCGTCGATCTCGATTTTTATCAGCAGATCGTCGATTTTTGCCGTGCGCGGGATATCTACATCATCTCTGATCTGGCTTATTCCGAAGTCTATTTCGAAGACAATCCGCCGCCTTCGCTCCTTCAGATTCCTAATGCCAAGGGTATTGCTGTTGAATTCACCAGCTTGAGCAAAACCTATGCGATGCCGGGTTGGCGGATCGGTTTTGCAACCGGAAGCGCCAAATTGATCCACGCGCTCGCGCGGGTTAAATCCTATCTCGACTACGGTGCCTTCACGCCCATACAGGTGGCCGGGACGGCGGCACTTAACGGCCCGCAAGACTGTGTCGATGAAATTCGCAATACCTATAGATCACGCCGCGATGTGTTGATTAGCGGATTGCAGGCGGCTGGGTGGGAGGTGCCAAGCCCTCAGGCAACGATGTTTGCCTGGGCGCCGTTGCCGCCAGGTATGAGCGATCTTGGTTCCTTGGAATTTTCCAAACTCCTGCTCCAAGAAGCTGAAGTGGCGGTTTCGCCAGGAATCGGTTTCGGAGAGTATGGAGAGGGTTACGTCCGCATCGCATTGGTCGAGAACGAGCAGCGCACCCGACAGGCGGTGCGTAACATCAAACGATTCCTTGCCCACCATACCCAGCGCAACGCAAATACAGCAGCTCAAGCGTTGGCATCTTGAATCCGCCGCTGCGCATCGCCATCGCCGGTCTTGGTACCGTCGGCGTCGGCGTTCTTAAACTCCTGACCGAACATGCCGCCCTGCTGGGGCAGCGCTGTGGACGGGAGATCTCAGTCGTTGCCGTTTCAGCGCGGGATTCCGCTCGCGACCGCGGCATTGATCTCAGCGGCTATCGATGGGTAGATCGCGCGATCGATCTGGCTTCCGATCCAGAAATCGATGTAATCGTCGAACTGATCGGCGGCGCCGACGGCGTCGCTAAATCCTTGGTCGAAGGTTCGATTGGTGCCGGTAGGTCGGTCGTCACTGCCAACAAGGCGCTTATCGCGCATCATGGGAGCGATTTGGCACGAGCCGCCGAGGCGGCGGGGGTAACGCTTGCGTTTGAGGCTGCGGTCGCTGGCGGTATTCCTATCCTCAAAGCGGTTAGAGAGAGCTTGGCCGGTAATCGGCTAACCCGCGTTTACGGCATCCTTAATGGCACGTGTAACTATATCCTGACCACAATGCAGGAAAGCGGCCGCGAATTTTCCGATGTCCTCGCCGAAGCGCAGTCGCTCGGTTATGCGGAGGAAGATCCAAGTTTCGATGTCGATGGGATTGATGCGGCGCACAAATTGGCGATCCTGACCAGCCTGGCGTTTGGCTGCACCGTGAACTTCGATGCCGTGCACGTTGAAGGCATAAGCGACGTCTCGCCGATCGATATCGTTTTTGCCGAGGAACTCGGTTACCGAATCAAGCTGTTGGCCATCGCACGCGAGACCGAACGTGGCATCGAGCAGCGCGTCCATCCCTGTATGGTTCCGCTCGAGACCCCGATCGCCCACGTCGGGGGCGTGTTCAACGCGGTTGTGGTGGAGGGTGATTACGTTGATCGGGCGGTTTTCGAGGGCCGCGGTGCCGGCGCGGGGCCCACCGCGTCGGCCGTCGTCGCTGATCTAGTGGATATCGCCCGCGGGCTCAAGGCGCCCACATTTGCCGTGCCCGCGGCCGACCTGGTCCACGCGGTGCCGGCTGCGATGGAGTACCATCAAGGTCCCTACTACGTACGGCTTCAAGTGGTTGACCGCCCGGGCGTAATGGCCGACATTGCTGCCATTCTCAGGGATGAAAGTGTTTCGATCGAATCCCTCCTTCAGCGTGGACGATCGCCGGACGAAGCGGTACCCGTAGTCTTGACGATGCATAACTCTGAAGAGCGGAGCATGAACGCGGCGCTCGCCAAAATCGACCAACTCGATACCGTGTTGGAGCGGCCCCATCTCATTCGCATCGAACATCTATAGGGCGGACGATGACAGACCTCGATCGTGATCTCGCAATGGAGGCGGTACGTGTTACCGAAGCCGCTGCATTGTCGGCTTTTGAGCTCATGGGCTGGGGCGATGAAAAGGCAGCAGACCAAGCCGCGGTCGATGCCATGCGTACCGCGTTAAACCAGTTGAAAATAGACGGCACCGTGGTGATCGGAGAAGGCGAACGTGACGAAGCGCCGATGCTCTTCATCGGCGAAAACGTCGGCAGCGGCGGGCCCAAGGTCGATATTGCCCTCGATCCTCTCGAGGGAACCACGATTACGGCCAAGGGCGGCCCCAACGCGCTTGCGGTCCTGGCTTTGGCGGCCGAGGGCTGTTTCCTCAATTCACCTGACGTCTACATGGAAAAGATCGCGGTGGGCGGCGGGCTGCCGAAGGGCATTGTTGATCTCGATACACCGCCGGCAACGGTCATTGGTGATCTTGCCAAAGCGCTAAAGCGGGAACCGACTGACATCGTTGCCTGCATCCTCGATCGGCCCCGTCACGCCGACCTGATCGCCGCGGTCCGCGAAGCCGGCGCACGTATACAGTTGATCCCTGACGGCGACGTCGCCGGTGTTATCGCAACGTCGACTCCTGAAACCGGCATCGACGTCTATATGGGTATCGGCGGTGCGCCTGAGGGCGTCCTCGCGGCGGCCGCGTTGCAGTCGATTGGCGGCCAGATGCAAGGCCGGCTGGTGTTCCGCAATGATGACGAACGGGGACGCGCCGCCAAACTCGGCATTACCGATTTTGACCGCAAGTATGACCTCGACGATCTCGCGCATGGTGATGTCATCTTTTCGGCCACCGGCGTAACCAATGGCTCGATGTTGGCGGGTGTCCACAAATTCGCAGGCGGTGCTACCACCGAGACGGTTCTTATGCGTTCCCGATCTGGAACCGTGCGTTGGATCAAGGCGCGTCACGACTTTGCCCGTCAACCCAAGACCAAGCCCGTCAAACGCAAGCGGAACTAACGGGCGTCACCGCTGATGGGCGACGAACCGTTCCTCGGCGTCTCGAAATCGATTACCGGTAGATATTGGCGCGCCCGTCTTGACGATGAGCGTGGCGCGCTGGCGTTGCAGCAACGCTTGGGCATCTCCGAGCTGCTTGCCCGCGTGCTCGCGGCGCGCGGCGTTTCGATTGAATCCGGTGAGAGTTATCTCGACCCGAAGCTCAAGACGGATCTGCCCGATCCGTCCTCGTTTCAGGATATGGACAAAGCGGCCAATCGTCTCGCACACGCGATTACGCAAGGTCAGCGGATTGCCGTATTCGGCGATTACGACGTCGACGGTGCGACATCGGCGGCGCTGTTGCTTCGCTTCTTTCGCGCCATTGGCAGCGATGCCCGCCTTTATGTCCCCGATCGGTTGACCGAAGGATACGGTCCCAACGCACCCGCCTTACGCCAATTACGTTCCGAGGGCGCCGACCTTGCCGTAACCCTCGATTGCGGAATCGTGGCTTTCGAAGCGCTTGCGGCCGCCGCGGAGGCCGGGCTCGACGTGATTGTGGTCGATCATCATCTGGCAACGCCCGAACTTCCCATCGCCGTGGCGATCGTCAACCCTAACCGCCTCGACGATACATCGCCTCACAAACAACTCGCTGCCGTCGGTGTCGCATTTCTTCTCGTGGTTGCGGTTAATCGGGCTCTACGCAATTCCGGCTGGTATGCGGAGCGCGCCGAGCCCAATCTGCTCGACTGGCTCGATCTGGTCGCGCTGGGCACGATCTGCGATGTGGTGCCGCTGACCGGCGTCAACCGCGCATTGGTGGCGCAGGGGCTGAAGGTGATGGCGCGGCGCAACAATTGCGGTATTGCGGCGTTGGCTGACGTCGCCCGCGTCGAGGAACCGCCTGGCACCTACCATGCCGGGTTT
>Ga0115002_10008965_pt1 | contig 10996 bp, 6 predicted proteins | sample ArcticOcean_MG_C_8_FD_89576 | JGI IMG/M metagenome (GOLD analysis project Ga0115002, IMG submission 89576) | Marine microbial communities from western Arctic Ocean - ArcticOcean_MG_CB11_86 | ecosystem: Environmental > Aquatic > Marine > Oceanic | place: Arctic Ocean: Canada Basin | collected... | reverse complement strand
TGCGGCATTTGCCGCGTGGTGTTCTTCTTCCGTTCGGCCTACGGCCTCACTCCAGAAGAACACCGGCCCCATGAACCCCGATTCTCTCACTTAGGCTGGTACTACAATCGGGGTAAGGTCAGTGGTATCACTGGTAAAATTTACGAACTTGGTTCTGGTGCTGGAAAAAGTTTGTTGGACGTCAGTCCTTCAACTCCCGGTTCTGACTTAGTGAAGATTGTTGAAGAAGCCATTACAAAGGTTTCGACTTTACGTGGTCGACTTGGTGCCATTCAGAAGAACGTGATCGACACCAACATCTCACTGTTGGGCGTGGCCTTGGAAAACATTTCTGAAGCTCGTAGTCAGATCGTTGATACCGACTTCGCTTCGGAAACGGCCAACTTAACCAAGGGCCAAATCCTAAGTCAGGCTGGTATCTCGGTACTGTCTATCGCCAACCAGAACCCGTCTCAGGTACTAAGTCTCCTGGGATAATCCTGAAAACCTAAAAAGGCTGTTCTCAGTTCCCCTGCTGAGACAAGCCTGAAACGATGAAGATGCCACAGTCACTTGACTGTGGCATCTTTTTTTGTTGGATTACAGTCGGAGTTGGGTGGCAGGGTCAGACCAACGGGATGGCCCTGATGGGTGGCGTAGGACCAGGGCCATCACTTCGTTCTGACCCTGCCACCCGATGTTTTTTTTAGAATCGCATCTAATTCAAGCAACCCGCCGCAAACCATCAAAGTTCGTTTCCGCACGTTGTCTCAATAAACTTAAGACTTCTTCGTCAGCCACTTTGGGGTCATCAAGCTGGCAGTCTGTCCGCATTTTTAGCTCTGCCCCAAAATTGGCGTCGCGGTATTGAACGGGCGGCTGAAATTTCAGACTTTCAGTCAGTGCTTCAATCTTCAAAGTGTTCGACTCAATCAGCACACAGGGCACTTTAAGAAACGACGCTGCAATGGTGTGGTGAAACCGCCCAGAAACAAATACGTCAGCCAAGGCAATGCAGTCGAACCATTCCTTCAGACTGATGGCTTCAATAATCTCACCAGTGAATTGATCATTCATTCTAAGATTTTCGACAAATCTCACATCATCGGCTGCAGGATTAGCCTGTGCTCCGACGAGCATTTTCACCTGAAAGCCCTTATCGGAATACTCTTTTGTAAATGAGCAAAACTCAGACATCAAATGCTCTGCAAAGGCGACTGACCCCGAAACGACTAACGTTTTTTCACCTGACGGCTGCGGTCGCTGGTAATCTTCCAGAACGGTCAGCGGCAAACAGTCAAAACTCAACTCCGCTTCAACGCCTGTCGCAGTCATTAGCTCGTGGCTAAAGTGTTCGCGAATGGCGACATAATCCAAGGTTTCATAAACCGATTTGTACAATTGAAAGGCCACATCGGCTTTGGGTTCGCGGCAGTTAGCAGGGTACGCCGAGTGGTTGATAATTTGCACGCGTTTCCCCAAAAACCGCTTACAGGCATAGGCCAAATACAACAGCGCCATTGTGGGTTGCGTAAGGTGGTGCAAAGTCCCTTCGCCGTTGATCACAATAATTTCACACTCAGCCAACTGACTAATCAATTCTTGATTCTCTTGGCAAGCTTTCTGAAAAAATACCGGGTTTTCGAAATCACCGGCCTGTTTCGGAATCGATCCAAAACCGTAAACGTCGCGAATCGAAATCGGTTTCACTTCAAAACCAAGTTCAGCAATCCGCTTCCGCAGCGCAGCACTCGTCGCCGTGCAACCCCAGTGGTACCAGGAATAGGTATCGTTTAATAAGGCAATTTTTGACACAGGACTCTCCTACTCACTAAATTTTTTCGCCAACACAACCGTTAGGCTGCACGGTTTTCCGATTGAAACGAACGAAGCCGGTCTGCAACGGTATTCAAAACGTCGCCCCACTCTCCTCTGGCCTGTTGCCGGAACAACTGCATGCTTGGGTACCAAGGAGTATCAGCCCGGTCGAGCATCCATCGCCAATCAGGAACATTCGGCAACAGCGTCCACACGTCTTGACCCAGGGCGCCAGCCAAGTGAACCGTCGAGTTATCAATCGAGATTACCAAATCGAGAGCAGCAATTTGCGCGATAAACTCGTCTAAATTTACCAGCGGGTCTGCATCTTCAAAATCATGAATGACCACACCGAACCGATCTTCAAACTCAGCCAGCTCTTGTTGCACATCGCCATATTGCAAATTGACGAACTCAACTCCAGGCACGGCAAAAACCTCTTTCCAAAGCGGCAATGGAATCGAACGTAATTTTTTCATTCGTGGTTTCCCACCGCCTTGGAATGAAATCCCCACTTTCAACCCGGAACCAAGATCTCCGATTGTTCGATTCCATTTCTCGCAAAGGTCCGTAGCAGGAATCAGATATTGTCGCGTTGCGGGAAACGATTCTAGATTTGGCCGAAAGAATCGCGGCAGACTTCCAATAGGAACTTCCAGATCAATCTTTTTCAATACGCCAGCGAAAGTCGGTTCTTCACCCCTTGGACGTGCCAGAAATTGAATCCCCGGAAATGATCTTCGGAAAATCGGTAGTAGCCTGCTCTCGCATTCAACAAAACATTCTGCTGCCACGGAAGTCATTTCCGCCAAACAGGATGCAAACATCACTTCATCACCAATGCCTTGCTCTGTGTGGACGAGAATATTTTTATTCTCAAAAGAAAATTGCGACCAACTGTCACGAATCATCATTGATTGAACCGCGGCTGGCACATGAGTGCGCCACTCGTATTCTGGCCAACCTTCTTCAAAATTGCCTTGTAGCAACCAACACAAGCCTATGTTTTGATGTGTCAACCGAACCTTTTCCGCTAGTAAATCATTCGGATTAGGGAGCAGATTCAAAGCTTTACAATAATTCTGCAATGCTTCATCAGTACGCCCCAAAGATTCGAGAATCGATGCTCGCACGTTGTAGACTTCGTTATTATCGGAATACAACAGCACGGTTTGATCGGAAACATCTAACGCATTTTCCAATTCCCCCATTGATCGAAAGCAGGCAGCCAGATTATTTAAAATACTGATGCCCTCTGGATTCAACAGCAAAGCTTTTTGATGAAGCTCTAACGCTTCAGAAAATTTGCCCGTCTCTTGGCAAGCTGCCCCAAGGTTGTTCACCGCATTGGCTGAATTTGGTTTTAGTTTCAATGCACATCGAAATGCAAGTTCCGCCTTTTCGGATTGTTGCTTCGATTTGAACAGAGATCCTATGTTTGTCCAAGACGCGACCATTTTCGGATCGATTACTAACGAACTCTGCAGACATTCAATCGCTTTGTCAGGCAATGCAAGCTCAACCAACATATTCCCTAGCTGGTAAAGCATTTTGGGATTGTCGAGTTTTAATTCCAGTGAAAGTAAACAAGCCTGGAGCGCAGGGGCTGGGCTTTCCAACTGGTTCAACAGCAACGCCCGGTGGCAGTGGATAGCGGCAGAATCTGGCTGCAGAGAAACCGCTGAGTCCAAGGCCTTCAAAGCCTCATCAAGTTTCTTCTGCTTTTGCAGAACCAGCCCTAACTGATGAAAACCGGCTGCACTGCCGGGCTGCAACTGTACGACATTCCTAAAGCAGCTTTCTGATTCAGCATCTTGATCCTGCATATGGAGAACTGCCCCCAAATGGGACCAGGCATTCACGTTTTGTGGATTTAGTTTCACGGCTTCTCGAAAAGAAGTGACAGCTTCGGGCAAATCCCCCATCGATTGTCTGACTATTCCCAGCTGAATTATTGCTGGTGCATGATTGGGCTTTAATTTGAGAAACCGTCGAAAACAGTCTTCCGCTTCGGGAAACCGTTTTTGATCGTTTAGAGTATTCCCCAGATTGAAATGAGCATCTGCATAATCGGGAGCCAAGTGAATGGCCCGGCGATAGCACGTCTCGGCCTGCTCGAACTGATTGAGTGCCCTATAGGCTGCACCCAAATTGCAATGATAGGAAGCCGAGGCCGAGTTCACCTCGATAGCCTGGCCGATCAAATTGATTGCATCGGCATGTTTCTTTTTCTGATGAGCGGCCACACCTAACAGATGCAAAGCGTCGGAATGGCGCGAATCAATGCGAATGATTTCGCGGTAAATTTTCTCCGCGCGATCAACATCTCCAGCTTGATGATGGCCGAGAGCTTTTTGTAACTGTTCTGAGACCGAAGGCATTCCGATGACTCTCTTCTTTAAGACGCTATCGTGTCACGCAGCTGGAGGTGTAATGAATTTCCGTTCGGCTTCTCGGAATTCGTCGAGGTAATTCAACCATAGGTCAGCATGTGGATGGTCCAGGCACTCCTCGAACCAAGGGCCGCCGCTGGTGTAGTGGATGAGATTTGTGTTTTCATCCATCCAATCGAGCGTGTTCCAGGTATCGGGAATCTCGCCGATCATTTCATCGGGAACATCTTGGAAGCGATGCAGGAATGCGCCGGACTGCGTTTCGACGACATCTTTGGACCACAGCCCAAGGTGTTCGCAGTTCATGATCATCAAGCTCGACCAGTTCTTTCGCGGATAGACCGTCTGAACGGCTCCGTCCATTTTCGTTGTGGCGGTTGGCTGGTAATCGTGTTTTACAACCCGTAGCGCCAAGCCGTTCATGTCTAAATCAGCGAGCTGTTTCATGTCGCCTAGACACAGCATGTCGCAATCCATGAAGACGGCTTTTCCTTTGTAGTTGCACAGCGACGGCGGCAAAAAACGTGTGTAGGTGAATTCGGTCGACTGCAGCGGGTCGTGCGAGCGATTGAAATCAAGATCTTGGAGTTTTAAGTAGCGGATATCCAACGGAATCGTCGCATGTTTGATGAGGCTGTAGGCCAGTAAGTCCGCACATTCCCCTTCACGAGAGTCCCAACCGATAAATACTTTGAGCATGACGGAATCCTTTCCTATTTTGATGAGCGTTTTTTTCTCTCATATAATTTGAAGCAATTCCTGCTTCACTTTTTCAAATACAGGTTCCCATTCGTTAAGAGCTTCTTGTTCAAACTGCCGCACCGATGAATACCAGGTCGTTTCTTCCGTACCGGCCAACCACCGCCAATCGCAGGCGCAAGTCAGCAGCAACCATGTCGGCACTCCCAGACTTCCGGCTAAATGTACGGTGGAGTTGGAAATGGAAATCACCAAATCGAGAGCCATCAACTGAGCAGCGAAAAAGTCTTGCTCGGCAAGCGCATCAGAATCGTTCCAATCATGAACAACGACATCATGGTTTTGTTTCAGGTCGGCTAATTCCTCAACACAATCTCCGTACTGCACGTTGACGAAATGCACGTCCGGCACGGACAGCAGCCCCAACCATTGATTGAGGTTCGTCGACTTCCGGCCTTTTGAATGAGCCTCTTTCCCTCCGCGCCAGGAAATTCCCACTTTCAATCCTTCTCCCAACTGTTGGAGCCGTGAGTTCCATTCAGCAATGTTGTCATTGTCAGCAAGAAGATACCGATCACGAATTGGAAACTCGTCTCTTGAATTCCGAAAATGCATTGGCAGGCTGCCTGACGCAATTTGGAAATCCAACGGCTCGGAACTTATGCTCGGTACCATTGATTTTTTCAAAGTACGCTCAACCAGTTGGACACCCGGGAACGAACGACGAAACACAGGTTTAATTCGCCTATCACATTCCAAGACAACTCGCCCACCACATGCCATCAAATCGGGTAGGCAAGAGGAATGCAAAATCTCACAGCCAATTCCTTGTTCGGCATAAACAAGAATGGTCTTTCCGGTTAAATCTTCTCCGCTCCAGTCCGGAAGTCCAAAATCTCTTTTCACCCTCGGATCGATTTCTGCCCGGAGGTCATAGCCGATCCAGCCTGATCGGTATCGGCCTTGCCGCAATTCCATGACAGCTTTTCCGACAACGGCACCGGGATTGCACGGGTCAATGGCTAAGGCTTGTTCGTAAAATTCTGACGCCTCATCGAATCGAACTTGGTCTCTGAGCAAAGTCCCCAAACTGTGAGCAGCAGTCACTAAGTCCGGCTTCATTAACAACGCCCGCCTCAAACAGTGTTCCGCTTCTTCCAGCCGTTCTAATCGCGCGAAGGTATTTCCCATGTTGTTGAGAACATCGTGGTTGTCGGGCGAATGCTCTAACGCGCGCTTGTACCATTCAATCGCAGTCGAGAACTGGTCCAGCGATTTGTAGCAGTTCGCCAAATTGAAGAGCGATTCGTGATGCGACGGATCGATGGCCAAAGCCTGATGAAAATGTTCAATTGCGAGTTCTGGTTGATCGAGTTGGGAGTGAACATTGGCAATGTTATTTAACACATTAGCATCGCCTGGACTTTGATCCAGCAAGACTTGGAAAACTTCCAGGGCTTTCTCGGGCAGCTGCATCTCCAAATAAACGACGCCCAGGTTATTTCTTGCTTCTTTATACTGCGGATTGAGTTCGAGTGTTTTTTCAAACTGCGAAATCGCCTCTTCAAATTTGCGCTGACGTTTAAAGACCAACGACAAATTGTAATGGCCATGAACATTTTTAGGCTGCAGCTTTGTAACCACCCGAAAACTGATTTCAGCCTCTGCTAAATTCCCTTGAGCAAAATACAAGTTTCCCAGATTGAACCTTGCATCGAAAAACTCGGGTTTTAACTTCACCGCTTTGAGGTAACAAAGTTCAGCCTCTTGATTGCGGTTCAAGGAACGGTAGACGGACCCCAAGTTAGAATGGTAGGCGGCCACCCGGTCGTTTTGCTTGATCGCACGAGACAAATAATCGAGGGCTTTTGACTGTTGAGATTGCTGAAGGGCGGCAACACCCATCAAGTGCAATGAATCGGCGTGACACGGATCGACCCGTAAAACCTGGCCGTAAAGTTCCGTAGCACGGTTCAATTCGCCCGACTCGTGAAATCCTAAGGCTGAACGAAACTTCTCGGAAACGGAACTCATAAAACAGGCTTTCAGCAGAGAGAATGTCTCTGAATTTGATGGTTGTGTGAACTCGGAATTCCCATGCGCAGGCGGGCATCCGTTCTGGTTGTATCGGCTGTTCCGGTCGTAACGATTAAGCAGGGTTGGGGCTTAACGCTAAGAAAACGTTGAATCTTGTAGTGATTCAATTGAGTCCCAAGAAAAGGACATCTGAGGGATTCCCCTCAATTCACCCCTCTGAACCGAGATTCAGCGGGCAAATTTTGGCACTCGACGCCGTACAAGAATACCCCCAAACCGCACCTTTACCCCAACTTGCCAGTCTTGAAATTCTCTGAATCTGACTCGTCAACAAACCGATATCAATAGTTGAGGCTAACCGCCTCACCACGTGTGCGTGCGCGCAAAATCTTACAAACTATCGATGTTCGAGTCGGAAACGATGGGATCAATCAGCACCGGAACAGGACTGTTCAGCGGCCTCGATTTCAACGCGCTGGTCGGCGCGATGACGACGAACAGACAAATTGCCATCAAACGGCTTGAGTTGCGCGCTGAAGGATTTAAAGTCAAAGCAAAAGGACTGGACATCCTCAAGTCCAGCCTACTGACACTCAACACATCAGTCCAAACTTTCGCCAGCCGAACCAGTTTTGAAAAGTACAAAGTTTCCAATAGCGACAAAGAACAACTTTCAGTGTCTGCCTCAAAAAACGCGCTGGAAACAACCCATTACTTTACCGCGATCCAAAAATCTTCTACGCATGAATTACGGTCTGCCGGGTTTGCCAACGACCAGCAAACTCTAGGAACGGGCACAATTAGCATTGCACGTGGCGGACGATTGAACCCCAAAACATTGCTCGATTCGTTCAACGGAGGTAACGGTGTCAGCCGGGGAACAATTCAAATCACCGACCGCAGCGGTGCTTCCGCTGAGATCGACCTGACGAAAGTTTATACCCTCGACGATGTTGTGCAAGCCATCAATTCAGACGATTCAATCTCGGTGACGGCAACTGCCGAAGAAGGGCACTTGACCCTGACCGATACCTCAGGCAGCACGGATTCCGATTTGATTGTGGCTGATTTAAACAATGGAAGCACAGCCGCCGATTTGGGAATTGCGAATTCCGTCGCGGTAGATATTTTAACCGGCTCAGAAATTTACGCGTTGACCACAGACTACGCCCTCGACCAAATCAACGATGGCAATGGCATTCGTGTGTTTGATGCCGCAGCGGATATGACCATCACGCTTTCTGACGATACCGAACTCGACATCGAACTCAATGATGCCACCACCATCAACGACGTGCTCAACAGCATCAACGACCATGAAGACAATCAAGGAAAGGTGCTCGCAGAATTTTCCAATGGCCGCATTCAACTGACCGACCTTTCCGGCGGGGGAGGCTCTTCCACTTTTGGCGTGGAAGACTTCACAGGAGCCTCGGTCGTCAAACAACTTGGCCTTGATGTCGCCGCTGTGGGTGGCCAAATTACCGGCAATGCATTATTGGGCGGAATTGATTCAGTCTTGTTACGAAACCTGCGCGGCGGTCAAGGCATCGACCAGATGGGTGAAATCACAATCACCGACCGCACGGGAACATCAGCCACCCTCGACTTAACAAATGCCGACTCACTTGATGATGTGCTGACAGCCATCAACAACGCCGAAAGTGCTCTAAGTGAAAAGTTGCAACTCACCGCACGGGTAAACGCAACAGGTACCGGTATCGAAATCATCGATACATCCGGCTCGACAGACAGTAACCTAATCATCGCCGACGTCGGCGGTAGCACTCTGGCTGCCCAGTTGGGAATTGAAGTTGATGACGCGACCGATTCGATTAACTCTGGATCGCTAAACCTACGCTACGTCAACGAAGCAACCTTGCTTTCAGATTACGCCCCCGATGGCAGCAGTGTCGATACCGGAGGCATTGTCATCACCGATTCAGCCGGCGGTGTCGCCACCATCGACATCACCACGGCCAGCAAAACCATCGGCGATGTGATTCAAAGAATCAATGCCAACGACGACATCTCGGTCACTGCAGAACTGAACGAAACGGGCGACGGTTTCATTTTAATTGACGAAGCCGACGGGGCTGGCACGCTGACCGTTCAGGAACTCGATGGTTCAACCGCAGCCGACCTGCGAATTTTGGGCGACGGAGTTGCAGGTGGAGACGGAAAACAGCGAATCTCAAGCAGGATGACCACCGTCATTGATGTGGAAGCGACCGATACGCTTGAGGACATTGTTGAAAAATTAAACGACGCTGGAAACCAGGCGTTGGTCACACTCATCGACGACGGATCGGCGTTTAATTCTACGCACCTGCTGTTTTCATCCAAAACGTCAGGGGCTGAGGGTGAATTAATTATCGATACGAGCGGATTCGACCTCGATTTGACCACCCTGAACGAAGCCCAAGATGCGTTGCTGCAAGTGGGAGATGACCCAAGTACAAGCTTCTTCGTTACCTCGAATACCAATCAATTCGACGATATTGCCACCGGAATTGATGTCACCATCAACGAAGTTTCCGATACAGCAGCGACTGTTGAAATCAGTAAAGATATTAAATCGGTCAAATCGGCATTGGGCAATTTCGTCGAAAACTATAACTCGTTAATCGATAACACAAAGAAGCTGACGAAATTCGACATCGAAAACAATCAACGAGGCGTGCTTCAAGGTGAAGGGATCATCCTGAGAGTCATGGGTCGGCTCGATTCGACAATCTCCCGAACTCATTTTCCTGCAGATGATTCGCTGCGTTCCTTGGTCGATTTGGGAGTTCGAGTGACCACGGATGGCAAATTGACATTCGACGAAGAAAAATTCGATTCAGCCTACAAAGACAATAAAGACACCTTTTCTAACTTCTTCCTCGATACCGAAGATGGTTTGGCTAAGAAGCTCAAAGATACGATTGACTCCATCACCGATCCTTTTAATGGGTCGATCACTTTGCAGACGAACGCTAACCAAACCTCAATCACTTCACTTGAAAATAGAATCGAAGAACTCAACGAGTTACTCGATTCTCGCAAGTCTCGGTTGTTGCTTCAATTCGCAAAAATGGAAGAAGCGTTGTCGACCTTGAGTTCTCAGCAGCAAAACTTAGGGGCCATCACAAGCCTCAGCGTCGGACGACGTTAATAGAACCTCCGGTCAAAAAAAACGAAATAACACCGCCTAGCATCAATTTGAATCCTAAACTTTAAACAGTGACTGAACTCACTGAGAGGACACCATGCAACAGAATGACGAATACCTGGAAAGCCGCGTGATGACGGCGACACCCTACCAACTCCACATGCTGGTGGTCCTCGGAGCGATCAAATTCTCAAAACAGGCTGAAGCTGCCCTGGAACAGAATGACCGCGAGACGGCCCATTTTTCGCTCTCTCATGCCAGAGATTACGTCACGGAACTCATCGGCGGACTCAACGAAGAAAAAGCACCCGAAATGGTGAACAACCTCAAACAACTCTTTTTATTCGTCTTCCAAAAACTTGTCGAAGCTGACATGGAACAAGACGTTCAGAAAGTAAAAGACGCCTTGAAAATTCTCGACTCTCACCGAGAAACCTGGGATCAATTGGCCGAAGCTCAACAGCAAGAGCAACAGGCTTCCATATTACCGCGCCCAAAAATGCTCTCAGATTTACCAAGCTCGCAACCACTAGACGACCAACCATCCCAGTCTTGGATGGCCTAACTCGACATCACATCCTGTCTCAATGCCGGTTCGAATATTGATGGGGCAATGCCCCCACACCCAAAACCGCGTTCAGTTTTTAGTCGCTTGATCCGATAATTATATTTATGTATACTGATTATATGAACTTAATCGGACACCTCGATTCTGACTGCTTTTACGTTTCCGCTGAGCGCGTCCGGTTTCCTGCGCTGCGTGGGCAACCGGTGGGCGTATTGGGGAATCAAGGGGCCTGTGTGATTGCCAAATCGTACGAGCTCAAGGCCGCCGGCGTATCTACCGCCATGCCGATTTGGGACGCTGCGAAACTTTGTCCACAGGCGATATTCATCAAACGCGATTTCCGCTGGT
>Ga0115002_10008963_pt1 | contig 11000 bp, 9 predicted proteins | sample ArcticOcean_MG_C_8_FD_89576 | JGI IMG/M metagenome (GOLD analysis project Ga0115002, IMG submission 89576) | Marine microbial communities from western Arctic Ocean - ArcticOcean_MG_CB11_86 | ecosystem: Environmental > Aquatic > Marine > Oceanic | place: Arctic Ocean: Canada Basin | collected... | reverse complement strand
ACGGGCGCGCCCGGCTTCACGAAGGGGGCCACCGAGCGCTACATGAGTGGGGAGCCTTACTGTGCGCTTCATTTTGACGACGCGCGGGTGCCGAAAGAAAACGTGCTGGTCGATAGCAATGGTTTCCAGGCGCTCATGCCGGTGTTCAACGTCGAGCGGCTTGGCAACTCGACGCGCTGCCTTGCGCTGGCGCAGGTGGCCTACGACATGGCGGTGGCGCATACGCGAGAGCGTAGGCAGTTCGGGCGGCCACTGTGCGAGTTCCAGGGGGTGCAGTGGATGGTGGCCGACATGCGGGTGAAGCTGGAGGCGGCGCGGCTGCTTCTTTACCGCGCGCTCTCGAACGCGCGGGCGGGGCTGCCTTCGGCGCTAGAAACCGCATCGGCCAAGCTTTACTGCAACGAGATGGCCCGCCAGGTGGCCGACGACGCGATACAGCTTCACGGCGCCTACGGGTATTCGACCGAGATGCCGCTTGAATTTCTTTACCGCAAGATCCGTGGGTGGTCAATCGCGGGCGGGACGACCGAAATTCTCCGCAACCGCATCGCGAGCGAGATTTACGGCCAGAACTTCAGCCAGCGTCCGCCCCGTCCCGGAAAGTAGTTTTCTGATGTCCTCTGATTCCGCAAAAAAAACGAGAGAGCAGATTCGCCGCCTCATAGCGCCCGCCTCGATCGCTATCGTCGGCGCATCGGCTGATCTGGAACGCTTCAACGGGCGGGTGGTGAAAAACCTCCTTCGCCACGGCTACGGCGGAAAAGTCTATCCGGTGAACCCTAAATATGAAGAGGTGGCGGGTCTTCGCTGCTACGCCTCGCTTGCAGATCTGCCCGAGGTGCCGGAGACCGTTTTTGTTTCGGTGGGAAGGGACCGGGTGCCGGGTATTGTTGCGGAGTGCGCCGCGATGGGGGTGCCCGGGGTGACGATCTACACGGGGGGGTTTTCAGAACTCGATGAGGAAGGGCGCCGGATAGAGGCGGAGATCGCGCGAATCGCCGCCGGGGCGGGAATGCGCGTGTGCGGCCCGAACACGGCGGGGCATCACAATTTCGGCGGGCGGGTGCAACTGGCGGGCATCATCGCGATGGAGGTCGAGGCGTTTACGCCGGGGGCGGTCGGGATGATTTGCCAGAGCGGGAGCATCGGCGGGGCACTCATCTCGCGGGCGGCGCACCGGGGGATTGGCTTCAGCCACCTCTTCTCGTGTGGAAACGAGATGGATCTCGAGATGGCGGATTACCTGGATTTTCTCGTCGAGGACGAGGCGACCCGCTCGATTGCGATCTATATGGAGGGCCTGAAGAGCCCCCGAAAATTCATGGGCGCGGCTTCGCGGGCGCTTGAGGCGGGAAAGCCGATTACGGTCTGCAAGGTGGGGCGCACCGCCGTCGGGCGGGCGGCGGCGATCAGTCACACCGGGGCGATGGTGGGCGTAGACCGGGCCTATGAGGCGGTATTCCGGCAGCTTGGGATTACGCGTGTCACCGGGATTGAGGAACTGTACGAGGTGGCGCACATGTTCGCGGCTGCCCCGCTGCCCCGTGGCTGTCGGGTGGGGGTGCTCTCGACCTCGGGCGGGGCAGGCGCCCTGGTGGCGGACGAATGTGGGGCGATGGGCCTCGAGGTGCCGCCGATGGATGAAAAGCTCGGGGAGAAGATTCTCGGGACGCTTCCCGATTTCATCGGGGTGGGGAATCCGATTGATACGACGATTGCGGGGATCAATTCGTTCGAGAAAATTCTCGATGTTCTTCTTAATGAGAATGCATTTGATATTCTCTCGCTGGTGGTGGGGTCGAGTGCTCAGTTTCGACACGAAATTGCGGTTGATCCGATTGTGCGCGCGAAGGCGGAGGGGAGATCGGGTGATGTGCCCCTGCTCGCGTATTTCAATCCGCACGCCGAGGAGGCGCACCGCAAAATGGCGGCGGCGGGGATCCCTTCCTTCAACACGACCGAGGGGGCGGCGCGGGCGGCGGGCTATCTTTCGCGCTATGCGGATTTTTTAGAGCGGTGGCGGGGGGAGGATAAAACGTTTCCGGCGGTGGAGGTGCCCGAGGCGGCGCGGCGGATCATCGCGAAGGGTGAGATTGGCGAGGCTGGCGGGCTGGCGCTTGCCGAGGCATTTGGCATCCGTGCTGTACCGCACCGGCTCTGTGCAGATTTGGACGAGGTTGTCACTGCGGCCGGGGCGCTGGGGTATCCGGTTGCCCTCAAGATTTCATCGCCCGAGGTGTGCCACAAGACCGAGATGGGGCTGGTGGCGGTGGGGTTGGGTTATGAGGCGGCGCTGCGGGAGGCGTATGGACGGCTGGCCGGGAATCTTGAGCGTGCTGGCCTCGGGGAGATCGACGGGTATCTGGTCCAGAAGATGATCCGGGGGGGGGAGGAGTTTATGCTGGGAATAACACAAAATATTGATTTTGGAGCGCTTATTGCTGTCGGCCTGGGAGGCGCCGCCGCCGAGGCGATGGGCGACGTAAATGTGCGACATGTTGCACTAAAGCGCTGGGAGGCCGCCGACATGCTCGATAAACTCCGGGCCGCGCCCCTTCTCGGGCCCTTCAGGGGCCGGGGGCCGCTCGACAGGGATGCGCTCATCGAGGCCATCTGCCGGTTTGGCGCCATGGCCCGGGCGCTTGGCGATGAACTCATCGAGGCGGACCTGAACCCCGTCATTGTCATGCCCGAGGGCGGCGGCGTCTATGCTGCGGACGCTCTTGTTCGCCTTAAGAGTCCTGATTTGCCTTAAACGCTGCCCTTCCTGGGTTTTAGCCCACTCGCCGGTAGAATATCCGGGCCCAACATACTAAATCCTTTCGCGTGATTTTAGAGTCCACTAGATCAATGCCTTATCATGATTTACGAGTCCGCCGGACCAGGGCCTTCGCTTGGCCCGGATTTCTCTACGGTTTCCTGTTTTTTTTGCAAAATTGCCATTAATTTCCTTGAATCTTCTCTTAATCCAGCTAAGATAAGAATATTAAAAAATTTATTCCCTGAACTTTCAGAACTTTTGTCACTCCGCATCGATGGGGACATGGGATTGCCCAAGCTTTTAGAAATTAAAGGTCTTAAGACTCAATTCTTCACATCGAACGGCACCGTTCGAGCCGTGGATGGTATTTCCTACGACGTGGAAGAGGGGGAGACCGTCGCCCTTGTCGGTGAGTCTGGATGCGGCAAGTCAGTGAGCGCGCTCTCGATCTTGCGGCTCATTCCAAATCCGCCGGGCCGCATCGTGGGCGGGAGCGTGCGCTTTATGGGCCAAAATCTCCTCGACCTCGATGACGATGCCATTCGCCACGTTCGCGGGCGACAGATCTCCATGGTTTTTCAGGAGCCGATGACTTCGTTGAATCCCGTGCTGACAATTGGCCTCCAGCTGACGGAGACGATGGAGCATCACATGGGCCTGAGCCGGGAGGAAGCCACCACGAAAGCCGCCGAGTACCTCGACATGGTTGGCATTTCCGACGCTGGTCGCCGTCTAAAGCAATATCCTCATCACTTGAGTGGTGGCATGCGCCAGCGGGTGATGATCGCCATGGCGCTATGCTGCGAGCCGCGCATTATCATCGCCGATGAGCCGACGACAGCCCTTGACGTGACGATTCAGGCCCAGATTCTCGAAGTCATGAAGGATTTGAGCCAGCGGCTCGGTGTGGCACTCATTATCATCACCCACAACTTGGGTGTGGTGGCGCGCTATGCCGACCGGGTCAACGTCATGTACGCGGGTAAGATAATCGAGCGTGGTGCGGCGCGGGATATTTATAAGAACCCGAGGCACCCTTACACCCTCGGGCTATTGAAATCAGTGCCGCGTCTCGATCTTCCTCGCCAGGCCAAGCTCGACCCCATTGAGGGCCAGCCCCCCGATCTGACCAAACTACCCGAAGGATGCGCCTTCAGGGCGCGCTGCCGCTTCGAGGTGGCGCGTTGTGCCACAGAGGTTCCGCCGCTTGAGATGACGGATAGTGGCCACCTTTCGGCCTGCTGGCAGAAGAACGAACTTCACAAAACGGCGGGGGCGGCATCATGAACGCACATGTTGCACATAGCCCGGGGACTGCCTCAAAGGGTGAGACACTCGTCGAAGTGGAAGGCCTCAAGATGCATTTTCCCATCTTCGAGGGACTCCTCATCCCGAAGGCCGCCGGCGCGGTGAAGGCTGTCGACGGGGTGAGCTTCACGATCAAGCGGGGCGAGACGCTTGGCCTTGTCGGCGAGTCGGGCTGCGGCAAAACGACGACGGGCCGGTGCATCCTCCAGCTCGAAAAACCCACTGAGGGGGCGATTAGATTTGACGGTGTCGAGATGACCTCGCTCGCCGAGCGCGATCTGCGCCATCTGCGCAGGCGGATCCAGGTGATCTTTCAGGACCCTTATAGCTCGCTCAATCCCCGGATGAAGGTGGGCGATATCATCGGCGAGCCGATGTACGTCCACGGCATCGAGTCCGATAAACGAAACGCCGGGCGAGGGTGCGCGAGTTGCTCACCACCTGCGGTCTTAGGCCCGAGATGGACGACAGATACCCGCATGAGATGAGCGGCGGACAGCGCCAGCGGGTGGGTATCGCCCGGGCGCTGGCCATGGAGCCTGAATTCATCATCTGCGATGAACCGGTCTCTGCGCTCGACGTGTCGATACAAGCCCAGGTCATCAACCTCCTTGAGGACCTTCGCGAGAGATTCAACCTGACCTACCTATTCATCGCCCACGATCTGAGCGTGGTGCGGCACCTATGCCATCGAGTGGCGGTCATGTATCTGGGAAAAATTGTCGAGTTGGCGGATTGTGACGAGTTGTACGACAATCCGATGCATCCATATACCAAGGCCCTTCTTTCTGCCGTACCCGTGCCGGACCCGGAGGTAGAGCTGAAACGCCAGAGAATTATCGTCAAGGGGGAGGTTCCCAGCCCCATCAACCCCCCGAGCGGCTGTGTTTTTCATACGCGGTGCGACATCGCCGTCGATGCGTGCCGACGGGATATACCCGAGCTTCGGGAACTCAAACCCGGCCACTGGGTGGCGTGCCCGGAGGTCTAGGCTGTTTAGTGTTTGTGTCCATTTGGCTACTTAACCGGGAGGGCGCGACCCTTCCATCCATTAGTGAGGAGGATATGATAATGGCAAGGTTGAAGATGAAGACCATCCTCGCGCTTACGATCACCCTGGCTCTGGCCGTATGGACGTTTGGTCCCCGGTCGGCCGAGGCGGTAAAGCGCGGCGGAATTCTCAAGTTCGTAGTGGGAAGCAAGATACCCTCATACGACGCACACCTCGAAACGACCTTCGGCATGATTCACCCAATCCGGCCGTTCTACAGTCTGCTGATCCGGGTGAATCCGAATAACCCGCAGTCGCCGACGGATTTCATTTGCGATGTATGCGAGGGTTCGGTTCCAAAGCCCACTGAGGGCGGCACGAAGTACACCTTCAAAATCCGAAAGGATATCTGGTTCCACAACGGGGCCAAGATGAACGCGCACGACGTCAAGGCGACCTATGACAAAATTATCTCTCCCCCGAAGGGGATTGCTAGTGCGCGGAAGGCTTACTACTCCATGGTGGAGTCGGTAACCGCACCGGATGACTACACGTTGGTCTTTAAGTTAAAATACCCCTCCGGCGCCGTTGTTCCGGCGCTCGCCTCGCCATTTAACTTTATCTACAGCAAGGCGGACCTGAAAAAGCACGGTTTCTCCTGGCATAAGAAAAATATCAACGGAACGGGCGCCTTCACTTTTGTCCAGCACAAGCCGGGCGCCTTCGTCGAAGGGAAGCGCAACGCGAAGTTCCACATCAAGGGCCGCCCCTACCTGGACGGCTATCGTGCGATCTCCGCGCCGAAGATGTCCATCCGTAAACAGGCTATTCAAGGTGATCGCGCTTCCATTGAGTTCCGTGGATTCCCGCCCAAGGCGTGCGATGACCTCAAGAAAGCACTGGGCGACAAGCTTGTTGTCCAGGAGAGCGATTGGAACTGCAACCTCATGATCACCCCGAACCACAAGCGCGCGCCCTTTAACGACGTGCGTACGCGCCGGGCGCTGACCTTGGCCGTGGATCGCTGGAACGGCTCGAAGTACCTTTCCCGCATCGCCATCGTCAAGACGGTTGGCGGCATCGTATTCCCGAAGCATCCGCTCGCCTCGACCAAGGCCGAGCTTCAAAAGATCGCCGGCTACTGGCCGGACATCAAGAAGAGCCGCGCGGAGGCCAAGAGACTTCTCAAGGAAGCGGGCGTGGATTTGAGCAAGACATATATCTTCAACAATCGCGGCGTCGATCAGCCCTACAAGGTTGTGGGCACATGGCTCCTCGATCAGTGGCGCAGCGTCGGTCTCAATTTCAAGCAGGAGGTCAAGCCTTCTCCCGCTTTCTACGATTCGCTCCGCAAGAAGAAGGACTGGCACGTGAGTATAGACTTTAACTGCCAGACGGTAATCAACCCCCTTCTCGACATTTCAAAGTTCCTTTCGAACGATGTGTCGGGCAGTCAGCATGCCCAGTACAAGGATCGTGAACTTGACAAAATGTTTGATCAGATGAACCGGGAGGCCGATCCCGCAAAACAGCGCGTGATTATGCGCAAGTTTGAAAAGCGCGCGCTCGACGAGCAGGCGACCCAGTTCGTTACGCTCTGGTGGTACAAGATCAATCCTCACCGCTCATATGTGAAAGGCTGGAAGATCGCTCCAAGTCACTATTTGAACCAGTCGCTCGATAATGTCTGGTTGGATAAGTAAATACTCTCTAGCGCTCCCGCCCGTCGTGTGGTTCGGCGGGCGGGGCGCTGACAGGGAAAACAAGAGTGTACAAGTACCTCATCAAGAGAATATTACTGATGATCCCCACCCTGATCGGGGCGGCGGTTCTTATTTTTTTCCTTTTGCGCCTCATTCCGGGGGATGTGTGCGAACTCCGCATGGCCGGCACCGGCATGTACGCGGATCCCGAGGCAATCAAGATTTGCCAGCATGACCTTGGTTTAGACAAGGCAGTGTATGCTCAGTTTATCGATTTCGTATGGGGGTTCATGCAATTCGACCTCGGCGTTTCGATGTGGACGGGAAAATCCATCTCCGAGGAAGTTGGCTTGCGATTCGAGCTGTCCCTCCAGGTGGCAATCATGGCGACGCTGACGGCGACGTTTATCGCGATTCCCCTTGGGACGATCTCGGCGATTAAGCAGGACACCTGGGTCGATTACATAGTCCGCTCCTTCAGCATCGCGGGCATCGCCATGCCCTCGTTCTGGCTGGGGATCATGATCATTCTGGGCCTCTTGATTATCACCAATAAAATAACTGGGACACCGTGGATGCCGCCTATCGAGTACACGCCGTTCTGGGTGGATCCATGGGCGAATTTGAGTCAGCTCATCTGGCCTGCGGTTGCGACGGGCTACCGATATTCGGCGGTGGCCACCCGTATGACCCGGTCCACTCTCCTGGAAGTGCTCCGGGAGGATTACGTCCGTACAGCGCGGGCAAAAGGTCTCTATGAGAAACTCATTATTAACCGCCATGCGCTAAAAAACTCACTCCTTCCGGTGACGACGGTCATCGGGATCGAGTTCGCATTCTTGATGGGAGGGCTCGTCGTTACCGAGCAGGTTTTTAATCTGAACGGGCTTGGCAAGCTCCTCGTAGAGTCTGTTCTCAACGCCGACTACACGATGGTTCAGGCGCTGGTCATGCTCGTGGCGGTGGTTTTCATCCTGACGAATTTTTTTATTGATATTCTTTATGCGTGGCTGGATCCACGCATCCACTACAGCTAGGGAATTTCGGCAATGGCGGCATCGAAATCGATTGTTGATGTGATCGCAAAGGGCTCTCCACAAACATCTTGGGCGAAAAAAATAATCGAGTTGACCCGGCGTAAACCCCTCGGAGCCGCAGGGGCGTTTGTCGTCTTATTTTTTATCGTCATTGCCGCTCTGGCCGATTTCATCACCCCGTATGATCCGATTAAAAACTCATTAGAATCCATGCACCTCGCACCAGACATGGCCCACTGGTTCGGGACGGACCAGTTCGGAAGGGATATCCTGACCCGGATCATCTACGGAGCGCGTACGGCGCTTTTGGTTGGCTTCTGTGCTGCGATAATTGGTTCTACATTGGGTCTTGTCTTGGGCGTGACAAGCGCTTACTTCGGTGGTCTCTTCGACCTGATTTTCCAGCGGGTTATGGACATTTTCATGTCCTTCCCGCTTATCATCACCTCGCTCGCGGTCGTATCGATCTTCGGCACCGGGACCCAGAACGTTATTCTCGCCATCACCATTCCGTTCATCCCCCGGTGCGCCCGTGTGGTTCGATCAAGCGCCCTGGCGGTTCGTGAAATTCCCTATGTGGACGCCGCCCGCACTTTGGGGTTTTCTCATGCCAGAATTATTCTTCGCCACATGGTGCCCAACGTGATGGCCCCCTACCTCATTATGCTGACAGCATTCATGGGACAGGCCATTCTTCTTGAGGCCTCGCTTTCGTATCTGGGCATGGGCGTGCAAGAGCCCACCCCGGCGTGGGGGCTGATGCTCCAAGGCGGGGCCGAGGAGTACGCCGAGAGTGCACCTTGGATTCCCATTTTTCCGGGCTTGGCAATCACGCTCGGCGTTTTCGCGTTCAACATACTTGGGGACGCGGTGCGGGACACCCTAGACCCGAGGCTTCGTTCGGAATAAATTCGAAACATTTCGATAGAATTTAAAATAGCTCTTTAAACCCGCCTGTTTTCATTAAGTCTGTTAATTGGGGGCAGAAGATTCCTACCAAGACTACAACGAGAACGGTAGCGAATAGATTGACACTCATCATTTCCCCTTCGAGTAAAAATTCTCGATTATGGCTACGCATTTATGTTCTGTCATACCGGGTATCCATGATTTATAATCCTTGATTATCATCTCATGGGAAGTCGCGTATTATTCGGTCACCCAGCCGGGGCTTTGTGATGCCTCTGGCAGTCAGCGTGATGAGGGTCGTCAGCGACTGGCAGAGCCCTGATCTTCCCCCACCAAACCGGTCCAAGCTGAATGAGAGGATTTCGGTACTCTTTCGGTTGTGCCGTCCAACCTGGGGGGATTTGGATGAGCAAGAAGCGTCATACACCTGAGTAGATCATATCCAAGCGGAGAGAAGCAGAAGTGCTTCTATCCCAGGGGCAAAGCGTGCCCGTGGCCTGCAAGCGTATCGAGGTCTCAGAGCAGAATTACGGGATGAGCTCTTGAATCTGGAGAGATTCGATACGCTAGATTAAGCAAAAGTGCTAGTGGAGCGCTGGCGGCATATCTACAACAGAATCAGGCCGCACAACTCACTGGGCTACATGCCTCCAGCACCTGAAACTAAAGACCCATGGCCTCCAGGCTTCGCTCCGCTTCGTCCGTCGTCCACGGGTCCTGAACTCTCATAGGCAGTGGTACACTTATTGGGGGTAGGTCAGCCAACAAACCCGCTCGGCTTTGTTCATTTTTCTCACAGACGGCGTTCTCGACAGCCGCTCTAGGATGGCTGGTATCTTCCGAATCTCTCATAAATTCCATCGATGTATTTTCCCCCATGATCAGATGGTTGATTTTGACATTTTCATTTGCGCTATGCGTCCGTGAGGTAATGAAACTCACCCCCGGTGGAGGACAACGGAACGTCTAAATGTTTAATCACGACCCAGGTTGGCGTAGTCCCGCATCCGAAGGGATTGATGACCGGATCTTCCTCGTAGAGTAGCTGCGTGGAATTGCCGCATACCTTGACAACATCGCTCTCAGGGTCGCTTTTAGCCGGAAGGGAGCTTAAAGAAGCTCTGTTTCAATATTCTATAAACCGTTCCGATCAAGATGCCTTCGAATCCATTCATACACTTTCTCAGGGTCTGTCTTACTGCAAGGCGGCAATCGATTTTGCCCGCACCAAGCCCGAAACAATCATATTGACGCCTTCCCCAGTGTAGCTGGCGTCAAATTCCGCGATATTAAACGATGGATGAACCAGATGCCGACGGGCGAGTCCTTCGTCCGGGAGATCTAGGGCAAAGCGGCGAAGCTAGAATGTTTTCCGTCGCGTCTTCCTGTCGTAGGGAGGAATCTTTCTTAGTAATTCTTCTTCTTTATCTGTAAGAGCTTCGATGCTGTAGTAAAATCCCCCGACGAGGACGTTTACGTTCTGGTCATTCATTGACGAGTTCACTCATGCGATTCGCCATGCGGCAATTTCATATATATCTGGGCGTTGCTGGAATGAAAATCCCAATTGGCTGTGCGGCACCGAAGCTCGCGATAGCAGAGCCCTTTGTTCCCCAGTGAAAGTGGGGGGATATCCTCTCGGACGGTGTCGTCCTCCCACATGTATTCGTTCGATGTAAGGAGTTCCTTGTTCCCGGTAATGAACAATTCAAGGGAAGGGCTCCCGATTTCTTCCTCGCCCTGAATGAGATGCTCGATTGAGCAGAGAAGCTCCCTCCGAACTGACAGAAAAGTCTCGAAGGCCGCGAGGCGGTTGATAATGTTCCCCTTGTTGTCTGTCGTCCCCCGGGCGATGACGTGGTCGTCCACCACCCGAGGCTCAAAAGGCGGGCTCGAGCATTCCTCCAGCGGTTCAGCGGGCTGGACGTCATAGTGATTAAAAAAAAGAATTGTCTTGGAGGCCGCTCCCCCGAGTTGACCCGTTAAAATGAGATTGCCACTGGTTTCATGGCGAACCGCTTTCAGTCCTTCCCGCCCAAGACGCCGATAAACGAGATCGGCCATCTCATCGATGCCGGTCCGCGTGGTGTAGGTACTTGGCTAGCGGCAAAAATCCGGGAGGTCAGAGACAGTCTCCTCCGCATTGTTTTCATTATATTGAAAATGAGGCCGAGATCGCCATATTCTCTCATTGGCGGTTTCTCCCTGCCTTGAAAAATTCAACACTGCATCGCGTGCATTAATATCCGCGTTGGGTAAATCCCGAAAGCTAATGTATCAGGCCCGGAGTT
>Ga0115002_10008962_pt1 | contig 11000 bp, 9 predicted proteins | sample ArcticOcean_MG_C_8_FD_89576 | JGI IMG/M metagenome (GOLD analysis project Ga0115002, IMG submission 89576) | Marine microbial communities from western Arctic Ocean - ArcticOcean_MG_CB11_86 | ecosystem: Environmental > Aquatic > Marine > Oceanic | place: Arctic Ocean: Canada Basin | collected... | reverse complement strand
AGCGTGGCACGTGAGTACGCGAATGTGTATTACTTTCCGTCGTTTGAAATGTGTGCGCTGGCTGAGAAGTTCGGAACGGAAACAGTGTTTCGCGAGGACGGCAGGCATGTCAGACCGGAGATGGTCCAAACCATCGTGCAGTCCTTCTTGCAGCACCACGTTGCGCCGGGAAGCATTAACACATCTGGTGCCGGGACGGCACCAACCGGTCCCCTCGTCCGCTAGCGCGAATTAGACACCGGCCATCGCTCGATCGTATGAATGGAACCGGCTCGATGCTGATGCTGACCGCGTACAGTCCGACGTGCACCTTCCCCTGATGAATCCTCCCATCCAGCCCACGCCCATCCGGGCGGTGATTGCATACGGACCGAGACTCGCCCCTGGCGTCAGGGCCAACCGGTTGGACCATCTGGGCCGCAGCGGAGGCTAATGACTGTGGCAAAGGCAACTGGCGTCGCGTCCTTCCCCTGGCTCGTGAGCCGGTACGCGCGCCCCTACGCCCTTCCGATAGCGGGGATGCTCGCGTTCACACTCGGTGGCAATGTGCTGACGGTTGTCCAGCCGGCGATTCTCGCCGCGATGCTAGCAAGTCTCTCTGGTGTGGCTGATGAGGCCATTCCCGCGGGCACGTCGTCACTGGATCTGAATTACCTCGGAACGCGGGTCAGTCAGTGGATCTCGGAGCGCTCCGAATACGACACATTGACGTTCTTGGCTCTTCTGTTCGTGGGGGTATCTATCTGCGCAGCCCTTCTGAGCTACATTGCCGAATCACTGGCGGTCTGGCTCTCGTCACGTCTCGGACGCTCGATTCAGATGGAGGTTTCTGGGCATCTGCTCGAGCAGGACATTGCGTTCTTTTCCAGAAGGAAGGTCGGAGAACTCATCGCGCGGGTGACCGCGGATGCAGTGACCACGGCCCAGGTCCTTGGTCCCCTTATTCGCCGATTCGTTCACTATTCCGTTCAGATGGCCGCATATGCGGTCTATCTGCTCAGTACCAGCGCATGGCTCACCGTCGGCGCCATCTCGCTGCTCGTCTGGCATTTTGGATTCACCGCTGTGATGAAACGTCCGGTTCGGCGGCTGGTACGAGAGGCGACAGATGCGTCGGCCAGATTCCTTGGAGCCCTTCAGGAATCCTTCACGAACATTCGTGTGGCGAAATCATTCGGTGCCGAAAGCTTCGAGCTCACGAAGCTTCGCGCCGCCGCTGACGCGAATATGCGTTCGCAGTGGACCAGGGACCGCGTAGGCAGGCTGGAACAGCCAGTTCGTTCAATTTTCGACGCACTGGCGGTGCTCGCGATCTTCATCATTGCCATGGCCGAAATGCGGGCAGGCCGTCTTGGTTTCCAGGGACTGATTCTATTTATTTTCGTTGCGCGGACGATGATCGTCCCGATTAATCAGTTCGCGACCGTCGGACTCTTGGCCGTGTCAGCGGGCGCGTCGTCAGAGCGGATCCGAGAATTGCTCGCCGAACGTCCGGGTCTGGTGGACGGCGCGATCTCGAAGGGCACGTTTGAGCAAAGCTTGCGGATCGAACACTGCTCCTTTTCCTACGGAGAAGGGCAGGCTATCCATGAATTGACGCTCGATATTCAGAAAGGCGAGTTTGTGGCGCTGGTGGGATCAAGCGGGGCCGGCAAGTCCACACTGGCCGATCTGATTCTGCGTCTCCACGACCCGCAGTCCGGACGGATTCTGATCGATGGCGTCGATGTGCGAACACTGAAGCAACGTGACTACCGTCGGATGTTCGGCGTGGTGTCGCAGGAAAGTCTGCTGTTTCACGATTCCGTGCGCAATAACATTCGGTTCGGCCGGGATGAACTGACTGACGAAACAATTGAACAGGCGGCACGGGTCGCCAATGCTCATCACTTCATCGCCGCCCTGCCGAAGGGGTACGATACCGTCGTTGGTGATCGCGGCCTGCGCCTGTCTGGCGGTGAACGCCAGCGTATCGCGATTGCCCGGGCCGTCGTGCACAATCCGCAAATCTTAATCCTCGATGAGGCTACGAGCGCACTCGACAGTGAGTCGGAGCGGTTCGTGCAACTCGCCATCAACCAAGTGGTCGAGCGTACGACGGCGATCGTCATCGCGCACCGGCTGTCGACCATTACGCACGCGGACCGGATCGTCGTGATGAGCCACGGTCGGATCGAAGCGGTCGGCCGGCACGATCAGCTTGTGTCGACCAACGCGATATATGGCCGATTCTGCGAACTGCAGTTCGAGCGCCCGGCGAAGGCGGTCATCATTCAATGAACAAGATTGTCACCTTCTCGTTCGGACGCAAGCAAAGCGCTCGCGTTCCCAACAAGATGCTGCGGCCATTCGCGGGTACGACGCTGGTGGACATCGCGCTTGCGAAGCTCAAGGCCGTTGACGCCGGCGCGTTCTTCGCCGGCTTCGAAGACGAGTTCAGGGCGAAGTGTGCGGAGCACGGCGTCCGCTTCGTGCAGCGTGACGTCCAATCGATTGGCATTGACGGGCCGATCGCTGACATCCTCTCGTTCCTCCGCGACGTCGATGCGAAGTACGTACTGCTTGTCAGCGCGTGCAATCCTTTTCTGAGCGTCGAGCACATCAGGGACTTTCGTGCCCGCTGCGTGGAAGGTGGGCACCGGCCAGCGATTTCCGTCAAGCGGCATCGGAAACACTTCGTCACCACCGACGCTCGGGCACTGAACTTCGATCTCGGCGCCAAGACGCTCAACAACAAGATTGTCGAACCCATCTTCGAGCTTGTGGACGGCCTGTACTTCTTCGAGAAGGAGTTCTTCCTCACCCACGGAACCTACTGGCGCTGGCCGGAGGTGCGCTTTCTCGAAGTGGGCGGAGACGATCTGTTGATTGACGTCGATACCGAAACAGATTTCGCGGTCGCCGAGACACTCTGGTCGTCGGGCTACAGAGCGGACGCTCGTGCAACGGTCAACGCGAGCAAGGAGCGATGATGCCGACACCATTTCTGGCTGGGGACGTTGTGTATTGCCGCGGTGTGCTTGAACAGGACGCGGCGGCGATGTCCGAGTGGCTGAACGACGACGAAGTCACGAGCCTGCTGTTCCAGGGGCTCCGCCCACAGAGTGTCCCCTCCGTGTGGAGCGCATGGTCGCGGGAATCCCAGGATCCAGATATTGCGTGCCTCGCAGTCTGCCGAAAGGCGGATGACGCGTTCGTTGGTACCACGGGCCTGTATCAGATCCAATGGGTGAGCCGGAGCGCCGAGTTTCGCGTATTCATCGGAGATAAACGATTCTGGGATCAGGGGGCTGGCACCGAGTGCGCGCGCCTGATGGTGCGGTACGCGTTCGAGACACTGAACCTGAACCGAGTCTGGCTTGGCGTGAACGCGGCGAACGAGCGCGCGGTGCGCGCCTACGAGAAGACCGGGTTTGCCAGGGAGGGCGTGCTGCGTCAGGAGCAGTACCGAAACGGCCAGTACTACGACGTCATACGCATGGGTATGCTGCGCGATGAGTATCTGGCCATCGCCAAGGCCACACGCTGATGTCGTGGCGCGCGGCAGTGATTGGTTGCGGCCGGATCGGTTGCGCGTTTGATGACGATCCGAACCGGACCCAGATCAGCACGCACGCCGGAGCGTACGCCAATACGCCTGGCGTGGATCTCGTCGCGCTCGCGGATCTCGATCCGGTAACGCTGGATCGATACGGAGACAAGTACGGCGTACCCGGACGGTATCTACATCACCGTGCGCTGCTCCAGCGAGAGTCGCCCGACATCGTGTCGGTCTGCACGCCGAGCAGCTCACACGCGGCGATTGTCCGCGACGCGGCTGAGTCAGGCGTCAAGGTCATATTCTGCGAAAAGCCCCTCGCGGATGGCGGCGCTGACGGCCGTCACACGGTCGCGCTGTGCGACCGACTGGGAGTACTGCTGCTCGTGAACCACAAGCGGCGGTTCTCGCCGCTCCACCAGGCCATCGCGGCCTTCCTGCGTGCCGGGCGGCTCGGGAATATTCAGCAGGCGACGGTGTATTACGTGTCTGGCGTTGCGAATACGGGCACGCACCTGTTCGATCTCCTGCGTCTCTACTTCGGTGAGGTCTCGTTCGTTGAGACCCACCGGAGCCATCGGCTGTCGCCGCTCCATGGGGATCCGAACGTGGATGGAGTCCTCTGGTTCGAGCGGGGGTGTCCCGTGATTCTTCAGGCCTGCGACACCGCGAGCTACTACATCCTTGAGATCGTGATCCTCGGTACGGAGGGGCGGCTTCGGATCGAGACCGGTACGCATGAGGCCGTTGAGTATGAAACGGCGGTGCCAAGCACCTACGCGTCGGAATGCCGCGATCTGGTCGCTGCGCCATCGCCGTTTCCAGATGTCGAGGCGAGACCGCGCGTGATGCTGGATAGCATCGCGCATCTGGTCGCATGCGCCGAAGGCACGGCTGCCCCGCTGTGCAGCGGTCTCGACGGTTTGCGCGCTGTTGAAATCATCGAGGCGATCACCGCCTCCGCCGATCGTGACGGTCAGCGGGTCGATCTGAGGGTAGAGAGCACAGCATGAGCACTCTGGCACTTCTAGGGGGCGCGCCGATTCGATCGGTGCCCTTTCCGCGGCACCCGGTCATCGGGCAGGAAGAACGAGATGCCGTTGCGGACGTGATGGATCGCGGCGAGCTGTCCAGCTTCCTGGCGGTCCCTGGCCAGTATTTCCTTGGCGGCCGGAAGATCAGGGAGTTCGAGCAGCGCTTCGCGGAATACCACGACGTCGAGTTCGCGGTCTCCTTCAATTCTGCGACCGCTGCGTTGCACGCCGCGGTGGTCGCGGTTGGGGTCAGGCCGGGCGAAGAAGTGATCGTTCCGCCGTACACCTTCACGTCGACCGCCACCTGTGTGTTGATGCACAACGCGGTGCCGGTCTTTGCCGATGTCGAAGAGGACATCTACTGTCTCGACCCGCAGGCAGTTGCTGCCGCCAGCACGTCTCTCACCAAGGCCATCATTCCGGTTCACCTCTTCGGTCATCCGGCAGACATCGATGGCTTGCTGGCGGTCGCAGCACCGCGCGGGCTGAAGGTGATAGAAGATTGCGCGCAGGCGCCTGGCGCGCGATACAAAGGGAAGCCCGTCGGGACTTTCGGTGACTGCGGCATCTTTTCGTTCACGGAAAACAAGAACATCACGACGGGCGAAGGCGGGATGCTCATCACCAACGATCCGGCGATCGCCGAGGTGGCGCAGCTTGTGCGCAATCACGGCGAGGTCATCGACGCGGCGAAGGGCGCGCGCAGCTACGTGTCATCCATTCTCGGCTGGAACTATCGACTGATTGAGCCGCAGGCCGCACTGGGCATTGTGCAACTCGGGCGTCTCGATGCCTTGAACGGAGGACGCCAGGCGCTTGCCGGCCATATCACCGAGAAACTGGCGGGAAACGGCGCGCTCACCGCCCCCGTCGTCCGGCCCGACTGCACTCACGTGTTTTACAACTACGCGCTCAAGTACGATGCGGAGGCAGCCGGAATCCCTCGCGACGTGTTTGTGAAGGCGCTCGCGGCGGAAGGGATCCCGTTCGGCGCCGGTTACGTGCCGCCGTTATATCTCAGTCCCATCTATCAGGAGCGACGGGCGTACGTGTACGAGCACTACACGGGCTCTGCGCGGTACGACAAAGGCATCTGCCCGGTGACCGAGCGGCTACATGAACGTGACGTCGTGCTTACCCAGGTCGCGAGACCGCCCGCGACCACCACCGACATGGACGACGTGATTCGCGGTATCGAGAAGGTGCTGTCAGGGGCTGGAGCATTGCGCGATGCGACGCTCGCCGGGACCGGAGCCTAGCGGTGCACCGTCTCAAGAACGCCCATCGCGGCGAGCGCGCCGTAGTGATTCTCGGCGGGCCCTCGCTGATCGAGCACGACTTCGAGATCGAACGACTTCGTTCGAAGAACTTCGTGGTCTTTCTGGAGTCGAAGGCGCTGACGCCTCGTCTTCTCCAGACGGGACTGGTACCCGATTACTTCCTGATGCTGTTTCCGGAGAAGTGTTCGAGCAACGGGTTTCACAACTTTATCTATCGCGCGTTTCTGGCGGGCTACCGCCTGGACGCGTTGGTCAAGCCCGAGTTCGTGCCGGTCGTCCGGGAGATGCGCGAGCGCTTCGACGAGTATTTCGAACCCTGGCGGCAGGAGCGTGGTCCGCACAAACGGTATCGCTGGCGGCCGGATATTCAGCTCAAGGATTCGCCCTACGAGTTTCTCGAACGGCTGCCGACCACTAGGGTTCTGGCGAACCGCGAGCTGCTCGAACAATATTTCCCGGCGTTTCGTTACCCGAACGAGCGGTACCTGTTCGACCAGGACGCCTCGACGGCGCCGTTCAACGTCGATGACTATTACAGTGTCGCGGAGCAGGACGGACGCGTGGTTGTGGGCAACTACGGTTTCTACAATTCTGCGGCGATTTCCTTGTACCCTCTGCTCCGGTACATGGGATTCCGTACGGCCTATTTTCTGGGCATGGACATGTCGATGCTGGGTTCGATGGAATACGCGGCGCCGTACACGTTCAAGTCGATGCTGCACTACCGGTATTTCTTCTGGAAAACGAAGCACGTGTTCAACGCGGCATACAAGCAGAACCGTCCGTGGTACGTCAGGCCGAAGAGTGAATTCGAGGATCTCGCGGCGCTGCTCGATCCAGGCCGTATCGATCTTGTTCGAGTGTTCACCCCCAGTCAGTACACAGTGCCGACTCCCTTCATGCACGCGGTTTCCGAGGCCGAGTTCTGGCGACAGTAGCCCGGCCCAGTGAGGACGTTGTGAGTTCAACTCTGCGCGATACGGTGATCAGGAGCGGCAGCAGTGCCACGGAGTTGCTGGACTGCCTGCGCGAGCATGGCATATGCGTGGTGCCGGCCTTTTATCCACCGGCATTTGTGGATCCGATCCGCGACTCCTGTAAGGCGCTGATGGAACAGGCAGGCGACGTCAACTACGACGACGGCTCGTACAAGCGGGTCGACGCCTATAGAGGCACGGCGGCGGCGTCCAACGAGCGCATCTATCATGCGGACTGTTTCAGTCCGGAGGCAGGACGATTCCGACACGATGCCATCCTCGGAGAGGTGGCGTCGAGCTATTACGGGTCACCGCAGTCGGTACATCTGTGCCTGTACGAGCGCCACCGACACAATGAGATTCCCCCCGGCGGATTTCATATCGATACATTCGAACTGTCAACGTTCAAGGTCATGCTGTATCTGAATGACGTAGGCGAGAACGACGGTCCGACGTCGTACCTGGTCGGGACACACAAAGACGCAGATCTGCGGCATCAGAAGGAATCCGTGTGGGGCGGCGCTGTCAGCCCAGGCGACCCGTCAGGGCGTAGGCATCCGACGACGTTTTCTGAGGAGGAGCTTGGCGCGCGACTGCAACGCCACGTGAAGGTCACAGGGCCGCGCGGAACCATCGTGCTCTTCGACACATGGGGCGTGCACAAGGGAGTGCCACCCACGCCAAGCGGAGAGAGGCACATTCTCGTCAACTATTTCCGTAAAGGTGCCGATCTGCCTCGGTCGGACTTCGGTTTCGACGTGCAGGCGGACTACAAGCGATATCACCTCGACTACCGGAAGCACACGAATGGGTGATCCCCGAGCGGGGGCTGGTGAGCCAGGGTGTTCGATCGTTGTGCCGGTTCACAACGAAGCCGGCACGGTTGAGCACGCAGTGCCGGCCATGCTCAAGGCCGCCGAGCAGCTCGGTGTTCCCTTTGAGATCATCGTCTGCGAGAACGGCAGTCACGACGAGACTCCCGCGCTCGTTGTACAGCTGGCGGCAAGCGACAGCCGGATTCGCAGCGAGAGCCTGGAGGTCGGCGACTATGGGCGGGCACTGCAGCACGCGATTGGAGTAGCACGGTACGAAGACGTCATCATTTTCAATGTCGACTATTGGAGCGCTAAATTCCTCGCCACGGCTCTGACCGGTCTCACTTCGCACGACATGGTGATCGGATCGAAGGTGCTGGGCAGGGACCGGCGGCCGCTGTTTCGTCGCATCATTACCAGAACGTTCAATCTGTTCCTGCGCATGTCGTTTGGCTTTCGTGGCACCGACACCCACGGCATGAAGGCGTTCAGGCGTGCGGCCGGCGGCGCGCTCGCGGCCGAGTGTGTCAGCGAGGGATGGATCTTCGATACCGAGCTGGTTTTGCGCGCCGAGCGACACGGGTTGACCATCGTCGAGAAGCCGGTGAACACGCGAGAAGTCAGGGCACCCAGTTATACGGCGATCGTCGGCAGAGTGCCGATCACCTTACTCAACCTGGCACGAATGTGGCGTGGGCTTCGAATTCTCCCGCACCGGGTGGTCCCATCCAAGGCCGCTCTGGTTGATCGCGATCGCCCATGCACGGTGCGGCGCGTAAGTGCGCGCCGCGCTGTCGTCTGTCTTCTCGGCCTGCTGGTGCTCGTGATCTGGCAGCTGTCGTTGTTTCGAATGGATTGGCCCTCTACCGCCACGCTCGAGGTCAAGGCGTCGACTGGCCTCAGAGATCAGGATCGGTTTCTGTACTTTCTGTATTACGCGAACCTCTTCCCTGTCGCCTCGCTGCAGAGCGGGAGAGACTACCAGTTCACGTTCGGCAAAGACTTTGAGGAGGCGGAGCCGGACGTGCTCGAATACTCGCCGGAAGCCGCGCGGCAGGTGCTTCGAGATGAAGGATCCACGCTCGTGATGGAGTGGGGGCACACGATACGTGGCGGTCAGGCGCTCAGTACCTATCTATTTCTTCCTGACGCATGGCGCCTCGGCTCTCCGCAGTGGGCCGAGATTCGAATCACGCACGCCGCCCTGTTCATCGGTGCCCTGGCCTGGCTCTATCTGATGTCTTGGTGGGTCGGCATGCCGGTGTTCGGCTCGGCTTTGGTGCTCCTCATTGGGTCGAGCCCATTCCAGCTGTACGAGGCGTACCGGCACGAGAATATCTTCAGCTGGCCGATCACGTCGTTCTGCATTCTGCTGCAGTTGATGCTGCCGCTGCTCGTCAACAGACGGGCATCTCCCAGATACGCCGTGTGCGCGGCCATTGCTGCCGGATTGTTCGTCGCGACCAGCAGTCAGATTCGACCGGAGCCGATCGTCATGCTGAGCGGTGTCGTCTTCGCGTTCCTCGGCGCGACTATGTTGGGGTGGCGGATGCGCGGACTGGCGGTAGTTCTTCTGTTGGCGACCACCGGTGTCGGGCTCTTCGGGTGGAACTCGTATTCGGACCACGAGTTCGAACAGGCGGCGGATGTGGTCGGTCGTGCCGGCGGGCATGTCCTCACTGGAGCGCACGATCGGTATCACACGTTCTGGTCCCCGATTTGGAGTGGTCTGGGCGACTTCGACACGACACACGGTTACGCATGGAGCGATTTGGCTGCGGTTGGCTATGTGCAGCCGATACTCGAGTCGCGGTACGGCGAAGAGCTGCCCTGGTGGTGGGGTGTGAAAGGGAAGGAAGACCGCGATCGGACGGCCGACGACTACGTCGACGCGGCGCGCATGTACTATCGACTGCCGTTTCACGCGCCGCATTACGATGACGTGCTGCGAGACAAGGTTCTCGGTGACATCATCCGCGAACCGTCGTGGTATGCGGGGATTCTCGCCCGTCGATTCGCCCGGATCTCGACCGAGACGGTGAAGCCGCAGATCACTCTATCTACGACAGCTGTGCTCCCGGTGCCTTTCCCGAGCCTCGTCGTGCTGCCGTTGCTGATGGCCGCATGCGTGCTCAGGCGATGGAGCGACGTACGAATCGTGCTGTTCTCGTATTCCCTGTCTCTTCCCGCATTACTCGTGTACTCCGGACTCGGCGTGACGAACTACTCCGTGTACCACCTGTGCGCGTTGGCGCTCGTGCTCTGCGCAGTCATTGAGTGGGTGCATCGCCGGGTTGCGAGCCGCAACGTGGTTCCAGTCTCCGCTTCGTAGGTATGAGCGCCATATTCACGTGATGCCCGTTGTGGCGCCGGTCCGCTGTCCCGCGTGTGATCTCGTTCCCGTCGCTGTGCGAAAACCGGTTCGGGGTTACGAGTTAACCCGATGCCCGAGCTGCAGGTTGCGCTGGTGGAATTTCTCGAGTGTGGATGTGTCCGCGCTGTACGGGCCGCAATACTTCAGCGGGGTGAATGGGAACGGGTACGACGATTATTATGCCCAGCGGCCGGCCATCGAGCGAACGAGTCGACGGCGCCTTGGAAAGATCGACCAAGTGCTGGGTGTTGAACGCGGTCGACTCCTTGACCTGGGATGCGGACCGGGATTTTTTCTTGACGTCGCGCGGTCGGCTGGTTGGACCGTGCAGGGCGTTGAGATTTCTGAGTCGGCATCGCAGTTCGCTCGCGAATCACTGAAGCTCGACGTCGTGAACCTGCCGATTGGCGCACAGGGCCTCCCTTGCTCGAATGTCGATCTGGTGACCATGTGGGACGTGATCGAGCACCTGCCGGATCCCAGGGGAGCGCTCGATGCTGCCCACCGTGTCCTACGACCGGGAGGCGGATTGGTATTGACGACGGGAGACGTTGACAGCGTGGCGGCCAGACTCTCCGGAGAGCGCTGGCACCTCTATAATCTGCCAGAGCATCTGTACTTCCACACGGAGCGGAGCATCAGGACGCTTGCCGAACGCGCCGGATTTCGTGCCGTGTCAGTTCAGCGCCATGCGATGATCGTATCCCTGTCATATGCCGTCGAGCGCATCACGCACTCCTATTTGAACGGCGTCGGCCGCCGGCTTGGACACTGGCTGCCTCGAATGACTATTCCGGCCACACTGCATGACGTGATGACGTTGTACGCCGTGCGTGCGTAGGCGGTTCAATGGCTGCCGAGTGCAGCTTGGTGTCGACAACTATTGAGGACTGGAGTTACTAGCTGATGGCACGTGTCGCTCTCGTGCGCGTTCCCCAAGTTCTTCCCCTGTCCGCAATGCCGGCGAGCCAGGGTGTTCCGT
>Ga0115002_10008958_pt1 | contig 11002 bp, 8 predicted proteins | sample ArcticOcean_MG_C_8_FD_89576 | JGI IMG/M metagenome (GOLD analysis project Ga0115002, IMG submission 89576) | Marine microbial communities from western Arctic Ocean - ArcticOcean_MG_CB11_86 | ecosystem: Environmental > Aquatic > Marine > Oceanic | place: Arctic Ocean: Canada Basin | collected... | reverse complement strand
GCACATGGTGGCGGTGATTCATTTAGACCAATCGGCGGATGCTGACCCAGAAAAGGCGTACAACACGTATGTGGAATACGGGAAGCGGCTGATGAAGCTGGTTGATTCGATTGGTATTTAGCCCGTCGTGAATACACGGCGGGCCGACGTGCGATGGACTAACATCGCCCCAATTAGGAAACCACAAATTAATTCACGTCGGCCCCGGGTGTGTTCACCCAGGGCTAAATATCTTCACACGATTGAATTGCCATGATGGCGAATGCCGTACCGGCGTGGGAGATGAAGTGCTTGCCGTCTTTTTTGAGCGAGCGGGTGAACCAACGACCGCTTTCGCGTTGGTTTGATTTGAGCCAGGCGATGCCTTTTTGGATTTGCGGGTTGTCGGCGTCCACGCCTGCTTGGCGGAGAGTGAAAATCACGAAGCCGGTGCCGTAGCCGTCGCTGATTTCGAGGTCTTGTTTTTTTCCATCGTCGCGTTTCCAATGGTCGCCGCCGAGAGTGGCCAGTCCCCAACCGCCGTCGGCTTTTTGTAATCCGAGTAATTGTTTGATGGCGGCTTGCTTATCTTGCTTCGCGACGGGCGATTTGAGCGTTGAATTAGCCCACAGCAGCATCGCTTCGTGGTGGGCTGTCGGGGCCGGGTTGGCTTTGAAGTATTTTGACATTTTCGCAAGTCCAACTTGGCCTTCTTTTGATTGTTCGTAATTGGCGGGGGCGCTACCAACGGCAATGGCTGCGAGGGTTACACCGTAATGATCGTCTGACTCCATCGGCGGCCAGTTGCATTTAAGCCAATCGAACCCGCCGTCTTTACGTTGCAAGGTCCACATTCTGTCGAGGGCTGTTTTCGTTACTGCATTGAGTTTGCCAGTGGTGGCTGCATCGTTGAATGCCAATGCAGCGGCCGTCGCGACCACTTCAGCATCCCAACGTGGGCCTTGTTTTTCCCAGCGTTCGGTCACCAGTTGCTCGGCAAATGCCCGCACAGTGGCATGGGATTTGGTGTCACTTGAAACGGCAGGCCGCGCGTACAAAAAAGCGTAGTTGGTGTGGCAGGTGAAACATTTGCGTTTTTTCTGCCAGTTGATAGATGCCGAGTCAAGAAAGTGGACCGCCTTCTCCAGCGAGAATTTTTTCGCCAGCGGCTCGTCTTTGATATTGGCAGAAGGAGCAATGACATTCTCTAACGTCACGGCCCCTTCGGCGGAAACCGGCGAAGTTGAAACAAACGTGAGGACAACAGCCAAACAGAAAACAGTGAGAGAACGCATAGCGGAGCCCCTTTGGGAATGGAAGAACAGAATCGGTAAACCGAAATCACTGAAAGACCATTGTAGCCACGAAGTTTTTCAAGATGCAACTGTGCACGCCTCTTAACCGACTTGGCGGTTAAGAGAATTCGCCGCCGGTTTCGGAACAGTAGGGGCATTCTTGTGAGTAAATGATTTTGCTGCAACGGGCGCACTCATGGGCGCCGAAGTAAATGCGAGGCGGGGTGACTACCCGCTCGTAAGCAAAATAAGCGAATACAATTGAGATAAAGCCCGACAGCAACCAGCCTTTCGGCCCGAATGATTGGCCAATGGCAATGACCACTGCTAAACAGCAGATCGTGTAAATACCGACGTCGCGCCATTTCTTTCGGCGGTCTTCAGCTTTGTGTATAGCGGCTTCAGCTTCTTCGCTGAATCGTTCGCGTAACAGGTTCTCTTTTTGTCTGGAAACGGTGTGAGATTCTTTGGCCCCCACCGCTTTCAGAATTCGTTCGATGCTGTCAAGTATTCGGTAGGTATCGTCAAAGTTGAATTGTTCCTGGTGTGCCCAGCGATTTCTGAAATCGCGCAACTCGGAGATGAGACTGCGTTCCGCCTGTCCTAATTTATTGCGAAATACGCGATTCCATTGATCCCAAAGAACCGTTAATAAAGAATGCACGTCCCAGCGAATGACGTCTTTGCGGGCAGTCACTCCCTTGCCTCGGTCTTTGCGGAAGCTCGACTGTGCGGCTTCAAACCATTCGTCATGCAGAACGGCTTTCATTTCTCGTTCGACATAAGGAAGTAGCCCTGCAGTCAGGGTTTCCAAGGCCTTCGTAATTGTCTCGCGCTGGTTTCGCACGGAGCAGTTCCTTCTGAGGGGATAAGTTTGGGGCCTGCTAATAATTGAAATACAGGGACCCGAAAAATTATTCGAGTTAGCAACACTATAAGTCTAGCTCAGAAATCAGAACTTTTCAAAAATCCACCAACCAAAAAAAGGCAGTTTTTTAATGCAATCATCGCACTGCTGGCGGCGAAAACGGTCTGAAAAAGAAGGCAATCGTCAGAAACCGCACAAGCCAAGCAAAAGGTACCGCCCCATTGGGTACAGCCATCCGCAAAACGACCACTCAATACACCGGCATTAATCGTTTTTTTCAGAGTTCGGATTGGACTCAGGCGTCGGATTTTTGGGCAGAAAATCGAAAACTCTCGGCGATCGATTTGTCTTGCGTTTTTTCGTGCCCCGGAATTCTTCAATTCCGGTGGGAGAATTTTCGGGAACGGCCCCGCGACCGACTGCTGAATTGTTTCCAATCGGGCCGTTGCCGTTATTTTGACTAGCCCGCGACCGTGTTTGATTTTCCAAACCCTCAGCCAGGCGTTCTGCTTGCAGTTGCTGAAGTTGGTTGAACGAATTGAGCCCGTTAATCAAAGTCATGCCCGATTCGACCGAACCCCGGGTATCGGTTGTCGATCCGGCCAATTCGAGAAGTCGTTGCAAGCTTGTCGTTTGTAAATCCAAGTTGCCTTGTGCAGTTTCGAGTTCCAAATCTTGCATTCCAAAATTCATCGACTGCCCAGCCGCCCAAGCCATCGAAAGTTCAGCCAAGTCGCCGTTACCGTTCAGCATCAATCCTAAACGCGACTCAAACAGACGGCCCGCCAATAAAGCCGATTGGTCGAAAGAGGCCGCCGCCGCATCGCTATTTTCGATGGCATGCAACAAAATCCCTTGGGCCTTGGCAAACTCGAATTGAGATTTCAGGAGATGGTCGGCTCGTCCAATACCAGCGGTTTTCATCTCTGGCCCGCCTGCAACTCCAGAAAAAGCAATCACCCGTGGCTGGAATTCAGAAAACTGCAACGGGTTAGTACGGGTTGCATTCCGCGCTGTTAATTCCTTAAACGAGATCAATTTCGGCGATTGGTTTGCCGGGGCTAACCCGGTATTGTTGACCCCAAGGAAGGTCTGCGGAAGAGAATCCTCTCCGGATGTTTTCACGGGGGCTAACTCTTGTGTCCCCATATTCGCGGTGCTGTTAGCCCAGCGTGTTACCATTTCTTGCATCGTGGCAAGCACGGTGCGATACTCAGAAACCGTTAGCAGATTGCCGCTGTTGTCGCCTTGCATGGTGGCGGGCGTTCCATCGAATGTACTCATCGCAGCGGCAGCCCGGGCCAGTTCATCGACTGAGGCATTCCCAATACGATAGTCAGCCAGCCGCATTTCCCAATGTTGCCGAGCCAAGCTGGCGGTGCTCCGCGAAAGCACTGCAGCTAAGTTGTCCTGTTTCAAAGATTTTGCCAACGACAATTCTGCATGGGCCGACAGCAACTGGGCTTGAAGGATCGACGACTTCCAGGCTCTGCTGCCCGGTTGGTTAAACTCTCGGTACCGGTTGGCCGCTTCGGTCATCAGTCCCGATTGGTCTCTCAGCGACTGTTGCAATATCGCTGGGTTTTCCAGTAACCCAGAATTGGTCGATTGTATTCTGCGGGCAATGGCTAGCCGGTCAGCGTATTCCGACAGTGAAATTTCCGCCCGTTGAAACGATGCCCGGCTCTGGTTCACTAGACCGGTTGCCAAGTTACCCGCCGTTTGAATGTTTCTTTTTTCAGCCCGAGTCAGTTCCCGCAGTTTCGACCTTTGAGATGTTGTAAGAGCCTGGTTCAGGGTTGGCTGCGTGGGTGGTAGAACCGACGGCATGGGTGTTTGACCGAAAACGGCCGACGTTCCGGAAAATGAGAGGCTTGCAGCAACTAGGCCGGCAGCCAAACCTGTATGGACGGTCGTTTTGAGGACAGCAGCCAGTCGAGTTCGTTTCATCGGACACACACCTTACACAAATTGATTGATGGCTTCTCTTAACTGTACGCGCTGGAAGTCTGTCTGCAAGCCTTTTTCTGTTGGCCAGTAGAAAGAATCTGTCAGGTTTCACACGAATGTTCGATCTCAGCGCACCGCGTCTGCCGTTATTTCCTATCTATGATAATCGGAAGGATTTACCCCCCGGCTGAAGTCTTCTTAGCGGCTGAGAAAATCTCAATCGGCAGATATTGCCGATCGGACGTAGTTCTTCAACATTACAACCATAAAAAAAGCCTCCTGCGTTCATTTGCAGGAGGCTTTCTATTTGAAATAACTCAATACAGTACAGCAAAACTCGCGGGTGGCAGTGTCAGAACGAAGTAATGGCCCTGGTCGGAAGTCGCACATCAGGGCCACTCAACGCTAAAAATTAATCGAGTTCGCGGATGGCAATATTTTTGAACTGAATCAAACTTGATGCCGGGCTGAACGTGCCGTCTTTACGTTTTCCACCATGATGCTGCAAAGCAAACCGGCCCTTTTCAGGCACGTCCGGCAATTGAGCATTTTCGAGGACCATCTTGCCGTTCAAAATCACCGTCAGTCGATCTTTGACCATCGTAATATAAAACCGGTTCCATTCGCCAACCGGGTTATCGGCATTCACCCGAGGCGTCACGCCGGCCCGCACTTCGGGCGACAGGCTTTTATTCATCCGGTAACCGTACACTTCGCCCGAACCAACGGGCCAACACCAAATATTGATTTGCGATTTCCCGCTGCCTCGCAGGTAAATTCCTGAATCGGCGTTCGGCAAAGCCAGCTTAATGTCTTTCCCATTTTTGTCTTGTAAGTGCGTGCCGTCTTGAAGCACGATGGGTACCTGATACAGGCCCGTCGTTCTTTTAAGCCGCCAGTCAATTCTTAAAACACAATCGCCGTATTCTTTTTCGGTCCACAAATGTTTTTCGCCGGGGGCTTCGCTTTGGGCGTCGTAATCAATCACGCCGTCAACCACTTTCCAATGCCCATTATCCCCCTCGGGCACCACCCAGCCGGTTAAATCTTTCCCGTTAAAAATAGGTGTGAACCCATCTTCGTGTTCCGCGGCTTGGGCTGTGGGAATCAATAACGCGGCTGCCAAAATCGCCAGTGAAAATCCTGCGGTCCGTTTCACGGTCGTCTCCTTAGTCGGAATGTTATGTTGAATGACCAATGCCTATTGCACAACAGACAATCGTATTTCAGACCGGTTCAATTCGCAAGTATGTCAAAAAGCGGTCAGGGGTTCGTTTGAATTTTGATTCAGGGTTGAGAATTATTCAAAGTCAAGGCACACTAAGATAGAAAGTGGCTGAAAACCAATCAACAGAAAGTGGAGTTTTTAATATGCCAGTCTGTCATACAAATCGGCGTGAGTTACTTCAGAAGGCGGCCATTCTCTCAGCGGGCTGCCTAACCGGGTCGGCTTCCGAATCTCAGGCGACCGAACCGAGTCGGCAAGCCGGTCTACCGAAATTGAAAATCACCGGCGTGAAGACGTACCTGCTTAAACATCAATTAAAACGTCCGTTCGGGGTTTCGGTCTCGGTTCCGCTCGACAAAACCAGGAAGACGTTATTGGTAAAAATTGAAACCGATGCGGGCCTGACAGGCTGGGGCGAAACGGCCCCGGTGGGAGGTGCCCGCGGCACAATTGACGACCAGATTGGCCCCAGGCTGATCGGACAAAACCCGCTTGAACAACGGAAGCTGTGGCGCACGATGTGGGGGCCAAACTTTGGCAATGCACTGGCGGTGGCTGCACTCGACACGGCGATCAACGACTTACGAGGCCAGGCATTGAACCTGCCGATTTCAGACTTATTTGGCGGACGCCTACGCGATCGCGTTCCCGCCTATGCTTCAGCAATGAATTACCTCGAAAATGCAAACCCCGAAGACCACTACCCCCGCGAGGCGGAAAACTTGGTTCGGCAAGGTTACCAGGCGTTGAAGATGAGAATCGGGCGTTATTCGGTTGCTCGTGAAGCAGCCGTTGCTGCGTCGGTTCGAAAAGCCGTCGGTCCAGAAATCAAATTGATGGCCGACGGAAACGCCGCGTATACCATGTCATCGGCAATGCGAATGGGCGAGAAATTACACGAGTTGGGTTTCGAGTATTTTGAAGAACCGTTACCGCAGTCCCCCAAATATGCGGGCTACGATGAATTAAGAAGCAAACTTCCATTGCCCTTAGCCGCCGGTGAGGCGGTTGATTCTCGGGCCAGTGCCAAACAGTTAATCGACCGAAAGTGCATGCACATCATTCAGCCCGACGTCAGCCTGTGCGGCGGCATCGGCGAAACGCTGTTTATTTCCGAGCTTGCGGCCTTGTCGGGAATTCGTTGTATTCCCCACTGTTGGGGCGGTGCCATTTTAATCGCGGCGACCGTGCAACTGTTGTCACTAATGCCCGACCCCCATTGGGGATTCCCGACCGACACCCCGATGTTAGAACTCGATCAATCCGAAAACCCCTGGCGAACAGAAATTGTGAAACAACCCTTCCAGTTAAAAGACGGTTTTGTCACCGTTCCGACTAAACCGGGGCTGGGAATTGAAGTCGATGAAAACGCGGTGAAAGAATACGCGATTTAGATTGGGTACTCTGGGAAAGCCAATGGAACACGGCGAGTTATTTTACAATGAAAAAAACTACTCTCAAATCTAAGAACATTATGTGTTATTGGAATTATCTCAGCGTTCTCTTACGTGATTGCTATCTTAACTGAAAGTAGGGTTGCGTACGCCATTGCAATTCCCTGTGTCGCTCTTGTTTTCTGCCTTTCACGCAAACTGTTTATGAAAAACAGCTAGAGCCCAATATCTACGAGAAGCAGTCCAACTCAACGACACTCATTCAATCCCACCACCAGCGGGTTTTGGCCTCGTCCGAAAGTTTTGCAGCGTCGTGCGATTTCTGTAATGACTTATCGTTTTCGTCCTCATCCAAAAAGCGGGCCAACGTGGCGTTGGCGTTCAATACCACACCGCCACCGACTAAGCCCATAATCATGCCGCGTTGTGCTTTTTTGATATTTACGATGGCGTGCACTTGCTTGGGGATGTTGCCGTGGCTGATATCGAGTTTTTGTTCATCGAGAAACACGGTGGGCGTCCAATCGACTTGTTGACCAAGTTGTTCCTTGTCGATCAACGCAGCCACAACGGCTAAGTCGAACAGGTTTTGCATCTCTGCAAACACGGGCAGCTTCTCGGCGATTTCGGGGAATTTGTCGGTAAAATGTTTGGCGTATTTGGTCAGCGAAACCCGCGTGGTGGCAGCGGCCGAGCGTTGCCCGGCTTTGTTAGTCACCTCTTCCTGTGAAAGTAATTGTGCCCGCGGGCCGGAAATTTGGTACGCGTTCCGCTCGGCTGACCGCACAAACGGTTCATACAACGGCATGAACCACCAACGTTGCAAGCTGTTGCCGTTGGGGGCCAGCATCGAAAGATGGCTGCGGAAGCCGCGGACTTTTGCTTTTTCCAAACCCATTGAAACTCGCTTCATGCGGTAATCGGCTTCGACCAAAATCTGGGCGAAGTGCGAATCTTTCGGGACTCCCCAAATTCGAATGTCGTGCAAGCCCAGAATTTGTGCCATCCGCACAAACCGCCGTTGCACCACAGCGGTCGAGGCGGGCGTGCTATTTTGCCGCAGGTAACGTTCAAAGGCGGCCAACTGTTCGGGAATCGGGTCAATCGAACAGCCAATTTCCTGCCGATTGGCAACTGCACGAAACGCGGCTATTAAATCATCGAGCCGTAATGTCGGACGTCCCGATGTCGTCGAGACCATCCGCCCCACCATGTTTTCAGCAAACCCATCGGCGGGGCCAGCAATAACGATGTCGCCCTCTTCTGGGTAAACGAAAACGTAATCGATACGGTTTAGCCCGGCTAGAAATTTCAATTCCAGCGGTAGCTGTGCCACGTTTCCGGAAAACTGCTTGCACTCTTCAGCTAACTTCACCAGCGAAACTTTTCGCAGTTCGCTGGGCACGTTCATGTCTTCGGTCAGCATTTTTTTCGCATCAGCGCGTCGGCGTCTTAACCCGACTTTGCCGGTGTCTTCCACAATGGAGGACGGCTGAATAAGCCCCAGCGCGTTGATAATGATGCCGCCAGCATTCTGGTTATTTTGGTTGTTGTTGTTGTTGTTGTTGTTGTTGTTCTGAGCCTGGGCACTGTTCCCCAGCAGAACGGTCGTGAACAGACAGGACAACACAAACACAACGGCGGGCGATTTGAGAATTCTGGTTGACATCTGAAGGTTCCTTTAATTTTGAATCGGCCCGAATTTCTATTGTTCGATACCAGGCACCGGTTCGTCAACCGGTAATTGTACAGAATCGGCATCAGTTTGATTTGCCGACCAACCCGTTGTACATTAAATGCTGGGTGGCAGGGTCAGACCAACGGGATGGCCCTGATGTTCGACTATTAGATCCAGGGCCATCACTTCGTTCTGACCCTGCCACCCCAGGTCTATAAAACAATCATTCCCTCTAAGAAAGGACGCAACAATGTTTCGTCTGATGAGCTTTGTCGTTGTCGCAACAGCTAGTTTTTTCGTCGCTCAGCCAAACCCTGTAAGCCCCGATTTTAATACCCCCCGGCCAATTGACGCCGTTGATACCGTCTTTTTAGAAGACATGACCTGGATGGAAGTACGTGACGCCATGCGTGCTGGCACTGATACCATTTTGATTGCCACCGGCGGCGTCGAACAAAACGGTCCTTATTTGGTGGCTGGCAAGCACAACGTGGTTTTGAAAGCCACCACCGCTGCCATCGCCAAAAAACTGGGCAACACACTGGTCGCCCCCATTGTGCCCTTCGTTCCCGAAGGCGACATCCAACCGCCCACCGTCCACATGAAATATCCTAGTACCATTAGTGTGACCGAAGAAACTTACGCGGCCCTCATCACCGATATCGCAGCTAGCTTCAAAACTCACGGGTTCAAACGCATCGTGCTGATCGGCGACAGCGGCGGAAACCAGACCGGATTGAAATCGGTCGCCAACAAACTCAACAAACTATGGGCGGGGGGAAAAACCAGCATCCACTACATCCCAGAGTATTACGATTACGGAGCCGTTGGCAAATTCTTAGAAGACCACGGCATCAAACAAACCCCCGAAGGACTACACGACGATTTCGCAATCACCGCCATGATGATGACCGTTGACCCCAGTTCCGTCCGCATGGATCAGCGTATCGCCGCCGGTAAATTTTCGATCAACGGCATCAACCTAGCACCGGTTGAAAAGACCATCTCTTGGGGAAACAAACTGATCGAATTCCGCGCTACGCAAACAGTTGCAGCCATTCGAAAATCGTTCCAAAAGTGAAGTCGAAAACAATCAAGCCGCGTCGGGTGGCAGGGTCAGAACGAAGTGATGGCCCTGATGTTACGTGACTGACTTCAAGCCGCGTTCGATTGGTCATCTGTGTTTTCTTGCAATGCACGTATCTCTTGCAAGAGGCCTTCGAGCCGATCCGCTTCTTGCTTGGCGTCAATGACCAACTGGTCTAACTGGGCGATGCGAGTTTGCGTGCGGGCGGCCACTTCGCGGTCGTAATCGTGCAGCCGCACTTCCAATTCGGTAATCAGCGAATTGGCTTGGCGTTCCAGCCGGGCGACGTCGCCGGTGGTGTATCCGTTTTTTTCATCCAAGGCCGACCGTTTTCGTAAGACGGTCCCCCGGTGCAGCAAAAATGCGGTGACCAACATCAGCAGGCCGAGAATGACGAGTTGAGATCCACCCATTTTTAATTCACCCTTGAAATCGGAACCCCGATTTATTGCTTTGTGCTATCCATGATCATGGTCGTGATCGTGATCGTGGTCGTGAATAGTATTCGTCGGTTGCTCAATCGGGTTCTGTAGAAAACTGCTCTCAGCGGCCCGGTAGACATCGTGCAGTGGGACGGAATTTTGTTCGGCGATTTGCGAGCAGGATTCAAACTCGGGAGTAAAAATCGGCTGTTCGCAACCCAACCAGCCAAGTTTCCCGGCCACTGGCCCCCAAACGGTTTCAACGGTGTGCGGTTTTCTTTGACGGACGGCCCGCTGAATAATCTGGCGGCGAATGCCGAACGTGCCCGTTTCTTGGAAAATGATTGCCTGCAATGCGTCCGCATCATCCGGCTTGCAAATCGTGCTGAGCACAACACCCGGGCGGTCTTTTTTCATTTGGATTGGGGTGGAAAAAACGTCGAGTGCACCGGCTTCAATCAGTTTTTGTTTCGTAAATCCCAGAACTTCGCCGGTAATATCGTCGAGATTCGTTTCGAGCAGACTGACTTGGTCCGCACCGACAACGGAACTCTCAGTCCCCACAAAAATTCGCAGTAAGTTGGCCCGTTGCGGGAAGTCCATCGTGCCTGCACCGTAACCGATTTTTTCGATGGTCATCGCGGGCAAGCTGGTGAATCGGTCAACCAGTGTTCGTACAATGGCGGCACCGGTCGGCGTTGTTAGCTCGGCATCAATGGGGACATCGGCCAGCGGTATGCCTTTGAGAATTTCCGCCGTTCCCGGAGCAGGAACAGTGCAGATTCCGTGGTCGATCCGAATTTGACCGCGACCAGTGGGAACCGGGCTGCACAAAACCTGATCAACGCCTAATAAGTCAAATCCAATCGCCGCCCCGACAATATCGACAATCGAATCGATGGCCCCCACTTCATGGAAGTGGACTTTTTCTATCGACGAACCATGCACGTGAGCCTCGGCTTCGGCGACGGCTTGAAAAATTCTTAACGCAAGTGTTTTCTGTGGTTGCGAAATTTTCTCGGCGTCGTTAATCAGTTGAACAATGTCGCCCAGATGCCTGTGTGCGTGCTGTTCGGGGTGTTCGACCCGCACGTAAGTTGC
>Ga0115002_10008952_pt1 | contig 11009 bp, 8 predicted proteins | sample ArcticOcean_MG_C_8_FD_89576 | JGI IMG/M metagenome (GOLD analysis project Ga0115002, IMG submission 89576) | Marine microbial communities from western Arctic Ocean - ArcticOcean_MG_CB11_86 | ecosystem: Environmental > Aquatic > Marine > Oceanic | place: Arctic Ocean: Canada Basin | collected... | reverse complement strand
GGCTACCATGGAATAATTTTGCATCTGCCATAACCATCACCTCTGTAACTTGCTCCTGCGCCAATGATGCCGTTTATTGTGAGATGTGAAATTACGTCCTGTCCTCTGCATAACCCAAACAGGTACCCTGCGGTTTGTTTTGGTAACTTTATTCAGGCGCTTCTTTTTTGGAGCCGGTTTATTTCGTGCCATATTTTCACCTCAAATTCTTCGGATTGACGATTCTCGACGGTTTGAATTTAGTTGTGTAAGAACAGATTTCAAAGTGTTGTCATCAACAGGGATCTGTAAACTCCCTTCATTATGAAGATTTACAAGATGGCGCTTAACTCCAAGCGCAATGTCAGGACGTGTTAATTCAACTCTCCCTAATCTCTCTCTAGATTCGGGTGTTAGAATAGTTCGCATTGCTTCATTGAGTGCAGTTACTTCTTGGTTTGCCACAGCCTGTTGTTCTTCAGCTTGCATCTGTTGTTCTGCCTGACTCTCAATCTGATTCTGAACTTCGGCTAACCGAGCAGCGCGCATCCTCTCAAGTTCACTGTCATCAATTGACATTACCTGTGACACCTACCCCACCTACATCCAATCAGTACTTTGTCAATCCAGGAGCTGCTGCTTCTGCTGTTGGCCTAACTTCATGGGCAACTTCATTGATTAATTTGTGACCTGCTGGTGTTAATACTCTTCCAAGAGTGATTGTACCTGCAAGATTTTTCTTTGTTTCTACAAGACCTGCTTCTTCTAATTGCTGTAAAACAGTACGAATAATGTGGCGTGAACCGGACTTTGCCCTACTAGGAGCGCTACCCCTGTCACGTGCACCACCGTACATTTGCGAAAGATGATTAACTCCAATTGGAGAATGTATTGCGACCTTTCGAAGGACCGCTGCAGATCTGATTTCCCACCAGTTATCCTGGGTTGGTGGTCTTTCTCGATGAACACCAGTCTTCACATGAAGTGCCCATTCTGGCCTAGAAATCGCATCGTAAGACACCATTCTTTCCGCCAATACTGGCAAAACCAAATTTGTTGGAACATCGTGGAATGTCGTCATGTCAACACCTAAGCATCCCGCCGACCGACCGTCCGTATATAACGCAATCGTCCCCCCTATGGGGGGGACTGCTTCGCATGCCCACTATTAGCAACCACTGCATCAAGTTCAAACAGGGTGGGTAGGTCGGCAGGTCAATGGAGAAAGCACTGGCTCGGAACCCAAACCTATTGCGCACACTGCTCGGTTTGTCAACGACTCTTATTCTTGTTTTGGGCTATTCGGTTTATTCTGCATCTCTAGACTCTGAATATTATATTCACGAATCAAGTTTGGAGCAAAGTGCCCTTACCCTAACCCCTATTGAACAAGATAACAATTCACTATCATGGAGTGCTACCTCTGAAGGTCCCATATCTTGGGTGAATTTCACCTTAACAGGAGCCCCCCAAGATTCTACCCTCACCATTACCAGTGGAGGTGAAATGTGGTGGAGTCACCCCATGCTTGGTAGTGACGATGCTGACAACTTCAATTGTCTTCAAGGAAATACTGATTTTCAACTTGAAAATCACTGTGAGTTGTCTTTTACCCACTCGATTACAGTAGACAGTAATGGGAATGCTAGTTTACGAGGTTTGCTTTCTGATCAACTACCCCTATCTGGAAAAGGGACAATAAGAGCAACAAATTTATCGACAGCCACAACCGAAGCAGAGGGGATTATTGATTCCGCAAATAACACAGTTTCTTGGCTAATTAAAATATCCTCAAGTTCAACTATAGATGATGATGCTGTCAACCTACAGCAAACGGTAGTCACCCATCAATTAAACGATGTTTACCAATTTCATCTAAACCCATTTATTGAATCCGTTTGGTCACTAACAGCCCTTCTGAGTTGCTTCGTTATGGTTCTAGCATTGCCATTGGGAATTTACTATGCAAGTATCAAGCGGGAACAACGAATAAATTTGACACGTGGCGACGATACTGAATCTGAATAGGCCTCTAGACGGGAATCTATGATTCCCTCCTAAAGACCGACTACTTCAAATAAGCAGGAGAGGGGTTGCAAGAGAAGACATGTCATCTACCTCAGTCAGGTCGGCGCTTCTTGCTGTTGCCCTTTTATTGGCAATGAGTGCCACTAACCTCGCCCCTTTACTGTTGGTTCAAGAAACAGAAGCAGCGAGCGGCATAGATGTGCGACCTACAGATTTTGACATCACATACACAAATTCAGCTGACCAAAGCAGGTATCGATTACTCTCTAGTGCTGACCCATCAGGTGGTAGTTTCAATCGACCAATTAGCTTATTCGTGATAGATGGCATGGTTAATGTGACTTCAAGGTTTCAAATCACTGTTCAAAATTTTGGAAATACCGCATCTGGACCCTTCACTCTTCGACTAGTAGTGATTCACAACGAATACAGTGGTTTTGAAATTTTCAATTCTACACTTAATGTCAATTCAATTGGAGCGGGTGGTACAACCACGACATCAACCAATTGGGCATCAAGATATGGTGGCAACCATACAATGATTGCAACTACCTTAGTAGCAAATGATGACAATAAAGGAAATGATGTCCTATCTAGGTCATTAGCAATTGGACAATTATACGATAATACAGATGTCCAAGGAAGTTGGAATTTTGCATCTGGTTGGCATGTAGATTCCGAAGTAAGTCTTTCTAATTCAGCATTCAACATAGGCAGCGGTGGAACAAGTAGCACACATGGGTCAAATTGGGATAGTTCACTAACTAGTCCGGTCCTAGACTTTTCAAATGCACATCCTAACCCAAACACATACGGAAAACTAGGGTTTTTCTACACTGGCTCGGGTGGTGTGGGAGATGGAATTAGAATTGAATGGTATCAAGCATCTTCAGGGAATTGGGTAAATAATGTGAATAATGGATTCTCATTTGATGGGGTAGTAGATGGGGACCTTACAGATGGCACAAATTGGTTGATTCAGAATGAAATCAACAAACCCGGTGGAACTTCGCGCCCTGGATTCAATATCCCTCCTTCAACATTAAGTTCTCAGTCACAATTTAGGTTTAGATTCATTTCAGATTCATCTGATAATGGCCAAGGTTACTGGTTAGAAGATATTGTGCTCATCTATGATGAAAAAGCATGGCCGGAGGAATTTGGAGTAGGGATTACACACGGGGTTGATGGGCACGCTAGAAGAGGCCACTGGGCTGAGCACCCAATTTCCATCACAAACGATGGAAATATAACTGACTTTTATCAACCAAGTCTTTCAGGATTACCGAGTGGGTGGGACTATCAATTTGTACATATGTCTGGCTCAACAATTTTACCATCAATGACAATTCAAGTTGATCCGGGTGAAACTTTCAATTTCCAAGCACATATCAAACCAGGACCCAGTGCAGCAGTAGGTGGCCAAACCGCCACTGCAACTATCAGTTCAACCTTGCATCCATCAACCTCAGCTAGTGTGACATTAAACACACTTGTTGACCCCGAATATATCCCTAGTTGGGACCCTATTCTTCAAAGCAACTATTGCCTCCCGGGTAGTTCCTGTGAATTTGCAATTAATCTATCAAATATTGGAGATGGTTCAGATACCTTTGCGGTTTACTCCACCCCTGTTGTACAATGGGGAAATTGGACTTTTGATATATCTTTTAATCAGCCACCAACTGTGACAATTCCCCCAGGAAGTTCCGCAGTCGTTCTTCTTCAAGCAGACATACCTAATACTGCCTTACCGGGGCAGACCGCTTCAATTGATGTTACAGCCATCAGCCAAGCAGATAATTCAGTAACTGATACAATTCGGGTCAATTTAACGGCGTCAATGATTTCGAATTCTGAAGTTAGTGTAAATCCTCAAGATGTCCCTCCAGACGGATGGTGGGTTGAACCAACAGAGTCTGTAATTATCCCCTTCACGGTGTGGAATAATGCAACAAGTCAGGACACCTTTAATTTTGCATTAGATACGACAAATATGCGAGGCTGGAATGCAACACTTCCAGCCACGACAACATTAGTAGTGAGGGCGGGAGAAAGTGGCAGAATTCTCATCACACTGACTGCCCCAGCGAATGCCCAGTCTGGTGACCCTGCACCACTCCTAACACCAATTGTTACGAGTACATCATCTGGTACAACTTCACTTTCAACCGCGTATGGCGGTGTCAGAGTAACTATGCTCCACGACATTATTCTCAGAGTGCTAGGTAATCCAACAAATGTAACCCCAGGACAATCTTCATCAGCTACTTTTGAGATTGAAAATAATGGTAATGGACCAGAACATGCAATGCTAATAGTAGAAGGAATCCCAAGCACTTGGGAATATCATATAGAAGTCGGCGCTACTGAATTGAGTGGTCCCATTTCTCTATCACCATCCTATGAAAGTAACCATATCGCTCAAGTACAAATTATTTTCACTCCCCCTGGCGGTGAAGAAGCAAATCTTGAGATAGATATTGATGTATCAGTTGTTCCTAGCGAAGGAAGCGATCTAAATCCTGGTGACAATAGCCATTCATTTTCAGTTAGAACAAACAGAGTTACAAAACCAGTTCTATCGATGAGTACGAATGTACTTGATGTAAGAACAGATTCAATGCATTTAGTCACACTTGGAGTACTAAATGATGGTAATGCTGTAGACGGGTCAATGCGTATTCAGATAGTTGCAGATACACTATTGCCAGGAATTACTTCAACGCTTTCAAACGGAGGGACAAGCCTTCATTTGAACCAATGGATGGATTTGGGTATGCCTCCTCAACAAAATAAAGAATTACAATGGTTGATTACCGTTTCATCCGATTTACCAGTTGGAACTAGAGTAATATTTTCTGTTGTGTTTGAAGCAAGTGACGACATTCAAGGTAACTCACAAACAATCAATGAAACATTAATTCTAACAATTACCTCTCATAGAGAATTAAATTTTGAAAACACACTATCGCAAATACCTGAATTGTATCCCGGGCAAAGGATGTTATTCAAGGTAAATGTAACAAGTTACTCATCATTTACCGAAGAATTAGAACTTAATATTTTAGAGGGAGATGTTTGGTCTGTAAAATGTAATAATTTAGACCAAACAACATATTCATGGAACTTGGTTATTCCATCAACTAATGACCCATCTGGGAGAAATGTGGGATGGGATTGTGAATTGACTGCCCCAGAATTATCTGATTATATCCCATTAGAATTCTCTATTAAGAGTGAGAATGAGACTTTGTGGTATACGGTTGCAGAAGTAACAATTTACACACCAGAAATTGAGGGCGGGGGCCTTATTTTTGGATTGGTAGAACTTGATCAACAATTACCACTTATGATTGGAGTCGGTGGCTTAATTTTCCTTGTATTTGTTAGTTTGATGGTTATTGCAATAAATAAACGAAGAAAAACTATGATAGAAGATGATGACTATGATGATGAAGAACATGATGAACATACAGCCCCTACTCAACAGCAACAACAAATCGCACAACCAATTATTGCTGCCTCCCAACAAGTCGTGCCTGCTGCAATACCTCAGCAGAACACCATTACTGATGAGCAGTATCGGATAGCCGGATGGTCAGAAGATAAGATTGCAGATTTACGTCGCCAAGAAGTAAATGAAATTGCAGAAACTTCTAGCGCCATTCAAGCAACTCATAATCAAGCAGCCTACGCCTCACAAGTTCAATACCAACAATCGCAGGGAAGCCCTCAACAGATTCAACCAAGCACACCAAAACCAGTACCTCTAGTTGAGAATGAACAGCAAAATCTTCACTCTGCATTTGGGAGTTTGGGGGTGTCTGAACCACCAGTTAGTGAAGTTGAGAAAACCCCCTTACCTGACACAGCATCCGCATTAGACACATTTGCCCCTGAATCCTCGTATGATGAAATTGAAGCAGCAGTAGAGACAGAAAATGCAGCACCATCTGAACCACAAGGCGGGCAAAAATTACCACAAGTCAATTGCGCTTACTGTGACAGAATATTAAGTCACACTGACCAATGGTTCGAGTGCCCAGATTGTGGGATATACAGCCATACACCATGTAGAGAAGGACAGCAAGTTTGTAGTCGATGTGGAAGTAAAAATTGATTATTCAATTTTGTCCCCTTCTATCGGTGAAGTATCAACACCATCTATGTGAAAAACCCCCTTATTAGGATTGATTCCGGGCCCTGTAAGCCAAACATCTTCGAATTCGGTTTTTGAAAACAATAGAAAACCTCGTTCACCTAGCAACCTCAAAGCAGCTTCAGTCCGCTCTGCTGCAGGAGCAATCTGCTCTGTAAAAGTTTCATCCATTAGTGAAACTATTTCTTCAAACGTCCGATGGCCGTTGCTCAACTCCCATAGAAGGCTATTCATTTCGTCAAGTGGGCGCCGAAGATCTTTCGGAGCACGTAATAACTTAGCCAAAATACCTTCAAATCTACGGAAAGATTTGGGATGGCATAACAGAATAAATCTCCCCGAAACCCCCGGTAATTCAGGATGTGGTCGAGTATCACCCCTCCTACCCCACCAAACAGGAGCACGTATTGGGAAAGAACCTGCCAAACTAGATTCTCTTTCATCCCCACTCCCTTTCATTTCAGACATAAGACCACCTAGGTAATTTGCCAAGTCCAAATCACTAATGCTAACATTGAACAAATGCCAATTCCTGAAAGTAACCTTAGCCACTCAACTTTTTGGGTGAAATTTGAGATATACCATACACCTGCACCACAAAGTGCACAGATTAGTAACAATATGTACCAGCCAGGAGGCATATTTGCTTGTGGCGGGGCAGATGTTTATGATATTGAGCATTCAGTTTTAACAATCGATTTGTGATGTTGTTTGAAATACTGCATTATTCCAATGGATATTTCGGTGACAATTATTTGGGTTAGAAATGGGCGGAAAACAATTGTTTCTGCTGAAACCATCAAAGGGTAAACAAGATGCGTAGTATCTTTGAGGGTTTCAATTGGAGAGAGTTAAACACTTCCTTCACACACTGGATGAATTCCTCGCAAGTTACGCCAAAATATTTGGAGTATCTATTGTAAACCCTATTCCTCGACATTTTCTATTCATTTCTGTTTATGGCGTCATTTACTTCACTGCAATTTCCGCTCCCACCATTTTCGCATTTGTGGCACTATGGGTTGGATATATCGGAGTTCTTGCAGTAGGTAGGGCCTGGGCTCAAAATGAATCATTTAGAGCAAGGATTGCTAAAAAATTAGACGATGCGAATCCTGATAATTTGCCTGATTTAAGAATTACTGCTGGATTAGCAGCCTTACAGATGTTTTTGCTTGTTCCAATGTTACTACAAACTTCACACACATTGTTCGATTTGTTTGACGTACCAAAAGATTCTACTTGGAAAACATGGGGTTTATTCGGGCTTGACCTATTATTCCGATCCTTCTTAGATTGGTCAGAAGTATATGGCATCCATATATCTGGAGTTAAATTAAATGCATCTGGTGGGAGACATCTCGTGATGTTTATTCTCTTATCAATTGATTATATGATTATTCAAACGGTAATTCGAATTGTCGGAATTAATCAAACTATCCAAGAAGGTGTTGCTGTAGCAGGAAAAGACCCTGAAATGGCTTTTAGGCTTGGTTATAGAGCAACCACAAAACTTGCTGAACTAGCATCTGATAATAGTAATGATATTGCAAGCAGAACTCAAATGATTGAGGCTTTAGGAATGATTGGAGACATCAAAGGGGCACCCCCCTTAGTGGAGATATTAGCCGAAGAGGAACTCCACACTGCAGCAACTGCATCACTAGTAATGATAGGACACTTTGATTCTTTAATCAAAGGCATCCACCATGGGAATCCACTTGTTAGACGAGGTTGTGTCACTGCCTTAGGCCGATTAGAAGATTCAGTTGCCAACGAAATCCTTGCAGAAGCAATTCATGATACTGATTCAGGGGTAAGAAAATTTGCCCATCAAGCAATTGGTAGAAGTTCCCACCCTTCGGACATACCACTCCTAAAACAGGGATTACTCGATGATAACCTCGAAGTTAGATATTCGGCACTGAAACAATTTTCTAACTTTTCAGGAGAGAATGCTATGGAGGCAGTTCTAATTGCAGCAAAAGATGAATCTGCTTCAATTCGGAGATTAGCAGTAGAAATCCTTGCCCGATATCCATTTCCAGCAGTGGTACCAATACTTGCTAATGCCATGCAAGATGAAAATACGGAAGTTGCAGCCGCAGCAAAGCGCTCAGTAGAACACTTAGAATCGCTTGTTGAAGCCGGTGCAGTATGATTTTTTTCCGGTTGTATTGGACAAAAATTTGCATTTGAATTATCCCATTAAGGTGTTACTTATTGGTGAAAATTGGTTCGAGATTATTGATTATTTCATGTACTATAACAGCGAACACTTATCCGTGATACTTACGGGTCGCAGTTTGAGTGGAACGTATGGCTGAACACGGACATGAGAATTGCCCTCACTGCGAACACCTATTGGACGGCTTAGAGGCAGTATGCCCTGCTTGCGATGGTGACCTATATGGGGTGCCTTCAAAAATCATTCAAGTGAAAGAAAAGGTTACGGAAATAGTTCAAAAAGTTGAATCAGAAGTTAGAGATGCTATGTCTGTTGATGGCGACCTAGTGGGGTCGGTTCAAAAAGTAGGCCATAAAATCGGTGGCCATGTCGTACCTGTTTTTACTAATGTAAAACAAGCAGGAACTGATGCCATGGGAAAAGTCAAGGACAAAATAAGTGGTGAATCATCACAACAATCTAACCCACAGGATTTTGATGATGAAGGTGAAGATTTAGAATCACTAATAACTCAAGGAGAATTACTAGTATCTGAAGGGCGAGAGCATCAAGCACTGAAACTATTCAACCGAGTGATTGCATCTGACCCAAGTAATGCAATGGCATGGTTCAACAGAGGTGTCATTCATGAGATGAGTGGCCAAGTTGATGAAGCCACAAAAGCCTTCAAAGTTTGTTTAGATATGCAAGAAGACCATGGCCCAGCAGCTGCTAATCTAGCGGTGTTACTTGACCGAACTGGGAAATCTTCAGAGGCTGCCACCTTTGCTCATAGAGCCTTGAAATCATTCCCCTCCCACCCTGATTTAGCACGAATATCAAACCAAGGGCCGCCAGAAGAATCACCAGCCATTGAAACTGAAGTTGTTTCAACTACTACCGCTGAAGAAGTTATGGCCCCTGTAGTTGAACCTGAGCCTACACCTCAGGTTATTGATGAACAAGTTACAGCACCAGCAATTGATTTAGATGCGGTTGTTGAAGAAGCAGCAAACTTGATCAAACAAAATCAGCCAGAACAAGGATTAGAACTTCTTAGAGATTTACTTCACAATGAAGCCGCAGAACACCCAAGGGCTTGGAGAGTTGCGGCAGCATCGATGGCTCGATTATCGCTTATTGATAACGCAATTGAAGCATTTACATATGCACTTGACTTAGATAATACTGATGCGGCATCATGGTATAATCTTGGAGCACTACACCGTCGAAATGGCCACGAAGAAACTGCTGTCACATGTTTTGATGCGGCTTTGGGATTGCGCCATGATTACACAAAAGCATCAGCAGCATTGGCTGAAATCCATACTGCTAACGGTTCACTATCCTTAGCGATTGAAGCATGGAGAAATCTACTTTCACATGAGCCCAACCACGCAGGTGGGCCAACATTCGCGGGCATTTTAATCGCTATTGCTGAAGGGGAAGGTGAAGTCTTAGAAATGGCTAGAGAAATCCCTACCACGATACCAGAGGGACCTGAATTATCTTCTGAGGCACTGAAGTATATACCAGATAATGGTGCTTCGGAAAATGTCAAACTACGTGCTAGAGCCATGACCTTATCGGGATTATATCCTGAAGCAGTAAAAGCATGGAGGTCTCTAATTGAAACTGACCGAGATAATCCTGAATTGTGGATTGGAATGAGAAAAACATTCATCGCCGCTGGTGACCACGAAACTGCAGAAAAATGCAGAACTAAAATCGCTTCACTAACTGGAGAAAGCACCCCAACACCAGAGGTTAGCGAACCATCTGTCACAACACCTTCTGAACCTGAACTTGAACCTGTACAAGAGCCTGAACCTGTGCAAGAACCAGAAGTTGAAGTAGTACCAATTGAAGAAACCCCACAAATAGAAGAAGCAACTGAACCCGAGGAAGTTGCTACTGATGACCCATGGGCAGATGACCCATGGGGAGATGTGGATTCAAATACTGATTCAGGGGATACTTCAGATTCTAGTGCTGAGGAAGAATTACAAACATCTGAGCAAGTAATTGCTGCTGAAGAGGTGTTAGATACAACACCTGAGCCAGAACCAGTTAACCAATCTGAACCATCACCTGAAGTTGACCTTGCGAAGGCTGCTTTGGATGTAGCAACAAATACATCAGCCCCTGAAATATTAGGTTCAGGGAAAATTGACAGCAGTTCAATCTCAAATCAAGATGTACAGTGGTATAACAAAGGGCTCACACTCCTTACAGAAGAAAAGTACACAGAAGCGCTAGCTTGCTTTGACCGAGCACTACCCACATTTGTCAACGATGATGAAATGGTTGTTAGAATATTAAATGCTAGAGGTAATGCGTTTTACTACCTAAAGGAATTTAGCGATTGTATTGACGCCTATCACGAAGCAATGAGAGTCAATCCTGGTGGGGTAACTGGCGCTACCCTATACAATATGGGTACAGCATACGCAGAAGTTGAACGCTACGCTGATGCAATAAAGTGCTTTGAACAAGGAATGTCAGAGAAGAGAGTCACTCCACTTGAGGGAGATCACGCCAAAATGGCAAAGGAACAGATTCGCCGGTGTAAATTACTTCTAAAGGAGCAAGAAAAGAAGTTTAAACGCCTATCAAAGATGAATAATTAACGCATAAAATTATTCTAATTATTATCCAACTATCCTATGATTG
>Ga0115002_10008949_pt1 | contig 11011 bp, 2 predicted proteins | sample ArcticOcean_MG_C_8_FD_89576 | JGI IMG/M metagenome (GOLD analysis project Ga0115002, IMG submission 89576) | Marine microbial communities from western Arctic Ocean - ArcticOcean_MG_CB11_86 | ecosystem: Environmental > Aquatic > Marine > Oceanic | place: Arctic Ocean: Canada Basin | collected... | reverse complement strand
TGGCCACAAAATCAGCTGGACCGACTGGCGATTCGGCAGGATAGGCGCCAATTCTGTCGGAGGCGCCGTAGACTTGGCCACCTTTGACGCCTGCACCAGCCATCGCAATCGTGTACACGTCGGGCCAGTGTTCGCGTCCGCCGTTTTTCAAAGTCACTTTTGGCGAGCGACCGAATTCAGAAGCTACCACGACTAAGGTTTCGTCGAGCTTTCCGGTTTGCTCCAAATCGGTCATTAACGCGTGAAACGCGCGGTCGTAGGGAGGGATAAGGTCTTGCTTGAGCGCCTTAAAATTGTTCCAGTGCGTATCCCAGGCGAATCCATTTCGGCCTTGAGTTCGCTGCCAATTGCATTGCACCAAACGCGTACCTGCATCCAATAGCCGCCGACCTAAAAGTACCGACTGACCGAACAAATTGCGTCCGTATCGTGAGCGAGTCTCTTTGTCCACTCCGGCTAGATCGACTGCCTTGCGGACTGCCTCCGATCCCACGACGTCGATCGCTTTCGCTTGATAATCTCGCAGCGATTCAGCCAAGGCATTCTCGCGCAAATAATCGGTCTGTTCATTAAGCTGTTCGACCAACCGCAAACGGCGACGAATCACATTCGACGATACACTCGGCGCAAGCGGGAGATGTTTCAGGCGAAAATCCTCGTCGTTGGGATTGCCTGCAGTTAACATCGGGTCGTACTTCCCGCCGAGTATTCCGGCGAACTGACCCACTCGACGACCACCCGCAACATCCATGCGATGAGGCACGATGACAAACGGAAACATCGGGCCGTTGCCGGGAGCAAGCCGAGCCAAACACGACCCCATGTGAGGCATGTCCTTCCGCGACATCGAATTGGCGTCGGGCACTGAACCCGCATATTCGTAGCCGGTGAACATCCAGTACGAACCGCGCGCGTGGTCGTTGTGGTTGTGATGCATCGAACGAATCAACGCCATCTGGTGCATATGTTTGGCTGTGTGTTCGCAATGCTCGCCGAAACGAATACCTGGCGTCGAGGTGGCAATGGTGTCGAACTCACCCCGAATCTCGACCGCAGCATCCGGCTTGGGATCGAACATGTCGTGCTGAGGATTGCCGCCAGATAGATAAAGAATGATGCAATTCTTCGCGCGCCCGAAGCTAGGGCCATGCTTCTTCTGCTGTTCAGCGGTGACCGGACGAGCGGCAAGATCCGCCAGACCGAGCCCGAGCATCGAGAGTCCGCCAACTTGTATCATCTCGCGACGATTTATTACACCACTTACGCTGGATGGGCGACTGAGGGATGTATCGAACAACTTCAGCATGCGACGCTCCTGCTAGATGTGTAACTCTGCTAATTAGCAGACAGACAGTACTTCTAAGTCAGCAGACAGTGCTTCAAATCGGCAATTACGATGTAGCTCTTGCTTGCAGAACATATTAACATCTATAGATATGTCGGTGAACAACAACTGGCAATTCCAGTGATTGCGTCCAAATCCTTGGGAAATAGCGATAAAAGTTGATCCCGTTGCCTCTCCATCAAAGGAAGCCGATTTGCGAAACCGCCAATTCCTCGCCTATTCGGCAGAACGCGTCGGTACTCTTGCCGTCGGTTTGCTTGCCCTTTGTCTATCCAATTTGCCTGTCGGCTGTAAAGCAGCACCGCTGGTCGAGCAACTTTCGCCACCGGTAGTTTGTCGGGGAAAGACGTCTCAGATCGAGATCGTTGGGAGCGAACTGGGTGGCGCGATAGATTTATGGACGTCGCTGCCAGGAGTAAAGTTACGAGCCAAGTTGATGGGCAGCAGCGATGCGGAGCGAGCCGTTTTTGAAGTCGAGATTCCGCCGGATGCTCCGCTGGGAATTTATGGACTGCGCGTCGCGACTCGAAGCGGGTTGAGCAACGTCCATCTCTTTCTTGTGGACGAGCTCCCAGTTCAAGTGCGCGATTCTGCCAACAAACAAACGATGCCGGTCGAATTGCCCGCATTGATTACCGGTGTCTGTCGCGCGGCGACAATTGACCGCTATGCGATCGAGGTGAAGGCCGGGCAACATGTTTCGTTTGAGGTCGTTGGAAACCGGTTTGGAAAAGACTACGATCCGCTAGTCATTGTCCGCGATTCGCAAGGTCGGATGTTGGTCGAGCGAGATAACGACGTGGGCCTCTTTTTCGATTGCCGGTTTGGATATCAGTTCACGACCGCTGGGACATACACCGTCGAGGTGCGCGATGCTCGCTACTTAGGCAACTCGAATTGGAATTACGTTCTGCGGATGGGCGATTTCCCTGCGGCTCGAGTGGCGATACCGTCGAGTGTAAAGCCTGGTGAAACGTCGGTTCTGCATTTGCCCGAGGTTTCCAATTCGCAATTTGAAGTGACGTGTCGATCGGATCAGCGGCGAGGTTGGTTCTTCGGTGAGATTCGACGGGCCAGTGGTGGTCAAGCAACGTGGATTCCGTTGCATGCTGACGATAACCCAACCCACTCGGAGACAGAACCAAACGACGTTGCCGAAAAGGCCAACTCGGTTGCTGTGCCGATGACTATTTGTGGAGTCCTCCAACATCGTGGCGATGTCGATCGATTCCAGTTTGAATTAACGAAGGGGCAGACTGTTTCGGTCCAGGGCACCACCAGGCGACTTGGGTCGGCGGCCGATTTGGAATTGGTCATGTTTCACCCCAACGGTTCCGAAGCGAAGCGAGTTGACGATGTGTCCGTTCGCGAGGGCCCCGATACGTGGTCGCTCGATGCCAAGTTCGACTTTACGGCGCGAGAGGACGGACTGCACGCTCTTCGCATTGGTGATTTGTCGAGCGACGGCGGTCCAGGATTTGCCTATCGAGTGGAAGTGACCACATTTGGAGCAAAGTTGGAATTGAAGTCGGAAGTGGCTCGAATCGCATTGCCGCAAGGAACCTATCAGCCGATTCCGTTGAAGGTCACTCGGTCCGGGTTTGCAGGACCGATATCACTCCAACTGCGCGGCGCTCCCGCCGGCGTTACGCTGGAACCGGATACCATTCCAGAAGACAAGACGGAAATCGTCTGTCAACTGAAGGCGGACAAATCCGCGACCTTGGGATTGTCGGCGCTTGAGATTGTTGGGCATTGGGAATCGGACGACCCAAAGAAGCACGGTGTCGAAGCCGTGGCTGTTACTCGTCCGTTGGTCGATCAGCGGATTAAAAGCAAGGATTTAATCTTGTTTGCGCTCCGCGACGATCAAATCCAATTGCCGCCTTCGCTCACATCGCGAATCGCTTTGATGGTGACCCCGCCAGCACCGTTCGGGCTCGAACTACCCGAGTCCGTCGTTTCGGTAACGAAGTATGTCGACACAAAATTTCCAATTCACACGACGCGCACTGCTGGCTTCGATCAGCCGATTTCATTCGCGGCCCAAGGCGGACAGATTGGCGACGAGTCGGAGGAGCGAAGTAACCTGTTTCTGCGCCTTTTGCCGGCTACAGCCGAAGCGCCAAACGTGGACGGCCTAGTATTCAATCGCATATTAACTCGCTACGAAAAGTGCCGAGTAGATTTAAGTGCCACCACTGAATACGAGGGATATCGGGTAACATTGATTCGTTCATTCATACTCGATGTGAAAGCGGCTTTCGCGCCGGCAGCCGAACCGACCCCAGTTGAATCTGCAGTTGTGACACCACCCGCAGAGACCCCGCCCAAGTCGACCATCGAACTACTGTCGGGCGGAACGGCCTCTGTTCGCATGCTGGCCAATCGCGCGGCGGGATTTGAGGGTGTCGTTACGTTGAAGGTATCTCCGCTGTCTGGTTTTTCGCATCCGGATGTGATCGAAATTCCTGCCGGACAGGAATATGTTGATTTTCCACTCACGGCCGATGCCGATACTGCGGCGCGAGGTTATCAGTTGCGTTGCACATCGAGCGGCAAAGTGGGGAAGTACGAAGAGAGTATCAACGGGCCGAACGTCTCTTTCACAGTGAAAAAGCCTGAAGAAAAGAAACCGCCTGAAGAAAAGAAGCCATGAGCTCGATAGACTCCCGATACTTATTGCTCGTCCTCTCGGTCGCTCTTGTATTGGAATTCGCAGTTCCATTAGATGCAGCCGACCCGAAAAGAGGCGACTTGGAAGTTGCGCCTGCTCAGTTTACGCTCGCCAGTTCTCGCGCGCGTCAACAGTTACTCGTGACGAGCAAGTTTTCGTCAGTAGACGATCGCGAAGAAGCAGACGTTACGGGTGCAGCGACCTTTGAGAGTCTAGTTCCTTCGGTCGCGCTGGTGACGGCGACGGGAGTTGTCGTTCCCAACGGGTTTGGCAAAGGCGAAATCGTGGTTCGTTATGCGGGACAGGAAGCTCGAGTGGCCGTTGAAGTGCGCGGGCTTGCCGATCCCGATCCAATTGACTTTGGCACGGAAGTGGTTGCGTCACTGAGTCGAGTCGGCTGTAGTTCAGGCGCGTGTCACGGTTCGCCGCAAGGCAAGAACGGTTTCCGCTTGAGTTTGCGTGGGTTCGACCCGACATTGGATTTCGAGACGCTAACGCGGGAGGGATTTTCCCGTCGGACCAATTCACTCGATCCCGACGAGAGCCTCATTCTTAATAAAGGTTTGGGACGTATAGCTCATCAAGGCGGAATCCGATTTCGTCGCACTGACCCCGCTTATCAAATTCTACGGACGTGGATTGCACAGGGGTGCCAGCCCGGCAGCGACGAGCGGAAGCTCAAGCGATTAGAGGTAATACCCAGCCGACGGCGACTGCCAGGAGCCCATCCGACCCAGCAACTGGTCGCACGCGCACACTATGCCGATGGCACTGTTCGCGACGTTACTCATCTAGCAGTCTTTACTTCGAGTGATCCTGCTTCCGCTACGGTAACGCCAGACGGTTTGGTGAGATTTAACAAGACATCCGAAACATCGATCTTGGTTCGCTATCTCGGTCAGATACGAGGCTCGGAACTGGCCTACGTCGATCGCGATCCAACGTTTCTCGCGGCAGCTCCAGCGGAAATAAATTTCATCGACAAGCACGTGTTTGCCAAACAAAAAGACTTGCAACTGCTGCCGAGCGAAGTCTCCAGTGATTCGGTTTTTTTGCGACGCGTTTTTCTGGATACGATCGCGACACTTCCGACAGCTGAAGAGGCGGCCAAGTTTCTCGATTCCAAGGATCCGCAGAAGCGAGGCAAGTTGATTGACCAGTTGCTGGAGCGAGACGAGTTTGCTTGGACGTGGGCATTGAAGTGGGCCGATCTGATGCGGGGCAGCGAGGTCACGATCAGCCGTCGGGGAGTGCACAGCTTTCACCGGCATTTGGTAAAGATGATTCGCAACGATACTCCCTTTGATGAATTCGCCAGAGAGACGCTTACTAGTCAAGGCAATACACTCTTCCGACCCGCGGCAAACTTTTATCGAGTCGCTCGCACCCCCGAGGAAGCCGCCGAAGCGACGGCGCAGTTATTTATGGGGGTCCGGATCGGATGTGCGAAATGTCACAATCACCCTTTCGAAGCGATAACTCAGGATGACTACTACGGGCTGGCTGCATTCTTTGCGCGAGTCAAGTTCAAGGGCAAGCAGTTCGGCCGCGACGACGAGACGGTCTACTTGACTCGCAGCGGTGACTTGCGGCATCCGATCACGAACAAGAACGTTGTGCCCACAGCTTTTGGTGAGTCGACGGAGGTTGCCGATCGCGAAGATGACCGCCGGCAGGTTTTGGCTGATTGGCTGACCCGCGGCGACAACCCGTATTTCGCTCGCGCTACCGTAAATCGCATCTGGTTTCATTTGGTGAAACAGGCGATCGTTGATCCAGTCGATGATTTTCGAGATACAAATCCACCGTCGAATCGAGCATTGCTCGACAGTTTGGCAGACGAGCTGGTGAACCAGAAATATCGGATGAAGCCAATTATTCGAGCGGTCTTGAATTCGCGCACTTACCAACTCAGTTCGAAACCAGCAGCCAAACAATCGGCCAAGGCAGCGGATGCAGATCGCTATTTTACCCAAGCGAAAGTGCAAATGCTGTCGGCCGAACAAGTGCTCGACGCGATCTCGTCAGCGACGGGCGTGCCTGCAGAGTTTAAGGGTCATCCAATTGGGACTCGAGCACTCCAGCTGGCCGAAGGCGCAGTGGATCATCCGTTTCTGAACGCGTTCTCGCGACCGGTTCGAGACGTCACCTGCGAATGTGCGCGAGAAGAAGAGCCCTCGCTAAATCAAGTGATCCACTTGCTAAATAATCCGAAGATCTTGAGTGATATTACCTCTGAGTCCAGTCGCGTAAGTAAGTGGTTAGCGATGAAAAAGAGCGACGACGAAGTCTTGCAGTTGATTTACTTAAACACACTCAGCCGCCGCCCAACTGCCCCAGAAAAAACACTGTTGTCGGAATTTCTTTCAACGGCGCCCAGTCGAGGCGAAGCGTTCTCCGATCTGCAGCACGCGCTGTTGATGTCCAACGAATTTCTTCTCCGCCACTAATGCCCGATCCCTTGGTCTGGGTGGAGCCTTATAGAGTGCAAAAGTGATTGCGAATTTCAAACGACGGTTTGAAGGCTTGGGTACAGGCTGAGGACTCGGAAAACGCGTTGCAAAGCCGATTTGTTTTGGCTCGCCTGACTGCGGTTACTGTGGAGATGGGCTGAGTGTCACAAAGGTGACGGCGCCTGCGAATGGATTTTGTTCGCTATGCGAAGGATGTCCGATGACGGTTCCTAATCCACTGATATCGAGCGGGATGGAGAAGCGGTCGACATCTGGTCCGCGGGCTGTAACGATTCGTTGTCCGGCTTGCCAGTGGGTTGCGTCGAGTTGATTCTGCCAGAACACGTAGCCGATGTTGGCGAATTGTCCTTCGTCCATGTCTCGCGGTGCAGCGACGATGATTTGGTTTTCCTGCACCGCAAGAGAGCTGCCGAATCGCGCGTTGTTGGCGACGTTGTTTGTCGATAACCTCGTGGCGAACTGCCAGTCCAAATCGACTTCCGACTCAGATTGAAAAACATAGGCCGAACCACGAGGGCCACTCCTTGGCGCTCCTACTGCCAAGGTTTGGCGGTCGACGGCGATGTCCGTCCCGAACTGATCTCCTCCGCTGGCCAATTCCGCAAAAAGTGTTGAGTTGATGCTCCAGGCATTTTCCGACCATTGGAAGACCGACACTGCCCCAGAGTTGACTGCGTTTTCGTCATTCAACGGAGCACCGACGAACACTTCGCCGTTGGCCACGGCGACAGACCAGCCAAAATAGTCGTTGGTGGCGGCGGATACTGCCGTGAGTTTGTTGGAGTGTTCCCACGAATTGTTGGAACGACGCAGGGCATAAGCAGCGCCCGATTTAACAGCGCCGCCGTCATCTTGAAATGCTCCTGCTGCGACGATGTCATTTTCGACGGCGACAGAAACGCCCAGTCGACTACCAGCGGTAAGTGCGTCGGGCACGAATTTGTGATCGAGATCCCAGCTGTTATTGGAAGTTTGCTTGAAGACGTAAATGCTTCCACTGGCGTTGCCAGCATCGTCGTCCCATGGTGAGCCGACGACGATCGTATCGCCGTCAATATCGACCGCGTAGCCAAATCTGTCGCCCGCCGCCGCATCGGGCGCAATTAGTTTGGCAACCTCGTCCCACTCGTTGTTACGTTTCCGAAAGACATAAACGGCTCCCGCATCTCGACCGCCAGCATCCTCACCTAACGCGCCGACGACAGCGAGGTCTTCGTAAGTTGCAACTGCCGAGCCGAAGCGGTCACCTGCAGAGGCGTCGGTTGCTTCGACGAGAGTTGTGGTAAAAGGAATCGCATTGGGGTCGATAGCGATCCCCGGGTGCTTGATAAAAGCGGTTGCAACTGTCGATTCGATGGCCGACAAGACGGCGTCGCCCGTCGCCGCATTCGACAACGGAGCTCCGCTGAGCAAGAACGTATTGCCGACTGCGACGTCTAATCCGAGGTTGGCGTTTTGTTCGAGGTCGAAATTGAATTGGCGGTTGAGCGTCCAGTTGGACTCCGGGTTTTCGTTTAATTGGTATTGGTAAACCGCGCCAGCATCTCGCAGTTCGCCATCGTGACGAGGCGCTCCGACGGCCAGATCATTTCCGAGTAAGGACACCGAACGACCAAAGTGTGAACCTCGTTGACTGCCTGTAGGGCGAAGGACTTCAGATGATAGCCAATCCCCTGAGAGGTCGCGTTGGAATGTATATACCGAGCCGGATGTGGAATCGGTGTGTGCCCCGACGGCCGCGTTGTTGCCATCGATCGTGATATCGAAACCAAACCGACCGTGTGGATCGATGTTTTCACTTGGCAGAAGTCGGCTTGTCTCTGCCCAATTCCCGTCATCTTTCTGGAAAACGTAGGCGGCGCCGGAGGAGTTGTCTTTACCGTGGGCACCGACAAGTAACGTTTCCTGATCGAGGGAAAGTGATATTCCAAACAAGTCGTTTGCTGCCCCGTCGCTGGCCGTCAACTTTTGAGAAAACGTCCACTCGAAAGGGTCGTTGTCATCTTGTTGGAAGATATAGACGGATCCGGAGTCACTGCCTTGTTCATCGTCTCGATAGGCTCCAATTGCGATCGTCGATTCATCGATGTCCACCGCGACTCCAAATTGGTCGCCCGCAGCACCATCGGGCGGCAGCAGTTTGGCAACTTGTCCCCAGGAGTTGTTGCGGGAGAAAACATAAACGGCACCGGAGGCGTTTCCCGAGTCATCGTTCCAGGGGGAAGAAACGACCACGGTATCTGCAGTGGCTGCAACCGCGAATCCGAAGCGATCGCCAAGAGCTGCGTCGGCAGCAATAAGTTTGGCTGCTTCCACCCAATCTGCACCGTCGCGATTGAATACATAGGCGGCGCCTGCATCAATTGCAACGTCGTCGTTCTTAATGGCTCCGACTACGGCGATGTCATCGGCGATCGCAACGGACTGTCCGAATTGCTCGTGGCCATTGTCGGATTTGTCGATGCCTTTATCTGCAAGTCGTGCTTCGTACTGGAAGGAGGCAGTTCCCACGAATCCTTCTTGAGGATCAAAAGTTACTTTCCCTGCTTCAATCGAAGCGGATCCACTCGTTTCGGAATGGTCATTCACAAGCGTCAAGTTGGTTAAGGGGAAGTCGTTGGCGAGTACATCGATCGAATATGAGGCCTGGACGTCGGCGATTGAGTAGTCATTGTTGGCAATCCAAGGAGTGGAATCAGCACTTGTGAGAGTCAACTGCCGTAAGCGAGCCCCACCGCTGAAAAACTTCACTCGCAATTGTTGGATTCCAGCGGCGAGCCCGATATCTCCGATTGCAAACGAAGAAAACGAGTCGCTGTTGGGAGACGCGGGCAAATCGATTACAGGCGTGACCGTTCGGCTTCCCGTTTGTAATTGCACACTTGCCGTCGTCGAACTGGAGTATTCCAACGTGGCGACGTAGCGACTCGATGTCGGTACATCGAACGTGTAGCCCAGCCACTCGCCGGGCTCAATATCGTCGATGACTATCGCACCGTCGATTTCTGCGACGTCGACAAAGTCCACTCGATAGATTCCCGCCTCAATTTCCAGAGTGTTATCGTGAAAGGCAACCCCGTCCCCTCCTCTGTCGAACTGCGATGCAGGTACTGGACTGCCGATGGAGTGAGCACTCGCATTGTACGACTCGGCTCTGGGAGTTTTGGCCGGTCCGTTACCTGTTGGCTGATACGACCCATTTGTCGTGAGCAGGATCTTGTCGAGATGCAGGTCGTTGTCGACTGACCAGACGCTCAAAGTATGCGGGCCAGGTTGTGAGATTTCGAATGCGACAATCGATCCGTGAACGTCACTATTATTCCAATGATTCACAGCGTCGACTTGAAGCTGGACTGCGTCGCCAAAACTTTGGTCGTCAATTCCCAAGCGAAAGTCATCTGATGCAGCGACGTTTTCGCCATTCGCTTTTGCACTCGTCCAAACGTGATAAGTACCCGGTGTAGGTATGTCAAAACGATATTGCAACTCAGCAGCGGTTGGCTGTGGATCGTCGGTGTCGACGACTGCCTTTACAAATGATCGGTCAGATGCGTCAAATGCGTTCTCGGTGGTTTCCCAATTACTGGAGCTTGTCGCAATCGTAGAATCGTACGACTCTGCCTCTATGGAAATCGTATCGGTCCGAGGTGAGTACAATTGAAAACCATCGTAGGTGGTGCCAGCATTCCCGTCGAAGAGGTCGGCGAAATACGATTCACTGGGGCGCGCGTCTGGCACAACTCCTGGAGTGTCTTGTAACGCGGCGGCGAGGTGCAAGAGTGCAAGCGACTCGGGCGCGTCGAACTTTATATTCTGATGAGCTGCCGTTGGTGCAAAGAACCCATCGTGATACCTGTGTTCAACGATGTTGTCACCGACCTGCCGAGCGAACGGTAGTAGGTCGTCATTCTCGGTTGTTTCGTTGAGAGCCAGGAGTCCGTAAATCAAAAGCGGATCGGACGCGGCCGAACCTTCATATAGGCTCAGGCCGTTCCCTTCGACGTCGCCAATGTCGCCGAGTCCATGACCGTTGGCAATGTTGCGAACCATTTCCCAATGAATGGGGTTTCCGGTTTCAACGAAAGCGCGCCCATAGGCCCAAGCGAATACCCCGTCTGCCCGAAAGGGCTCGAAGGCGTGCGGTGGGAGAGATCCGTCATTACTCGCGTCTTCAGGAGTCACAACCGTTCCGTCATTGAACAGCACGTCAAAAGTATTAGTGATTGGATCGTAGGCGTGTTCCGCATAAGCGAGAAGTGCGTCGGCTGCCCATTGGCCCGTGTCTTCACCGTCGACGCCGAGTGAATCGGAGAATTGCATTTCCAGCAGGCCGAACGAGGCGAGCATTTCACGCGGCCGGCTGTTGTGATAGTAGGGAGCCTCGACCTTGAAGTCGTCGAGCAGATTTGCTTGGAGTGCGATATCGCCAAAGTCTGCTGCGAATTGTTCCTCGACTAAATCGGGATCGCGAAAACTGATCTTCGTTGTTGGCAAACCCGTGTCAACGTTTCGCAG
>Ga0115002_10008947_pt1 | contig 11012 bp, 12 predicted proteins | sample ArcticOcean_MG_C_8_FD_89576 | JGI IMG/M metagenome (GOLD analysis project Ga0115002, IMG submission 89576) | Marine microbial communities from western Arctic Ocean - ArcticOcean_MG_CB11_86 | ecosystem: Environmental > Aquatic > Marine > Oceanic | place: Arctic Ocean: Canada Basin | collected... | reverse complement strand
ATCAATCAGACGCTCCGCCACAACCGAACTAATGCCAGCGGCCAGCGAGGTACGTGTAAACTTTTTGAGAAAAACGGCGCGTGCGATTTCTCCTCCGCGGGGAATCACCACATTGACAGCATAGCCGATGGTCGTGGCGAAAACCGCGTGTCGTTTTCGAAGCTCAGGGTGCGAGGGGAGAAGCAATATCTTCCATCGCCAGCCGCGAATGACGATGGAGACAAGGTAGTAGGTTATCGCTCCCAGCACGGGGATGATGCTGATTTTTTTCATGGCGACGATGAATTCTTCCATCGGCACATTTCTGAAAGATAGCCACAGGAACAGCAGCATCAACGCCAGGCCCGCGAAAAGTTTCCACGAGATAATGGAATTATTGCCCGCGTTTTGAGATTCGTTTTTGGGGCTCTTATTCAATTCGGTTGCTCAATCATGAAATTTGGAAATGATGAGGTAGCCTTCTTTCGGAAGAGCGACCGATGCCGAAAGCCTCAACAGCCCTTTGAGGCGCTGAATGCTTCTAAGATGGGCGAGAAATTCCCAGTAAATCTGCCGGATCACCGCGATAAGTTCCATGGGAAAATGACCGGGTTTATCCGGGTCCTCATGAACCCCGTACGGATGTAGCTCGGCCAGCATCCGCCACAGATCAATGGGTCGCTCGGGGGAGTCCTCGCGCCAGACGTCGGTGTCCACCAGTCGGATACACTGGAGAGTGCGTAAAGACTCCGGGGTCTCGCGGCCCAGTATTTCAATGCAAAAATCATACATCTCCCGCGAGTGCGCAATGAGCGAGGCGCGGTCCGGGCAAATCTCGGGCGGTACGTGGCGACCGCCACGGTCGGCGATGGTTTTCATGTCCACGTCGGGTAATTGATAGCCCTGGGCCAGAAGGCTCTTGCGGAATATCCCGAGCAGCCAGCGGCAGGGGACGCAGGCGATATGGCGAAGCTGAACCTCCGCCGACCAGCGCGCCCATACGGGCTCATCCTGGCAAAAGTCCATTCGCGCCTCCGGGAAGTCAGCTAACTCCTCGGCGAGCATATCGCCTGCCACTGAAAGCCTCTGGCGAAGATATGCGATCTCTTCCTGGATATCCACACTCAAGGATTCTTCTCTCCTGGCCTTTCGGGAACGGCGCTTCATTCGATTACGCTGGCCCAGATTTTACACGAAACGGGGCGATCCGGTGTTCTCCCCGCTACCAATCAAACGGCTTTCGGTCGTGAAAAAAATCCGCCCGTCGGCACATCGTCAGGGAGTAGAGTAAGCCATACCGGGGTGTCGGCGTCATCCTTGACCTCGCGAACAGCGCCCGCCCCGCCCATGTCAGTTTTCACGTGGCCCGGATGAACCGAATTCACCAAAACGCACGAGCCCGAAAGTTCATCAGCAAGAATGCCCGTCACCGCGTTCAGGGCAGTTTTGGTGATGCGGTAGGCAGGGGATGCACCCTTCATTTTGGCGAGCGAGACCATGGCGCTTGATACGTTGACGATCCGCCCGACCAGGCTTTTATTAAGCAGCGGGATAAATCGCTGGTACACTGCCAGCGGGCCGCAGACGTTGGCCTCCATCATTTCGCGAAGGGTGTCGATGCTGATGTCCTCGCCGCGGGTGCCCTGGTCAATCCGGATGGCGGCGTTGTTGACCAGAATGTCGAGGTAGCCGAATTCTTTGGTAATAAATACCTTGAGCGCATACACAGAGACATCGTTGGTGATGTCGAGCTGGTGAAAGCACACATTGAGCCCCTGGCCCCGGAGTTTGTCCGCCGCCTCGCCCGGCAGATTTCTCTTTTTCTATATCCCCATGGTATATCAGGTGAAACGCGGTTGTCGCATCTGTGAATTATCTCGGGTGATCTGGATGAACTCCACGATCAATATATTTCTTTTCGATATCGACGGCACGATTTTGCTCTCGGGCGGGGCGGGCCGAAAGGCGCTGGACGTCTCTTTCGAGGCGCTCTGGGGGGTGCCCAACGCGATGGGCGCCGAGAGTCCGCACGGCAAGACTGACTTTTTGATCTGCCAGGAGATGTTCCACGATCATCTAGGCCGCGAGGGAACGCAGGAGGAGTGCGACCGCCTGCTCGAAGACTATGCCGCTGTCCTTGCGTCCGAGGTGGCCGGGTCCGAGCGCTACGAGGTGATGCCCGGTGTTCCGGGGCTGCTTGAGGCGCTTGATGGTCGGCCCGATGTCATGCTGGGGCTCGGAACCGGAAACATTGAGAAGGGCGCGCGGATCAAGCTGGGCCGGGCGGATCTGAACCGCTATTTTCCGTTCGGCGGGTTCGGCTCGGATGCCCCTGATCGCCCAGGCCTGATCGAGGCGGGTTTCCAGCGCGGGGAGGCGCGGGCCCGCTTGAAGCGCCCCGGGGCCGAGATTATTCGCTGGGTGGTCGGAGACACCTGGCGGGATGTCGAGGCGGCGCAGGCCTGCGGCGCGCGGGTCGCCGCTGTCGCGACGGGCGGCGACACCTTTGAGGCGCTGGAGAAAACGAAGCCGGATTATCTGTTTTCCGATCTGTCGGATGCCGGACGGTTTCTCTCGATGTTGAACGGGGACCTTTCTCCGGGAAGCCCGACCAGATGAGCGCCTATCCCGAAACCGCTTCCGAGGTGGCCGGGGTGTTCCGTTTACTCGCGGGGTGGGTGCGGGGTAAAATCACGGGTCTGACGCATGAGCAGCTTTCCCGGTGCGGCCCGGAGGCGTGGGCGGCGTGGTCCCATATCACGACACGGTGGTTCATGGTGCTCTACGGCGTCACCGCGCTCCCCTTGGCGGCCGGTGGACATGAGCCAGTTCGGCAGCTTCAACAACACCCTGGAGGATGATCTCCGATTCTCAGTAGAGCGCTAGCCGGATGTCGAATGGCTTCTTGTGAGGCTCGAGGAGGTTTGCGGCGGAGGCGCGGTTAGGCGATTTCGAGGGTCGGCTGGAAGAGAGCGAAGCCCCCTCGTTTGTTTTCAGGGAAGGGTCTCTCATCGGCGCGACCGACGAGTGCGCTCTCGACCTCTGGGCGCGCAACGCGGCCTGTCATCCCGATGGTGTTGTTTTTGATCGTGCGCTGGGCGAGGTGAGGCTCTCTGCCCTTGCCACGCTTCGCCATGTTCTCTGGGACGATCTGATTCACCTCCGCTCCCTGAGGATGTGCCGCGAGGTGATAGGTCTCGCGCCCTCGCATCCCGATACCCCGGTGGGAGGATATTCCCCCGCCTTCCCCGTGCGCTGAGGCGATATCATGGCTGGAACTCCGCCTGCCCGAAAAGAAATATTTTTTTGGCTCCTCGCCGCCATATTTGTCGCGCTGGTTTCGGTTTTTCTGTTCTGGGCCGAGCCGCTCTTTCTGAAAGAAAAGGGCGCGCAGGCGCAGCTTCAGGCCAGCGCCGCCCGCCTTCGCGGCGGCCCGCCGGGCGCGGCGGTCTCGGGAGTTGGCCAGTTGGTCAAAAGTTTTCTGGATGCGTCCAAACATGCCAGCCGGATGGAAGTGAATATCGAGGAGGCCTCGGCGTCCTGGCTCAGGATAACACTGAGCCTGCCCCGGTCGGCGCTTAGCGAAAAGATTTTGCGCCGGCGCGGGAAAACGACGGTCCGGCTTGCGGCCAGCTTGCTTAAAAGCGCGGGGGCCACCGGCGTGGGTGTTGTCGTGATGATGCGCAGGCGAGGAGCCGCCGCCGGCCAGAGCGAGCCTGTCGGGGTGGCTTCCCGGGAGTCGGGATCAAAAGCGGTCATTTGGCGCGCCCAGGGAAACTAGTGGGCACGAATGTACGGGAAAATTAAACGGCGACCGAAATCGGTCGCCGTTTTGTGTTCGAGGGTTACAAGAGCTACGACGACTTCATGACATTCGAAGCCTGAAGCCCTTTGGGGCCTTCGACAATGTCGAATGTTACAGACATTCCCTCCTCCAGGGTCTTAAAACCATCCCCCGAGATCGCGGAGAAGTGGACGAATACATCATCCCCATCTTCCTGAGAAATGAAACCGAAGCCTTTGGAGTCGTTAAACCACTTTACTGTTCCTTGTGCCACCTTTGTTTCTCCTGCAATCTAGCTAGTGGGGCCCGATATGTCCCAGTGACACTTTTGGGCAACCACTTGAAATGATATTACCCACACCATTCGTGGAAGAATTATTTATACTACAAGACATATTTTTTCGCAAGATAGTGAAAAAATACTAGTTAATCGGAAATGTACACTTCGAAAGGGGTGTATCTCTCACTTAAGGAGACACGAATATGCCAATTCAGACCGTAGCTATCATGAGCCCCGGGGAAATGGGGCATGCAGTGGGCCGGGCGTTGATCGAGAGCGGGCTAGAGGTCATCACCTGCCTCAAGGGGCGGGGTGAGTTGACCAAGAGCTTTGCTAGGAAGGCCGAAATCCGGGATGCCGAGAGTCTTGAGACGATGGTCGAGGAGGCCGATCTGGTGCTTTCCATCGTTCCTCCAGCCAAGTCGGTGGAAACCGCCGCTGCCGCCGCCCGGGCAATGCTCAGCGCGGGTAAGACCCCGCCGTATGCCGATTGCAACGCGGTGTCACCCGACACCACCCGCCGCGCGGGGGAGGAGATCACCCGCGCGGGCGCCGACTATATTGACGGTGGAATCATCGGTGGGCCCCCCAGCACGGGCCCTGCCCCCCGGTTTTATGTCAGCGGCCCGAAGGCCTCTTTGATGAGTGAACTCGACGGCAAGGGAATCGTGGTGCGTCCCATCGGGGATGAAATTGGCCGCGCCTCGGGCCTTAAAATGTGCTACGCCTCGATGACAAAAGGCACGTTGGCGCTTCAGGCGGCGGTTTTCACCACGGCCGAGGCGCTGGGCCTGACCAGCGAGTTGAAAGATGAGCTCATGGAGGGCCGTGAGGCACTTTATAAACAGATTGAGAACGGCACCCGGCGCCTTCCCTCAGTCTCGGCTCGCTATATCGGGGAGATGGAAGAAATCGCCGCGACTTATGCCGCCGTCGGTGTGACCCCGAAATTTCATCAGGGCGCTCTCGATGTATTCCGATTTCTCGCCTCGACCTCCCTGGCAGGAGAAACCTCCGAGACCATCGACACCAGGCGGACCCTGGAGCAGGCGGCGAAAATCTTCGCTGGCCATCTGCCGATGAAATAAGAGACTCTATTTTTTCTAATGTTTACAGGGTTATTTCATCGGCTAATTCGGGCGGGATGATGTGAGCCGGTGCATCAAGTGACTTTTCGGACAATACAGTATTATATTCTTAAGGTGATTCTTACTCGTGGGTGCCGGAGTTATCCGCAAGATTCGCTTCAGAGGAAATTCGGGAGGTTTTCGATCATGGGCTACGAAGAACCAGGATATGCATATTGTCTGCCGAAGGTAGGCGCCTGCCGGGTGGGGGAAGGGGAAAATGCGGCCCGGCGCTAGCCCCGATACTTGGACACTTCCACCACCTGGCCGCTGGCAGCACTCTCGATGATGACCTCAAGGGTCGCCTTCACCTCAAGCGCCTCGGCTCCGCCGATTTTGGGTTTCTCCCCCGTGCGGATACGCCGTGCGAATTCAGTCATCTGGTCTGACAGCGCGTCGCCCGCCTCGACAGGGATTTCGGTTCGTGAAGGCTCTTCTCATTTTCATAGAGGTAGAGCTTCGCGCCGTCCTCATCTCTCCAGGCTGCGGCTTCCGTGCCGAAGGCGGAGGTCAGAATCGAGAACGGAACCACCTGAGAAACGCAGATATAGCCGAGTGGGCCGCTTTCGAATTCGAGCGCAATCACCGTCGCATCGTCGAGCCGTGTCGCGCCGAGGATTTTCTTGCTGAAAGTCGAGACGCGATTAATCGGGCCCGGCAGATAGTGGAAGTTATCGACCATGTGGACCACGCGCCCGGTCATTCCGCTAAGCGCCATTCAGCCGGAACGTTGCGCCACCCCAGGTCAGGGCTCTGGTGGTTGGCGTTGAAGACGCGCGCCTCAAGCCGGTGGAGCAATTCGAGGTGCCCGGCCTCGATCATCGCGCGGACTTTTCTCGTTGTGCCCAGCCGCCGCCGCGGCGATGGCCCGCCGTGCCTCTTGAACAGTTAGCGTAAGGGGTTTTGGACGAAGATATATTTTCCGGCCGAAGCGGCCTCGCGGATAATTTCCAGGTGGGTAGAATGCTGGGTGAAAATAACGAGCCCCTCGACGGATTTATCCTAGGGGATTTCATCAAGACTTGTGGCGGGGGCGCCGCCGAATTCATCGGCGAAGGTGCTACGCGTCTCCTCCGTCCGGGCGAAACAGCGGGCGATCTCCGCCGACCCACCTCGCGCCGCCGCTATGGCCAGTCGACCGTCCCAGTTTCCAGGGCCGACAAATGCCAACTTTACTTTTTCGGAAGCCATTTTCCCCTCGCTGAATTAGTCGCCGGAGCCTCCGCTGTCGGCTCGGGTCATGCTACACTCACCGCTGTGATTTTCTACAACCTACAAACTCGGGCCTATCACTGACAAGCGTACTTACATGAACTTTACTTCACCACTCAAGCTTTTCATCCTGGTGGGCAGCCACTCGGTCAATTCGGTTTATAATCGCGTACTGACCCCGGTGCTGCCGCTTATTGCCATGGATTTCAATCTCAACTACGCCCAGGTTGGCCTCATCGTCGCGGCCTACTCGGTGGGAAACAGCTTGTTTCAGCTCCCGATATCCTTCGCCGCCGACTACACGGGCCGGCGCCGGTTGGTGGTGGTTTCCTCTCTAATCCTCAATGCCTTGCCCGTCCTCTTTTTCGGCTGGGCCTGGTCGTATTCCCTGGTAGTCTTTTTGGTGTTTCTCAGCGGCATCGGCGGCTCCGCATTTCATCCAACGGCTGTGGCGATGGTGGCGGAGACGGCCCCCGAGCGGCGGGGCTACGCCATGGGTCTTTTCAAGGCGGGCGGGGACTTTGGAAGTGTGTTCACCCCGGCCATTGTCGGGTGGCTGGCCGTTGTGTTGTCGAGTTGGAGGACAGCGGCACAAATTTTTGTTCTGCCCGGCCTGATATGGGCGGTGCTCATCTGGATGGTGTTTCCGAAAGAAACGCCTATCAAGCGGGGGCGGATCGGTAAGGAAGCGAAAACCACCATCTGGGAGCTTTTGCAAAACCGGGCGCTGCTTTTTCTGCTCCTGCTTGCCTCGTGCCGGGTCATGATCGGCCGGGGTACGATGGCGTTCTTTCCACTTCTACTGGCGGAGAGTTTCGGTTACACCACCATCGGTATCGGATGGATCGTAACTATCTATTATACTTTTGGAACAATCAGCTCGGTCGCCATGGGTAAGCTCTCGGATTATTTCAAGCATACGAGCTTCATCGTCGGAATGCTGCTTCTCAGCACCTTGTCCCTTGCCTTGATGCCGCTTCCCGAAAAGATCTGGGGCGTGTTCGGGCTCATGATTCTGTTGGCCACAACCCTCGGGCCATCACAGGGCCCCATACTCTCCGTGATGACGGAGATGGTTGACGATAAAAGCCGGGCCAGCTCGGTCGGGCTTCTTTACACGATGAACGAAGTTGCGGGCGCAATCTCTCCTTTCATTGGCGGGCTTATCGCCCAGGCGGTGGGGCTCAGGCTGTCGTTTCTTTTCTATGCGCTAATCTCTCTCATCGCCACGGGCGCCGGGGTGATGGTCCACCGGCTCCGGGAGCGGCAAAAACTCGCGGGCGGATAAATAATACCCACCCCGCTTTATTCGGAGCGAGTTAACGACGGGAGAAATCAAAAAGCCGTATGAGAAGCTAAGATAAAACTAAGCGACGACATAATGTCATTTGGGTCTTCTTGTTTGTGCTTTTCGTCAGCGCTGAATTTATGCGAAAAGGAAAAAAATACGATTTAGATTGATTGTGACGGTATTGTTTTCGCCGGTTGTGGCGGTGTTGGTCTCTTCCGTGAATCCGTTGATAGCGCCGGTTGATGGGGCCCAAAGGCAAGAGGTGGAGGTCCGTCCGTGAAATTTTTTTGGGGTGGCAAGACCCTCACCTAGACCGATGTTCACAATTCACATGATCCCGCCGCTGACGGAGGCCTTCGGCTGGCGCTGGGCGTTCGCGTTCCTGGCGCCGGGTCCCTTTCTGGGCATCTGGGCGATGGCCCGCCTGCGCGGCCACCCGGATTCGGTCAAACTCGCCAGCGGGAATCGGTAGAGAAGGGCTACTTCTCGGGTCTCGGGTAGACCTCGATCATCGGATAGAGCTGCTGGATGTTCTCGGGCAGGCCGAAGAACAGGGGCAGCTCTTCTTTTTCGCCATGCGCGAGGGTGGCGAGGTCAAGCGGCCTGCCGTTCGGGTAATGCGCCCAGCCGCCCACTTCTTTCAGGACGGCGAGCGGACCCAGAATATCCCAGATGTAGGGCCTGTCCACGAGCACACCGACCGTGTTCCCGGTGATGGCATAGGCGACATGGGCGGCGATTGAGCCGTAGGCAATCGATTTTCCCGGATAATCCATCTTGTAAAAACGCTTTCTCGATGACGGCGAGAGCATCACTGTCTGGTTGTCGATCTCCATGGGCTCGATAGCCGGAATCGGCTCCCCGTTTCGCCATGCGCCCTCGTCTCGCTCGGCTATCAGCATCTCGTCGATACGCGGGAGAAAAATTCCGCCCGCCAGTGGCGCGGCCGCCGCCATCACCCCAATGCACACCCCCCAAGTCGGCAGGCCGTTCAGGTATGCGTTAGTTCCGTCGATGGGGTCGACCGCCCAGAGGCGATAGCCCTCGACCTCGTTTTCTCTCGCGGCTCCGTGTTCCTCGCCGATGATCCTATCGTCTGGGAAGCGATCGGCGATGCGGCCGGTGATATAGGTCTCCACCCGGCGGTCGGCCTCGCTGACCATGCTGTGGTCGGCCTTTCGCTCGCCCTTGGCTCCCGGTGCGAGGGCGAGTGCCATTTTCCCCGCCTCGCGTAGTGTTTCCTCAATAAAATTTTTCATGGGACGCCCCGCTCATTTTTTGATTGATTTTCCGTTCCCGTAAATTACCGCGACCGGCCCGTTTTCGCCATAGGCCCGGCTTGCCCCGTCGGCAGGGGGAGGCACATACTGGCCGGGCGTTTTTGACCAGCATATCTTCTCGGCGGGCGATGAGGTGCCCTTCCCGCCGGAATTCCTTTGGCAAAGAGCCTGAATTGAAAAACGAGCGAGCGAAAACCCGAGGCCTGTACGATTATACCAAGGGCTCCATCAGCTGGGCCATCACCCGTCTCTCGGTGCCGATGTGTGTCGAGCAGATCATCCGCAACGTCGACGGCGTCCTTGAAATATACTGGATCGGCATGCTGGGGCCCGAGTTCCTGGCGGCGACTTCGCTCGGGTTCATGTCTGTTCTGTTTTTCCGTGCGGGGGGCTTCGGGATTCGCATTTCAGGCCAGGCGCTGATCGCCCAGAGAATCGGCGCGGAAGATAACGAGGGTGCATCGATCTACGCCGGCCAGGCGATAATCATACTCATGTTCTACTCGCTGGCATTCACCATTCTCGGATTGTTATGCGCTCCGTATGTCATGGCGCTGCTCACCACGGACCCCGTGATATTGCGCCATGGCACCAATTACATGCGCGCGGGCTTCGCGGTGTTTGTTGCCTGGGAGGGCATGTTCGTCTACTCGAGCATCCTCCGAGGCGCGGGCGAGGCGGGCTACACCCTTGTCGCGATGATCGCAGGGGTTTGCGTGTCGATCTTCGCGGTGCCGCTGCTTATTTTCGGGGCGGGTCCCGTTCCCGCCATGGGGATCGCGGGCGGTTTTCTGGGGATGGGCACGGGCCGATTCACCGGGTGGCTTGTCATGGTGTACATCGTCGCCACCGGGCGCTCGCGGGTGAAATTACACTTCAGCGACCTGCGGCCCCGGGTAAAGGAGAGCATGCGGATCATCAGCATGGCCTGGCCCGTTTCGGTGCAAAATCTTCTTGAGCGCGGCGCGAACATCATTTTACTCAGAATGCTCTCCTCGTTCGGCCCCTTCGCGCTGGCGGCCTGGGCAATCGGAAACCGGATTACGCTCATCGCGCGGATGCCGAGTTTCGGGCTCCAGGGCTCGGTCCGCACCCTGGTCGGGCAAAACCTGGGTGCGGGGCTCCCCGAGCGCGCTGTACGCACGGTGAAGATTGCCCTCGGCGCGATGACCGTGCTCATGGGGTTCGTTTCAATCGCGATGTTTGTTTTTGCGCCGGATATCGTCGTCGTGTTCGGTATGGGGGGCGAGGGGGCGGGCATTGGCGCGGTGGCCCTTCGCATCCTGTGCGTCGGTCTGGTCATGGAATCCGCCCGTCGCGTCGCCGCAGGCGTGTTTCAGGGCAGCGGCATAACGAAACCGCCCATGATGATCGAGGGCGTCGTTCGCTGGGTCGTTCAGCTTCCGGCGGCGTTTCTGATGGTGTTCCCACTCGGGGTGGGCGCGGCGAGTATCTGGCTCGCCATCGCGGGCAGCCAGGCTATCAGCGGTGCGGCGATGCTCATCTGGCTTTGGGTCTGGTCCCGGCGAGGCGGGCTGGTGAGGCGCTCGGTCGCGATAAACGCCGAAAGAGCTGGCAGCGCATGACGCGCATAATTGGTGTGTAACATCGAAATGTTTATTTAAACAGAAAGCAAATTGATGAAAGAAAACCCGAAAGAAAAAGATCTCATGGTCATCGGTATTGGCGACGAGGGCGGGCTGCATCCCTCCACCGTCTATGGCCCAGTGAGCTCGTGGCGCTTTGGCAGTTCACTCGGGGTGGACCTCATTCTTCAGGCGAGCGTGTGCTCGTTTAACTGTGTTTATTGCCAGCTTGGCGCGATTCAGGTTGTCACCGCCGAGCGGCGGCTGTTTGTCACGACCGAGCGCGTCATGGCCGACCTTGAAAAAGCCGACTGGCGGGGGGCGGACCTCGTCACCTTCAGCGGAAGCGGCGAGCCCACCCTCGCCCTTAACATCGGCGAGGCCGTCCGGGCGGTGAAAGAGTGGACCGGCATCACCACCCACGTCCTGACGAATGGAACGCTTGTACATCTCCCCGAGGTGCGGGAGGCACT
>Ga0115002_10008946_pt1 | contig 11013 bp, 8 predicted proteins | sample ArcticOcean_MG_C_8_FD_89576 | JGI IMG/M metagenome (GOLD analysis project Ga0115002, IMG submission 89576) | Marine microbial communities from western Arctic Ocean - ArcticOcean_MG_CB11_86 | ecosystem: Environmental > Aquatic > Marine > Oceanic | place: Arctic Ocean: Canada Basin | collected... | reverse complement strand
GAAGAACATTTAAGAGAATTAGAACTGCTAGCAAAAACAGCAGGTGCAAAAGTAGTTGGAAAAGTCACTCAGAAGCTTTCTCGAATTAATCCATCATACTTTATAGGCACTGGAAAAGCTGAACAGATTATAAAACAAGCAGAAGAGCTAGGCGTTTCCCTTATAATATTTGATGATGAGTTAAGTCCTGCTCAAATTAAAAATTATAGTAACCTTGTAAAAGATATAAAAGTAATTGATAGAAATGCACTTATCTTGGATATATTTAGTCAGCATGCCAAGACAAAAGAAGCAAAGACTCAAGTAGAACTTGCCCAATTAGAGTATATGTTGCCAAGACTAACAAGAGCTTGGACTCACCTTGAAAGGCAAATGGGTGGTATTGGTGCCCGAGCTGGAGCAGGTGAAACTCAAATTGAAGTTGATAGAAGATTAATTAGAACAAGAATATCAAAGCTAAAAAAAGAGTTAAATAAAATTGATAAAGAGAGAGAGACGCAAAGTAAAAATAGGCTAAATGAATTTAAAGTAGCTCTAGTGGGTTACACTAATGCTGGCAAATCTACACTTATGAAAACAATTTCTGGTGCTGATGTTCTAATTAAGGACCAGCTTTTTGCAACATTAGATACAACAATACGTACGGTTAAACTTGATAATTCTCATAGAATTTTATTAAGTGATACAGTTGGCTTTGTTAGAAAACTCCCGCACCATCTGGTAGCAAGTTTTAAAAGTACCTTAAAAGAGGTCGTAGAAGCTGATCTTATCTTAATTATGCTTGATGCTTCTTCAAATGAGGTGAACGATCATTATAATACAATAATTGAAGTATTAAAAGATTTAGGCGTAGAGCGTTGTTCATCATTAATTATTTTGAATAAAATTGATAATGAAAATGTTAAAAAACAAATGGCCTATTTAAAAAGAACATTTCCTGAAGCCATTTTTATATCTGCATTAAATAAATTGATGATTGATTCTTTAAATAAGAAAATCATTGATATCATGGATATGAATTTTCAGGTAGTTGACCTCCATTTCACGTATCAAGAATCTAAAAAGTTAGCATTAGCTCAAGAAGGAGTAGATGTATTAGAACGTATCTATAATGATGATCACGTATATCTAAAGGTTAAAGGTTCAAGAAAAAGAATCAGCCAAATTCAATCAAATTTAATTGAATAATTTTTTCTATTTATAATTTTTAATTATTTTCACTTCAGCTTCGATTTCAGGATCCGTTTTTAACACGGTAGAGGCCTCTGTTTTCAGCAAACTTCCTTCATCCGTATAAACGAAAAGGCCTGTTTTTTGAATTCAGAAGGTGATCTCAAGGATTTTTTATTGAAGATCCTGAAATTCAATAACTGAAGTGAAAAATATTTATCTCGTAATGTAAAAAATCTTTACTATTTTTTTCTAAATCCTCAATTGATTTTCAGATGAAGCAACAGCAACAGCTACGCTAGCATCACCAGTAACATTAGTTACTGTACGCATCATATCTAATATTCTATCAACTCCTAAAATAAGTGCAATCCCAGCACTTGGAACATTAATTGCCTCTAATATTATTACAAGCATAATAATCCCAGCACCTGGAACGGCAGCTGTTCCAATAGAAGCCAAAACTGCAGTTAAAACAATAGTTAATTGTGCACCTATTGATAAATCCATACCTAATGTTTGGGCAATAAATACAGCAGCTACGGCTTGATATAATGCAGTTCCATCCATATTTATTGTTGCACCAAGTGGTAGTACAAAGGAAGAAACTTCTTCTGATACACCTAACTCATCTTCACAACATTCCATGGTGACGGGTAATGTTGCACCACTTGAACTAGTTGAGAAACCAAGAAGCTGTGCAGGTGCAATTCCTTGATAAAATTTCTTTAGTGGCATTTTTGAAAATAATTTAAGAACAACTGAATATGTAATTAACATGTGGATTAATAATCCCATGATAACGGCAAGCATATAAAACCCTAATGCGCTTAAAAGCTCTATTACATTATTAATATTATTACCAGCTACAGAAGTTATTGTATCTGCTATAAGAGCAAATACACCAATTGGTGCTAATAACATTATATTATCAACAAGTTTAATTACTAGATCGTTAATCCCTTCCATAAATTCTAAGACAGGCCTAGATTTTTCTTTAGGGATTTGGATTAAAGCAATGCCAACAATAATTGCTATAAAAACTACCTGAAGCATATTCCTATTATTTGATGCTGAACTAAAAAAGTTGCTTGGAACCATATCAACAACTGGTTGAAGAACTGATCGTTCTTTAACTTCCTGAGCAGCTTCCAGTTTTCCAGAGGCAGCTGATTGATATGTGTTTTGAAGTTTAATTTTCATATCCTCGGGTACTGTTTCACCAGGTTCAAGTATATTTACTGCAATTAAACCAATCGTAACCGCAATTGCTGTAGTGGCAAGATAAATAGTTATAGTTTTACCACCGATTCTAGAAAGCTTTTTCAAATCGGATAAGGAAGCAACTCCAGTTATTAAAGAAGAAAGGACAAGAGGAACCGCAATTAATTTTAACAAATTAATAAATATTTTTCCAAATGGAGCAATCCAGTCATTAGTGAATCCTCCCCAACCTTGTGATGCAGCTAAAATTCCAAATAATAAGCCTAGTATTAGACCTATAATAATTTTCCAGTGTAGATCAAGTTTCATATTTTCTCAGAGGTTATGTGTTAATTATGTTGATTAACTATCTTTTTTGATTTCAGAATATTTTTTAAAATACGAATCACCGATAGTTGAAAAAAAGCTTATTAGTCTATTCCTTTTTTTCTCATCTTCATTCAACCTTTTAATTAAGGTATGAGAGGCCGTATCAATTAAGTCTTGAAAGTGGGCGAAAAGTTCGCCTAATTGTTTTGATAAAGATTTATTCATTAATGAGTTTTAATGCTTGTTCAATATCGGTCGTTGGCAATTTACAACTAAAATCTTCGCAAATATAATAAGTGGTTTTTTCATTAATCATCTTGTGATCTGAAGTCCATTTAGCTAGAGGAGAAAGACTTTGAAGCTTATCATCAGTATCTTTAAATAATATTACTTTGTTTGGAATATACTTTGATTTTAAAAGCTTCAAAGCGGCTTGTGTTTCTAAATTACTTCTAGAACCTACAACAACTATCTCTTTAGGTTTTGATAATTCAAACATAAATGCAGAAAGTATAGATGTATAACCTGTTGGGGCATTTTCAATTTCATTTGAAAATACTTTAAATAATTTTTCAGCCATTTCCGCCCATTTCACCTCTCCTGTCAAGCGTGTCAACTTTAATAAATTATAAGCTGCAATTGAGTTTCCAGAGGGTATTGCTCCATCATAACCTGTTAAAGATCTCACAATGAGTTGTTCAGATTTATCACTTCCTAAATAAAAGCCTCCCTCATCACTCCAAAATTCTTCAATCATTATTTTATTAAGTAGAATTGCTTCACTTAAATATGAAGGTTTGAAGGTTGCTTCATAAAGTTCAAGAAGTCCCCAAATCATAAAAGCATAATCATCTAAATGTGCATCTAACCCGGAAACTCCATTTCTATACCGTTTGATTAATCTTCCATTGTTGTCCGTTAAATTTTTTAAAATGAACTGCGTGCTTTTTTCAGCAGCATATATAAATGATTCATTCTTAAATGCAACACCGGCTTTAGCATAGGCGGCAATCATAAGTCCATTCCAATCTGTCAATATCTTATCATCTTTTAGAGGATGGATTCTTTTTTCACGGATTTTAAATAAAGTTTGTTTGATTCCTTTAATTCGTTCTAATTCGCTTTTATCTTTGACTGATTCTTTGAGGTGGAAAATATTTTTACCTGTAAATTGGCCTGTTGCTTCATCTTTAAAATTGCCAGAGGAATCTAAATTATAAAGTTTACTTAATAATGAAAGATCGTCTTTACTTGCTATTGATTGTAACTCTTCAAGTGTCCATAAATAAAAAAGCCCTTCTTTTCCTTCACTATCAGCATCTTCAGCTGAGTAAAAACCTCCACGCTTATCAGTCATATCGCGACTTACATAAGTGAGAATCTCCTCTGCGATATTTTGATAAACTTGATTGCCTGTTATTTGAAATGCTTCCGTATATGCGATTGTGAGCATTGCTTGATCATAAAGCATTTTTTCAAAATGAGGAATCAGCCATTCTTTATCAGTTGAATAACGGTGGAAACCATAACCGATATGGTCAAAAATGCCACCAAGCCTCATTTTCTCCAAAGTATTTTCTACCATCATTAATGCAGTTTTATCTTCAGTGATATGATGATATCGTAACAGATAAATTAAATTATGTGGGGAGGGGAATTTTGGCTGTGTACCAAAGCCACCATTTATTTTATCATACTTGCTAACAAACTGAGAGTAAGCATTCTCTAAAATTGTTTGATCTAAATCTGCCCCTGTTAATTTTTTATTTGATTTAATAAGAAATGAATTAACTTTTTTAGCAGCGACTATAAGTTCCTCTCTTTTGTTTTTCCATGAATCTGAGATAGAGGGGAGTAATTCTAACATTCCTGGGCGTCCAAAGCGACCAATTTTAGAGAAGTAAGTACCAGCAAAGAAAGGTTCTTTACTCGGTGTCATGATAATTGTAAGAGGCCAACCGCCTCTACCAGTCATTGCTTGGCACACTGACATATAAACATGGTCAATCTCGGGTCGCTCTTCTCGATCAACTTTTATTGAAATATAATTTTCATTTAATAGTTGAGCAACTTGTTCATCTTCAAATGATTCATGCTCCATTACGTGACACCAATGACAAGTAGAATAGCCAATCGAAAGGAAAATTGGGAGATCAAGCTCTTTTGCCTTATCAAAAGCTTCACGTCCCCAAGGGTACCAGTCGACAGGGTTATTTTTATGTTGAAGAAGATAAGGGCTTGATTCTTTTGCCAGTCTATTCACGTATTTTTCTTTCGTTTTATTTTCTTTTACTATGACTTGACTATACAATTGTGAAGTCATATTTATAAATATAATTATAAAAAATAAATTATTGATTTTATTCCATATGCTTGTAATTGGCATACCTCAAAATTAATTTCAATGTAGTATCTTAACCAAGCTAGAAGGAATATATGATTCATTTAAGTTTTATCCTCTTATATTTGATTATTTTAATCGGAATAGGCTTTTATAAAGCAGGTAAAATTAAAACACAATCAGACTTTGCGGTTGCGGGTCGTTCATTAAGTCCATGGGTACTTGTTGGTACAATGTTAGCGACATGGATGGGAACGGGATCTATCTTAGGAAACGCCGGCAAAACATATGAAACTGGAATGGCAGCCTTGATTTTACCTTTGGGTAGTATTTTAGGAATCATAATATTAACTAAAATTGCGGGGAAGGTTAGGTCTTTAGAAAAATATACGGTCCCAGAAATTTTAGGAGATAGGTTTGGTTCGGGAGCGCGTCTTTTATCAGTAATTGCATTAGTTATTGCCTATATGGTAATTGTTAGTTATCAGTATAATGCAGGAGGTGCGGTTCTTCAAACTGTTTTAACTAATGATCAAGGGGTTTCTTTGATCACGGCTAAGACAGGAACCATTATTGCCGCTATATTTATTATTGCATACACAATGTTAGCGGGGTTAGTAAGTGTAGCATATACAGATGTAGCGAATGGAATTATTATTATTCTTTCTTTTATTGTAGCAATTCCAATTTTATTATTTGAGGCAGGTGGTTTTTCTGGAATGACTGAATCTTTTGCACTTATGGGAAAAGATTCACATATGAACTTTTGGGGTGTTTATTCATTTTTAGATATTATGAACTTTTGTCTTCCTCCATTCTTATTAATAATGGGTGATGCAAATATGTATCAAAGGTTTTTTGCGAGTAAAAGTGCTGAAGGAGCAAAATATGCAACTAAAGTATTAATTGGAGCAGTTGCAGCAGCAGAACTAATGATCATCTTTGCAGCTTGGGTTGCCTCAAGTATGATACCAGAGGCTGAAGTTGGAAAGTACGTATTAATATATGCTTCCCATAAGTTTTTGCCTACATTTCTGGGCGCAATCATGATGACAACAATTATTGGAATTATCATATCGACAGCTGATAGTTTTTTACTTGTGCCTGCAACTACATTAATGCGAGATATCTATATAAATTATATTAATCCTAATGTAAATGAAAAAAAGATAGTTTTATTAAGTAGAGTATTAGTACTGATGCTTGGAATAGTAGCATATATTGTTTCTCTTGGCTTTGAAAAATCTGCGGGATTTTTTGAAAAGGCATTATATGCATACACTATTTATGGTGCCGCAATCACTCCAAGTTTAGTAGCCGCTTTATTTTGGAAAGGTGCAACAAAAGCAGGTGCCATATCATCAATCCTCACTGGCACAATAATAACTTTAATTTGGAAAGAATCTTCATTTATTCGAAATATTATCCCAGACAACATTTATTCAAATATGGATGAAGTACTACCGGCGATAAGTTTATCAGTTTTATCGCTAGTTATAGTTAGTCTTCTAACGAAGAAAGATTAAGTGCGAGTTATTAGTGGAGGATTATTTTTAAGAGGAGAGGCCTCAGACAATAATTCTCTACGATAATACTCAAATGTTTTCCCTGTTCTTTGCCAATTCTCAACTCGATTCACGATACGAACATCACCAGTAAACCTTGTCGAAATTCCATTGGCTACATGACCCGTTATATAATTTATATTCTCTTGTTTTCCTGCCCAGCTTAAAAAGACACGTTTTAACATTTTTGCGTATCCATTTCCTTTATATTCAGATTGAATAACAAATGCATACGTATAAATTGTGTTTGCTTTACCAAAATTTTTATCTGTTCTTGCCCAAGGTTCGTGGCTAAGCGCTTCTAATGGAACACCAATAATATATCCTATAATATTATCCCTATATCGAGCAATAAAAGGTAATGCACCTGCAGTATTAAAATATTTTTGTATAGTAGATTTTGTTAAGATTGCTTTTTCGCCATAATCTTTTGCAAGCGATTTAGATATTTCAATTAGCTGTGGGTAATCTGATTCACCAACATTTTTTAGTAGCTCGATTTGGAAAACACCACTTGAAGCAATGATTTTAGATTTAGAATTAAGTGAATCTGAAATTGAGAGTTGGTCCATTTAACTTGAATTTAATGTGATATTTTAATTAAAAGTATTATTCATACATTCCTTTTCCAGGTTCAAGTATAGTCTAGCTAAATTAGGCGGCTATGAAACCATTCAATTTTAGACTTTCAGAAGTAATTAAAACTAAACGAAGTCACTTATGTGTTGGTTTGGATATGAATCCAGAAGCAATGGGCTCTCCAAGCACAACTCTTGATGAACTTAAAAAACATGCTTTTAAAGTTATTGATTCTACTAGTGATCTCGCATCTGCATTTAAACCTAATCTGGCATTTTTTGAAAGGTGGGGAAGTCAAGGCTTCAAATGGCTTGAAGAATTAATGGATTATTTTTCAGATGATTTAATTATAATAGGCGATGCTAAAAGAGGAGATATTGGGAATACAGCAAAACAATATGCATATAGTTTGTTCGCTCATTTTAACTTTGATGCAGTCACTTTAAGTCCATATATGGGAAAAGATTCAATAAGTCCATTTATAGAAAATGCTGAAAAAGGAGTTTTTATTCTTTGTAGGACATCTAATCCATCAGCAATTGATTTACAAAATCAACCGATTAACACTGAAATGCTTTTTGATAAAACTGCTCAATTATGTGTTGAATGGAATGAAAATAATAATGTAGGTATTGTTGTTGGTGCTACAGCACCAAAAGAAATAAGTCGAATTAGAGATCAAGCTCCAAATATGCCTTTTTTAATTCCTGGAATAGGTGCCCAAGGCGGTGATCTAAAACAAAGTATGTTAGATGGTAATAAAAACGGCGATGCTTTGATTAATATTTCACGAGGTATTAGTTTTTCAGGTGACTTGAGCAAAAAAGCAATTCGTAATGCAGCGAAAGATTACCTGTCGCAAATGCGTGAAATCGTAGATATTTAAATAATTAACTAATAATAGATAATAAAATTATAATGAAAAACTACCTTGAAATTTTTAGGAATACTGGTGCCTTACTTGATGGACACTTTGTTCTTACATCTGGTCGTCATAGTGCATCATATTTTCAATGTGCGAAAGTACTTCAATATCCGCAACACTTATTAGATTTCTCAAAAAAAATTATGGATCATTTTACGAATACAGACATTAACACTATTATATCGCCAGCTGTTGGAGGAATTGTTATAGGTACTGATGTAGGGCGAATAATGAATAAAAAAACTATTTTTTCTGAAAGAGAAAATGGCCAAATGACCTTGCGAAGAGGGTTTTCTATAGAAAAAAATGAAAAAGTTTTAGTAGTAGAGGATGTCATTACAACTGGAGGTTCGGTTAAAGAAGTCATGGAGCTTATTGAGTCATCAGGCGGGATTGTTATTGGTGTTGCGGTCATTGTTGACCGTAGTAATGGAAAAGTAATTCTCCATCATAATCAATTTTCCATCGTTCCTTTGGAAGTAAAAAGTTATGATGAGAATGAAATTCCAGAATCTTTAGCTAAAATACCTATTCAAAAACCAGGAAGCAGGAATTTAAAAAAGTGAAAAAATTATTCTTTTTAATTTTAATTGGAGTATTGTTTATGAGTTGTTCAAAAGAAGATGATGTTGCGGTAATTTCAACAAAATTTGGTGATATGGTAGTAGAGTTTTATCCAGACGTCGCTCCAATGCATGTTGAAAGTTTTACGATCTTAGCTAAAGAAGGATATTTTGATGGAACAACCTTTCATCGGCTTATTCCAGGATTTGTTATTCAAGGTGGCGACCCTAATTCAAAAGATGATAATAGAATGAATGATGGGACGGGTGGACGAGCAGGTAAATTTTTTGGTATTGGTCGTGAGAATGATCCAGATACTTGGTTGATACCTGGAGAATTTAATGATAAGCTCCATGTAAGAGGTACTTTGTCAATGGCTAGAACGAATGATCCCAATAGTGCATCCAGTCAATTTTTTGTGTGTCATGCAGCAACACCTCAACTTGATAAGCAATATACAGTATTTGCTCAAGTGATTAAAGGTTTAGAAGTCATTGATAAAATTGTAAATGAAAATCGTCCAAAAAAAGAGGACCCAAGGTATCAAGGTCCCGATGGTGATAACCCATATGAAAAAATTGAAATGAAAGTAAATATCTTAAAGCGAAGTGAAGCTATATCGGATTAAATTATTTCTTAAATTATTTATTAATAAAACATGATTTAATGGTTTTAATTAAAAAAAGTAAAATGAAAAAAATATTCATAACAATTATATTTTTAATGAGTTCAATCTGGGGTCAGTTCCAGACCCCTGTTTCTTTATCGGCCAAAATCGAGTCAACAGCCCGAGCTGGTGAGGTAGCCAAATTAGTTGTTACTGCTAAGATGGACTCCGAATGGAAAATATACGCTCTTAGAGATCAAGGCGAAGGTCCTATAGCAACCAGGGTAACTGTTTTGGGTGACATTATTAAAGATTCTGGGTTGGTCGAAGAAGATGAACCTCTTGCAAAATATGATGATGGATTTTTAACAGTTACAAAAACGCATCAAGGCGGGGCTGTCTTTACTGCGCCAATTTTATTGAATGAAGATATTTTTCCAGGGACTTATGATCTAAATGTAGTTGTTTTATTTCAAGTTTGTAATGAAGCACTTTGCTACCCACCAAAAGAAGAGTCTCTTATTGTGCCAATAACAATAGAGCCTGGAGAGCCACGAGAAGATAGATTAGATATTGTTTTGGTGTCTGATGTTTTTGATAAATCAGGTAACATAAATTTAGAAGCGGCTATAGATCAGGGTTTCTTTTCATTTGTACTCCTAGCAATAAGTATGGGATTTTTGGCCCTATTAACTCCATGTGTTTTTCCAATGATTCCAATCACTGTTTCTTTTTTCACTCAACAAGGAGAATCAGGTCAAGGTAAGCCGCTTAAAAATGCTATTATCTATACTCTTGGCATAATTGCAACTTTTTCAATTTTAGGATTTATTCTTGCTCTTACTTTGGGTGCATCAGGAGCAAATCAGTTGGCATCAAATCCTTGGGTAAATTTATTTATTGCAGCATTGTTCATTTATTTTGCTTTGTCTCTGTTTGGAATGTATGAAATTGAGGTACCAGAAAAATTAAGACATTTATCTCTTAAGCAGGAAGGTCGAGGAGGAGTAGTTGGTACCTTATTTATGGCTGTCACTTTTACACTCACTAGTTTTACTTGTACTGTTCAATTCGTAGGACTTTTATTAGTCGCAGCATCCCAAGGGCAATGGTTTTGGCCACTAATTGGCATGATAGTTTTTAGTGCAGCCTTTGCTTTCCCATTCTTTTTTCTTGCGCTTTTTCCACAATATTTAGCCAAAATGCCAAAGTCAGGAGGCTGGTTAAACGCTGTTAAAGTAGTAATGGGTTTTCTTGAACTTGCAGCGGCTTTTAAATTTTTGAGTAACACAGATTTAGTATGGGGTTGGGGATTTTTCTCGCACAATGCTGTTTTAGCTGTTTGGGCTGTGTTAATGCTACTTGCTGGATTTTATTTGTTGGGTAAAATTCAATTACCTCATGATTCACCCTTAGCGTCAGTAAGTGTTCCAAGATTAATGCTTAGTGCAGCTTTTTTAACTTTTGGCCTTTATTTAACATCAGGTTTATTTGGTCAACGTATTCATGGCATTATATATGCATATTTACCCCCTGTTGTTGAAAGCGATACCGGTGCGGTGAGCACTAATGGAAATTCAATGGCTGAAGAGTTTAAATGGTATCGTGATCTTGATAAGGGTTTAACTGAAGCAAAAGCAACTGGTAGACCAGTATTTATTGACTTTACCGGATATACTTGCACTAATTGTCGTTGGATGGAAGCCAATATATTTACAAAAAGAGAAGT
>Ga0115002_10008945_pt1 | contig 11013 bp, 8 predicted proteins | sample ArcticOcean_MG_C_8_FD_89576 | JGI IMG/M metagenome (GOLD analysis project Ga0115002, IMG submission 89576) | Marine microbial communities from western Arctic Ocean - ArcticOcean_MG_CB11_86 | ecosystem: Environmental > Aquatic > Marine > Oceanic | place: Arctic Ocean: Canada Basin | collected... | reverse complement strand
GCCAGGTCCGGCTCGCTCCAGCCATCGGTGCCTTCGGGGCGCACCGGCAATACCAGATAGCGCATGTCGGCGTTGCTGTCGTGCACCCGGACGGCGACGTCGTCGGCCAGATCGGTGCCGAATTCCTTCAGCACGGCGCGCGGCTCGTTGACCGAGCGGGACCGGTAGGTTTTGCTTTTATACCAATCGGGCGGCATGCCGAGGATGGTGCGCGGATAACAGGAGCAAAGCGTGCAGACCACCATATTGTGAACATCGCTGGTGTTTTCGACCACCACCAGTTCGGCGTCCAGCATCGGAATATCGAATTCCTGAATAGCCTTGGTGCCGTCGGCGAGCAGGCGTTCCTTGAAACCCGGGTTCGCCCAGGCGCGGGCGATGATCCGGGCGCCCATATCTTCGGAGCGGGAATCCATAAACTCCAACTGTTCGCGCACATCGCCGGCCTTGATGACGTCCTTTTCGATCAATAGATCGCGGATCGCATCGGCCATCAGCACATAGTGATCGTCTTCGTTCACATCGTGACGGCTGTCATCGGACCAAGCCAGCAATTCGTGGCCATGCGCGTTCAGCTCTGCCGGTTTATCGCTCATTGGATGATCGCCTTTCTTGGTTCCGGCGCGCCCCCGCCGGCGGGCCTCAGCCAGTGTTCGTACATTTCCAAATCCAGCGTGTCGCTGGCGTTACCATCGTAGTTGTCCCAAATATGGGTCTGATCGAAGCGCACCCGGTAGAGATGCTTCATCGGCAATCCGTCGAAGCCGTAGGCGCTTTCTTCCGGGTTCACGAAGGCGCCGCAATAGCGCTCGATAATACCGGTCTTGCCCTTGATATAGTCCGGCGTCCGGCGGTGGCCGGGCGGGTTGGAATCGTGAATGCGAACCTGATCGCCGGTCTTGAAGATGGGATCCGTGAGGGGCTCGCCGCTCATGACTTGCCGCTCCCCGCCGCCCGCATTTCGGCGATGCGCTCGAGCACCTCGGCCTTGGTCAAAAGCCCTTTTTCCTCCAACAGATCGCAAACCGCCTCGGACCAGCGCTCGGCATAGCCCCGGTCATAGACCCCCTGCGGCAGGCTTTCGAGGCAGCGCCGCATTTCGTGGAGGGTGGAATGGCCGCGCGAACGCATGGCGCCGGCAACCGCGTTCAACAACTTGAACCAGGGTTCCATTTCATGGTCTTCGATGATCATCGGCCCGGCGGGCAAGCCGCCGATATCGTGCACGCCGCCCATGGCGTCCTCCCAGCTTAAAATTCGTTGCCGCCGATTATACCCTTCGTTTGGAAATATTCAATTTGCATAGTGGATTCAGGAATTTTCCACCTTGAGACGAGAATAGTTGGTTTTCCAGAGACCAATGCCAATATATAATGATAATTAATATCAAGTAGTCTGCGCTGCCCGAGGGATCGAATAATTTACCGATATGACTGATCGGCGGATACTCTATATCGAAGACGATGGGGACGTGGCGGAATTATGCTCCGTAATTCTGACCGCAAGGGGCTTCCATGTGGAAACCGCCGCCACCGGCAAGGACGGCCTGAAAACATTTAAAAAGCAGAAAGCCAAAAAGCAGCCCTTTGACATCGTCCTTCTGGATTACCTGTTGCCCGATATCGATGGTCTTGAGGTGGCCCGGTCCCTGCTCAAATCCACCCCCGATTTGCCGATTGTGCTGATCACCGCCAAGGGCAGCGAAAAGGTTGCCGCCGAAGCATTATCCATTGGTGTGACCCGGTACGTCATCAAGAGCACTATGGATATCTATGAACATCTTTTGCCGGAAACGCTGAAGGCCATCCAAAAGGATTTGGACAGCCGGCGGGCAACCAAAAAGCGGCTGACGGATTATCAGGAGACCCTCGAAGATATCTACCAAAACTCGCCCGCCGCGCAGCTGTCGGTGGACGTCAAGGACGCTTCGATTATCCGGCACAATCGCAATCTGACCGAAATGCTGGGTTACAGCGCCGAAGATATCAAATCCATGACCGTCTTGGATATCTATACCGACGACGAAAACGGCGCGCCCAAGGCCCGGAAGATCCTGGATACCGTGCGAAGCGGAAAAGAGATCAAGATTGAGGCGACCATGCGGCGCAAAGACGGCGGTGTGATCTGGGTGCAGACATCGATATCGCCTGTATTCGATGCAACCGGTACGCTGGTCGAAACCCGGTCCGTGGTCATCGATATTACCCAGCGAAAAAATGCCAAGGATGCTATTGCCCAAAGCGAGGCCCGCCTGAAAGGCGTTCTGGATACCGCCGCCGATGCGATCATCATCATCAATGACGCCGGCATCATCGAAAGCGCCAACGCGGCAACCGCGGACCTGTTCGGCTATCCGGCGGGCGAGCTTCAGGGGCGCAACGTCAATATTCTGATGCCCGAGCCTTATCGATCCGGCCACGACGGGTACCTTGCCCACTTCCAGGCAACCGGCGAGGCCAAAATCATCGGCACTGGCCGCGAGGTGGTGGGAAGGCGGAAAGACGGAACAATATTTCCCACGGATTTGGCGGTCAGCGAGGTCATTGTATCGGGCCGCAAAATTTACACCGGTATCGTCCGGGATCTGACCGAACGGAACCGCGCCGATGATCGCATAAAAATGGCCGAAAGCCGGCTCCTTGATGCCTTTGAGGGCATGCAGGAGGGGATCGCGCTGTTTGACGCCGAAGACCGCTTGGTCCTGTGTAACAATGAATACCGCCAGGCTTATCCCTATGCCGCTGATCTGCTGCGACCGGGCACAACCTTCAAGGCCCTGACCGAGAGGTTTTCGGAGCACGCGAGCAGCGATACCAGCGCCGCCACGATCAAGGCCCGCGTCCGGGAATCGGTTGACCGCCACAACAGCCGGGAAAGTTACGAAGTTCAGCGCGCCGATGGCCGTTACATATGGTTTCGTCATTTCAAAACCAAGGAAGGCGGTATCTTGAAAATCCGGTCCGATATCACAGACCGGAAATTGATGGAAAAACGGACCAAAGACGCCGAGAGCCGCTTGGCAGAAGCCATCGATAATATGTCGGAACGCATCATCCTTTTTGATGCCGACGACAATTTTGTCTTTTGCAACAGCCGTAGCCGCAGCGAATATGCCGATGCCGCGCACCTGTTGCAGCCGGGCAAATCGTTTGAGGCCATCAGCCGGGCCATCAGCGAAATTCGAGGCTATGGCGACACGCCCGAGGAGCGCGAAGCTATCTTGCGCGAGATGTTTGAAAATCACCAGAACCGGCCGTCCCGCCATGAATTGAAATGGGGCGATAACCGATGGGTGCAAATCTGCGAATACAGAACGTCGGAGGGCGGCTCGCTGGTGATTTCATCGGACATAACGGACAGGAAAATGGCGGAATTTGCGGTGCGCGAAAGCGAGGAAACCGTGCACGCCTTCCTGGATGCGACCATCGATCACGCGGCGCTGGTCAATGCCGACGGAACCTTTCGCGTCGCCAATAAAACAATGGCGGCCCGGTACGGGCTTTCGCAGCAGGAACTTATCGGCAAGCCCATGTTCGCCCGCCCCTTATCGGCCACCGAGCAGCGTAGAAATCAGTGGTTCAATGAGGTCATCGGGAGCGGCGAGGCGCGGCGCGAAATCGATGAGCAGGACGGCGTCTGGTATGACACCAGATTCTATCCGGTTGCCGGGCGCGATGCAAAAATCGTGCAGGTCGCCATATTCGCGCGCGATATCACCGAGCAGAAAAAAACGGAATTTCAGCTCCAGGACGCGAAGGTCGAGGCGGAGATCGCCAACCGGTCAAAATCCGAGTTCCTGGCCAATATGAGCCACGAATTGCGCACCCCGCTGAACGCCATTCTGGGATTTTCCGAGGCATTAACGGAAAAATTGTTTGGCCCCCTGGGCAACGAGAGGCAGGAAGAATATGTGGGTAATATTCACGATTCGGGCCGCCATTTGCTCGATTTGATCAACGATATCCTCGACGTATCGGCGATCGAGGCCGACAAAATGGACGTGTACGAGGCCGAGGTAGATATCGATACAATGGTCAACGCGTCCCTGCTTTTGGTCAAATCCAGAGCCGAGCAAAACAGCATCAAACTGGTCAAAACCCTCAACGGCCACCGGCCCGTCATTCTCGCCGACGAACGGCGCATGAAGCAGATCCTGGTCAATTTGTTATCGAACGCCGTCAAATTCACCCGTGCCGGCGGCTCGGTCATTGTGGGCGCCGAAGCCCGCGACGATGGATCAACGGCGATATTCGTCGAAGACACCGGCATCGGCATGACCGGCAGCGAAATTGCCCGGGCTATCGAGCCGTTTGGCCAGGTCCATCACGACGGCAAGATGGATCAGGAAGGCACCGGCTTGGGGCTGCCCCTGACCAAGCGCCTTATCGAAATCCAGGGCGGCAAAATGCTGATCGACAGCAAGCCCGAGGTCGGCACCACGGTTCGCGTGGTCTTTCCCGAAGACAAGGTGATCGCGCAATCCTAGCCCTTACAAACGCGCGTCGTGGCGGCGCAACTGCCCCGGCCAATCCAGCATGCGCCGGTCGGCGGTTATCAGCGTCAACCCGTTTAGGACGGCACTGGCCATAATTATCCGATCTGCCGGATCGGCATGAAAATCCGCAATTTCTACGGCCATAATGCCGATATCTCCGGTAACCGGTAATTCGGAAAAGCCCCGATCCAGCGATATTCGCCGCCATTCTGCTGGAGGATATTCGAATTCAAGCCGGTCCTTGGAGGTCAGCATGGCGATTTCCCAAAAACTCATCGCCGAGACGTGGCCGGCCCTATCCTTAAACGCCATATCTATCAGCTCCAGCGCTTTCGGCCCCAATCTTGAATGGCCGGTCACCAGCCAAAGCAGCGCGTGGGTGTCCACCAAAATCACTTATTGGCTTCCCACTCCACGTCGATGGGAGAAATGATATCGCCCGTAATTTTGATAGAACCTTTGTCGATGCCGAATAATGTCTTCGGCCTGGTTTTGCACGGTCCTAGCTGAGCCACCGGCTTGCCGTTCTTGGTGATGGTCACCGGCTCACCGCTATCCGCCACTTCATCCATAATTTTCAGGCACTTGGCCTTGAACTCGGACGCCGACATGGTTTTCATGGGCCGCGCTCCTATATGACCATGGTCATGACCATGGTCATATTATTGTACAGTTATAGAGATAATTATCAACGCCCCTGTCCGGCGCCATATTTCCAGCCTCTATCACTTGAATTGTTCGGCGTATGTTCTATATAGGTAGCTTGGGTCTTGCCGTCGTTTGCGAGGGGAATTGACCCCTTTTCCACCGCCATGTCTTTAACGCATGGCAATTCCCGTTTAGCGGGCGCGAATCCGGATTTGCGGCGGTGATTTTGATCTGAGGCCAGCAAAAATGTGTATAAATGTATATAAATGCTAATAATGTATATGCCGAACCCGGTGTTGCATGTCGCAGCCAACCATGCGCTGCAAACATAGCGCTGATCGGAAACCGATGATCTTGGCTCTAGCGCAAGGCCGCCGCGATATTGCCGCCGTCGACGGTGATCACGGCGCCGGTGGAGGCCCGCGCCAGGGCCAGATCGAGGAACGCCCGGGCCACGTCTTCGGCGGTCACTTCGCGGCCCAGCAGGTTGCCGGCCATGTAATCGCCTGCGCTCAAGCCGCGCGCCTTGGAGCGCTGGTTGATCATTTTGCCGGTCAACAGGCCCGACCGGATGCGGTCGGCATTGACGGCGCCGGTGCGGATGCCGTCCTTGCCGTGATCCACCGCATATTGGCGGGTCAGGAACAGGGTGGCCGCCTTGGGCAGCCCGTAGGGGCCGAAATCAGCGCCCGGATTGACCGCTTGTTTCGAGGCGTTGAACAACAAACAGCCGCCGGTTTTTTGCGCGCGCATGACACGGACCGCGTTCTGGGCGATGCTTTGATGGGCGAAGAAATTCAATTCGAAACTTTTGCGCAAAACCGCGTCATCGACGGTGCCGATCTCTCCCTGCCAGGCGGCGCCGGCGTTGGAGACCACGATATCGACGCCGCCGAAGGTGCGGCAGACTTGATCGAAGGCGCGCCGGACATCAGCTTCATCGGTGACGTCGCACCTGCGCCCAAGCCCGCCGATTGCATCGGCCACAGCTTCGGCGGCGACCGCGTCCAGATCAAGCACGGCCGTGGCAGCGCCCTGGGCGGCGAAAAGTTCCGCCGTCGCCGCGCCGATGCCGGAGCCGCCGCCGGTGACCAGCGCCACCTGTCCGGCCAGGGGTTGCGCGGCGCCCTGGGCGGCGCGTTTGGCCTGTTCCGGCGGCCAGTATTCGATGTCGAACAGATCGGCTTCGGATGCCGGCGTGTAACTGCCGATACGCGCCGCATCGGAAATGATCTTGATATTGGTTTCGAACAGATCGGCGGCGATAGCGGCTTCCCGCTTCGATGGCCCAAGACCGAACAAACCCAAGCCGGGCGCCAGCACCACCCGTGGAAACGGATCCAGGGGCGCGACCTTGCCGCCCAGCCGGCGCCGGTGGCGGGCTACATAGGCTTGGTAATCCTTGGCGTAGGCGGCCACCGCCTCAAATATCTTAGCCTCAGCGCCGTTGCCGTTTGCGATGAAAGGCAGCATCAAGGGCCCCGGCTTGGTCCAGATCACATGATCCGGGGTCGCCGGTCCTTTGGCGGCGAGGCGCACCAGAGCGGGCCTATCGACAAATTCCCGGATCGGCTTGCCGCCCCGGAATTCTGCAATCATCCGGCTTCGATCGCCACTATCCAAAACGCCGGCGACGGCGCCCCGGAGGATCGGCGCCAGACTGGCGGCATCGATGCAAGCCCGCGCCTTGCGCCGCGCCGGGGCGGGGTGCTGCGGCGCGGCGCGCACATGGTGCTCGGCCGCCGAGACCAGCCGCGCCATACGGCCATAGGCCTCTTTGGCGCTATCGCCGAAAGTAAACAAGCCGTGTTTGAGGACCACCAGCGCCTGGGCACGAGGGTTATCGGCGGCAAGCCTGGCTGCTTCCTTGGCCAGCTTGAAGCCGGACATGGCATAGGGCTGAACGATCACGTTAGCGCCAAAGACCCGTGCGCAAAGCCGGGCGCCGTTTGGCTGGTTGGTCAGCGCCAATACCGCATCGGCATGGGTGTGATCGATAAATTTGTGCGGCAGAAAGGCGTGCAGCAAGGTTTCCACCGATGGATCGGGCGCATCCGCATCCAAGCGCGCGGCGCGCAAGGCGCGCACCATTTGCGCATCACCCAGCCCGCGCCGCCCCTTGAGCGCCAGCAATTGCGCCAGATCGAGGGCCGGCAATCCGGCGATATCCAGGTCCGCCAGATCATGGCCGCTGCCTTTTATATAGAGCGCGTCGACAAGGCGCCCGGCGGCATCGCAGGCGGTTGCCTTCAACGACGTATTGCCGCCGCCGTGGCGCACCAGGGCGGCATCACCGCCCAACAGCCGCGATGTATAGAGCCGGTGCGCCAGATCCGCATGCGCACCGTTTTTTTTGTATTGGCGGGCCATGCGCGCCGCTTGTTTATCGTCATAAAGGTTCTTCATAGGCCGGGAGTTTGCCTCAATCGAGCCCTAAGCGAAAGAAGGCAAAAAATTTGGCCAATAACCCCAATGTGATGCCCAATTTGCTTTTGCCACTACCCATGGGCCAAAAATCGGCTATATGTGAGAACAGGAGGAGACACAATATGGATCAACAGGTAATACCCGGTGAAGGCTATCTCTTGGCGTTGGAGCCTTTGGACGGCACGGTTCGCGTTGAATTCAACGGCGAGATTATCGCCCAATCGGACCGGGTGATCACGCTTCATGAATCTGGCCTGACGCCGGCCTATTATTTTCCCATGGAAGATGTGCGCCAAGAGTTTTTGGTTGCAAGTGAATTGGCCAGCCTTTGCGCCTTTAAGGGCGATGCCACCTATTGGTCCTTGAAGGTGGGCGAGCGCACCGAAACCAACGCTGCCTGGGGCTACAATATGCCCGATGACAATGTGGCGGCGATCGCCGGTCACGTCGCCTTTTACTGGGATCGGATGGATGGCTGGTATCTGAACGGCGAAAAAATCGATGCGCTGGAGCGCGATGCGGACCCGAGCGGCATAAATCCGCTGGCGCAGTGGCTGATGCACGACGCCTGGAGCGCCAAATCAACCAATGATCTTGTTTACAAATTTTGCAGCGGCCTGGTGGAATACGGCATCCACATACATCGCTTCCGGCTGATTATCCGCACCCTGCATCCGCAGCTTTATGCGCGCATATTTACCTGGCAAAATGGCGAGCCGGAGGTTGCCGAATACCGCGCCGACCGCACCATGGTCGATGCCGAGCAGTTCACCAACAGCCCGTTCGCGCCCATCCTCGAAGGCGCCGGCGGTGTCCGCCGCCGTCTCGACACAAATAATCCGCAACTGGACTATCCGGTGCTGAAAGATTTGCTGGAAGAAGGCGCCACCGATTACGTGGCCATGCCAATGGTGTTTTCGGACGGCCAGGTCAATGCGTTTTCCCTCTCATCGCAACGCAAGGGTGGGTTCTCCACCGATGATCTCGGCTATATATACGAAGTGATCCCGATCATTAGCCGCTTGATTGAGATGCATTATCTCAGGCGGACGGCGGTGACCCTTTTGGACACCTTCCTTGGCAAGCAGACCGGCGAGCGGGTTCTGGACGGGTTGGTTCAGCGCGGCGACGGCGAAGATATTCACGCGGTCATCTGGTTCTGCGATCTCAGAAATTCGACGGCGCTGTCGGAAAGCATGGAGCGCAAGGCCTATTTGGATATGCTCAATCAGTTCCTGGAAACCATGGCCGATGCGGTGCTCGATGAAGGCGGCGAGGTTCTGCGCTTTATCGGCGACGCCGCCCTCGCCATATTTCCCATCGACGAATATGACGAAGCCGGGCGCTGCATCGCCACCGGCCAGGCGGTATCGGCGGCCAGGGCCGCGGTCGGGCGCATGGCGGAAGTGAACGGGTTGCGTGTCAAGGACGGGCTGGAGGCCATCGGCTATGGTATCGGATTGCATCTGGGCGATGTCACCTACGGCAATATCGGTTCCGAATCGCGCCTCGAGTTTACCGTCATCGGACCCGCCGCCAATGAAGCGGCACGCCTCGAAAACCTGACCAAAACCTTGGACCGGCCGGTCCTCATGTCCGATGAATTCCGCCAATGCTTTCCCGATGAATTGGTGTCCATGGGCCGCCATTCCTTGCGCGGCGTCGCCGAGGAACACGAGCTGTTCACCCTGCCGGACGATGCCTTCGCCACGCCCCCTTAAGCCCGACCGCACAGGTTTTGGCCAATGAGAATACGTTTTACCGCCGTCACGCTGCTGGCGTTTATCCTCGCCGCCTGCTCGCAAGGCATTGACGGAGAAGCCTTTTTCGATGCGGCCAAATATCATCACACCGCCGAAGGGTTCCGCAATCCGCCCGGCAGCCTGGCCCGTGACATCAAGCCGTTTCGCTTTATCGGATTTGTATTTCGCCGCCTGACGGAAACGCCGGAGGCGGACATTTTGCCGCCCGGCCATGTGCTCAGCCCATCCAATGCGGCTTCAAGCCCGGGCCCCAATCTGACTTGGATCGGGCACGCAACGTTTCTGATCCGTTTGAGCGGGCTCAATATTCTGACCGATCCGTTCTTTTCGGAGCGCGCCTCGCCGTTCTCCTTCATGGGCCCAAAGCGCTACGCGCCGCCGGGCATTGCGTTAACAGATTTGCCGAAGATTGACGTGATCGTCATCTCCCACAATCACTACGACTCTTTCGATGCCCCGGCCTTGGAACGTCTCGCCCGGGATCATCCCAAAGCGCGGGTTCTGGCGCCCCTTGGCCTCGCCAAGCCGCTCCGCCGGCTGGGCTTTACCAATGTGCGCGAGATGGATTGGTACCAGATCGACAAATTCGGCGGCGTCAATTTCCAGGCAACGCCGGCCATTCACCGTTCCAACCGGGGTTTGTTCGACGTCAATCAGACCCTCTGGTCGGGCTTCGTGATAACCGCGCCCGAACACCGCATCTGGTTCGCCGGCGATACCAGCCTGGGTCCCGTCTATGAAAAAGAAGTCGCGCGGCGCATCGGCCCGGTCGATACCGCGCTGGTGCCCATCGGCGCCTTTTTGCCCCGGGATTTCATGCGCCCGGTTCACGTGAACCCGGAAGAAGCCGTGGCTCTGGCGCGCATCATGGGCGCCAAGGCCGCCATTGCCATGCATTGGGGCACGCTGCCGCTGGGCGCCGATAAGCCGAAACAGGCCAAGCAGCGCTTCGAAGCCGCGCCGGCGCCCGGGATCAACAAAATACTCATGGCTATCGGTGAGACGCGAAGCCTCAATTAAGGCGCCAGACGGACGCGGGCGTGGTTAACAAAATTTCGAAGGATGCGCTTGCGCATTTCGGCGGCGGCGCCATCGGCAAAGCGGACGCCATCGAACAGGCGGCGCAAATCCCGGGTCAGGGTGAGGTTTTGGAAGCCGGCGACGGAGCCCCGGTAAGGCGCCCCGGCGGCGTCCCGCAAGGCAAAAAAGGCGCCGAAGCTGGCCGAGGATTCGGCGCGGAATTGCCGCCCCGCGCTATTCCCCCGGCGCCACGCGCCTTCGATGCGCAGGCTCAGCCCGCCAAGCTGGCGCGCCCCGGCAGCCACATAATGGGCCTGGCAATAGTCCCTTTCAGGCGGCGCGAGCTGGCCGAACAGGGTGGGCTGAGCCCGATGCAAGGCCTCAGGCACCGGTTTGATCAACTGGCCCGGCAACGAGCCGCTCACATGGCCGGCCCGGGCGCTGGAAATAAAGAGGCCGGAACCGGCCCCTCCGGCCCGGTTGCCCTTGGAGCATGGCACCAGCGAAACCGCGAAGCTGACAATATGGCCGCGCTCGATGCGCACGCTATAGCCGAGATCGGTGGTGATCACCGGATCGGCGCCGGCAAAATCCAGGCGAACCGCGATCTCCCCTGCCGCCGGGGCGGCCAATGAGAAAACGATCGCAAGGACAAAGATG
>Ga0115002_10008943_pt1 | contig 11014 bp, 8 predicted proteins | sample ArcticOcean_MG_C_8_FD_89576 | JGI IMG/M metagenome (GOLD analysis project Ga0115002, IMG submission 89576) | Marine microbial communities from western Arctic Ocean - ArcticOcean_MG_CB11_86 | ecosystem: Environmental > Aquatic > Marine > Oceanic | place: Arctic Ocean: Canada Basin | collected... | reverse complement strand
GTGCAATTCACCTGTGATATCCACGGCCGAGACAGTGAATTTTTCACCTTCCGTGACATTGATTGTTATATAGACATCTTCCTTGTTGGGCGCAATCGACACCTGGGTTGAATCAACGGTGAATTTCAAATAGCCGCGGTCCAGGTAATAGGATTCCAACCCCTCGATATCAGAGGTCAGTTTTTCCTTCGAATATTTATCATCCTTCTTATAAAAGGAAAGCAAGGTAGGAAGTTTCAATTCCATCCGTTCCAGCAACTCTTCATCGCTGAAAAGGGTGTTTCCCACAATGTTGATATGCTTGATGCCTGAGACACTGCCCTCATCAACATCTACTTTAATAAGTACCCGGTTTCGCGGTAACGGGACGACTTCTGTCTCAATATTTGCATCGTAACGGCCCTGAGAAACGTACTGCCGCTCAAGGCCCGTTGCTATGTGCTCGAGAGTGACCTTTTTGAATATCTGCCCCACGGCGAGGCCGGATTCGGATAAGCCATCGAGTAAGTCCTCGGTCTTTATCGCCTTGTTTCCGTCGATTTCGATTTCGTCGATCGATGGCCGCTCACTGACGATGATCACAAGAACGTTGCCGTCCCTGCCTACTTGTACATCATCAAAGGAACCCGTCTCGAACAAAGAGCGAACGATCAGACGCAGATCCAGCGTATCGATATTGTCACCGACATTGAACGGTATGGCACCAAAGACAGTTCCAGCTGAAATTCGCTGCAACCCCTCTACGCGGACATCGGTAAATACAAATGCATTTGCATTGCCAACAGACAGTACAAACATTAATAACAAAACTTTGAAACGACTCATCGGTTTTTTCTTATAGTCTGGTTAGATCGTTATAAAACGCGAGCATCATTAAGCCCATAATCATGAACATCCCCATCTGCAGCCCCCACAACTGAATACGCTCCGGTACCTCTCGACCTGTGCAGAGCTCAACGAAACAATATAACAAATGCCCCCCATCAAGAATCGGAATTGGTAGCAAATTAAGCACTCCAAGACTAATGCTCAGTAATGCAATGAAGCCCACAAAACTCTCAATGCCGGATTGCGCAGTCGCGTTGGCGACCTGCGCGATGGTAATCGGTCCGCTTAAGTTTTTGTGTGATATCGCGCCAACAATCATTTTCTTGATAGCAACCAGGGTAAAGACGGTAACATCCCACGTCCTTGCAAGAGCAGGCACCAGTGCAGCGTATACAGGGTAACGTACAATGCGCTGCATATCTGCCGGGATTTCTATTTCTATACGTTGGGCGCCAATAAAACCGATAGTCTTCCCGTCTCGTTCAACCAGGGCAGGTACAACCACAAGATCAATGACGACATTGTCCCGTAGCATGGTAAGTGTCATAGATTTCTCGGGACTGGCCTGAATAATCTCAACCCAATCTACCCAGCTTTCGATAAGGACCCCATCGGAGGTCAGCACCTTGTCATTGGCATGAAGTCCTGCAGCCTCTGCTCGGCCGCCTGCAATCACGCCACCTATGACCGCAGGAATCTCTGGGTAGGCCAGCTGCAAACCTAGTTCTGCAGCTGGCCGGGGTTCATCCGCACCCTGTAACCAGCCATGGATGGGAATAATGTGATCACGTGTGAAATCCAAACCGTTGGCAACGGTGATCACAATCTCACCTGATTCACCCAGCCGTTCAAATAATCGCAGATTGGCGTCAGACCAGGTCTTCACCTCAGCCTGGTCAATGGCAACAATCTCATCGCCCGCTGATAATCCTGCCCGGCCAGCCATGGATTCAGGATCGATTTCACCCAGTTTTGGCACCACGCCGGTTACGCCGACTGAAAACAGCATCCAATAGGCGATAATTGCCAGCAGAAAGTTTGCGATGGGTCCTGCAGCAATGATTGCCACCCGTTGCATAACCGGTTTCCGGTTGAACGCCAGGTGCAATTGATCATCGGGTACGTAGCCCTCGCGCTCATCGAGCATCTTCACGTATCCACCGAGCGGAATAGCCGCAATGGCAAACTCTGTACCCGCGAGAGGTTGATTGGCGCGAGTCTGTATATCCTGATCTGGAGGTGGCGCGATTGGGGCAGGGTCTCTACCTCGACGCATATAGATCGGTTTGCCAAAACCGACGCTAAAGCGCAATACATGAACGCCACAAAGCCTCGCTACCCAATAGTGACCAAACTCATGAAAGGTCACCAGGATAGAGAGCGTCACGATCAACGCAACGATGCTTTGAATAACTTCAACCATAGATTTTCTTAATCTCGTTTAGTGCCAGTTCCCTGGCGGCACGATCTAGTTCAATAACTGCCTCTATTGTAGGTGCTTCTACGGAATTTGTCTGTTCCAGCACCGAACTGATGATTACTGGGATATCCATAAACCCGATAAGTTCATCGAGAAAGTGTGCAACGGCTATCTCATTGGCCGCATTCAACGCAATTGACATACCCTGAGGTGCCTCGCTGACGTCCCTGGCAAGCCGTAAACAGGGGAATCGCTCGTAATCTGGCTGTTCAAAATGTAGCCCTGGCGTTGCGGTGAGATCCAGCGAATCAACCGCCGATGGGATTCTCTTCGGCCAGGCCAGACCGTGTGCTATGGGGGTCCGCATATCCGGATTACCCAGTTGGGCGACAACGGAACCATCCAGATATTCCACCATGGAATGCACGATACTCTCTGGATGAATCATGATGTCAATCAACCGGGGGGACATCGAAAACAGGAAACTCGCCTCCAGCAGCTCCAACCCTTTGTTCATCATCGTCGCAGAATCTACTGAGATTTTTCGACCCATTTTCCAATTCGGGTGAGCACAGGCCTCATCGGGTGTAACAGTTTTCATATCTGCCAACTCAGTGCGCAGCAACGGCCCCCCGGAGCCTGTCAAAATTAAACGCTTCACTCCCTCGGCATGCTCTTTAGCGCCATTGGCGAGACACTGGTAGATCGCATTGTGCTCGCTATCAATCGGCAGCAATTCGGCACCACTTTGTTGAACCTCCGCCATGAATAAACTGCCCGACATGACCAATGACTCTTTATTCGCCAGAAGAATCCGCTTACCCGCTCGAACAGAGGCCAGGGTCGGCTCTAATCCTGCCGCACCCACTATCGAGGCCATGACCATATCCACATCGCCATGGCCAGCAACGTCACAAAGGCTTGCACTACCACCCAACACTTCCGTCGCCAGGTCAGCAAGCCGGTCACGTAACGCCAGGGCGCTCGCCTCGTCACGCAACACGGTAAATTGTGGCTTAAAGGTGCGGCACTGCTGTTCCAAAAGGTCCACGTTGGTATTGGCCGTCAGCGCAAACACTTCATAATGCCCATGGTTGCTGGCAATAACGTCCAAAGTATTCACACCAACCGTACTGGTCGATCCTAAAATCGTGACCTTTTTCATGCTGTCACAACCCAAACAATCAGCGCAAACAATGGACCGGCTGATAACAGACTATCGATTCGATCCAAAAAACCCCCGTGACCAGGCAGCAGGTTGCTAGAATCCTTAACGCCGGCATTGCGTTTAAACATACTGATCGTGAGATCACCGAGTACAGACACCACGGCCACGAAGCCACAACAACCAAGAAAGATCATACCTTCCACGGAAACAAGTTGAACGGTATTGGGACTGACGAGCGCCATCAATGATCCGATAATGAGAGCAGTGGCGAGTCCCCCATAAAAGCCGGCCCAGGATTTCCCAGGGCTCACCCTGGGGGCAAGTTTGCGCTTGCCAAATGCTTTGCCGGTAAAGTATGCACCAATATCAGCGCCCCAAATCAGCAGGAACAGCAAAACAATGAGGTAATTACTGTCGGGGTAGGTCTTCAGCTGCACCATAGCCGCGAACGCAGGTACAAGGACCAGTATCCCAATAATGGATCTGACAACTTTAGATGACCAACTCTTTACGAACGACGGATAGCTCACCACAAAAAATATGGCCAATATCCACCAGAGGAATCCCGGTATAAGAATGTAAACGGCGGGTACAAAGAAAATAAAAGGCAGTGTAAGACCCAATAGGCCCGCGTAAATCACCCGGGAGGAACCGGAATATCCAGCTAACTGGGCCCACTCCCAGGCACAGACCAGCATGATTAACCCAACAAAAACAGCGAATCCATAGAGGGGGAGGAAAAAGACGCCAGCGACCGCTATCGGAGCCATAATCAACGCGGTGATAACTCGCTGCTTCAGCATGGAAATCAGATTTCCATCAAATCAGATTCTTTCCCATCTAGCATGGAATCGACTTTTTTAATCTTGGCATCGGTCAGCTTCTGCACCAACTCCGATCCTTTTCGTTCGTCATCTTCAGTAATTTCCTTTTCCTTCAGATATTCCTTTAGATCATTGTTGGCATCACGTCGAATATTCCGTATTCCGACCCGCGCATGCTCTGCCTCAGACTTAGCAACCTTGGTCAGATCACGACGATTTTCCTCCGTCAGAGGCGGCATGGGTAGCCGAATATTCTCACTGGCTGTCGAAGGATTCAGGCCGAGATCAGACTTTAGGATGGCCTTTTCGATTGCACCGACCGAACTTTTTTCCCAGGGAGTAATAAGCAGCGTACGACCATCCTCAACAGCAACGTTAGCCATCTGATTAATCGGCGTATCATTACCGTAATAGGAAACCAAAAGCCCATTCAAAATACCCGGATGTGCACGGCCCGTACGAATTCTGGAGAAAGCACTCTCCAGCGCCTCAATTGTTTTGCTCATACGCTGTTCAGCGTCATCTGTTATTTCTTCAATCACAGCGTTGCCTCCTCGTTACTCCAGGTTGCCAATCGTCGTACCTTCGTCTGTTCCAATCACCGCGTTGGCTAGCGCGCCAGGTTTTTCCATACAAAATACTCGCAGTGGCATTTGATGGTCGCGGGCCAGACAAATCGCCGTGAGATCCATCACACCTAACTGCTTTTCCAGAACTTCATCGTAATCCAAATGTTTGTACTGAACCGCGTCTTTATTGGTCATGGGATCCGAGTCAAATACACCATCAACCTTGGTCGCCTTCAAAACGATGTCAGCATCGACCTCGATACCTCTAAGACATGCCGCCGAATCGGTGGTGAAAAAAGGATTGCCGGTACCCGCAGAGAAGATCACCACGTCACCGTCATTTAAGTGTCGAATAGCCAATCGCCGATCGTAGTGTTCAACCACACCACTCATAGGAATCGAAGACATCACGACGGTCTGAATGTTGGCTCGTTCAAGGGCATCGCGCATGGCAAGGGCGTTCATAACCGTTGCCAGCATACCCATGTGGTCACCAGTGACCCGATCAAGACCGACCGCATGCAACTCTGCACCGCGAAATAGATTGCCGCCGCCAATGACCAAACCTATCTGAATGCCGATGCCAACCAGCTGACCAATTTCGAGTGCTGTGCGATCCAGCACAGCCGGGTCAATACCAACGCCATCATGACCAAGCGCTTCACCACTCAGTTTGAGTAGGATTCGACTATAGCGTGGCTTGGATTTGTTTGGCATATCAGGACAGTTGCCTGGCGACCTCAGCCGCGAAATCTTCTTCTTCCTTCTCGATACCTTCACCGACATCGTAGCGAACGAAGTGAGTCACCACAGCGTTCTCTTTTTTAAGCAAGGCACCTACTTTAGTATCGGGGTCTTTTACGAAGGCTTGTTCGGTCAAGCTGATTTCTGCGAGATACTTGCGTATTCGGCCGTCGATCATCTTCTCGACAATCTCCGGGGGCTTACCGCTGTCCTCGGCCTGGGCAGTGTATATTTCCCGTTCTTTGGCAACGATGTCTTCAGAAACATCTTCAGGATTAACCACAGTCGTCTGGGCCGTCGCCGCAATGTGCATAGCGATATCCTTGCCAAGCTCGGGCTTACCGCCTTCCATAGACAACAACACACCGATCTTACCGGTCGTATGGATATAGCTGTGAACGCCGGGTGTATCGAAGACTTCTATGCGACGAATACTGATGTTCTCGCCAATTTTTTGCACAAGTTCCTCACGCGTTTTGTCGAGGTCCGTCAACGCTTTCACATCGCTTTCTTTTGAATCAAATACCCGATCAGCAACGGTTTGTACAAACGCCGTGAAGTTGTCGTCACGTGCAGCGAAATCGGTTTCACAGTTAACTTCAACCATGATGCCCCTATCATCGCCAACCCTGATAGCGACCAGCCCGTCACTGGCAATACGACCCGCTTTCTTTGCGGCTTTCATGCCACTCGATTTACGCAGGTTGTCGATCGCCAACTCCATATCACCATCGGCCTCAACGAGTGCATTTTTGCAATCCATCATGCCGAGGCTGGTGCGCTCGCGTAACTCTTTAACCATAGATGCAGTTATAGACACTGTTCTTTCCTCTCTTAATATTTTTCGACGTTACTTAGATTCGCCTGCTTCATCTTGAGTATCGCCTGCATCCGCTGCAGGTTCTGCTGCTGCGGGCTCTGCGGCTGCGGGTTCTGCTTCCACTGCTGCTTCGGGCTCTGCGGCTGCGGGTTCTGCTTCCACTGCTGCTTCGGGCTCTGCTGCTGCGGCTGCGGCTGCGGGTTCTGCTGCTGCGGCTTCGGGCTCTGCTGCTGCAGGCTCTGCTGCTACGGGTTCTGCTGCTGCGGCTGCGGGCTCTGCTGCTGCGGGTTCTGCTTCCGCTGCTGCGGGTTCTGCAGTCCCGTCATCAACGACTTCAACAAAGTCGTCTGCACTGACCTCACCCTGGAATTCTGCCTGACCTTCAATAGCAGCATCAGCAATCATTTCAACGAAGATTCGAATTGAGCGAATTGCATCATCATTACCTGGGATAATAAAGTCGACATCTTCTGGATTGCTGTTGGTATCCACAATTCCAACCACTGGAATCTTCAGTTTCTTTGCCTCAGTAATCGCAATTCTTTCGTGGTCAACATCCACGACAAATATCACGTCCGGCAAACCACCCATGTCCTTGATACCACCCAGAGAGTTTTCCAACTTCTCCAGCGTACGCTGACGGGACAAGGCTTCTTTTTTAGTGAGTTTCTCAAAAGTACCATCCGCGCTCTGAGTTTCCAGATCCCGTAGCCGACGAATCGATTGTCGGATGGTCTTATAATTAGTCAACATACCACCCAACCAGCGCTTATCCACATAGGGCATGTTCGCCCGCGCTGCCTGCTCTTTCACCACCTTACCTGCACTGCGTTTGGTGCCTACAAAAAGCACTTTATTGCGTCTTGCTGCAATACTTCGCACATAGTCCGCAGCCTCTTCGAGCAGTGGCACGGTTTTTTCAAGATTAATGATATGGATGTTGTTTCTGGCCCCAAAAATAAACTCATTCATTTTGGGATTCCAATATCTGGTCTGATGACCAAAGTGCGCTCCCGCCTCAAGCAGGTCCCGCATAGATACGCTAGACATATTTTACTCCGAATTGGTTTGGGTTAAGCCTCCACATACCCCATAATCCAACCAGCGAACTGGCACCCGAACTATGTGACGGTATATGTGAGAAATTTTTAGTCTTCCTACTGGGAGATCCCAGCAGGCTGCGGTTTATACCATATTGAAGGCAACAATCCAAACGCTGCCGATCATTCTGTTATAGTGTCCGCCGCGAAAACAGCCACTAACCTGTGTGAACATGCCAATCGAAATCAAGACATCTGAAGACATAGAGAAAATGCGTGCTGCAGGCGCACTCGCCGCGCAGCAGTTGGAAATGATTGAGCCTTTCATCAAACCCGGTGTCAGCACTGGTGAACTGGACCGAATCTGCCATGAATTCACTGTCAATAAACAACAGGCGATCCCTGCGCCTCTTAACTACCATGGCTTTCCAAAATCCATCTGCACATCGGTAAACCATGTGGTATGTCACGGTATCCCCTCGGATGACAAGATTCTGAAACATGGTGACATTATTAATATCGATGTGACGCCTATTAAAGACGGCTTTCACGGTGATACCAGTAAGACCTTTATCGTCGGCAAACCAACCGTCATGGCCGAGCGACTGATACGTGTCTGCCTGGAATGTCTTTACCTCAGCATTAAAACGGTCAAACCTGGCAGCCATCTGGGCGATATCGGGCACGCCATTCAGGTTCATGCAGAAAAGAACCGATATTCTGTGGTACGGGAGTATTGCGGGCACGGTATCGGGCGAATTTTTCACGACGACCCCCAGGTTCTGCACTACGGCAGCCCAGGTACAGGCATCGTGCTTGAGCCCGGCATGACATTTACCATAGAACCCATGATTAACGTCGGCAAAAAAGAGGTGAGATTATTGCCGGACGAATGGACTGTGGTCACCAAGGATCACAAGCTCACGGCACAGTGGGAGCATACTATTCTGGTCACAGACACCGGATACGAAATATTGACCCATCGTAGCGACGATACTATTCCCAGGTGCACCTAGTGGAGCAAACGGCCAATCAGCAACTCGCTGAAGCGCTATCCGCCTCGCGACAACCCATACCGCTTTTCAAAAAGGCCCTCGCCGAATTCCATGAAACACTGGAATCGCGTTTTCGCGACGGCGTTACAGCAAATGAGTTACTCAAGGATCGTGCTGCGTTCATGGACCTGATTATACAGTCCGCCTGGGATCGATTTGAATGGAGTGAGAATCTGTCCAGCTGGCGTAAAACCCGAGTCTCACTACTCGCGGTCGGGGGCTATGGCCGCGCTGAGCTCCATCCGTATTCCGATATCGATCTTCTGATCCTGTTGGAGCGCTCGAACTACGACCTGCACCGCGACAATGTTCAAAGTTTCCTGACCCTGATGTGGGATATTGGCCTTGAGGTTGGCTCCAGTGTCCGTTCCGTGAAGGAATGCCGGTTTCAGGCGGGAAATGATGTCACTGTGCTAACGGCACTTCTGGAGTCACGCACACTCTGTGGCGAAGACGAACTGCGGTTACGCATGCACAAACAGATTGCACCAGAAAAAATCTGGTCCCCAAAAAAGTTCTATGAGGCAAAAAAGGCGGAGCAGGAAGAACGGCATACTAAGTATGAACATACCGAATATAGCCTTGAACCCAATATAAAAAGTTCGCCTGGTGGTCTGCGCGATATTCAGACCGTCATGTGGATAGCCATGAGAAAATTTGGTCCAGTGGACTTTGACGACCTGGTTCGTCAGCAGTTTTTAACCCAGTCTGAGGCCACGATCCTTACCAAGGGGCGGGACCTCTTATGGAAAATCAGATTCGGCCTGCATCTGATTGCAGGCCGAGAGGACGACCGACTGCTCTTCGAACATCAGCAAAAACTCGCTGAAATGTTCGGCTATTCAGATGGTGATCTGCAGGCAGTCGAACAGTTTATGCAGGAATACTACCGCTCGGCGCTCGAAATAAACCACACCAACCGATTGCTGCTGCGTCACTTCGAAGAAGCGATCATCGAGCCCGGCAAGCGTGTGCAGACAATACCCATCAACGAGCGTTTTCAACTGTGCAACGGTCACCTCGAGGTCACGTCGCCGTCAGTATTCTCTGAACACCCTGCAGCCCTGCTCGAAATGTTCGTCATTATGGGCAACCGGGATGATACCCAGGGTGTTAGTGCGGCGACGATTCGACTGGTTAGAGAGCACACGGGCCTAATCGACGAAAAATTTCGCACGGACCCACAGGTCACCGAGTATTTTTTAGAACTTTTGCGTTCTAAACATCACCTGTTCTCCCAGCTTCGCAGAATGGAACGTTACGGCATCCTCGGATTATATCTTCCAGAATTCAGTCGGATCATCGGTCAGATGCAGTTTGACCTGTTCCATGTGTACACCGTTGATGCACACACATTGCAAGTTGTTCGCAATATGCGGCGCTTCAGATATAAAAATCAGCAACAACAGTTCCCAATAGCCGCTCACATCCATCACAAACTACCCAAAATTGAGCTACTTTATATAGCCGGTTTGTACCACGACATTGCTAAAGGTCAGGGTGGTGATCACTCGCAACTTGGCATCGAAATCGCCAAACAATTCTGTGAGCGCCATGGTCTCGGCACCTGGGATACCAACTTAGTATGCTGGCTTGTGAAGAATCATCTGGTGATGTCAACAACAGCCCAGCGCAAGGACATTCAGGACCCTGAGGTCATTCATGAATTTGCCATGCTGGTGCAGGATCAGGTCAGACTGGATTACCTGTACTCACTGACCGTTGCAGATATTAATGCCACTAACCCCACGCTTTGGAATAGCTGGCGCGCTTCACTGATGCGACAGCTCTATCTGGCTACCCGCAAGCTGTTACGCAGTGGTGTTGAAAACTACGTAGACCGACAGGAATACATCCTGGGCATACAAGAGCACGCCATCGAACGACTCAAGGAATATAACCTCACCCGGGACGAGACCCTGCAAATCTGGAATCATGTCGATGATGACTACTTCATTGCCGAATCGGTATCTGACATCATCTGGCAGACCTCGACAATCAACAAACACAACCTGGACGATGGTCCTTTGATCTCAATCAGGGATTCAACTGCAAGACGTAGCGCGTCTGAAGGCGCGACACAGATATTCGTCTATATGCCGAATACACCCAGAATATTCGTCGCTATTGTTTCTGCCCTTGATACCCTGGCACTTGATGTCGTCGATGCGAGGATTGCGAGCTCCGAGACCGACATGGTCTTTGATACCTTCACCGTCCTCGAGGCAGACGGTTCCCCGGTGGGAGACAAGCCATTTCGCAGGGAGCGCATCAAAAACACACTACTTAAATATCTGAGCGAGGATGCACTCCCCACAGCCAGCCAACGACGAATACCCCGTGTGCTCAAGCAGTTTGTACTGAGAACTGAAGTCACCATTAGCAACGAGAAGACACATTCAACGCTAAGCGTGACCGCTTCTGATCGGCCCGGTCTACTCGCCGTTCTTGCAGGCATCTTCTTCGACATGGATATCGTTGTTATCAGCTCAAAAATAACCACATTGGGTGAACGTGTGGAAGATGTCTTTCAGGTAAGTAAGAAT
>Ga0115002_10008941_pt1 | contig 11014 bp, 10 predicted proteins | sample ArcticOcean_MG_C_8_FD_89576 | JGI IMG/M metagenome (GOLD analysis project Ga0115002, IMG submission 89576) | Marine microbial communities from western Arctic Ocean - ArcticOcean_MG_CB11_86 | ecosystem: Environmental > Aquatic > Marine > Oceanic | place: Arctic Ocean: Canada Basin | collected... | reverse complement strand
TTTGGACATAAGCAGCTGCTCCTGGTGGGTCTGGTTGATTGGCCAATATCGTGAAGAGTCTGAGAGACGGCTAGTTTTGATGACATCGAGACAAAGTCGCAGAGCGCAGAGCGAAGGGCGCAAGGCGCCAGAAGAAAATCGGATCTAAAAGATTCGTTCTAGTATGGGATGGTGGTTGCGCCTGATTCGCTCGACTGATAAGCCGCTTCGACCACTGCCATTGTCCGATACGCATCGGTGACATCTGTGGCTGCCCGGTCGATCTCGCCGTTAGCCGCACGAATGACGCTGCCAAGTGTTCCGATAAACGCGTGCGGGAACCACGTCCCCTGTAACGGGACCTCATTCCACTCCGATCCGTCAACTGTGACTTCGAGGATGTCGGCCTCTCCAGTCGGGTAGTCCAGCAAGACGCCCATCTGCGCTCGGATCGCTCCTCGTGTTCCTTCCCTCCGGATGTAACTCTCCTGATGCTTTCGACCGTGCAAGTGGCCGTGGTTGGTCACGATGTTGCTGGACATATGGTTTCCATAGTCGAGGATCATAGCCGTCCGCGTTGCGGCGAGATTCGGGTTTTCTGGATGCTGAGTCGTTTTGGCGAAGACGCCGGAAGGGTCGCCCAGGAAATGGCGTGTCAGGTCGATGTAGTGGATCGAATGATACAGGATTTCAAGGCGAGGAATGCCTTCCAGAAATGACCACAGGCTCCACGGCGTGTGAACGGTTACGCGAAACTCCATGCTGTGAAGGTCGCCGATCACTCCCGTGTCTATGAGATGTCTGGCCGCGATCGAAAAGGGTGCATAACGCATCTGGAAATTCACGGCGGAAGTGAATCGCTTTTTCTCGCACAGATCGCGTATCTGAAGCGCCTCGGACAGGTTGTTGCCCATTGGTTTTTGCATCAGTAAGGCGGATCCATCTGGTAGCTGCGGCAACACATCCAGCAGCGAGCTTGCTGGCACGGCGACGTCGTATATGACGTTGTCCGCAGTCTGTTCTGTGGCCTGACTAATAGACTCGTAGACCGTGCCGACATCGAAAGTGTTTGTAAGCGCTTTCGCTTTGTCGATTTCGAGATCGTATATCCCGATAACGTCGTACCCCGCGATTCGATAGGCCGGATAGTGCGCGTCTTTTACGATCCCGCCGGCTCCGATCGACACGATCTTGCGAAGACGATCAGGCGCCACAGGTGTTTGTGGGATATTGTCGTAACTCATGACTTCGATCCTAAGCTGATGCTCCCGAATAATTCCGTAACCCGATCTTCCAGAATAATCTCGAGATGATCAGCATCCCGATGGCGACACCGACATCGAGGGTAAGCGTCTCTGTCGTAAGTCTGCCGGTGAGCGCCTGAGCTGGAACCGTTATCGCAAAGGCGATGGGTACGATGAAAGTGAGGATGAATTTGAGCCAGTGCGGATAGATCCCGATCGGCCAGCGTCCCGCCTCATACAAGGTCTGGAAAATGACGAGGATGTTTTCAATACGTATGAACCAGAACGACATGGGTGGCGAGCATCAGCCAGAAACTGTAGATGATGACGCCGCCACAGATCAGAACAAGTGCAAACCCAGCTGTTTCGTCGAAACCTAAAGAAACACCACGTCTTGTAAGGGCAACACCCAGGACCAGGATACCCAGGAAGACGTCTGTCAATTTCCAGATTCGAACCTGGCCGATACTGATCAGGAATTGGGCGTCTTCCGGCTTTGTCAGCGTATAGTCGAGTGTGCCCTTTCGGACGTCCTCCATCATCTGCTGCATGCTGGGCTGAATGAAGAGGCGGATGGCTCCCGCGACCAACATGTAGATACCGAGCAGCGCAAGAATATCGACAGATGTCCAGTCACCTAACCTATCGGTATGGCTGAAGATGATCAGAAGGCCCGCGATCACCGTTCCGAGGCTCATTAGAGAAGACGCGACCTGGACATAGAAGTTCACTCGATACGCGAGTTCGTTCATGATCCCGATCTTGAAAAAAACGTAAATGAGGTTCAACCGATGCATAGAGAGATCCAGAAGTCAGAAAAAGAGAGGTCAGGAAAAGCGAGAAACAGAGTTCAGGAAAACCGAAAACCGAAAACCGGAAACCGGAAAACCGGAAACAGGAAACCAGAATCAGGCGCCTACTGCAGAATACTTGCGGATGCCACGCCACCATACAACGCGATGCAGGGCCAGCCCAACCGTCAGCCAGACGACCTGCATCATCAGGCCGAGTGTGATTTCTTCGGGTGCCAACCGGCCAAGGCCCAACTCTGCGGGAAACGCCCCAAACCATTTGAATGGCAGCGCGTCTCCAATTGTGCGTAACCAGTCGGGCAGGAGATCCAGAGGAGCGATCCGGCCGGACAGGAACAAGGTGAGCAAAAATACATCTGATTGATCGCTTCGTTTCGCGTCGTCCAGAAGGCGACCAGGGCAATCGACCACTCCAACAGGAATCGAAGGAAACAGGCGAGGACCATCGAGACCACAAAGTATCCGAAGAGTGTGACGTTTGTGTTGAATACCGGGTCAAACATCCAATACAGAAATCCGGCGGCCGGGAAGATGATGACAGAGGTCAGCACTTTGTACCCGATGTTGTCCGCTATGTCCGAATGGATGGGATGGATCGGTTTGAGCAGGACAGCAGACAGCTCGCCACTTCGGATGCGGTATTCATATTCATGAATGATCCACGTAAACGTGAATTGTACGACAAGCGTGAGGACGATGTAGTACGCAGCAAAGTCAGCCGCGGAATATCCGCCGACGCTCCCACCTTTAGCTTCCGCGACGGTTGTCCAGACAACGAGGTAAACCGTCGGCTCGAGCAAGCGACCGATCATCCAGATCGACATGGCAACACGATACTGCAACTGGAGAGCGAGGGTGGTTTTTAAGTATGACCAATAGATTGAAAACATTGAAGCGTTCCAAGGAGAAGAAAAATCGTTCCAGGTTCCAAAGAGGCGAAGGAGCCGAAAGGGCGTTCCAGGCCTGCCTCTGCCCCTCAGCAAGCTCGGGATAAACTCCAGCATGGGTTCCAAAGAGGCGAAAGGCGTTCCAAAGAACCTGAGGCAGTTCAAAGTGCAGAGTGCAAAGTTCAGAATTCAGAAGGACAGGCAAACCCGGAAGCAGCCAACCTGAACTCTTAACTTTACACTCGATCTTGGTTCCCTTCGGAGAAGACCTGTTCGATAACGGCTTCGATGGGTGGATCCTCTACTGTGAGGTCGATGACCGGCTGATCGGCCAAAAGTCTGGCGGTTATTTGAGGCGTTTCTGATTTCGGGATACGAAGCGAATAGCGATTTCCACCGGCTTCGACAACTTCGCCATAGAGGCTGAGGTCAGCTGTATCGGTTTCCAGTTCCACGACGATGGTTTTGTGGGGTGAGAAACGGGAAACGAGATCGGCCAGGTCGCCGTCGAACAGGATCTGACCGTGGTGGATGACAACGACTCGCTTACAAAGCGCTTCGACGTCAGCCATGTAGTGGCTGGTTAGGAGTACCGTCGCTCCGTACTTCCGGTTGTATGCGGCGATAAATTCGCGAATTCGCCGTTGCATCGTGACGTCCAGACCGATCGTGGGCTCGTCAAGAAACAGGACGTCCGGTCTGTGCAGCAGGGCGGCAGCGATTTCACATTTCATCCGCTCGCCCAGGGAGAGGTTGCGCACCGGCCTTGATAGGAGTTCGCCGATGTCGAGCAGGTCCGTGAGCTCATCCAGGATCGATCTGTAGTCGGTGCGTGGGATCCGGTATACGGCCCGGTTGCGTTCGAGCGAGTCCATGGACCGGGATGTCCCAGATCAACTGATTGCGCTGCCCCATGACCAGCGTGATGCGACTCAGAAACTTCCGTTCCCGCCTGGACGGTGTGTGGCCCAATACCTCAAGGTGTCCGTCTGTCGGGTAGAGGTGGCCAGACAGCATCTTAAGTGTGGTCGTCTTGCCCGCTCCGTTTGGACCGAGGAAACCGACGATTTCGCCACTTTCGACGCTGAAAGAAATCTCGTCCACGGCCTTAACGTCGCGCGTTTTGCGGTGGATGAGGCTCTTCAGGTCGGCACCCAACCCGGCGTCGCGTTCGGGGACGGTGTATGTCTTGGCGAGGCTGTTTACTTTGATAGAAGCCAAATTGTGGTGCTTTCGGTTGTCGAAGCGAGCGCAGAGCGCAAAGCGGGACAGTGTTGCTTCGTTTCTGCGCTATGCGCTATGCGTCTTCAGATACACCTGACTTCCCCAATCCAGATCCTCAGGAAACAGCATCATTCCACCGCCACGCCACAGGCCGCCGGAGTCGAGCAGATCGAGATAGGTTTGGCGCATGTTTGTGTCTCGGGGGAGCGAGGCGATGTCGTCCGAGGTGAACAACCTGAAGAAGCCGCTGCGACCGCTGCCCGGGCCGACCGGGTAAAGATAACATTCGCGTTGAAATCGGCAGATGTTGGAGGTTTTGCGCATCCCGTCCTGAAACTGTGGGTCGAGCAGCCACGAGCCGCAGACGAATGCTTTGAACGATTCGCCAGGGTAGTAGGTAGGGAAATAACGGACCATCTCTTTGAAGCTTTCCCCACAGGAATCGAAGTCCATCGGGCCGTCTTCCGGGATGTGAATCTCCAGGATTGGGTCGCCCGACGTAAGGATGGGATTCCATTCTTTCAGATCCAGCGTGATGGGGTCTTGTCCGGCCTTTCCATCGGCAGAAATCGGAGTTGCCGTGATCTTGTTATCCTGCTCCGTGTAAACGGAAGGCCGCGCGGATTCGTCGTCGTCCCTTGCTTTCCATCCTTCGTCCGTGAACCGGTTGCCCAGCTCTGATAAAATCTGAACGGTTCCGGTTTCTACGTGACGGTAGGCCCCGTAGGGTGACCGATACGGCGCGTGAATAAACTGGAGACGACCGATTCTGAGGATTGCGCCGCGCAAGGTGCGAACGATCCACGACAGTCCTCGGATATGGAGCCCCCATCGTGGGGGGGCAAAATCGTGCATGAACCCGTGCTCCAGTGGCTGGCCGAGCGTCTTGAATTCCCGAGCCCATATGTGGATGTCGCGACAGTTGAGGCGGCTAATTGGTGCCGGGATGTCGCGGCTCCCGTGGTGAGCGCGCATCGGTGCAATTCCGGATAGAGCCAGAAGGAGGTAGAGTGCCCCGGTAAGATGGTCGAGCGGAGGGATCACGGACGGCCAATCGCGCATATTTGGCGCTTCAGAGATCAGCACGAACAAGCGTCGATGGATGTGCCAGGCCAGCCGTTGAAGGGCCGGGTCACTCTGAATCAGGGCGGAGACTTCCAGACAGTCCGCGATTGCATCGTCAGACAGTTCGGTCCAGGATGCGGCTTCCCGGATCCGGTCTGGTTGGAGGAAGAGCAGACCATCCCGTGGAAATCCGGATTCGGATTCTGTCCAGCCTTCTTCGAGGCCTGTTTTGATGAGGGTGTCAATTGTGAATGGCACGTGAATCCGTAGAAATACCGATCCCTCTCCCCTCTCCTTCGAGGCGCGCCGGTTGGCGCTACTCAGGACACGGCGCTCGGAGCGCGCACTCCCACCAAAGCTGTAGGGTGGGAAGGGCAGGGCGATCGGTGGTTGAAAGTTTAGCTTAGCTTTGCGATCGACGCATGTGCTGCATCAACGACGTGATCGACTTCGTCGTGTGTTATGTCAAGATTCAGGGGAAGCCGGAAGATTTCGTTACGCCACATCCGTTCGGAGACGGGACAGAGACCGTGACCGTATCCTCGGAGCGTAAACGGCTCGTAATGGTATACAGGTTGGTTGTGGGTCGGCATGTCGACGCCTTGCTCGCACATCAGGAATGAAAACGCTTCGCTGGGGGTAGGGTTGCGGGTGGCGCCGGCCAACGGACGGGTCATGATTTCGGTATCGGCATTGATTGCAGACGTTTCCAAACGTGCCACATACCAGTGGTAAACGTGATCGTGATCACCTGTCACTTTGACTGGCTGGATAGCGGGAAGGTCCGACAAACCTTCATTATATCGCGCTGCGATAGCGCGTCGCTCGTCATTCATCGCAGCCAGCTTTGGGAGTTGTGTTCGGCCTATCGCGGCTCTCAGTTCGTCCATCCTGAAGTTCTCGCCGATAATTTCCCCGGTTCCCCGGACGTTCCTCAGTTGTGTTGCCTTCCTTGTCCACTCGACGGGCACTTCGTTTCTAAGGACCAGTGCGCCACCATCGCACGTCGCCATGTTCTTTTGTTCCTGAAAACTGAACGCAGTTACATCGGCATACTGTGCAATGTGTTTGTCCCTGAATTGCCCTCCCGCGCAGCGGGCGGCATCGAACACAAACTTCAGACCATGCTCATCGGCTATGGATCGGAGACGTTCCATGTCCGGGACATACCCTTCGTATGACGACACGTAGAGCGCACGAGTCCTCTCATTAATCAATGGTTCGATCGAGTCTTCGTCGATGTTCAATGTGTCGGGATTCGTCTCCGCGAACCGAATCGTAGCACCTGACTTCAGTGGATAGATAGCCGTGGCGATGTAGGTGATGGGGTTGGTGACAACTTCATCACCGGGTTTCAGATTGACGAGATGCGTACCTATCGACAGTGCATTGCACGCACCGTTGACCGGGAGTGCGAATCGAACGCCACAATGCTCCGCGAACTCGGTGGCGAAAGCGTCGACCTCGCCGTCACTGGTCAGGCCGGAGACTCGGCCGCTCTTCATGACACGGATGACGGCTTCAATTTCGTCGAGACCGAATCGGGAGCCGAATGGCTGTTGGGTGACTTGCACAGGAACCTCGAAGAAAAGCGTTAACCACAAGGCACCCCCGCTTCCACGAGGGCAGGCTCCGCCACGCAGAAAAGCAAGGGGGAGTCAAGGCACGGACACTACTGTTACCTCATGTTTCTGATGTACTTGGCTGCATATGATCTGACTTCGTGACCGTTCAGGACGTGGAAGCGTCTAAGTCTGTCGAGTGTCTGCAGAGAAAAGCGATTCATCGGGATGTAGACCACCCTCTTTTTCCAGCGCTTGGCGATACCTCTCCATCTCGCGCTGGGAGCAACCGGTGAGACCAGGGCAACTCGCTTCTCTTTGGAGTGGTACGTCGCTCCCATGAGGAGGCGTTCTTCAAGCGTTTCGGCCTCTTCGAATCGGGGGTCGGTCCAGATGTCGGGGACAGATCTTGGGGGAAAGAGGAGCAGACATCCGCCATACAGCGCCTGTCCGATTCCAGGCCCCATAATATTTTCGCTGAAGTTGGTAGCGTAGAAGCACAGCGTGGATTCGTCGTCGTGTTCGGCGTACCACGTTGTGTGCCACGGGTATTTCTGTGGATCTGCGGGCGTATCGTATAGGAAGACTACGGAGTCTATCGAGCCTTTTGTTGGCGGGAGCTCTTTGACATACAGGTCTCCTGTGTGCCAGTTTCGGAGCGTTTCACGCATGTCGATGCCGTCTTTCAGCGAAGAGCTGAACTTTTCAGACTTGGCCAGGTCTTCGCCAATCAGGAGACGAGCTTGTTCTCTGATATGGGCGTTAAAGCTTTCGATGCGGTCGTCTTCAGGCGGGTAGGAACACTGTCGATACGGATCCCACTGCCCCTGCCACTTCTGCTGCTTTTCCTCCGGAGGACTCGGCCGAAGCGGGAGTTCACGCCATTCCATTTTGTTGCCCAGGAGACGGTTCTTCGTGTCTGCGTCGCCTGAGGGAAATATCCCGAGGTCGAACTTGAGGGTGATTTCCGGGTAGGGGGAAGCGATCTGTGCTGTGTACTTCCGAGCGGTCTCGATGATGGTTGCGGCGAAGTCATCGCCGCCGACCTGCTTCGCTCCAAGCGCGATCGTATAGAGGTCGGGCGACATCCGGCTGTCCATTAGCGTCAAGTTGCGAATGTACTTGAGCATCAGTGAGAGCGTCTGAGGGGTCAGCCAGTGAGACTGCAGGTCGTGACGGCGTATCCATTCTGTTCGTGCTTCGAGGATGAGCGATTTGACACCGTCAATCGCCATGGTTTCGTCGTGCAGCATCTCTGCGCGCCTGTGCTCGTACAGATGCGTTATGAATGGGAGTTCACCCATCACGAAATACAGGCAGTTTGGGGCGACGTAGTAGGGCACGGCAGGCCAGACAGGTCCCTTTTCCTGAGGCGGCTTATCGCGTTGTTTGTATGCGTCGCGAATCCAGGGCCAGTCGAGGACCGAACAAACGAAAAGGATATTGTCGTAGTCCAGTTCAAGCAGATGCAGCTGATGGCCCATCCATCGGATTCGTTCGGCGCGCTGGCTGTCGGCTTCGGGGCGTGGAAGACCCGGTACGAGCGCGGCGTCGAATTTCTCCAGGCTGACGGTCTTCAAGGCGAAGGGATCCGGGTAGACCGAGGTGTCCTGCTCGAAACTCTCTACTGATAGATCGATGTAGGCCCGGGGTATGTCGGCGGCTATGGCTTCACGAATCGCCGCAATAACGGGCTGGCACGGGTCGACTGGGATGAATGAATAGGCCGAAGGGTCTTCGCTGACCCCGCCCTCGCGCTGCGCCACGATATGAACGCGCGGGAGATGGCCGATCGCTTCCTCTACACCGTCTTCGAAGTCTGTCGGAACAGGCAGGGCGATACAATCGTAAGAGCCGGTGTGGATGCGTCGTCGGACCTCGAGCGTAAAGTCACCGCTGCCGTGGATGACGGGCAGCATCGTAATGTGATCAGAAAGATGGAGAACGGAATCGGGCAAGAGAGAGCCAGAGGTCAGGAGTCAGAGGCCAGGGGCCAGAAGCCAGAGTTCAGGAAAGGCGGAAGCATTGCTCATTATCCATTACTCATTGAAAATTGTAGAATTGCCTGGTATTAACTAAAAGACCAGTTAGCGGGTTGGGTTTAACCCTGCATTTCTTAGTGCCTTGGTGTCTTCGTGGTTCAATCTTTGGTTTTAGGTCTCATCGTCACGATTTGGATTAAGCGGGTCGTCCGAGCCGAAGAAGAAGTCGCTCAGGTTTACGCCGGGGACCTCGCCACCGAGGGCGCGATTCCTTTGTTCGGCCATTTTCTCCAGGTCGAGGGCCTCTTCACCCAGGACGCGTTCCAGGGATTCTCGCCAAGCTTCGTCGCGGCTGAGCGGGTGATCGGAATCCTGAGCAAGACGCTTTAGCGCGTATTGGAGGATGTGGATGCCGTCGCGCGGGGAGAATTCGAGGTTGAGATCGTGAGCACGTTGGAGGAAGTCGACGGTCATGTTCAGCATTTCGGCTTCTGCAAACGGGAGATGATACTGCAGGATGGCCAGTTCGTCCTGTCGGTTGGGATAGCTGACTTCTAAAGTCGGTTGCAGACGCGAGATGATGTAGTCCGGAATTTCGTAAGTGGATTCGTCGTCATTCATCGTGACGCAACATCTAAAGTTTGCGTGAGCGGGGATCGTGATTCCGGCGATGACGCTTTCTACGTAACGACGGTGATCCAGGAGCGGGGCGAGTGACGCCCAGCTTTTCTCGTTCATCCGGTTACCTTCGTCGAGGATACAGACCCCGCCCGTGATCATCGCCGTTACCAGAGGTGAAGCGTGGTAGGCGATTTTTCCCGATTCCACAAGGACAGGCGTGACGAGCAGGTCCTCGGGGCGTGTGTCACTCGTGCATTGGTATATAAAGAGTGGCTGTGCCTTTTCCCTTGCTCCAGCCATCGCCAATGTCGTTTTGCCTATGCCGGGAGGACCGATCAGACGCGGTGAGAGGGGTAGATCCTTCTCGTGGATCACCAGCCAGCAGGCGAGCAATTGCTTGAGTACGTCGGTTTGGCCGATCCAGTCCTGGAATGTTTCGACCGGGGGACTCAGGGTGAGGTTGACCCCCTCAATCGTGGCTTGATTCCTTGCTATCGCAGATTTGGGCATTCAGGTCCGCCTGTCTAGGGTTGGAAGAACGGCGTCAATATACGATTCTGATCCGAACCTGTCTATCGATCCACGGCTATTTTGATGGGGCTCCGTCCGATAACGTGTCAACCGATCCTGTAGACCTCCCGATGGTTACTGAAATGAAAACGGGGTGGCCAGCCGCCAGGAACATCGGTTGAATGAACATCGTCTTAATTTCGGGCGTTCTATGGGAATTTTTGGCCTGAATGATGCCTTTCAAACCAATTACGCAGTGTCGAAGTGAGGTGTTTCGGGCTACCTTGGTATCCACTGATACTAAGGGCGCACTTACGTTGAAATAAGTGACGAGTCGGGACCTTTGGAAATATCCGTGGTTGCCAGACAGGTCACCTGAGGCATGCTTACCAGACACTCAGTTTCGAGATCGAATATGTTCGCTGACCGCACAAAAACGATAATGGTTACCGCGCTGATGCTTCTGATGACGGGCTGCCTCGCTGACGATCCTGCGTCATTTCGGGCAGCGGATGCCCTTTTGTCAGGACATTGGGTTCAAGTGGGTCCTCCTCCGGCGCCCCCAACCGTTGACTTCCGCGTTGATCTTTCCTTCTCATCGACGAGTAGTGGGGTGCCGGGTGTGCTCGTGGCCGACTACACTGGATCTTACTGGCAGGCGGGTGATGTGCTGGGATTCAGGGGTACGGGGCGCGCCGAAGGTGTTCACGTTCAGTTTGTGTTGTTTCGCATCGAAGCTTCCCCGGAACTTAAGCTGACGCTGATCGAGATCACGGACGCGTTCGTGACCGAGACCGTCAGTATTGAAGACGTCGACTCTTTGGATGACAATAACGTTCAATCGGCGCTCCGCAGGCTTGAAGGTCTGACAATCCCCGAAAGTGGTTTGGGTTTTTCGTGGGACTACTTCAAATGACGAAGCTCTTAAAAGGTGATTGGATGCGTTCGACTCGTCGCACCGCACTAGCGATCGTATTATTGGTGGCGGGTTTAATGGTGTCGTCGTCTGTATACGGACAAGAATCGACGGTTACCGGTTTTGTCGTTGACGCGAACGAAGGAACGGCGATGCCTGGTGCAAACGTCAGGCTTTTTTCGTCCCGTGTGTCGGTCGCCGTGATCACGTCG
>Ga0115002_10008939_pt1 | contig 11015 bp, 9 predicted proteins | sample ArcticOcean_MG_C_8_FD_89576 | JGI IMG/M metagenome (GOLD analysis project Ga0115002, IMG submission 89576) | Marine microbial communities from western Arctic Ocean - ArcticOcean_MG_CB11_86 | ecosystem: Environmental > Aquatic > Marine > Oceanic | place: Arctic Ocean: Canada Basin | collected... | reverse complement strand
TTATGCAGCGTGGATTTACCCGGGTTCGAATTAATGGTCAGGTTAAATCGGTTGATGACCCGAATCTTTTTCCAGAAGATGCTTCGGAGATTTGTTTGGATCTGGTGATCGACCGAGTCGTAATAAATGAAGATCAGCGAAGTCGGATCGCCGACTCTTTGGAGCTGGCTTTTCGTGAAGGGGAAGATCGGGTTATTCTATTATTTCAAACCGTTAAAGACGAACCTTGGCAAGAAGTGGCACTCAGTCAGAACCTTGCTTGTTCTATTTGTGGTGAGGTCTATGAGGCGCTCACTCCGCGTTTGTTTTCTCATAATCATATGGAAGGAGCCTGCGTCACCTGTGATGGTCTTGGGAAGACCTTACAGTTTGTACCCGAACTATTGTTACCCGATGTAACTAAATCAGTTAAGAAAGGTGCTTTGAAAGCTTGGCGTATTGGATCCAAGCAAATGATCATTCGCCGGAATGCACTGCTAAAACAATTGGCCGAACAGGTGCCGTTCGATCCATTAACACCTTGGGAGGATTTAAGTGAGGATGTTCGTAAATTAATTTTATGGGGTTCTGGTGATGAGACCTATTTATTTAAACTTAAACGGGGTAACTCGAAACCTCAACCCGTCCCTTTCGAGGGTGTGGTTCCCGAATTGGTAAGGACTGCGAAGAATTCTAGTAGCGATGGTTATCGCGCTCGGATGGTTACCTACCAGATAAGTCAAACCTGTGAGGACTGCCATGGACACCGCCTCAACCCAGTCGCACGAAATGTCTTCATTTATGGAATGAGCTTTGACCAGTTTATGGCCATGCCCATTGAAGAAGCCTATGCTTGGGTGAATAAACACGCATCGGAGTGGGGCGATTTAAAACAATTTGAAGAGATAGTGACCGGACTCAATCAACGTTTGGAGTTCGTTGATGAAGTGGGGCTTGGCTATTTGAACCTGGAACGAGAATACAAGAGTTTAAGTGGTGGTGAATCTCAGAGGGTCCGACTGGCGACTCAGCTGGGTATGGGATTGGTTGGCGTTATTTACGTCTTGGATGAGCCATCCATTGGGCTTCATCCTTATGACAATGAAAAGCTTATCCAGACACTCATTGAACTGCGGGACCGTGGAAATTCGGTAGTGGTGGTTGAGCACGACGAAGCAATGATGAAGCAAGCCGATACACTGATAGAGCTAGGACCTGGCGCAGGTATCGAAGGAGGTCATCTTACTTTCTACGGAACGCCTGAGGAATGTATGGCTTCAAAGTCTTCCCAGACCGGACCTTATCTATCAGGGAGATTGTCGGTTATGAAAAATAGCCTAACTCGATTGGCTGGCGATCGGTTTGTTCAAATTCATAAGGCGAACGAGCATAATTTAAAGTCAATCGATGCAAAATTTCCCGTAGGATTACTTTCCTGTGTGACCGGTGTCTCTGGATCTGGAAAATCAACGTTGGTAAACGACATTCTAGCCAGTGCGGCGGCATTTAAATTGAATCGCGCTAAAACGATTCCCGGTAAGCATGAGAAAATTACTGGCTTGGAGTATTTTATTCAGGCAGTCCGGGTTGATCAATCGCCGATTGGCCGCTCACCTCGATCTAATCCAGCGACCTACATTAAATTGTTCGATTTGCTCAGGCAGGCATTCGCTCAAGCGCCGCTGTCTAAAATTCGTGGATACAAGCCTGCACGGTTTAGTTTCAATGTTAAGGGAGGCCGCTGCGAACGCTGCCAAGGTGCTGGGGTCATAAAGTTGGATATGCAATTTCTGGCCGATGCCTATGTCGAGTGTCCGAGTTGCCGGGGACAGCGCTACAATCGCGAGACGCTCGAAGTGCGATTCAAAGGATTTACCATTGCCGATATTTTGAACATGTCCGTCCGTGAGGCATTGGAGGTTTTTAATAATTTCCCTAAAGTCTCTCGTAAATTGGAAACGCTCGATGCCGTTGGTTTGGGATATATCAAATTGGGTCAACAGGCGACAACCTTGTCCGGCGGAGAAGCTCAAAGAATTAAATTGTCGCTGGAGCTTAGTAAGACTGAACAGGGAGCTTCACTTTACATTCTCGATGAGCCGACGACTGGGTTACATTGGATTGATATTCAGCTACTTATGGACTTGTTGTTGAAGCTCCGAGACAACGGAAATACGGTTATCATTATCGAGCACAATCTGGATGTTATCAATTTAGCTGATTGGGTGGTAGACCTGGGTCCTGGAGGGGGTAATCAAGGTGGTGAGTTGATTTATGAAGGACCTCGTAGCGAAATTAAGAAAGCGAAAGATTCTCTAACTGCTAAAATGCTTATTGCTTCCGGGAAGCAGCCTTAGCCCACTCACACCCAAAATGATGGAATGATAACTATAATTGTCTTGGAACCGTTAGACTCAGTAAATTATCCCATTTAGTAGATGCAGATAAAAACTTTCATAATGACTGGGTCGATGTTCTTTGCACTGAGCTTAGCGGCCTGGTCGAACCTGAATGTTGTTTGGCCTACCGAACATTCGCCCAATGACATGAGAGCCTCCTTTTTTTCTCGTTTACAGGCGACGGAATCGAAAGAGCTTCAATCGGGCAATTTTGGCTGTGTTCGAACGAATGGTAATCAGTTCCATGAAGGAATCGATTTACGATCTTTGACCCGAGACAATCGTGGAGAACCTACAGATATTGTTCGATCTGTCCTGCCTGGGGTAGTCATTTATACCAATACCAATCGCAGTAATTCGAGTTATGGGCGGTACATCATTATTGAGCATTTTGATTCTGAAATGAGTTTTTTTTCACTGTATGCTCACCTTGCTTCGATCGACAAGGGGATAGCGCGTGGAGTTCAAGTCGAGGGAGGACAGCGTATCGCCGTGATGGGGCGGTCCGCATCTTATACCATTCCCAAAAGTCGTGCACATTTGCACTTCGAGATTTGCCTGCGACTTTCGGACAACTTTCAAAGTTGGTATTCGTGGAAGAAGTTCGAGAGCAGGAATGATCATGGGAATTTTAATGGCATGAATCTAGTCGGTATCGATCCGGCTAATTTCTTTGAAGAAACCCAATGGAATCAGGTCAATGAAATCCGTCGGGTTCTCGAGAGTGAGAAAACGGCTTTCACTGTTATGGTATCCACGAATACGGTACCTGATTTTGTTCGCCGTTACCCCGCGCTGATCGATGGGATCCTTTCAGAAGAGAACCTCGCTGGTTGGAGAGTAGAGTTTACTTATTATGGTGCGCCGAAGAAATGGACACCGTTGGTTAACAAAAGCGGTGTCATTCCTGAAGGAAAACTAGCATTGGTCGATTACGATAAAACCCTTATTGATGTGGACGCGTGTCGCAAAATGCTCCGCTTTAGAAATGGTAAACCTATCATTGGTCCTGGATTGCAAACGTCCCTTCAACTGTTGTTTGGGTTTAGGTAATACTATTGAAGATCTTCGTGTGATCCTTTAGCGTTCGTTGAATTCAAATCCACTCCGTCGAAATAATGAAGCTTCTCATAAAAACTCTGATACTGTTACTGCCTTTAGGATTCTTGACAGCTCAAGAACCTTCGATAGAGGAAACCTCCGAAGAGTCCTACTGGGACGTGGCCAAGAAAATGTATGAAGAGTTTTTTTCTGAAGATCGGGATTTAAAAGAAGAAACGAAGCAATGGGTTTAAGAGTCTGCTCGTATTGGTCTTGGAAGCTTCATACTTCGGTAAAGAAAATAAATCATAATTATCGAGATCAAAATCAAGGTGGAACCTATATTCCCTGTTGTCCTTGAACCCACTCTAGCTAGTAGATAAAAGCCGAGGAATGGTGCCGCAAATCCTCTGACCCCCGTCATGAAAGTGTGCACACTCATATAGGCTGCTGTTCTTTCCTTAGGCGCGAATTTGGTGACCCAAAGGTTCCAAGATAGTTGTCCTCCACCCATAGCAAAACCATTCAGGGCGGTTGAGAGGCAGAGAATCCAAATGTTTTTCGTCGAGAAGAAAATAAGTATGGAAACCATTTGCATGGCGTTTATGGTCATTCGGAGCAGCACAAAGTCGACGCTATCGAATAATCTTCCCCAAATCTTGGCTGAGACGAATCGGCAGATCGCTGGCAGACCGAGGGTAACCCAGGTCACCAAGGTAACACTGGCGATTATTCCGTATTCTGGTTTGAGTAGGTATTCGATTCTAATGGGCATCACCATAAGGTTGCCCAAACCGACAAACATATAGCTGAGTAGCATGACGCCGAACTTCCAGTCGGTAAATGCGTAGGCCAGGTTTCTAATTGGGTTTTGAGTTGAGGCTTTGTGGACCGCAGATGAAGGAATACGTCGGACGGATAATCCGGTAATGATACCTGCCAGACCTAGGGTTCCTAGTACGATGGTGTAATAGGAAACATCTGTATCGAGTAGCCGACCAAATACGAAACTCGACACTAACGTAGCCGTTACCGAGAACATGAAGCTTACAGAGAAATAGCTTCCTCGTTTGTTTGGCGGATAATTCTCGGCGTAGATATGAGCCATCATCGGGAATGCCTGCGCTCCGAAAATGGCTGAGAGTATTAATAAAATTAAATATACATATAAACTTTGGGCAAAGGCAGCGCTTGCCATGAGTAGTCCGGCCGCAATGAGGAGATTACTGGCGACAATATTAGCCGGCCGGTTGAACCAGGCAAAAAAGGCTAATGTAAGGGGCGTTAGCAATAGCCCCATTGGATTGGCTGCTGCGATCAGGCTTTTTATTTCGTTAGGTGCGTCAAATACTTGTATGGCAATGACCAAGGTCAATCCCATGTATCCAGTCTCAAGAACGCCTTGTCCACTGCCACGAAACTTATCCCAAAAAAAAGTTTGTTTTGCGATGGATTCCTCGTTGGTCATAAAAACGGAAGACAGTAGGCCCGCGTTATTGGATGACGATCACAAAGATGGCATGGCTCATACAGAGCCTATTAAGTTTAAACTGTCGCAAGATTTGGTAGGGCAGTTTTGGCTCAAAACGCCGTTTCCATATCGGCTCGCTCGGTGATTGAGCCCTGCCTAAATCAGAAAACTGTGACTATTTCTGGTTAAGCTGCTCTTGGCCTTAGTGGAAGTTTCTCGCCATGACTGTCGGCAAGTTCGAGTCGGTTAGAGGATGCGGTTGATGGCAATTGAAAGGATGATTCCCTACCTGCTCCAATCGAGCATGCGCTTGATTGGGATAAAGGCTTTTTCGCGAATGGCTTCATCCATCTCGATGGCGGGCGAAAGTGTCTTAAGCGCATCTCGCACTTTCTCGACGGTATTCATTTTCATAAAACGACAGTCGTTACAGGCACAGGTATCAGTCGGTCCGGCGATAAATCGTTTGCCTGGGATCTCTCGACGAAGGCGATTGAGCATACCCGTTTCGGTGACTACGATGATGTCCTCGGACGTTTGATCTTGGCAGAAGCTGAGCATCTTTTCAGTACTACAAACTTTATCGGCGATGTCGCATACGGTTTCTACGCACTCAGGGTGAGCGACGATAGGAGCACCTGGAAACTGGCTTTTTAATTTCTCCAGAGATTGAACAGTAAAAAGTACATGTGCATATCAGCTACCTGGCCATAGCTTGAGATTACGACCCGTTTGCTTGGAAACCCATTGGCCAAGATTTTGATCCGGGACAAAAAGAATATCCTTATCGGACGGAACTTGATTTACTATTTTTGCCGCATTGCCACTCGTGCAGATCACATCACTCAATGCCTTAACGCCTGCGGAACAGTTGATATAAGCCACCACGTACGTATTGGGATTCGCAGCTTTGTAAGCCGCAAGTTTTTCGGCTGGGCAAGAATCGGACAGTGAGCAGCCGGCATCAAGATCGGGAAGAATGACCGTCTTTGTTGGATTTACGATTTTGGCAGTCTCTGCCATAAAATGTACTCCACAAAAGAGGATAACGTCAGCATCGGCTTCAGCAGCGCGATAAGAAAGTCCTAATGAATCTCCCACATAGTCGGCGATCCTTTGAATGGAATCTACCTGGTAATTGTGTGCCAGGATTACGGCATTGCGTTCTTTTTTAAGTTGAAGAATTTCTTCCTGAATAGCGGTGAGTGGCTCTTCCTGAAAGCTCTTGGAGGAGATCACCCATGGTTCGTAATCAAGCACGTTTGGCATGGCGTATATATCGATTAAATGAAAAGTAGTTTAAGCTAATCAAAACAGGCTAACCCTGCAATGGCGCTTTGATGAAAATGGTCTATAAACTTAGAGGGAGGCCTTAATTTTTTTGAGAAGTCGATGAAAAGCAGGATGATTGCGTAGGTTCTCCAGGTCTGGATCTTCCATCATCCATTGAATATCACGGTAACCGAGCGCGACCGCTTGATTTAATGTATCTAGCGATTCTTTAAACCGACGTTTTAGCGCCAGGCTGCACGCCAAATTGTAATGAACGACAGGGTTGTTCGGACGAAGGCGTACCAACTTCCGGTCCATTTTAAGTCCATCCTCAATTCGACCGGCATTGGTGTAGAGACCGCCGAGCAGTTCAATCACCTCCTCAAACTTAGGCTCTTTTTTAAGAATGCTCTCATAAAAAGAGATCTCAAACTTGTTCTTATCGCTCATCGGAGTGGCTCAGGTTTGATTCTCGCAAATACCGTTTTCCTTGAGCCGTTCGCAGTTCGCCGAGACTTGTAGGCGTTGCGTAGTTACGGCGAGTCCGAGTTTCTTGGCGACAGACTGGCCATACCATTCAAGAAAAGGAGCGTCGGTTTCGAAGATTTTTTCACAGTCCGTACAAATGACTTGGGCCTGTGTAGGTTCTTCCGCTCGTGGTGTGTAGTAAAATTTATAGTCTTTTCCGATATCTACTTCGCGAACAAGTCCACTTTCGGTAAGAATCGGCAAGGTACGGTAAACGGTCGCGCGGCTCACAGTGTGGTCAATTTTGCGGGAGCGGTCGAGCAAGTCTTCTGCAGTGAAATGGTCCTCGGAATAGAAGGCAGCATCGAAGATTGCCAGGCGCTGATTGGTCACGCGAAGCCCTTGTTCAGCCAAATGTGACCTGAAGTTTTCTCTGCTTGAATTGATATCGATGGTGGCCATTGGGCTAAGTAGGAAATTCCCTAGACTATTGAATTGAAGGTAGCAAAGTGGTCTTCGTCAATGATTGATCTGATCACATTATTCAAGGAAAGGCTAGCAGTATGGCTGTGAAGTTGGCCCGAGTATTGCCCATTAGCGGATTTGAAAAGCTCCTTGATTATCGTGTGCCTCCGACTATCGAAAATACCCTGAAGTTGGGGTGCTTGGTGCGCATTCCTATCCGCAATCGGCAGGAACTCGGTGTGGTGTTAGAGTTTCCTGAAACGGGTCAATTTCCTCCAGAGAAACTGAAGCAAATTACCCAGCAGGTGATGGAGTATCCGGCCCTTACACCGGATTCGACGAAGTTGATGAATTGGATGCACGACTATTACGGGGCTGGTTATGAATCGATCCTTGAAACATTCATTCCAGCAGCCGTACGCAAAGGCATGGGGCAAAAGCTTGAGAAACAAATCGTAATTAATGGTCCTTTCTCGGCTGACGAATTTGAAAAGCTCAACAAGCGCGCCCGAAAACAAGCTGTGGCGTATCAGTTTTTGAGAGATCAAATTAAGCCTCTGAAAAAGAGCCTTGTTGTGAAGCGGTTGAGGACTTCGACATCCGTGATTGATGGCTTGATCGAAAAAGGGTTAGTGAAGGAAGTCTCAGAAGTGATTGAACGTACCGTCTACGATGACGAGCTGGCGGAAGTTGATGAGGTGGAAGATCAAGTCTTTGACCTTACTGAGGAGCAAAGCCGATGCGTAGCGTCGATTGAAAAGAGTATCGTTGCGAAGAAATTCCAAGTTCACTTGTTGCATGGGGTAACCGGGTCCGGGAAAACTGAAATTTATCTTCGGGCTATCGATTCCGTAATTAAGGCTGGGAAAACAGTTATTTTTCTGGTTCCAGAAGTAGCTCTAACTCCACAAACGGTGAGCCGTCTCAGAGGACGTTTCGACCGTTTCGATTTTAAGACAGTTGTCTGGCATAGTCACTTGAGCAGCGGCGAGCGTCTTGATGCTTGGACAAGTCTTGCGTCTGGCGAGGCGAAGGTGGTTGTAGGTGCTCGATCCGCCTTGTTCGCGCCTCTAGTCAATGTGGGTTTAATCATAGTAGATGAAGAGCATGAGCCCGCTTATAAACAGGAAGAAACACCCCGTTATCACGCTAGAGATGTTGCCGTTTATCGATCGAAGTTGGCTAACGCTGTTTGCGTTCTTGGTTCAGCAACACCGTCCTTGGAATCTCTCTACAATGTATCCACAAAAAAATATATTTCAGATAGATTGTTTAAGAGGGTAGATAATCGCCTTATGCCGACGGTTCATGTTATTGACATGCGGCAGGAGTTTATAAGCCAAAAGGGAGCGGTTACTCTGTCTCGGCGATTAGTGAATGAATTGCGGGATCGGCTGGAGAAAAAGGAGCAGTCGATCCTTTTCATAAATCGGCGAGGTTACTCCCGGAGTATGATTTGCCCTGAGTGCGGTTGGGTAGGGATGTGCAAGCACTGTTCCATCCCAATGACCTTTCACCGAAAGGCCGGGAAATTAGTCTGTCATCTTTGTGCAGCCGAGGAGGAGGCACACAATCGCTGTCCAGAATGCCGTTCATCAAAGATAAAGTGGAAGGGGACTGGTACTCAGAAAGTGGAGGAAGTAATCAAGCAAGTTCTACCCCACGCGGTTGTGGTTCGGATCGACGCTGATACGATGCAGAAGAAAAATCTCTTTCGAAAAATACTCGGAGATTTTCGACGTGGACGTATCGATATACTTGTGGGAACCCAGATGATCGCAAAAGGATTGGATTTCCCAAATGTAACTCTGGTAGGTTTAATTGATGCAGACATATCGATGCATGTACCCGATTTCCGGGCACATGAACGAACTTTCCAATTACTTGTTCAAGTGGCAGGAAGGGCAGGGCGTGGTGATTTGTCTGGTGAAGTATTGGTACAATCATTCACCCCGAGTGCCGGGCCTATCCAATACGCTCGCCGCGAAGACTTTGATGGTTTTCTAGATGAAGAACTCAAAACGCGTAAAGAACACGAGTATCCTCCTTATAGGAATTTGATACATCATATGTTTCGAGGGATGAACCCTGAGAAAGTGGAATTCTATGCTGAGCAATGGGTGAAGCATCTTGAGAAATCTGATTTGAACTGGTTGGAGATCCGAGGACCGGTTCCAGCGCCCATCGAAAAGATCAAGGACTACTATCGCTACCAAGTTTGGTACTTCACCAAAAACGTTTCAAAAACGATGCCAGCCTTGCTCGAGCTTAGAGAGAAGTTCCCTATGTCCGAAGACGTGATAGACGTGTTTGATGTAAACCCCGTCAACCTGGTCTAACTATGGTTCTGATCGGATATGTGGACGAGGCTTAATTAAAAAAGTTGAAACTGGGGAGTTGTAATACTCATTGGTGGGATGTGATTCTATATTAATGATCAAGACCCTCGGTGGTTTTGGCAAAACCGCCCTACCTCAATATCAGAAATAGCAGGTAGGGACCGATCGCCGACAATGGCGGGTCGAAGCTTTCAGTGTAGCCTGAGCGGTCCGAACCTGTGCATTTAAATAAAAAACTGAATAATAGGTATAGGTTATCCCACACTATTAATTTCAGGCGCCATCGTATACTCAAATGGAGAAGAGGTGGATATTGGATAAAGCTATCTCATGAATAATTGGACTGCCCCTTGTTGTCCTGACTCCAGTTGCCTCGACCCTGATTTTATCCAAGTCACTAGCAAACAGTGCCTTACACCACTTCGGAAAGGAAAGTTGAGTTCCGCTTTTCCCAGTTTCAATCATAACTACCGAATCCATCCGAGTAACTATAAAGTGCTCTGGTAATAAGAAAGTAAACAAGTGTTCATTATGAATCTCTTACCCATTATACCATAGCTACTTACGGTAGACTAAAAAACTAAAGCGGTTGCTTGCCGTGATTGGAATCATCTGGAAAAGAGATGACACAATAAGGGGTTTCTCCTTATCATTCATCCGGAATCTCCCCGGAATAACCGGAACTCATTTACTCTTCTGCTTACGAGTTCCGCATTTTCCGGTTTCAATCATAGATTTCTGAGTGAGCAATATGAGAAATCAAGTCAGTTCAACTGCCGATCCGACAAGCCCTCTCTTAGCTTACATGTCCTTGTAACTAGAGAGGTTGCGGGATTTATTCTTGCTGCTGAACATAAACAATGTTCTATTTATTTCAGTCATGCCCCTTGCGTTTCTTCACTTACCCTCAACCAGAATAACCGGAGCTAAGTTCCGGTTAATATAACTGTTAGACGGACAAGAAAACCAGAATCCTACCTGTTTGATCACAGACGAAATATCGCAAGCCGCCTCTACCCTGATGCTAGGACCTGACGCGATGAAGCGTGTGCCCGACGCCGAGGCACTCGTGGTCTTCCAAACTTGCCTCGGTAAGTTTACTCTGGCGTCGACCGAAAGTGGTGGTGGGAGGGATTCTCACAACCCAGCGCCGCTGCACACTTTGACGATGGCCAGGGTTTCAAGACCATCGTCACTACTGTTCCGGATCCGGGCGAACGAATTTGGTTTATCGCTGAAGAGGATCAGATGGCATTCTACCCGGTCTATGAAACCACTCCACGAACTGCCCAGAAAGTCATCGGCGAATGCTATGGATTCGAGTATTACATGATTTCGAAAGATTTTCGCTGGCTCCTCTGCGAAAATCATCACAACGTAATGATCGGAATAGGCCCAGAGATCACGTCACAACTCGAACGCAAAACCGTCTAACAGTTAAAGGATCGTAGATGATTGGGAGCGTAGCGGAACATGATCTACGATCCTTTGTTGAACAAGTCCGAGCTACTGAAGGGGTCTTATGCGTTTTGTAGTTTGAGCGTGGGTACGTATTGTGATGACCGGAGCGCTCGATACCGG
>Ga0115002_10008936_pt1 | contig 11017 bp, 13 predicted proteins | sample ArcticOcean_MG_C_8_FD_89576 | JGI IMG/M metagenome (GOLD analysis project Ga0115002, IMG submission 89576) | Marine microbial communities from western Arctic Ocean - ArcticOcean_MG_CB11_86 | ecosystem: Environmental > Aquatic > Marine > Oceanic | place: Arctic Ocean: Canada Basin | collected... | reverse complement strand
CTGAAGAACTAATTATTTTTATTGTATTTGGATAGTGCCGCCCGGCGCAAGGCCGTATTTAGAAAAATCACAGGTTATCCCGGGTCTCGGTTTTAGGTCTCTTCCCAATTATTTGAGGATTTTCTGGCCCCGGTGTGTTTTTCTGTTGCTAGGGTTTTTCCTCGAGCTTTTCCCTGAGGCCGGGGAAAGTGGCGAGGACGCGCTTGAGCCCGCTCCGGGCGAGTTGATCACTGCGCTGCCAGATAAAACCATTTGCGGCATAACGAGGGAGAAGTAGCAGGTTGTCCAGCAGGTAGATCTGCTCTTCGTTGAATGTGGCTTCCCAGAGAATTTCGCCGTCTTTCGTGCTGACGAGATAGGCGGTGTAGGTGACGTGGGAGCCCTTGTCGCCAACGAAGGGGCCCCCTGAGCGGTCCCTGAATTTCGTGACCACTCCGGTGAGTACGGCGTCGAGGGGAGGCTCATTTCCGGCCTCGCCCGATGTCTGGGCCACGGTGATGCTCGCGGGTTTCTTTTTGGGGGCATCGACCCGGCCCTCAAAATATTCGCCGGGATAAACGATTTTAATGTTCGTCAGGTAGGGCTGAACAGAGGCCATGAAGTTGTTGATCTTATCCTTGAGCCAGGCGGAGTCGCTGGCCTGGTTGCGGACCCCCTCGCTCCGGGCCCCGCGCATGCGGAAATCGATCTCAACTTCATCGTTTCCGGTTGGGGGCGGGGGCTGGACTTCAAAGCGTGTCGAGGGCGCGAGCCCTTCATAAATAATATTGGCGATCTGGATGCCGGCTTTGTCCACCCCGGACTCGTTACGGAAGGCGAGCACGCCGATGCGGCGGAGGCGACGGGCGCTAATCTTTCTCGATGTGCGTGAAACGACCCCGCTGGGCGCCGTGAAGCTCGCGCCAATGTCTGCGTTGCCGCCCCCGCAGCCTGCCAGGGTGAGGGCCAGAAGGGAGGCGAGATATGCGCCTGGGTGTTTCATTGGAATCATCTCCTTGGCGGCGGTGGAATCGCGCCGATAACCATGCAACAATGCCACTCGTCGGGGCGGGGGACAAGCAGGCATCAGAGCCATTTTGCAAGCGCGGCTGAGTGAACTCGGGCGGTAGACAGGGTGGGGCCTAGGTCCATATAATCCCGTTACATTTTAAATATTGTATTGGCAGTCCCATAGTCGAAAGGAGCGATTAGATGCCCCCTGCGCAGAACGGCGTCGGTGAAACTATTTTGGAAATTCGTGACCTTAAGACCCACTTTCACACGCCTGATGGTGTCGTGAAGGCAGTGGACGGGGTTTCTTATTCCCTCAAGGCGGGCGAGACGCTCGGCGTCGTGGGCGAATCGGGTTGCGGTAAATCCGTCACCGCGCTCTCGGTACTGCGTCTCATCCCCGAGCCGCCCGGTCGCATCACGGGCGGCGGCATCCATTTCAGGGGCAAGGATTTGACCCAGATGAAGACGAGTGAACTCAGGAAGATTCGGGGAAACGAGATTTCGATGATCTTCCAGGAGCCCATGACGAGTCTGAACCCGGTCTTCACAGTAGGCTTCCAGATCGCCGAGGCTGTCATGCTCCACCAGGGACTCTCGAAGAAGGATGCCTTCGACAAGGCGGCCGAGATGCTCGACCGCGTGGGCATTCCCCTGCCGTTCCAGCGGGTCAAGGAGTACCCCCACCAGCTCTCGGGCGGCATGCGCCAGCGGGTGATGATCGCTATGGCCCTTTCGTGCAATCCGAGCATCCTTCTGGCCGATGAGCCTACGACCGCTCTCGACGTGACGATCCAGGCCCAGATCCTCGACCTGTTGTACAAGCTCAAGGACGATTTCGGCACCGCCATCATCATGATCACTCACGACCTGGGGCTCATCGCCGAGACCTGCCGCCGCGTCGTTGTCATGTATGCCGGCAAGGTCGTCGAGGAGGCGCCGATAGAGGAGATTTTCGCCAATCCGCAACACCCCTATACCATCGGGTTGCTCAACTCGATTCCCAAGCTGCGCACTTCAACCTCGGCCGCCAATAAGGTCCGCCTCCAGGAGATCCGCGGCATTGTGCCGAGTCTCCACCGTCTGCCCTCGGGTTGCGCCTTCAACCCGCGCTGCGACGAGGTGCAGGACCAGTGCAGCCAGACTGAGCCCGAACTCAAGGAAATATCCCCTGGCCACTTCGTGCGCTGCCTGTTGCGCGAATAGATCTGGGTACTGCCGGGGGTTTATCTATCTGGAAAATAAAGCACAGTGGGAGCGGTATTGGCCCGAGCGGTGGCTGGCTGCCTTCTGAAGTAATGGCTGAAGTAGTGAAGGTGCTCGCTCCTGAGCCACACCCATATCAGGAAAATCGGCAGTACCGTGATGATCAGAATCATCGTCACATCTGTCAGAAACATATTCTCAACTCCTTCAGATCTGTCTATTCACCGGCCTCGTCGCCGGAAAAGGGCCAGCCTGCGTCAGCTTATCAATAGTGGTCATAATTTATATAATTTTCTTAATATTTATACTACTGATAATGAATGTAATTATCTTTGTGTGGGGGCGAAAGGGAATACAAGAGGTAAATATCTGCAATTTAGGTGTTTCTGTATAAGGTAAGTTAAATCATAAATTTATGGATGAGTTTGTGTCAGGACCGGAGGGAGGGGGGCCGTTTTCGCACGGCCAAATTTTTGCAAATTTTCGGGTGCAGGACTCACAGAAATCCGGGAAGTTAAGAAGACATAGGTATTCAGGTGGACGGTTGTTCAGGAAAATCGGGTTCAGGTATGGTCTGTCGATCCCCCCTGATACCACTTGAGCATCAGGTAGATTAGCAACGCGGCGATGATAAGTGTCATCAACCTGCCGGTCAGGAAGATGTCCCCCCTTACGTCCACATCTCTGCGTACATTCCGGGCGGCCCGCTCGAACTGGCTGGAGAATCTCTCCACTACCTTTCAATATATGCCCGGCCAGCGCGGGGTGCCACGGCTTCGAGGAGAGGTCTGAAATTATCTAAGGCGGGCCCCGAATTCCTGCTCGTGCTAAAATCAGGTTATCCGAAAACGGATACATTCAAGCGGATAAAACCGGACGATTAATCCGTCCGGTATCATTTTAGAATTCACTTCAGGTAAAGGAGGCATTTCCATGTCAGCACGCGTAGAGCTCATCGACCCAGCCACGGCTGAGGGCGCGCAGGCGAAATTCTTTGAGGCCACCGAGGGGTTCCGGGGCCGCATTCCTAACTCCGCCCGCGCCTGGGCGCACATCCCCCACATCGCCAAGCTTCAGCTTGCCTTCACCGCGGCTCTTCAGCGCGAGGGCGCCGGCGGGGTCCTCACGTGCAAGATCAAGGAGATGTGCATCATCAAGACCAGCCAGATCAACACCTGCAACTACTGAATCACGCACAACACCGCGCTTGGTCAAGCCGCGGGCATCACCGATGGGCAGATGGAAGCCATCTCGGGGGACGACTACATGAGCTCGCCCCACCTCAGCGCCCGCGAGCGGGCCGCCGTCCTCTGGGCCGAGCACGTCACTCTCAACACCGCCAAGGACCGCGACGATGTCTACGAGATCGTCCGTAAGGAATTCTCCGACCCCGAGCTTGTTGAGCTCACAGCCGTCACCGCGCTGTTTAATCTTTCGAACCGCGTGCAAGACTCGCTGCGCTTCCCCATCGAGGAGGAGAGCGAGGTCAACAAGATTAAAACCTCGGTTCGCACCGATCCGGCCAAGCTCAAGGCCTACCTCCAGCGCGTCGTGGACGATTGGCCCGACGAGTTACCTAAGCCGAGAGGATAGGGTCTCTCTAATAGGGAGGGCCTGTTGTGCCCGCATGGCGCATTTCCGACAGGACGGGAGAGGCGTGTTGCGCCCTGGATGAGGAGCGTCTGTTGGAATTTGCGGCTGGCGCGAAGAAAATGCCGGGGGGAGGCGGTGGGGTCTGCCCGGTTGTGGGGCAGGGCGTCTAGTAAGACACTAAGTTATGAACCCGGTTTCGCCCGCTCTTTTTCGCTTTGTAGAGGCACTCATCGGCCATGTTGGTCAGGTGCTCGCCCTTGAGTCCCTCCCGGGGGTCAGTGTCGCCACGCCGACGCTCACGGTAACGTGAGCCGCTACCTTCGAGTGTGCGTGCGCGATGCCGACGCGCCACTGGTATCGCGCACGGGCATTACGCAGGCGAACTCCTCGCCCCCGTAGCACGCCACCATGTCGGCGGTCCGCGTCATGCTCGCCTCGAGCGCCCGCGCCACCGCGCAGAGACAATCATCGCCCGAGAGATGGCCGTAGTTGTCGTTGTAGTTTTTGAAAAAATCGATGTCCGAGAGAATCAGTGATATAGGCGATTGTCCGCGCCGGGCGCGCAGCCACTCATGCTCGAAACTCATCGAACCGACCAATCTCGTCGCGGTACTTCTTGAGGTCGATGTGGTTCCTAATCTGGGCCTTGAAGATGGAATTGCAGAAGGGTTTGATTATGTAGTCGATCGCTCCGAACTCAAGGCCCTTCTCCTCATCCGCCGCGCTGTCCATCGAGGTCAGGAAGATGAGCGGAATGTCGTGGGTGAAGGGTCCTCCTTGAGCGTCCTGCACACCTCGTAGCCGTCGATGCCGGGCAAACTGACATCGAGGAGCACCAGGTCGGCCTGAAAGGAGTTCACCAGGTCAAGTCTCGCCTCGCCGGTCTAAGCGATGGAGATATCGTATTCGTCCTTGAGCAGGGCCGACATGAGCCACGCGCTTTCTGTCGTGTCCTCCGACGGTCAGAATTTTCGGTTTAGCCTTCCATGTGCTCATCAGTGCCCCAAGGTGGAATGATGCGAATAATCTCACTGTCAATATATTAATTGTCCCAAAATGGTTAGTTCCGATAGCTCGCGCGCGAAGGGTTTTCTTTTATTCTAGACTGTACCCCGGCATATTCGGACCACGCCCGGGCTGTGCCCGGAGCAGGCCCCGCGAAGAGGCCGCCTGTATGAAATCAGCGGCAATGGTGGTACATACGGCGTGTAAAGCGTGTCGTTGGATATGCAGGAAACGAACGGATGCCCCGAAATTGAGGATTTGAGATGGCGAAAGGAAAAAAAACAGTGGTCAAAAAAGCAGCCTCAAACGCCAGGCAGCTCCTGGAGAACAAAAAATCATCCGCGGCGACGAAAAATGCAACCCCGGCGGATAAAAAAGTCGGGGCCTCCGCCATTACGCAGGCCCCCATCAAACGCGGCGGCGGCGGCGGAAGAAAAGCCAAGTAGACCGCTATTCTCTCATCATGCCCGCGGGGTCGCGCACGAAGGTGCGCGAAGGGTTTTGTTTTTTTGGCTCCGGCCAGGACTGAAGCAGAGGCCATCGCTCATTGTCGTAAGCGACCCATCATGCGCGCGCCCCCATATAAAAAGAGCCGCCATGCTCGTGTATCGATTTGATGGACTTGTCCAGCACGGGGAGAACGTCAACTCGCCCTCACCAACCGAATGAAATGTGAGAGGCAATTCTGTCATTCTTCGCTTGCGCTCAGGATGACAGCGAAAAATAAACAAGCAAACAAGTAAACAAAGCCCCCGATCTTCCGGCCGAGGGCTTTGTTTACTTGTTTTTTATTGTCTTGTTCTTTCTGCTTCTAACGTCCCAACACCCTAGTGCTGATGCCCATTCGCCGCCGCGCCTACCGGGGCCTCGGTGAGCCCGCAGAAGAACTCGTAGTCGATGAGTTCGGTGATGGTCGGGTTATCACCGCAGACCGGGCACTCGGGATCGCGCCGGGCTTTGAGGATGCGGAACTGCGATTTCAGGGAGTCGTACATCAGGAGCTTGCCGACAAGGGGCTCCCCGAAGCCGACGATGAGCTTGGCGACTTCGGTGGCCTGAATCGAGCCCATGGTACCGCAGAGCGCACCCAAAACGCCGGCATCCTGACAGGAGGGTACCATGCCCGGCGGGGGCGGTTCGGGGTAGAGGCAGCGGTAGCACGGCCCGCCGTTGGCGGAATCGTAGACGGTGGCCTGTCCTTCGAATTTGAAGATGGAGGCGTCGACAATGGGCTTGCCGAGGAAGACGGCGGCGTCGTTGACGAGGTAGCGGGTCGGGAAGTTATCGGCCCCGTTCACGATGATGTCGTAGTCCTTAAATATCTCTATAGCGTTGGTGCGGTCCACGCGGTATTCGTGGCTGATGATTTTCACGTCGGGGTTGAGCGCGGTGAGGGTGGCCCGGGCGCTCTCGACTTTGGAGGTGCCGACGCGGTCGTTGTTGTGGATGATCTGGCGCTGGAGGTTACTCATGTCGACAACGTCCATGTCGATGATGCCGATGGTGCCCACGCCCATGGCGGCGAGGTAGAGGCCGGTGGGCGAGCCGAGGCCGCCCGCACCGACGAGGATGACCTTGGCGTCAAGGAGCTTGGTCTGGCCTTTTTCCCCGATCTGGCTGAGGAGAAAGTGCCGCGAGTAGCGGTCTAGCTGCTCGGAGGACATTTGCTTGTCGACTTGGACGGTGTGGCCCATGTCTTTCCATTTAGAGTAGCCGCCCGTCATGGATTTTACGTCTTCGTAGCCCATTGATTTGAGGACCTGGCCGGCGAGGAGGCTTCGCACGCCGCCGGCGCAGTAAGCGATGATCGGGGTGGTCCGGTCGAGGACGACCTGCTCGATTTTGAGCTCTAAAAATCCGCGGCTGACGTGTTCGGCGCCGGGGATGTAACCGGCGCGAAATTCGTCGGGCTCGCGCACGTCGATGAGGGCAAACTGGTTGCCTTCGCTTTTCAGCGCGGCGACTTCGTCGGGCGAAATCTCGGGGATCTCGTTCCGGGCGGCGTCGAGCAAATCGCGTCCGGTGGTTGCCATGGGTTCATCTCCTAAAAAAAGTTGCAGCCTGGACAAGTTTATTCGAGTAAGTTTCAAAAGTTTCGGGCGCTTGGATTACAGTGCACACCTGTGAAAAAAAATCGTGTGTTGATAATTTTCCGGTGGAGCGATTTTGTCATTTTCGCGCCTTGAATGAAAGCGCGGCGCTTATGTATTCCGGGCGGGCCCGGTACGGAATGAATCCAAACCCCTTCGCACGCTTTCGCGTGCGACCCGTGGACGCTTTAATTACACATTAAATCTACACTAAAAGACTCAGGAATGGCAAGTAATGATCAAGCTATTCGGCGGGGGATTGTAGGGGCGGTGTTGTTGTTTGTAAGTAGTTGATAATAAATGTGTTATGTGTGTGGCGGAACATCGGGCCGGATCAGGGATACCTATCTGACTGATAATAAAAGTGTTGTGTGCCAGACCAAGGTATTCGCCCTGGGCGGCGGCCGGAGCCCGATCCTATGGGCGGCATGTTGCAGTTAACTAGGGCATCCCGGCGCTGGCCTCGAAGTACGCCATGATGGCGTTCTGGTCGTCGTCTCCGTGGCCTAGCGCCGCTGCGCCCATGTAGACCTGACGCGCTATCGCGCATAGCGGGGTGGGGACTTTGTTCTCCTCGGCCATGGCGGCGATCATCCTCAAATCCTTGAGCATGAGGTTCACCGTGAAGGTGGGTGTGTAGTCCTTGGCGATCATCGGGCTCCCCTTGTAGTCGAGTATCTTGGGGATGACGCTCGCCTTTAAGAAGCTGACCATCGACTCGGGATCTAGGCCTGATTTCGTTCCCAGCGTGAGGGCCTCGGCGATGGCCGAGATGTGGATGGCGAATATCTGGTTGGTGACGAGTTTCATCTGTAGCCCCGCGCCGTTCAGGCCGAAGTGGTGCACGACCTCGCCGATGGCGTCGAGCACGTCGCGGTGCGCATCGAGCGCGGCTTTGTCGCCCCCGGCAATAATCGCCAAGGTTCCGGCCTTGGCGTGGGGGACACTCCCGCTCACCGGGGTGTCCAGGAAGCGGATGCCGCGTTTTTTGGCCTCCTCGGCCACCCGCTGGCTACCCTCGACAGTGATGGTGGAAAAATCGAAGCAAACGGCTCCCTCGGGTGCGGATGATAGGGCACCGGTCTCGCCGAGGTAGGCGGCCTCGACGTGCGCGGTCTCGGGAACCGAGCTGCAAATGACTTCGACGCCGCTCGCCGCCTCGGCTGCGGAGGTGAATATCTCGATCCCGGCCTTTTCGGCGTGCGCTCTCGTTTCGGGCGAGGGGTCGTATCCACGAACCTCGAAGCCGGCCTTGGCCAGATTCGACGCCATGGCGCCGCCCATGTTTCCCAGTCCCAGATAAGCTACTTTTTTTACCATGATTTATTTCTCCTTGATAATTGCGTAGTACCTCAGCCTCGGCGCTTCGGTTTCATGCCTGTGGCGTTGAGATAGCCCTCGAATACGGCGTTAAAGTCGGCCTTTCCGAGGCCGAGTGCGATGGCGGCCACGTATTGCTGTAGTGCGGCGACGCCTAGCGGAACGGGTACGCCCAAATTGTTGGCTTCCTCGACGCTCAGGCCCATGTCTTTTTTACTCAGCTCGACGGGTGCGATGACGTTCGAGTAGTCGCGGGCGGCCATATCCGGGCCCTTGTAGTTGAGCAGTTGTGGAACGGCGCTCCCTTGAAGGAATTTCACCATTTTGTCGGCCTTGAGGCCCGCTCTCATCCCGAAGGCCAGCCCCTCGGCGATTCCGGCATGATGAATGTTCAGAATATGATTTGTCACGAGTTTCATAATGAGGCCGTTGCCCGATGGACCCATGTAGGTGACGGATTTGCTGAAGGCCTCGAGAACGCCTTTATATTTTTTGAGGGCCTTGCGGTCGCCCCCCACGATGGCTGAGACCTGTTTTTTTTCAAGGTGGGGGATGCTCCCGCTCACCGGGGCGTCGAGGAAGGATACCCCTTTTTTCTTCGCGGTACCGGCGATTTCGCGGGCCAGGTCAACGGAACTAGTCGATAGTTCGAATACGACATTGCCCCGGCGCAGGATTTTTAACACCCCGCCCGAGCCGAGATAAGCATCGCGAACGGCTGCTGGGTGCGGCAATGAGCTGCAAACCACATCGGCGCCTTTCGCGGCAGAGGAGGGGGTCTTTGCCGTTTTAGCCCCGTTTTTCTTCGCCGCAGACATGGCCTTGGCCACAGGGTCGTAGCCGGTTACCTCATAGCCCGCAGCCACCAGGTGTTTAGTCATCAGGCCGCCCATCTTACCGAGACCTAGAAACGCTATTTTGACTGCCATGATTTATCCCCCCCCCTGAGGGATGCTCGCGCCGAAATTTCAGGAACAAAATCTTTCTGTTAAGACGGTCTGCTTTGATGATGGGCCGATGCGCCCAATATAGCATGTTAGAAAACAGAGGTGAATGAAGCGGGGGGGGTCAGGTGGTTCTGCCCTCACGTACAAGTTGGATTAGGAATGGAATTGAAATGAGTGTGCAGAGAATGGAGACGGCGCCGCCGGCAATGAAAGCCATCTTATAAGATTCGATCAGGGGAGAGCCACTAGCCAGCATGAAATGAACGACCGCGCCGCCGAGCAAGGGCCCCGCGAAGAATCCGAGCGATCCCGCTGAATTGAACGCACCCATGGCTGTCGAGCGGCTTTCAGCCCCGGTGAGATCCGCGACCATGGCGAGGCTAGGCGAGAAGTTGAGCGCGCTGATAACACCAAGGACGAGCATCGAGGGGAAAAGCCAGCCAGGGTCTAACCACGCCAGTGAGGCGACGAAGAGAGCATAAGCCAGCGAGGCGCCTACGAGCAGGCCGCTTTTTGACCAGGAGCGGCAGAGTTTCCCGAAGGGATAGCAGAGAAGAGCGAACGGGAGGAGAAGGGTGGACATGAGGAAGCCAAACTGTTTTGGCGACCATCCGAGGGTCTGAACGAGGTAGAGGTTGAACGAGGAGATGATTATGCCGACCAGGAGGCGGTCGGCGAAAGTAAAGAGGCAGGGTACGAGAAGTGCTTTTTCCTTCCTGAACACGCGCATCAGGGTAGCGAGGTTGTGGCCGCCTTCCTGTGGCTTTACGCGCCGGTCGTGTCGCAGGACCCATCCGCTGATGAGAGCTCCGAGGAGGCCAATGAGCATCGCGGCGATGATGGGCCGGAGGATGCCGTCCCTGGAGAGCGCCCCCCCGAGGCCGGCGCCGGTCGCCACCGCAAAGATAATGGCGCCCCCGATCGCGCCCATGATTCCGCCCGCGCGCTCGGGATTTCTGTGGGCGAGGGTCAGCGCGGCGCCCATTACGCCGGTGAGGGCGGCGATGTGGGTGATGCCTTCCATAAAGCGGACAGCCATGAGAGCCCAGTAGTTCGGTGCCCAATTGAGACTCATTAAAAGAAAGGCGTCCAGCACGAAGGCACCCACCACAATGGGCTGGCGCTTTCCGATGCGATCAACGATCCAGCCCATGGCGGGCGCGGCGAGAATGGCGCTCACCATATTGGCGGATAAAAAGGCGTGAGCCGCGAAGGGGCCGACCGGGAAACGATCGAGGACGAGTGGCTTTAGGATTGGCACGAGGAGCGTGACCGGAATAACCGAGAGGAATACCAAAAGGCACAAGACGGTAAGGGGCGGATCGTATTGGCCGCTTTCCGTGTTCTCGTGTGGTTCGCTCATCGTGATGATTTCAGACCCTGGCGCGGGGGTAGTGCGATGGGAATAGATCTTAGTGTGCGTCACCCTCATGGCCATAGATTTTGTGGCGCGGCTGCCCTTCGAGAATTTCGGCTTTTCCCCAATCGGTCACGCCTTTGAAGGCGTCGCTCTGTATAAAGGCTTTGAAGGCGTCCTGGGAGTCCCACTCGGAGAGAATGGTGTAGGAACTATGATTCTTGACCTGATGATAAAGAAGGCTCTGGGTGTGTCCCGGCGAGCCATCAAGCGCGCCTACCACGGCCTCGAACTTTTCCTCGAATTCAGATTCTTTTCCTTTTATGACTTCATAGTACATGCCTACCGTGATCATGGCCTGACCTCATATCGATTACTGGAAACAAAAAATCATTTACCCTCTACCCTCTTCGTCCAATATTATCAGGAAGTGACGCACTTCGAAACCCGAAAAGAGTGGTTTGGTGGCAAGGTCGGCGAATTCTCCCGTTAGTGGTATAGCGGATGGT
>Ga0115002_10008930_pt1 | contig 11020 bp, 11 predicted proteins | sample ArcticOcean_MG_C_8_FD_89576 | JGI IMG/M metagenome (GOLD analysis project Ga0115002, IMG submission 89576) | Marine microbial communities from western Arctic Ocean - ArcticOcean_MG_CB11_86 | ecosystem: Environmental > Aquatic > Marine > Oceanic | place: Arctic Ocean: Canada Basin | collected... | reverse complement strand
TCTAACCACGATTCCCATCGCGCCACGACGAAACGAGTGTAGTGCCAAACTCTGGTAGCCGTTTCGTAAGTCCTGTTCAGAGAAATAGTTCCGCCATCGCGGTGTCGAAGATGGGCTAGGGCATACCCTAATTCACCTAGGAAATCCGACTTGTTGGGGAGTCCAGTCAGCGTGTCAAAGGAGGTCACATGGTTCGGCTCATTCTTCTCTTTACCAACGCCATTCATGTCAGCTCATCTACGTGAGAGTATCCCACTTTTCCAACTTGTCGGAGGAAGTGACAACCTCGAAAGAAGTAGGTTGCTAGCGGCAATCGAGACGGCGAGAAAAACATTGCACTAACAGTAATTCCGCTTATTTGGCTTATTCGGCTTATTGGGACGAAGGACAAGGAAACTGTTCATTCTGATATTCCGAGTTGAAACGGCGTGCAAGACCGCGGCGCGGTCGGGTCAATATTGTCCATAGACGGGGATTATACGGACGGCTACCGCATTGGATTCGATAACTTCGGCCAGTGCTGGAAGTCGTTCAAGAAGGCCACGAGTTGTTCGGTGACAGAATCGAGAAGGCGTCGCATCGTGTCAACGTCGGCAGACCTGACTGCGTCCTCTGGGTGCGCGCCGCGGTAGCCAGCGGCACTGGGGGTCATAGCACTTCCTGCGTAAGCCGCGACGCGGCAGCTGTGTCGAGGAAGATCTCGCAGTCGTCGTGCTGTTGCAGGATCGACGCTGGGGCTTGATTCGTTACCGGGCCTTCGATGCAACGGCGAACTGCCTGGGCCTTCCGCTCGTCCGGCACGCCACAGACTATACGGCGGCTCTTCATGATCTGCTGAATGCTCATTGAGATTGCTTGCGCGGGGACGTCTGCGAGCGTCGGGAACCAGCCCTCGCCCAATTGTTGCTTTCGGCAGTCTTCGTCGAGGTCTACCACCAGGTACGGCTGCTGCGTATCAAAGTCGGCCGGGGGATCGTTGAAGGCCAAGTGGCCGTTTTCACCGATGCCGACAAACGCAACGTCAATCGGATGCCTCGCAAGGATCTCGCCGACGCGTTCTGCTTCCGCAGCGGCATTGTGCTGGCCGTCGAGATAGTGGAACGCCTTGAGCGGCAGCGGCAGCATACTGACGAAGCGCTCCCAGAGATAGAGCCTGAACGATGCCGGATGAGTTATCGGCAATCCGACGTACTCGTCCAGATGGAACGCGGTGACGACCGGCCAATGAATTCCTTCCTCCTGGGCCAAGTGTTCAAGAATTTCGAATTGACTGGCGCCTGTGGCGACGATCACATTCGCACAGCCGCGCTCAGCGATCGCTTCCCGGATTGCTGAGGCGCCATACTTGGCTGCTCCCCGACCAAGGTCTTCTTTCGTGGGGTTGATCTGGATGTTCAACGTATTACTCCTCAGGCACTTTTCTGACGGAACGCGATGCGCGACTGACTTTTCGGATGCTACACCCCGTTATCGATCTGGCACTTTTGATTACCCCTGCTCGCCACAGCCGCGGATGGCAATGACATCGATTTCAACTTGAATGTGACGCTAGGTGATGACCTGGATCGTGGTGCGAACTGGATAGGGCTCGGCAAACTTCGTCTTGTAAATCTCATTGAAACGGCTGAAGTTGGCCATATCTGATAGGCAGACAGTGACCTTGACGCAGTCATCCAGTTCACAGCCAGCTGCTTGTAGAGCGTTAGAAACATTGCTAAATGTCAGTTCAACCTGTTCTTCGAAGGTGTCGCCCGTAATTTGTTTTGCGTATCGGGGGAGATCGGCCCCTGTCCGGCGATGAAGACCTGATCGCCTACCGCCAAGGCAGGACTGTAGGGACCGCCGCGAACGTCTTCTCCGGGGAAATAAGCTTGCTTCTTAGGCATAGAACCGGATCCTTTCAGAGCGTGATGCTCAAGTTTTCACGATCGATAACGCGAATGATTTGATCGATTAGTCGATCTACGTAATTAGAGACAGAGTCGCTTAGTGTTCGTAATAGCGGCCTACACCGATCGCTTTTAAACAGCCCGCGCCTCACCATAAGACGCTTCTCAACCTGTAAGAACAATTCGAAATCTTGCAGAGAAAACGCGATGTAGGGCAGGATCGATCCGAACAGGTCGTAGGCCCTCTCGTCATCGCCGGCTTGTCGAGCGCGATAGACCCGGTCAAGCAGATCACAGATCGGCACACCGGGCATAATTCCGCACAGCCCGAAGGGAATCGATTCAAGCATATAGTACCCGCCCCATCCCCCCAGGATACCGACGCTGTCTCCCACCTTGTCGCGGATCTGCACAAGCTTGTCAATGATCATTGGCTCTTCAAGCTTGAAATAGGAGATATTGGCGTGCCGTCCGCTGGCCGTTGCAATGAAGTCGGGGCTGACGGTGGGCCCGCCCGGGTTGAAGTCCTGAATCAGAATCGGGCACGACACCGAGTCGGAGACTTGACCGCAGTAATTGAGCAAGTCCTGTTCGGTCGATCCAAATTGTCTTGGCAAGGCGAAGCTGATGGCATCGGCTCCCATCCGTTCATACCGTTTCGCCAGGTCCGCGGCGACATGCGCCGACGGATGATTCGCCTGCGCAATGACCGGGATGCGCCGCTTTGATTGATCGATGGCGATAGCGATGACGGACTCACGTTCGGCCTCCGTGAGTTTGTAAAACTCACTTCCGTAAGCAGGCAGGCACATTGCAGCTACGCCGCGTTGCACGACGAAATCAATGGCACGGCGCAATCCTGACTCTGCGACGGACCCATCCTCTTCGAATGGCACCGGGATGACCGGAACGACACCGTCGATTTGCAAAGTCATGGCGTGGTCACTCGGCCAGCACAGGCTGCGTCAAGATCATGGGGATCTGCATGAACCGCTCGTTATCCTGACAAACCATTTGTCCCCCATCCACCACGAGCGATTGACCAGTCATGAACGAAGCATCCTCGGACAACAAAAATGTGATTACCGACGCAACTTCGCTGGGCTCGCCGTAACGATCCATTGGAATCAGCTTCGTGTAGGCGGCTTTAAACAGGGAGTCCTGGATGGCCGGGTCCCCCTGGGTATCAATGACGCCCGGGCATACCGCGTTGACGCGGATGTTCTGTTGGGCAAACTCACCCGCAGCCGTTCGAGTCAGGGCGAGAACGGCAGCTTTTGAGGCGTCGTATGCCGCGTTATTGACACTCGAGCGGAATCCATTTCGGCTTGACACAGTGACGATTGCTCCGCCGCCCACTTCTGCCATGGCAGGCGCTAAGGCACGCATCAAGGCAAAGGGCGCGGTGACGTTCACCGAGAAGTTAAGCTGCCATACTTCATCGGTCAACTGCGTAATTGGGCCACCATCCCAAACACCAGCATTATTGACTAATTGGGTGATGGGCCCGTACTGCTGAAGTAAATATTCAATCGTTGGTGCAATCTTTTGGGTCAGTGACAGATCGAAGTGGCAGGGAATGACGCCAGCGCTCGTATCTTGGACGAGCTCTGCGAGGCTATCCTCGCAACGATCCAAGGCGATGACCCGGCTGCCTTGCTCCATCAAGCGCACAGCGGTTGCTCTGCCGATACCGCTGGCTGCACCGGTCACCAGTGCCAGATGTGATTCAGACTTGATCATGAATGCCCGCAGCGTTAGGAGTGCCTAGGGGATTCTGCACCCAGTGGCAGCCGCGATCGACCTCTTAGGTAAACACCGACGAGATCGAACCTAGATCGCAGGCGCGTACATTATGCCACACTCCCGCTTCTTCCACAAATGACACGATCTTCACGCAGACTGTGCGGCTAGCGCGTCAGCAGTCCGCCGTTCACGTCAATGATCTGGCCGGTAACCAACCACGTGCTCCACGCAGGCAGCGTCCAGGTTGATCGGGCAATTTTTACTGGTGGTTCAAGGTGGAAGATTCGCGTCGTATGTACTGGGCGGCCACATGACGCAGCGGTACATGCTCGCACGGCTGTTTTTGTTGATCGAACATTTCCAGTAACGACTGAGCGACACGACCGTAGTCAAGCCCCAGCGTGCTAAGCTGCGGCTGGAGGTATCGAGAAATCTCCAGATCACCGGCTCCTAAAAACTGAATGCCCGCCAGCTTTTGTTTGTCATGTGTCTGGAGTGCCCGATACGAGCCAACGATAGCCAGGTCAAAATCCCCCAGTACGATGGAAGGGCGGCCATGCTCACGCAGATACCGTCTCATGGCTAAGTAGCCATGGGTTTCGTACGGGCCATCGGCATGGACGACGATCCGATCTTGAGGGATACCCCGCTTTGTCAGGCCCTTCATGGCAGTTTGCAGCCAGAGTTGCTCATCGATCGGGTTGGATTGTGGTGTGACCGGAAGAAAAACCCGACTGTCTTTGGTCGGTGATAGATCGTCGAGTGCGTCGTCCAGGGCATCCGACCAATCTGCGGAGAGGATATTCCAAAACCAATTCAGTGACGTACGCCCCAGTCCAACCCAGGGGAAACGGAGACCGCAGGCCACCTGGTACTGCTTGTCGGTCCATTGATGGGCTGAGAAGATGGCGGCTTGGAGGGGCGTCTTTTCAAACTTGCCTCGTGCCGCCGCAGATAGAAATGGCTCATCGTTCACCAACCGTAAAACTTGGCCGCGCTCGGCGATCAAAGGTTCGATCATGCAGCAGATACGCCATGTCCACGGTGTCAACTGGGGGTGGAACCTGCGGCTTTTCTGATGAACCGGCACCGCGACAAAAGGCTGTTGCTCCGCCAGCAAAGCCTCTACCGATGTCATCATCGGCCCGCCCGTTGCATAGGTACCACGACCGTGCTCACGACGGATGATTTGATTGCTTTCTAACTCGGCCAGGGCTCGTCGTAGTGTAATCCGGCTCACTCCGAGCAAATGTCCCAATTGCCGTTCCGGAGGAAAAGGCTCGCCAAGCTCTCCTGCCACAATCATCCGTTGCAGAGAAGAAACAACCTGCTCCGTCATTGTCTCCCTAGCGGCGGGCGCGGTACTCGTCTCCAGCTTGGTCGTTAAAGATGTCACGTATTCAATCGCCGATCAGTCCGAATTGGTATTAGAGATACGTCTATAATACCAATTCTTGGACATCTAAGCCAAAAAAACAGCGCGACAGAAGGGGGCGATGGACAAAAAGTGCTATTCATGCTTAAATACAAGTCTCTAACGAATTTCCACATCGCCGAATCCGCAGATAATGAAATACCTATATTTAATTATTTCCGGTTTTTTCTGGTATCTTGAGATTTCCCTGGTACACTGACATCCGTCTCGGGGAATCTGCCCGTTTTCGGTCGGCTTTCGCCTTGGCTTAAACAAGCATCAGTCATTCTATAGTTTGCCTCTGTTGGCGAAGGACTACTCTGGAGTCTTATCGAAGATCTAACTTATTATTTAGAGGGGGGAAATCGCTCATGAAGATGAAAACAAGAAATCTGACGGTGTTGGGTATTGCAACACTACTCCTGGCTAGTACGGCAGCGAGTGCGTCAGCGGTAAGTGTCTCTTTTCAAGAGGGTATCAATGGTTACGCGGGGACAGAGGATAACCAGATAATGGATCCGGGCACTGGCTTCCAAAACGCCAATATTGGAGGCCGAAACACGTTCCAGCTTGGGAATGCATCTTCGATCACTACCCGACGGGGCTTGCTCCGCTTCGATGTGAGCAGTTTAGCTGGTCTCTACAACAGTATCGATTCGGCAACAATCACGCTGAGAAAAGCGAATGGCCCGACTGGTGGCGGGACCGATAGCGCGGACATGTATGCAATCGCCGATAACAACGCCGACTGGGTCGAAGGGAACTCGCACTTCGTCGACACGGTGGGAGAATCATCGTGGAATTCTAAGTTTCATCCCACCCCTTGGGTCGGCGGAGGTGGCGGTGGCACGCTCGGTGCCTTGCAGGATTCCCTCCCTAGTGTTAGTGGCAATGATGCGGCAAACACGTTCTATGTATTCACTTTGGATACGTCGTTGGTGGACCATTGGATTACCACCGCAAACGCAGGCGTGGTCATCAAGGAAGGTGCCGAAATTGACGGCGCTGGTTCGGGCACCGATTTACAAATCGAGTTTTACTCAGCACAGTTCGGTGCGATTGCCGATGCCCCAGTTCGGCCAAAACTGACGATCAACTACACGGAAATTCCCGAGCCAGCCACACTGGGCCTCCTGGGCCTGGCTAGCTTGTTGATGGTAGGCTGCCGCGTGAGGCGCTGAAATCTCTTCGTGAGAGGCTCCTTGCAAAGATAAAATGAGGGTGTCCGGGAATTCAGTTTCCCGGCACCCTCCTATTTTTTATACTCACATAATGTCACACTTCAAATCGCCAGCACGTCTTCCCACTAATCTGCGTCGTGCCTCCCGGCCACTTCACGGCTTTACCTTAGTTGAACTGTTAGTCGTAATCGCGATTATCGGCGTGCTGGTCGCACTGCTATTGCCTGCGGTTCAGGCGGCCCGTGAGGCGGCACGTCGGGCCCAGTGCGTCAATAACCTGAAGCAAATCGGGGTGGCCATACATAACTACAATTCAGCACTGGGGCGATTTCCCTACGGTTCTGAATCGCGGTACAGCTGTACTGAGAACAACGGAGAAGCCCCTTGCGAACGGGGGTTTGGCTGGCGTGTATATATTGGTCCCTACATGGAACTGGGACCGCTGATTGATTCGGTTGCCCACGTAGATACCAACACTCAACGTAACAAAGACTTGACCAAAAAATTCCTCAAAGACACGAAAAAAATTCATCGTACCGTCGTCTCCAATTACATCTGCCCCAGCGAAATCAGTGAGCCGGTACGGGACGATTTTATGGGCGACCGCGACGCAGTTGCCCCCAATCCCTCCCACTCGATCACGGAGGCGGCCATTTCAACCTATGTTGGTAGCGCCGGTTTGGCGGCGCCTTGGTTCGAATGTGATCTCTGGAAGGCGGCCGGGCTGGAATGCTCGGTCGAAACGGATTATCGAGATTGGGCGTCAGCCAACGGGCAGGGCTGGGGCGGTACTCAGTACCTGGCGCCGCCCGGAAGTGGGCACGAAGGCATGATGCACCTCCGCAAGGAAAAGGTGACGGCGGCCAAGGTCTCCGATGGGCTATCCCACACGCTCCATGTGGGAGAGGCGACGATTCGTGATCCTGCTGTCGCGCCTGGTTGTACCGGGTTTCCCTTATCACAGTACGCCGAAGGCTCGTCTTATGGGCAGTGGGCAGGGGTGTGGAATGTTGGTTCGGTCACCCATGGGCTCAATTCCCCTTGCCGGGCGGGTTATTACACGGGCAATCAGTTTGCCAGTTACCATCCCGGGGTCGTGAATTTCCTGATGGCCGATGGCTCAGTACAGACGCTTGGAGATCAGACGGATTGGACTCTCCTTTCAGCACTCGCATCGCGTGACGGCGATGACCTGCCATGAAACGATTCCTGCTGGTTTCGCTAGTGATATCAACTTGCTCGTCCTTAGGCGGCTGCGGCGACGGACTGCCCACGCGGGTTCAGGTAACCGGGAAGGTATTCTTTCAGGGTCAGCCGCTCCACACCGGCACGATCAGCTTCTCCCCCAAAGAAAAGGGGGCGACGCGACCTTCTTTGGCATTCCTCCACGAAGATGGCACTTTCAAAATGACCACTTTCCGGGCTGAGGATGGGGTGCAGCCTGGTGATTATGATGTGGCCATTATCGCCTATGACGAAGGCCCGCTGAGCAACTCGTTGAATTGGACCCGGACAGGAAAGAAACTGATTCCTGAAAAGTACTTCACGCACGCCACCTCAGGCCTCAAGGCGACGATTCCTGACCACGACGTCGAACTTGAGTTCAAGATCGAATAAGGGTACTTCGAGTCGATTCCAGACCGGCGATGCCCATACCTGGCCCCTGTTTTTCCCGATTTTTTAGAGTGACATCAGCCGACTATTTCTATAATACCAATTTTAACAAAAAATATCCGGCCAAGAGGTGGAATCTTTTGGAAACGTTGCGAGGCAAGGGATAAAAACGGAGAACATCTGTCGGCGTGAGGGCAATTCTTCGACTTGGCAGGGCGCAATGTCATCATACCTATTTATCAGACACTTTAACAATTTTCTTGATCTCCTGTCTCCTATTCGACATACTCAGGGTAGTCACCGATCGGTCTGTTTCACTGCCGAGATGATTTGGTGCAGGCCGCGCCAGGGAGGAGAAACAGACGGGAATTCCAATCCGACGATCGGCGAGCTGGAAACATCCACCAGGATTGCATGTCGATGAGTGCTGCTTATCCACCGGCTGTAGAAACGCAAGCCTGAAATCACCTTGAAGGACCCTTCTTTACGTAGGGGAAGAACTAGTGAATACGCGAATCAAGAATCTAATCGCGGCAACAGCTGCTTCACTGATCCTGGTTGCCACGACGGCTAGTGCTTTGGCAGCGACTGCCATTTTTCAAGATGGCCTCAACGGCTACGCTGGAACGGAGGATAATCAAATCTTAGATCCAGGCACTGGTTTTGACGATGCCAACGTGGGCGGTCGGAATGCAATTCAACTTGGCAATGCATCGGCAATCAGCACGAGACGAGGACTTTTGCGATTCGATGTAACCAGTTTAGCCGGTCTCTTCATCAGTATTGATTCAGCAACCATCACGTTGAAGAAAGTAAATGGCCCGACGGGTGGTGGGACTGACGATGTGGAGATGTGGGCAATTGCCGATAACAACGCCGACTGGGTTGAGGGAACTTCGGTATTCGTTGAGACGCCGGGGGAGTCTTCATGGAACTCCAAGCAGCACGGCACATCTCTTTGGATTGGCGATCAACCCGGCGATCCCTTTACAAGTGGAGGCGGTGGGCTACTGGGCCCGTTGCAGGATACCGAAGTTGGTGTGAGTGGCAATGATGCGGCAAGCACGCTTTACACGTGGAATTTAGACGCGGCACTGGTGACGCAGTGGGTCACTGGCGTTAACGCGGGCGTGCTTATCAAAGAAGCTAACGAGCTTGATGGTTTTGGTTCTGGCACCGATCTACAAATCGAGTTTGGTTCTAAGGAGTTTGGCGATCCAATTCTCGATGCAGCACAGCATCCGAAACTGGAGATTACTTTCACTCCCGTCTCTCAGGACGGCGATTTCAACGACGATTTCGTCGTCGACGGCGCCGATTTCCTGCTATGGCAACAACTTTTTGGTATCGCCTTATTCGCAGATGATCTCGTCGATTGGCAAAACAACTATGGTACCGGTGCGGTTCTTTCGGCTGCTGCTTCGTCGGCCGTTCCTGAACCGTCCACGGTGGTCTTGGCCGTGATGGGCCTGGTGGGCCTACTCCGTAGAACACGTTTAGGTTGAGGTTCCGCCAAGTTCGCGAAACATCCGGCCCTGTAACAGGCTCCGATTCCCCCAGGCGAGGAGAAGATGAAGTTCGACAAGCCAGGACGATCGTCCATCAGATTGTTCTTTGCACTCTCCGTTACATCGAGTCTTGTCGTGGCGGTCCTAGCGGGGCAGCGGGCCGCCGCGGCAACCGTTGCTTTCGCTGATGGCATCACCAACGCGTTTGTGTCGAACTACCAGGGAACCCATGACACCATGATTGTCAACACGGCGGATTGGGAAGATACCAACACCGGCGGCAGAAACAGCGTTCAAGTGGGTACTGGTTATGCCGGGGGAGCAAGCGCTCAGAGACGTCGCCTGCTTATTCGTTTTGACAATCTCAACGTGCTGGCCGGCCAGTATGCCAGTATCACGTCGGCAAAGGTCATCCTAAAAAAATTGTCCATCAGCGGCGGTGGTTCCAGCGCTGATGTGGATATGTTTATAACCGGCTTCGGCAATGCTGGCTGGAACGAAGGTACCGGAAACTTTACCCCAGCGCAGTTTGGTGAAGCAACTTGGAATAATCTGGCACATCCGAGTACACCTTGGACGGGCGGCCCCGGACTCGATGGATCAGGAGGGCTAGTGACTCCGAACAATCCGTTGGATACGGTCAACTTTGCCTTCTACGACCCCCTCGATACGGCTTACGAATTCCAGCTGTCGACGGGACTTGTCAACGCTTGGATCACCGAGAGTACATCGGTTCCGAATGCGGGCCTGGTTTTCAAACAAGTCGATGAACAAATCCCCGCGATCCACGAACTTTACTCTTCTGAATATAATGGAGCCAACGCGGTCAATCTTCGGCCAAGACTGGAAATCGAATACATACCTCTAGCTGCTTCTGCCGAGGGCGTGCCCGAACCGTCGACCATGGTGCTGTTACTGCTGGCTGGCTCTCTGCTGGCTGCCCGGCGTCAAGCGGCCTGAGATTAGCGAACCACCTCATCATTTTTTTTCGGAATGTTCCGTAGACTCACCAGCGCATCAGCGAACGGCGCTGGCTGTTTTGCGGAGAGAGAAGCGAGAATGAGAAAAAGTTATCCGAACGTGTTCAAGTTGTGGCTTCTGCTCCAGTGGGTGGTCTTGCCCGCCCTGCTGGCAGACCCGGGAAGAGCCGAGGATCGGTCAATGAATGGCACCGGCAATCACCTCGGCGTGCCTTCGACCGGATCGACTGATACGCGAATCATCCGGGCCTTGTACGCGACCCAATATCCGGGGGACGGTTCAGGATCGACGATTATCGAGGAACCGATCCGTGCCAACCCACGTGATATCAGCAACACGATCTCGGCTCAATCGTCGAGCGTCTTAAACAACCGAAACCTGAGTGATTACGTCTGGGCGTGGGGCCAATTCCTGGATCACGACATGAGCCTGTCGACGTCCAGCGACGGCGCGGGCGTGAACAGCTCGGCGCCGATCGCGATCAACGATGCACTCGATCCGTTTGGGCCGGGGTCGATCCCGTTCACCCGCTCCAATTTTCTCATGCCGTTTAGTCAGCGGACACCGATTAACGAGGTGTCGCACTTTATCGACGCCTCGAACGTCTACGGCTCGAATAGCACGCGTGCGACCGCGCTACGGACCGTTGGCGGGGGGGGGGCGGTCGCACGCGTGCTATTCGAGCCG
>Ga0115002_10008929_pt1 | contig 11020 bp, 10 predicted proteins | sample ArcticOcean_MG_C_8_FD_89576 | JGI IMG/M metagenome (GOLD analysis project Ga0115002, IMG submission 89576) | Marine microbial communities from western Arctic Ocean - ArcticOcean_MG_CB11_86 | ecosystem: Environmental > Aquatic > Marine > Oceanic | place: Arctic Ocean: Canada Basin | collected... | reverse complement strand
TCAGTGGAGAAACTTTTGGAGAAAATACAAGAGTGAATCTTCGTTTGGTGGAGATACCGCAAGTAGTAGAAAGACTTGAAGGCACCATAATGGAGTTAATAGACTGTGGTTTTAAGCAAACAGGTGAACTAATCGCGACTTCAAATATAAAAGAAGGAGTCAAAGACGCAGATTGGATACTGCTAGTAGGAAGCATACCAAGAGGCATAATTATAGATGGCAAGAAAATTGAAGAAAGAAGCGATTTACTTAAGATTAACGGAGGAATATTTACCTCTCAAGGTTCTGCCATTGGTGAATTTGCTAAAACAAATGCAAAGATATTAGTTGTTGGTAGCCCTGCAAACACAAATGCTCTTATTGGAAAAAATCAAGCCAACAATCCTAATCAGCAATGGTTTGCAATGACGGCTCTTGATGCCAATAGAGCTAAAGCTCAACTGGCTATAAAAGCTGAAGTTGAAATCTCAGCGGTAACCAACATGGCTATATGGGGAAACCACAGTCCAACAATGTACCCCGATCCTTACAATGCTCTAATTAATGGCATAAGCGCAGCTGAAGTTATTAATGACAAAGACTGGATAGAGAATGATTACCTTCCTCTAGTACAACAAAGAGGCAAGGCAGTTATAGATGCAAGGGGAGCTTCCTCAGCAGCTTCGGCAGCAAATGCTGCTATTGACACTGTAAAAGCAGTTGAAAACACCACTGGTGAAGGTGAATGCTTTAGTGCAGCCATAGCCAGTGATGGTAGTTATGGAGTCCCTGAAGGCTTAATCTTTGGCTACCCTCTAAGAACAAATTCTGATGGTTCGATAGAAATTATCCAAGGAATTGAAATAAATAATTTTGCTCAAGAAAAAATTAATGTAACAACTCAAGAACTGCTTGAAGAAAAAGAAGCGGTCAAAGACCTACTAAGCTAAATTAGTCTTTAGATTTTAACTGCGGGAATAAAAGAACATCGCGGATAGACGGAGCTCCAGTGAGCAACATAACCAGCCTGTCTATCCCTATCCCAACGCCTGCACATGGTGGTAAACCATATTCTAGAGCCTCAACATAATCAGCATCGTATTCCATGGTCTCTTCATCACCAGATGCTTTTTGTTCGACTTGAGCTTTAAATCTATCAGCCTGATCTTCAGGATCATTTAATTCTGAGAAACCATTAGCTATCTCTTTTCCGCCAATAAATAATTCAAAACGATCTACAAAATCTGGGTCATCATCGGAAATCCTAGAAAGTGGTGATATCTCTTTGGGATAACCTGTTATAAAAGTGGGCTGATCCAGGCTTTCTTCTACCTTAGCTTCAAAGAGTTCAAAAAGTAATTTCCCATCAGAAAGATCTTTGTAATCTTCTAAGTGTGATTTGTTTGCTAATGATTCAAGAACTTCTCTCTTTCTTAACTCTTCTTCTTGCACAGATAGTTTCTCTGCAACAGCACCAATAAGAGTTAACCTTTTAAATGGCTTACCGAAATCATACTTATAGTCATTTGTCTCTACAACTGAACTGCCAAGTACACTTTCAGTGACCGATTTAAAAAGTGATTCTATAAAAACCATCTGATCTTCAAAATCCGCATAAGCAGTATAATATTCAAGCATGGTAAATTCAGGATTGTGCTTAGTTGATAGACCTTCATTTCTGAAGTTTCTATTTATCTCAAAAACTTTTTCTAAACCCCCAACAACCAATCTTTTTAAATAAAGCTCAGGTGCAATCCTTAAGTACAGATCCATATCTAAAGCATTATGATGGGTTGTAAAAGGTTTGGCTGCCGCCCCTCCAAGAACCGAATGCATCATAGGAGTTTCTACTTCTAAGTAATCTTGTTCTCCAAAAAAAGAACGAATCTCACCAATGATTTGACTTCTAAGCTTAAAGACTTTCAAGCTGTCTTCGTTTGTTAATAAGTCAAGATAGCGTTTTCTATATCTCTGTTCTGTATCCACGAGTCCCGCATGTTTTTCAGGCAGTGGGCGTAGAGATTTTGTAAGCAGTCTAACTGAATCGGCATGTACGGTTAACTCACCTGTCTTAGTCTTAAAAAGTCTACCAGAAATACCAACTATATCACCCAAGTCCCAAGTTTTAAAATTGTCATATTGACCTTCTGGTAGATCATTGGATCTGAGATAAGCTTGAATCTGACCATCCATATCTTGCAGGGTTATAAAGCTTGCTTTCCCCATAATCCTTTGCAGCATAATCCTACCCGCTACAGAAACTTGTTTAGGAGTTGCCTCTAAAGCTTCATTGTCTAACTCGCCATATTGAGCATGGAGAGCTTTGGACAAAGAATCTCTTCGAAAGTCGTTTGGGTATGCATTTCCTTCTGATCTAAGCTCTTCAAGCTTAGCTCTTCTTTGTAATATTAAATCGTTTTCTGTTATTTTTTCTGACATGAGTTGTTATTTTAACTAAACATTTGCTTTTAAGCTCGCTTCAATGAATTCATCTAGGTTTCCATCTAATACGGCTGTACAGTTTGATGTCTCTATCCCTGTTCTTAAATCTTTTATTCTTGAAGAATCCAACACGTACGATCTTATCTGACTTCCCCAACCAATATCAGCTTTTGAATCTTCTAAGCTTTGTTTTTCTTGGTTAAGTTTTTTTATCTCAATTTCATGCAGTTTAGCTCTTAATTGCTTCATAGCCTTGTCTCTATTCTTATGCTGTGAACGATCTGATTGACACTGGACTACAACACCTGTTGGCTCATGAGTAATCCGAATAGCTGAGTCTGTTTTATTAACGTGCTGACCACCCGCTCCGCTTGCCCTATAAGTATCTATCCTTAAGTCTGATGGATTAATTTCTATCTCTACCGTTTCATCAATCTCAGAAGAAATAAAAACGGATGCAAAGGAGGTGTGCCTTCTGCTTCCGGAATCAAAAGGAGATTTTCTAACCAACCTGTGTACGCCCGTTTCAGTTCTTAACCAACCGTAAGCATATTCACCTTCATAACGAATAGTTGCGCTTTTTATACCGGCTACTTCTCCGTGAGAAACTTCTACTAACTCTGTTTGAAAACCTTTGGCTTCACCCCACTTAAGATACATTCGCATTAACATTTCAGCCCAATCTTGCGCTTCTGTTCCACCTGAACCAGATTGTATTTCTAAATACGCGTTGTTAGGGTCCATATTATTAGAAAACATTCTTCTAAACTCTAGCTGATGCAAAGCATTTTCGTTCTTTTCTACATCAATTAAAATTTCTTCCAAAGAGTTATTGTCCTGTTCTTCTACGGCTATTTCTATTAGTTCAAAAGCATCTTGAATAGCCAAACTAAGGTCATCAAAAATAGTTAAAGCCTTTTCTATACCTACTCGCTCTTTATTTAATTCATGCGCTTTCTTTGGGTCGTCCCATACGTCAGGTTCACTGAGTAATTGGGTAAGAGATTCTATGCGTATTTTCTTTCGATCAACGTCAAAGATACCCCCTAAGATCTTTAATCCGATCTTGATGATCCTTTAGAGTTTCGTTTAGAGTTGTTACTTCAATCATTTATTATTTTAAATTAGTTCTCACGTAATCTTTAACCACATTAAGGTTGTTAGGTAAAACAGTGAAGACCTCTTCCCTTTCATTCGTTAGTTTCAATTGAGGCGGTTCATCGATTGGATATTCCTCTAAAGCACTTTTCATAGCATCAACAAATTTAGCTGGGTGAGCAGTTGCCATTGTTACTATTGTCTCATCTTTTAGAGCTAAATTTTTTGCTGCCCTTATTCCAGTTGCGGTATGAGGATCTAATAAGTAGTTATGGTTAGAAAAAGTTTCCTTAATTTGGTGGATAATCTGTTCGTCGTTACTAGATAAACTAGGAAAGATTTCTTTAATTTCAGGCCACCTTTCATGTGGTATTTGGATTGATTTATTCTTAAACGTATTCATAGCATCTAAAAGTAAATCGGAGTTATCGTTATAAAGGTTATAAAGTAATCTCTCAAAATTGCTCGCAACCGATATATCCATACTGGGGGCTAAAGTTTGATTGACGTTACCCTTTTCATAAAGATTATTAGAAAATAATTTATACAACACGTCGTTACTGTTAGTAGCAATTAGCAATCTATCGATAGGAAGACCAATCTGTTTAGCTGTCCAACCAGCATATGCATGACCAAAGTTCCCTGATGGAATGGAAAAAGACAGACTAGACGTAATGTCTTTTAATTTTAAATATGACCAAAAAAAATACACCGATTGCGTCATGCAGCGAGTCCAATTAATTGAATTAGCTGCTATGAGACGAGTGCTTTCTTGAACCATAGATGCATCTAAAAACATATCTTTTACCATTGCCTGGCAGCCATCAAAATCAGTTTCAACTGCCAGTGCATGTACATTCTGAGCTTGTGATGTAGTCATTTGACGGCGTTGAACTTCTGTTATACGTCCATGAGGATAAAGTATAAAAACATCTACGTTTGAATACCTAGAACAAGCTGAAATAGCAGCAGCTCCTGTATCTCCAGAAGTTGCACCCAATACTGCTATTCGTTTGCCTTGTTTTTTAGAAAAATAATCTAATAAAGCTCCTAAAAGTTGCATTGCAATATCTTTAAAGGCAAGCGTAGGGCCATGAAAGAGCTCTAGTACCCACTTCTCTTTTTCTAACTCTACAAGGTTAACAACGTTTCCTATATCAAAAACTCTATAAGTCTCTTCAACAAGGTTAGAAAAATCTAACTGGCTAATTTCTCCTTCAACAAAAGGAAAAAGAATTTTTGAAGCTAATTCATGATATTGAAGACCATCCATATCATTTATTTCTTCTAAAGTCATTGAGGGGAAATAGTCAGGCATATAAAGACCGCCATCGGGGGCCAAACCTCCTAGAAGAACCTCAGAAAATGGGACTTCATTCGAAGACCCTCTCGTACTCTTGTATAGCATTACCTTATCTTAGTGTAGATTCTGAATTGCTTTAAGCAATTTGCTACTTCTTCCATTTCATTTAATTCATCTAATAATCTATTCACTACCTGATCTGTTACTGAACCAGATAGAATAACAACCGGAACTTCCTCTGTTTGCCCTGAGTTCTTATCTTTTGTTTCATGCTGAATAAGAGCTTCTATACTAATATTTTGATTGGCAAAAACAGCAGAAATTTTTGCTATTACGCCAGGTTCATTCTTTACCATTAATCTAAAATACCTAGGTGACTTTATGGTACTTTCAGAGACTAAAACATTTTCAGTCTTTACAGTGGGTTCCACTTGCCATCCACCCTTTGCTAAATCAACAAGGTCGGCAACTACAGCTGAAGCTGTTGGTTCAGGTCCAGCTCCAGGACCATAGTAAACCGTTGATCCTATTCCTTTAGCATAGATCTCCAATGCATTCATTTGTTGCCCTACCTGGGAAAGTATTACTTCGTGTGGAACTAAAGTTGGATAAGCGCTAACAAAGACAGTTTTATCTATCAATCTTCCAAAAGCTATATGCTTGATACTGTAACCAAGCTCTTCTGCATAACGTAAATCTTCTACATCAACTTTGTCTATGCCTTCATAATTAACAGCTTGAAAGTTAAATGGCACATGAAACGCTAAAGCTGCAAGAATTGATGCTTTTTGTGCTGCATCTGTTCCATCAATATCCATAGCAGGATCAGCTTCAGCAAGACCTAATTCCTGCGCTTTCAAAAGTGCCAGTGAGAACTCTGTTTTCTCAACGTTCATTTCAGTAAGAATGTAATTACTTGTGCCGTTGAGAATACCTGCAAACCATTCAACTTTATTTGCTACCAAACCTTCTCTAAGTGCTTTAATAACTGGTGTTCCTCCTGCAACTGAGGCCTCAAAACCAATTTGGACATTATTTTGTTTAGCAAGCTTGAAGATCTCATCCCCTTCAACAGCCAGTAGAGCTTTATTAGCAGTTACAATTTGTTTTCCATTTTTTATAGCTGCCCTAATAAGTTCACCAGCAAAATTAGTTCCTCCGATTAATTCAATAAATATGTCCACATCGGGATTATTGACTACGTCCATTAGATTAGTTGTTACATCAACATCATCATAAGGAACAACCGAGCGACCTTTCCTAGCCCCCACTTGAATTAATTCAAAAGAAAAACCTCCTTGTTGTTCTAATAGATCTGAAGATTCTTTAAGAAGCTTAAGAACTGCCCCACCAACATTACCAACGCCACAGAGACCAACTCTTAATGATTTCATATGTAACTATCTTATTGCTTGAATTTTACTGGCATCTGTAAGGAAACATTTTATATTTCTTACGGCCTGCCTTATACGGTGTTCATTCTCTATTAAAGAGAAGCGAACATATCCTTCACCATACTCGCCAAAACCAATACCTGGAGAAACTGCTACTTGAGCTTCAGCCAAAAGTTTTTTACTAAACTCAAGTGAACCTAAAGATCGTAAAGTGCTTGGAATCTTTGCCCATAAAAACATGGTAGCTTTTGGACTTTCAACCTTCCAACCAGCATTCTTAAGACCATTAACCAATACATCTCTGCGTGATTGATACATTAATCTTATTTTTTCGACGCTCTCGTCTCCTTCATCTAAAGCCTTTATAGCAGCAACTTGAATCGGAGTAAAAAGCCCATAATCAAAGTATGATTTTATTCTAGAAAGGGCTGCTAATAGATCTTTATTTCCACAACAAAAACCTACACGCCAGCCTGGCATATTATAACTTTTGGAAAGTGTGAAGAATTCCACTGCAACTTCTTTTGCTCCTTTTACCTGAAGAATAGATGGAGCTTTATAACCATCAAAACAAATATCTGCATAAGCTAAATCTTGTACGATCCATATTTTATGTTCTTTACCAAATTTTACTATCTTCTCAAAGAATTCTATATCAACACATTCCGTAGATGGATTGCCTGGAAAATTTAAAACCAACATCTTTGGTTTAGGAAAACTATTTTTTACTGCATTTTCTAATTCAGCAAAGAAATCAATTCCCTCTCCTATTGGAACATGTCTTATATCTGCTCCAGCAATAACAAATCCATAAGGGTGAATTGGATAAGAAGGATTGGGTACCAGCACCGCATCTCCTTTATCCAAAGTAGCTAAGGCTAAATGCCCCAAACCTTCCTTAGAGCCCATTGTTACTACAGCTTCAGTATCAGTATCTAGAGTTACAGAATAATTTCTTTCATACCAATCGCAAATTGATTTACGTAATCTAGGAATTCCTTTTGATTGAGAATATCTATGTGTAGACGGTTTGAGTACAGATTCTCTAAGTTTTTCAACTATATTATCTGGTGTGGGCTGATCTGGATTTCCCATACCAAAATCAATAATATCTTCTCCTGCTTTCCTAGCAGCTGCCTTAAGTGTTCCTATTTCATCAAAGACATAAGGGGGCAGTTGATTAACTCTAGGAAAATTTGTATCCATAAACCTAATTTTAGCTGTTAGAAGTCAGTTGGTTAAGTAAATCTTCAGGTGGAAGGTATCCCGGGATTAGCTTTCCTTCTTCAGTGATAATTGATGGAGTTCCTTGAATACCAAAAGAAGACCCTAATTTATAATGTTTTTCTACAGGGTTGTCGACACACATGTTATTTTTAATTTCATCTCCCAGCTTCAAAGTAGTCAAAGATTCATGTGGATTTGATGAGCACCATGCTGAAGCTATCTTTCTATAAGATTCAGATTCAATACCTGCCCTCGGAAAGGCTAAATATTTAACTCTAATACCTAAATTAAGATAGTCAGCTATCTGACTATGAAACTGCCTGCAGTAACCACAATCCACATCAGTAAAGACATAAACCGTATGGTTAGTTAAATCAGGTTCAAAAGTAATAAATTCTTGCTCGTCTAACTCCTTTAATAAACTGATCCGTTGATAATTCCTTCTGGCATCTGATTTATTAATCAAACCCTGCTTCGTTATTTTATAAATATCCCCTGATATAAGGTACTCTCCATCATCTGACACATAAAGAGGTTCAATTCCTTCAAAATTGACTTCAAAATAGCCTTTAATATCTGTTTCATTAACAGAAATCAATTGAATTGAATCAGGCAACATCTCCTTAAGTTTTGTTTTAACTCCTTCAATAGAATTAGAAGCCTGTTCTTCACTCTCTAAATTTGAGCTACATCCTGTAGAGGCTATCCAGCCCAAAAATACAATGATCTTAATAAATTTAAACATCATTTTTTATCCTCTGGGGTGGTGTTTAGTATGAATTTCTTTCATTCTATGTCTTGCTACTTCTGTATAAATTTGGGTAGTAGAAAGACTAGTATGCCCTAATAATAACTGGACTGTTCGTAAATCTGCCCCATGATTAAGCAAATGTGTAGCAAAGGCATGCCTAAGTGTATGAGGCGAAAGTGTTTTATCAACACCAGATTGACTGGCATATTCTTTAATCCTATACCAGAAAGTTTGCCTGGTCATTGATTTACCTCTTTTACTCAGAAATAAGGCCGAATCTCTAGTATCTCCTTTACAAAGCAGGTCTCTTCCTTCTTCTATATATTTGGTTAACCACCTTAGTGCCTCTTCGCCCAAAGGAACTAGACGTTCTTTTTCTCCCTTACCCATAACCCTCACAATTCCTTGTCTTGTATTGAGACTTAGCAAGTCTAAACTTATGAGCTCAGTAACCCTAAGCCCACAAGCATAAAGTAATTCAAGCATTGCTCTGTCTCTTAACCCTATCGGATTGCTTATATCAGGAGTTTTTATTAGCAATTCAACATCTTCCTCAGAGAGCACCTTAGGAAGAGAATGTCCTAATTTTGGACTATCTATCTTAGCTGTTGGGTTTTCTTGAAGGTTATATTCACTAGTTAAATAATTATAAAAAGCTCTTAAACTCGAAAGAGCTCTTGCAGTTGATCTACTGCTATAACCCTCATTAAGACGAAAAGAAAGATAATCTAATAAATCTGCCTTGGAAACTGATTTTATGGTTGTTTCACCTAGCCATTTATTGAAAGATATAAGATCTTGCCTGTAGGCACTTAAGGTGTTTACACTTAGGCCTTTCTCAAGCCATATTAAATCAATGAAGTTATCAATTAATTGTAATGAATTATCTGGGGCGCTGGCCATATATATAGAGCAGCGAAGACTTTTACTAGTTCAGTTTTTCTTTAATTCTTGCTGAACGTCCTGTTCTTTCTCGAAGATAGAATAACTTAGCTTGTCTAACTGCACCTCGTCTTTTAACGGTGATACTCCCTATTATCGGGCTATGAGTCTGAAAAGTTCTTTCTACACCCACACCATTAGAAATTTTTCTTACGATAAAGGAAGAACCGAGATCTCTTTTCTTAACTGCGAGTACAACCCCTTCAAATGGCTGTAGTCTTTCTTTAGAACCTTCTACAACTCTTACTTGCACAACAACAGTATCACCAGGGGAGAATTCTGGAATATCATCTCGTAATTGTGGTTTCTCAACACTTTGTATAAATTTATTCTTACTCACTTACAACCTTACCGTTATGTAATAAAGGTGCGCATTCTATCAGATTAACTATTTTCTTCACTCTTAATTTCATTAATAAGAACTTTTTCTTGATTTGTTAAGTCTCTACCTTCTAGAAGGTCTGGTCTTAGTCTAAAAGTTCTTCTTAAAGATTCTTTTAATCTCCAAGTAGCAATTTCTGAATGATTTCCTCCAAGCAATACACTAGGAACATCGCCAAACTCATTTGAATCTGGCCTTGTATACTGAGGAAATTCTAGCAAACCATTACTAAAACTATCTTGATTAGCAGAATCAGGGTCCCCTAAAACTCCTTCTTCTAATCTACAAACAGCATCTATAACTAATAAAGCAGGTATTTCTCCTCCACTAACTACAAAATCACCTATGGAGCAAATTTCATCAACTTCATGCTCTATAACCCTTTCATCAATTCCTTCATATCTTCCTGATAATAATACGATGTCCTTATGTTGAAGGAATTCTTCTGCCTTTTTTTGACTAAACCTTTCGCCTTGAGGGGACATGTAAACAACGTAATTGGAACTAGAAGATTTTTTTGCTGCTTTTATAGTTCTAATCAAAGGCTCTGATTCCATTACCATACCAGGTCCCCCTCCGTAAGGTTTATCGTCAATCCTGCCAGATTTACTATTTGTGAAATCTCTTGGATTCCAAGTTCTTAACATTAATTGATTTTCTTTTATTGCCCTGCCTGTAATTCCATGACATAAGGCTTCTTCAATAAGATCTGGAAACAGTGTTACTACATCAAACCTCATATCAATAATCTCTTGGCCAGATAACAATAATTTGTTCTTCTTCTAATTTAATTTCTTCTACTATCTGAGGTCTTATATAAGGAATCAATCTTTCTTTAGTATCAATACTTTCTTCATAAGGCTTTACCACCAGGACATCATTAGCTCCAGTAGGCATAACGTAATCAACTAAACCTAAAATGTCATCCTGTTTATTTTTTACAATAAGATTCTCTAGTTGGTAGAAATAAACCTCATCCTCGCTTAGTTTAGGTAATTGATCTTCTTGAACATAGATTTCTTTATCTCTTAATAATTCTGCAGAATTCCTAGTGTTAATTTCTGAGATATGAATGGTAGTTCTGTCCTTAAGCTCGGTTATTTTATCTACCTTGCCTAAAGAAGATTCTTCAGAGAAAATTTGAGAAAATTTTAAGAGAGATCTCGGATCATCTCCATAATACTTAATATAAAGAAAACCTTTCAAGCCGTGTGGCTTGCCTAATTTTCCTAATATAATTTTTCGGTCAGAGGACCGCATTTTTAATTAAATGATTATTCTTTGGCAGGGCTTTCTTCAGCCTCTACTGCTGGAGCTTCCTCTGCTGCTGGAGCTTCCTCTGCTGCTGGAGCTTCCTCTTCTACTTGAGCTTCATCTGCTGCTGCTTCTACTGGAGCTTCCTCTACTGCTGGAGCTTCCTCTTCTACTTGAGCTTCCTCTGCTGCTGCTTCTACTTGAGCTTCATCTGCTGCTGCTTCTACTGGAGCTTCCTCTGCTGCTGG